>Ga0193743_1000206_pt1 | contig 47459 bp, 50 predicted proteins | sample L2c2metaG_FD_143038 | JGI IMG/M metagenome (GOLD analysis project Ga0193743, IMG submission 143038) | Soil microbial communities from a riparian zone of the East river system, Colorado, United States - L2c2 | ecosystem: Environmental > Terrestrial > Soil > Riparian zone | place: USA: East River... | reverse complement strand
CGGCGAGATCGGGTTCGACCAACCGGAAGTCCGCGACCAGATCACCGACGGCCTGACCCTGCTCGGCCCGAACTGCCAGGTACTGGTCGTCGAGCCGAGGGAAGAGCTCGAGCTGGCCCGGCTCACCGCCGAGCTGTTGACCGACGAACGCGGCACATCCGACCAACACGGGGAGTTTCAATGATCGTGTCAAGCCGCGGCGTTGGTCGTGGCTGGTGCCTCGGCGAGGAAGCCGCGGTTGTCGCGCAGCAGGGCCAACGTGCGCCCGATGACAAGGATCCGGTCATCGTGTCAGAGACAGGACCGGTCGACCGTCTGTCGCTGGCCAAGGACGTCTGGTTGGCGGCCATCGCCGCGGCCCTCGTGGTGGGCTCGGCAACCGACTCCTGACCTGGCCTTACTGGTTGCACCGGCACGACGGCGCCGGTCCGCGTTGGGCCACCCGGGTCGAGGCCCACGGCGGGTGGGCTGTCCGACCATCGGCAGATGACCGGTTGGATGGACCGCGCGGCGTGCCAGGACGTCGACCCGGAGCTGTTCTTCCCCGTGGGCTCCGGTGAGCTCGCCGACGAACAGGCGGCCGCCGCGCGAGCGGTGTGCGACCGCTGCCGGGTGCGGTTGGAGTGCCTCGCCTTTGCGCAGCGGATCCAGCCGTCCGACGGCGTGTGGGGCGGGCTCACCGTGGACGAGCGGCAGGCCGCCCGGCCGGAGGTGGCCGATCGGCCGCGCCTCCGGGCGGCGGACCGCCGGCCCGTCCGCCGACCGCTGCGCTCGCGCTAGATCCGGTGGCACCAGCCGGGGCGGCCCAGTCGGGCCGTGCGGGGATATGCCGGCCGCCCGCGCGACGCGGTTGCCTCCTGCCAATGACGGGCACCGCCCCCCACATCGTGGTCGTCGGCAGCGGCTTCGCCGGCTACCACGCCGCCCGGTCACTCAGCAGGTTCCTGCGGCGCGGCGCGCGGATCACGCTGGTCAGCTCGACGGATGGGCTACGACCGGCTGGTGGTCGCCGTCGGCAGCGTCAACAAGCTGCTGCCCATCCCCGGGATCACCCGTATCGCGCACCGGTTCCGGCGCATCCCGGAGGCGCTGTCCTGCGCGACCTCGGCCGCGATTCCTGCGAACCGGCCGCGCACGTTGGTCGACTGGGTGCTGGAGGCGATGCTGACCCGCCAGTGCGTCCAGCTCGGCCTGGTCCGCTCCGGCGCCGCTGGACTCCGACGCCCCCGAGCTGCCGTGCGCCCGGTGAGCGCCGGCGGTCAGGACTCCGGCAACCGCCAGCCGCGCTCGGTGGGCAGCCGCAGCGCCTCGGCCGGGCCCCACGAACCCCTCGGGTAGAGCCGGGGCGCCGGGGGATCGCGCAGCAGCGGATCGCACAGCTCCCAGATCAGCTCGACCTCCCGGGTACTGGTGAACAGCATCGGGTCGCCCCGCATCACGTCCAGCAGCAACCGCTCGTACGCCTCCAGGGGTTCGGCCCCGGGGAACTCCTCCAGCAGGTCGATGCGCATCCGCCCGCGACCGAGCCGCAGCTCGGGGCCGGGGACCTTCGCGCGGACGTCGGCGAAGATCCGCGGGTCGTCGGTGAGCTCCAGGACCAGCTCGTTGCACGTGTCGTCGACGTCCCCGGGGAACATCTTCAGCCTCGGCTCCCGGAACCCGAGCGTGATCGTCCGCCGGCTCTGCGCCAGCGCCTTCCCGGTACGCAGGTAGAACGGCACGCCGACCCAGCGCCAGTCGTCGACGAAGAACTCCATGGCGACGAAGGTCTCTACCACCGAGGAGCCGTCCACGCCGGCCTCGTCGCGGTAGCCCTCGTACTGGCCGAACACCACGCGGTCGCGGTCCGGCGGCCGCAACGCCCGGAACACCTTCACCATCTCGTGGTGCAGCGACTCCGCGTCCAGCCGCGCCGGCGGTTCCAACGCCACGAAGCCGAGCAGCTGGAACAGATGGGTGGAGATCATGTCCCGGAAGGTGCCGGTGGACTCCATGAACTCCGCCCGGCCCGCGATGTCCACCTGCTCCGGTACGTCGATCTGTACGTAGCAGACGTTCTGGTAATTCCACACCGGTTCGAACAGCCCGTTCGCGAACCGCAGGGCCAGGATGTTCTGCACCGCCTCCTTGCCCAGGAAGTGATCGATCCGGTACAGCTGGTGCTCCTCGAACACGCCGCGCACGGCCGCATTCAGGCACCGCGCCGAGTGCAGGTCCACGCCGAACGGCTTCTCCAGCACCAGTTTGGCGTCCCGGGTGACGCCCAAGGTGCCGATCATGCGGACCACGGACTCGGTCGCCGACGGGGGCACCGCCAGGTAGAACAGCGGCTGCGCCCCGGGGCCCAGCTCATCGAGGGCGGCGCGCACCGCGTGGCCCAGCTCCGCGGCGTCCCCCTCCACGGCGCGCGCACAGCTGATCCCCTCGGCGAACTCGCTCCAGCTCGCGTCGTCGACCTCGCCGCGGAACGCCCGCACCGCTTCCCGGACCAGGGTCCGGCAGTCCTCCGCCGCCCCCGTGACGTCACGGCTGGAGCAGATCACCCGGAACCGCTCGGGCATGAGGCCCAGCTGCCAGAGGTGGAACAGCGCGGGATAGAGCTTGCGCCGGGCCAGATCGCCGGTGGCACCCAGCACGACCACCACCTGCGGGCACAGCGGGGTGGCCGGGCCGGCGAGGCCGGGCGACGGGGTGTCGAGCGTGCTCGGCGTGTGCATGGCGGTGCGACTCCCTTCCCGAGGTAGTCCGCCCATCGTCCGCGCGGCGCGGCCCGGCCGGACCGGCCCCGCGGTGCGAAACCCGCCGCCACGGTCGGTCACGCCGAGGTATGCCGGCGGCGGTACGGAGTCGAATCCAGTGCTCAACATCGTCCGCTACCTCGCCTTCGGGGTCGGGGAGGTCGCGCTGGTCACTCGCGAGGTGCTGCGGGAGACCGAGCCAGACCGCCTCCGCCGACCCGTCGTGCACGTCGCCTGACACTCCCGGGTCGGCCCGCACCCCCGGATGTCGCGTCCGGGGGCCGAAGCGTCGGGCCGGCGCGCCGCCGCACCATAGCGACGGCAAGGGACCGTCCCGTCGCTGCCCGGCTGGAGGGGTGAACCGGTCATGATCAGTCAGGAGGACATCTCCCGCATCCTGCGGCTGCACGCTAATGACGTGCCGATCCTGTCGCTGTACGCGCGCGTGCCGGCCGGCCCGGGGGGCAGCCGCGAGCTGCAGACCCGGGTGGACAGCCTGCTCTCGGAGATCCGCCCGCTGGGGTCCGACCACTCCGTCGACCGGGCCGTGCGGCTGTCCGTGCGTGCGGACATCGAGCGGGTCGAGAAGCACCTCGCCGACGGGCGCACCTGGCGGCCGGGCACCCTGGCCCTGTTCTCCTGCTCGGCGCACGAGGTGTTCGAGGAGGTCGCGCTGCCGAGGGCGGTCCGTGACCGGGTGGTGCTCGACGCGACACCGTGGGTGCGGTCCCTGCTCGCGGTGCTGGACGAGTACCGCCGGATGTGCGTCGTGTTCGTTGAGCGAGGCCGGGCCCGGGTGTACGAGATGTACCAGGACGAGCTCCGAGAGCTGGGCACGAGGCGAGAGCGGCCGCTGCACGCGCGGCATGTGCCCGCCCTCGACGAGGACCGGGTGCGCAACAAGGCCGAGGAGCACACGAAACGACACTTCCGCGAGGTGGCCGCGATGGTGGACGGCCTGTTCCGGACCGACGGATTCGATCTGCTCGCGCTGGGCAGCCACCCGCACGAGACGCCGCGGTTCGCCGATCAGCTGCCCCGGCACCTGCGCGACCGGATCGCCGGAACGTTCACCCTGGACACCCACCCGACCGAGCTCGCGCACATCCGCGAGCGCGCCACGGAGGTGCTGCGCACCTACGAGGACGAGCAGCAAAGGCGTCGGGTCGCCGAGGTGGTCGAGAAGGCGGCCGCCGGCGGGCGCGCGACGCTCGGGGTCGCCCCCTGCCTGTGGGCCGGCGCCCTGACCGCGATCGACACCCTGCTCGTCGAGGAGGGCGCCGAGCTGCCCGGCGTGGTGTGCAACTACTGCGGCTGGCTTGGGCTGGAGGGCCCGCGCTGCACCCGGTGCGGACACGAAGTGCGGCCCGTCCCCGACGTCCTGGACGAACTGACCGAGGCGGTCATCGAGTGGGGCGGGTCGATCCGGCACATCGAGGCAGAGACCCCGCTGCGCGAGCACCTGGCCGCAGCCACGCTTCGGTTCGACCTCCCGCCCGAGTGACCGGCACGCCGACGACAACCTCACAGGAGGCGACCGTGGACACGGTTCCCCGGAAGACGGTATTCGAGGTGATCGGACTGGAGCTAGAGGGGGCGGTCGCCGTGCCCGAGCAGGCCTGCGGCGTCGTGCTGTTCGTGCACGCCGGAGGCGGCAGCCGGCACGACACGACGGACGTCCTGATCGCCCGGGCACTCAACCAGCAGCACCTAGCGACGGTGCTGGTGGACCTGCTCACCCGGGCGGAACAGGAGATTGCGGGCGCCGACCAGGACCGCTTCGACCCGACCACACTCGGCCCCCGGGTGGTCGCGCTGGCGGACGAGCTGGCGGTGCACGGCCCGACGGCGAGGCTGCGGGGCGCGCTGTGCGGCACCGGGACCGGGGCCGCCGGCGCCCTCGTCGCGGCGGCCGCCCGGCCCAACTGGACGCATGCCGTGTTCTCCCGGGCGGGCCGGCCGGACCTCGCCGGGGAGTTCGTCCGCCTGGTGCGCTGCCCGGCGCTGCTCGTGGTCGGCGAGACGGACGGCCCGGTGCGGGAGGTCAACGAGCGGGCGGAGGCGGAGTTCCCCCGGACCGCGCGCGTCGCGCTCGTGCCCGGCGCCTCGGTGCTGCGCGAGGAGCCCCCGGCCGTGCGGCTGGTGACCGAGCTCGCCCGCGACTGGTTCGCGCTGCGCCTCGGCGCCCGCTCCCGCGCCCGGCGGTAGGAGCGTGCCCGCTCACCACCCGCCGGCGACCGCTAGCGGCCGAGCCCGCGGGCCGGGCAGCGCCGCAGCGCACTGCGCGCGACCGCGAGCTGGTGGGCGACCTCCGCGGTGACCACCTCCGCGTAGAGACCCCCGTCCTCGGACGGGGGCTCCATCGCACGGTAGCGCCACACCACCTGCTCCAGCGCGGTCAGGAAATGATTCGTGATCGCCTGCCGTTCGGCGGCCCGGTCCTCGGGCACCACCATGACCCCACCTCCCGATCGTGACGGCGCGACCGGCCGGGCGCGCTCGGCGCCCGAATCGAGCCGGCCGTCCGTCCCACTGACGATCCCGGACCGGAGCGGTCGACGCGTCGGCCCGGTGGCGCGACGGTCCGTCGCGGCAGTGGTCCCGCCGGGTCCGCGCCGGCTGGCACGGAGCTCGTTGCGCCCGCCGGATCGATGCCACCGTCGGGACAAACGACCACAGTGGACGTCGGCCGGGACGGGGTCAGCAAGGAGATTCGATGTTGAGCAGGCCGCAACAGTGGGCGAAGCGCCGGTTTGGCAGTAGGCGCCGGCTACTGGGTCGTCGCCAACTCTTCGAGTACGACCGAGACCGTCTGAACCGTCCCCGCTCGATTCACCGTGAGGTCGACCCGTTCACCGGGGCTCCTCCTGGCGAGCACATCCTGCATCGCGAGCACGTCGGTCACCGGCTCGCCAGCGATGGCGATGATGACGTCGCCCGGGCGCAACCCAGCCGCCGCGGCGGGCCCACCGGGTCGCACGGCGACGACGCCGACTCCGATCGGGGCACCGCTGGCGTCGGTCACCGTCGTGGTGGTGATACCGAGCGCGGCGCGGCGGCTGTTGACCACCCTGCCATGAGTGATCATCTGGTTCGCCAGGTCGCGCGCGACATCACTGGGCACCGCGAATCCGATCCCGTTGGCGGCGGACCCGAGCTCGTTGTTGACGGCGGCGAGAGTGGGGATGCCGATGACCTGTCCGGCGGCGTTGACCAGTGCGCCGCCGCTGTTGCCGGGATTGATCGGCGCGCTGGTCTGGATGACCTGCCGCAGGACGGTGCCCGGGCCAGCCGGACCGGGCGGCTCCGGGACGGTGCGTCCGACGGCGGAGACGATCCCGTCGGTCACACTCGACTCCAGGCCCAGCGGACTGCCCATGGCCATGACGATGTCACCGACCTCGAGCTCGGAGGAGTTGCCCCACGAGGCCGGGACCAGGCCTGACGCGCCCCGCATCCGGATGACCGCGATGTCGTCGGGCGGGAAGGTCGCTACCAGTGAGGCAGGGAGCTCCGCGCCGGTGGACAATCGCACCCGGAACTCGGTGTCCCGTCCGACGACGTGCGCGTTCGTCACGACGTTCCCGGCCGGATCGAGGATCACCCCGGATCCCACCCCGGACGGGCTCTTGATCTCCACGACGCTGGGCAGAACACGGTTCACTACGTCGGTATAGCTCTTCTGCAGCTCGGTGAGCACACCAGCGTCCGGCGTGGTGGCGGTGGTCTGTCCGCCGCTGCACCCGGCAACGAGGGTGGCCGTCGCGGCCGCGCACACGGCGAGCTGGAGGCGGAGCCGCCCCGGTGCGGTCACGGGCATGGCGTCCGCCTCCGATCGGAACCGACGAACTGTCGTAAGGCCTGCACCTCCCCGCCATGTTGGTGCAGCAAGGGTTGTGAACCGGCCGGTCGGCTCGAGGTGGTGGTCATGGCCCTCCCGGAATCGTGGGGGACCCTCAGTCTGATCGGTGGCCGTGCGGCCGATCCGCGTTCCGGGAGGCCGAAATCGGCAGGCGCCGCTCGGCCCGCCGGATCAGGTGGCGGCATGCACCTGCTCGGCCGCCGGGGTGCTCGTGGACCAGCCAGACGGCCATCGCGCCCTCGCGTACCGCGAGTCGACCCGCTGGACCGACCCGCTGCGCCCGCCGGTCGGCGCGACAGTGGTTGCACGGGACCGGTACGAGTGGATGGACGGTCATTGGTCGTCGGCGTCTCCCGGGCAGCTCGCCAGGTGGCGGGCGAGCGCGCGGACGAGGCTTTCCTCGGTGAACGCGACGACGGTGGTCTCTGCGCACCAGGGACAGGTTCGGGTCATGCCCTCATGTGGGGAGCGGGTCACCCGGTCAAGGGTAGCTCCCTCGTTTCGTCCACGAACTGCTGATGCCGGGGCTGCCGCCAGGGACCTGGCACCACCGAGCCGCACGTCCCACTATTGGTGATCCGCGGTGTGCTCAGTGGAATCGTGGAGTTGCGCGAAAACGCCGGCGAGCTGGCCTGCCGTGGGCCTCGCGGTCAGTCCGCCCAGGTGCTCGTGCACCAGACGAACGGCCATCGCGCCCTCGCCTACCGCGGCGGCGACCCGCTGCGCCGAGCCGCTGCGGACGTCCCCGGCGGCGAACACACCCGGGGCGCTAGTCTCCAGCGGCAGCGGGGCGCGGCCCAGGCGTGCGTACTCGGCGGCGTGCTCGGTCACCGCCGAGCCGGTGCGCAGGTAGCCCCCGGAGTCCCGCTCGACCATGTCGCCCAGCCACGATGTGCACGGAGTGGCCCCGATGAACACCATAAGCTCGCGCGCCGGAAGGCGCCGCCGTTGCCCGGTCGCGGTGTCCTCGACCACCACGGCCTCCAGCACGCCCCGGTGACCGAGTAGCTCCCGTACCTCAGTGCGGACGAACACCTCGATGCGCGGATCGGCCAGGATGCGGTCGGCGAGATAGCGGGACATGTACTCGTCCAGGGTGTTCTCGCGGACCACCATCCGGACCTCGCTCGCGTGCTCGGCCAGGAACAGCGCCGCCTGGCCCGCCGAGTTGCCACCGCCCACCACAACGATCGGGTCCCGGGCGCACATCTGAGCCTCCAGCTGGGTGGCCGCGTAGAAGACGCTGGTTTCCTCGAACTCCTCCAAGCGGGGGACGGCAAGTCGGCGGTACCGGGCGCCAGTGGCTACCACCACGGTGCGGGTGCTGACCTGGCCGCCGTTGTCCAGCTCCACCAGGTAGTGCCCGTCGGCGCGGCACAGCGCGGTCGCGGCGATCGGGACCTGCGCGCGGGCACCGAATTTGTCGGCCTGGATGACCGCGCGCTCGGCCAGCTCGGCGCCGGAGATCCCGGCGGGGAACCCCAGGTAGTTCTCGATCCGCGGGGAGAGGGCGGCCTGCCCGCCGGCGGCCACCGCGTCCAGGACCACGGTGTGCAGCCCCTCCGAGGCGCCGTAGACCGCGGCGGCCAGCCCCGCCGGCCCGGCACCCACCACGAGCAGGTCGCAGTCCCCCCCGCTGTAGCGATTCGGGGTAGGCAGCCCGATCAACTCGGCCAGTTGGGCGTTGCTGGGGTTGCGCAGGATCTGTTGCCCCCACACCACCAGCGGGATGTCCCTCGGCGGCACCTCTAGCTGTCGCAGCAGCTGCTCGGCCTCGGCGTCCGAGTCCAGATCCAGCACCCGGTGGGGAAGGCGGTTGCGGGCGGCGAACTCGCGCAGCCGGGCGGTGTCGGCGGAGTAGCGGGAGCCGACGATCCGGAACCCCGCGCCCACCCCGATGGCCAGGCTGCGCCGGATCAGGTAGGCGCGCAGGATCTCGTCCCCAAACGCGACGTCCTGATTGACCAGCGCCCGGATCTGTTCGATCGGTACCTCGAGGACCTCGCCGGCGACCGCCACGACCGAGGTGAAGAACGAGGCCTGCCTGTTGAGCAGGCCCAGCTCGCCGAGAAAACGCCCAGGGCCGTGCACGCGTACCACCCGCTGTTCCGGCGTCTGGTAGCCCTCCACGACCTCGACCATCCCGCGCAGCACCACATAGAACGCCGGGTCGGGCTCGCCTTCCCTGATCAGCACCTCGCCCCGCCGCGTGGGTCGCCGGCGGCCGCGGGTGGCCAGCATCTCGATCCGCGCCGGCTCCAGCCGGGGGAAGCCGCCGTACAGATCCGGCGTCTCGACCGGCTGGGGCGCTCCGCCCAGGTCGTCGGACGGCGGCGACTCGCTCACCGGGTGCCCTGGCCGGCCGAATCCTGGCCGGCCGAGCCCGAGCCGTCGGGAGCGCCGATGACCTGGCTCACCCATCCCCGCAGCGTGTTCAGCGGCGCCGCGCCGGCCTGGCGCGCGGCGACCTGCCCATTGCGCAGCACGATCAGCGTGGGCACCGCCTGCACCTCGAAGCGCGCCGCCACCGCCGACGACTGGTCCACGTCCACCTTCACCAGCTTGAGCTGGCCGGCCAGCTCCGTGGCCAGCTGCTCGAGCGCGGGGCTGACCATCCGGCAGGGTCCGCACCAGGTGGCCCACAGGTCGACCAGGACCGGGATCGAAGCGCGCTCGGCCACCTCGGCGAAGTCGGTGTCGTCCGCGTCGGTGATCCAGGGCAGCGGGCGGTGGCAGTTCCCGCACCTGGGCACCCCGTTCGCCGCCGAGGGGACCCGGTTGCGCCGACCGCAGTTCGGGCAGGTGACTACGGCGGCGCGTTGCCGGGGCGGGGCGCTCACGCCGTGCTCCCCACCGGGCGATCGACATGCTCGATCACCAGCTGGCCCTCGCGCAGCTCCACCTGGAGGGTGGCCCCGTCGGGCACCGCGTCACGAAGCAGCGCCCTGGCGATCCGGGTCTCCAGCTCCCTGGCGATGAACCGGCGCAGCGGGCGGGCCCCGTACACCGGGTCGTAGCCCTCCCTGGCGATGAAGTGCCGGGCCTCGTCGGTGATCTCCACGGTCAGGTTGCGCTCGCTCAGCCGCCGGCGCAGGTCATTCAGCATGAGCTCGACGATGTGCTCGATCTCGGCCGGGGTGAGCGGGGTGAACAGCACGGTGTCGTCCACCCGGTTCAGGAACTCCGGCCGGAAGTGCCCGCGCAGCTCGGCCATCACCGCGTCCCGGGCGTCGGGCTTGAGGTGCCCGTCCGGGGTGACTCCGTCCAGCAGGTACTGCGACCCGATGTTGGAGGTCATGATCACCACGGTGTTGCGGAAGTTGACGGTGCGGCCCTTGGCGTCGGTGAGCCGGCCGTCGTCGAGCACCTGCAGCAGGGTGTTGAACACGTCCTGGTGGGCCTTCTCGATCTCGTCGAACAGCACCACCGAGTAGGGGCGGCGACGCACCGCCTCGGTCAGCTGCCCGCCCTCGTCGTACCCGACGTATCCGGGCGGCGCGCCGACCAGCCGGGACACCGTGTGCCGCTCCTGGTACTCGCTCATGTCCAGGCGCACGATGTTGTCCTCGGAGTCGTACAGCGCCTCGGCCAGGGTCTTGGCCAGCTCGGTCTTCCCGACGCCGGTCGGGCCGAGGAAGATGAACGACCCGGTTGGCCGGCGCGGGTCCTTCACCCCGGAGCGGGCCCTGATGATCGCGTCGGCCACCGCCTGGACCGCTTCGTCCTGGCCGACCACGCGTTCGTGCAGCACCTCGTCCAGACGCAGCAGCTTCTCCCGCTCACCCTCGGTCAACCGGGAGACCGGGATCCCGGTCCACTGCGAGACGATGTCCGCGATCTCCTCGGCGGTGACCTCCTCGCGCAGCAACCGCTGCCCGCCCTGCTTCTCAGCCAGCCGCTGCTGCTCGGCCTCCAGCTTGCGCTCCAGCTCGGTGAGCCGGCCGTAGCGCAACTCCGCGGCGGTATTCAGGTCGTAGCGGCGTTCCGCGTCGGCGATGTCGTGGCGCAGCTGCTCGAGCTCGGCGCGTAGCTCCTGGACCCGCTTGATGGCCTGTCGCTCGGCCTCCCACTGGGCGCGCATCGCGTCGGCCTCGGCGCGCAGGTCGGTCAGCTCGCGGCGCAGCTGGTCGAGCCGGCTGACGCTGGCCGGGTCGGTCTCCTTGGCGAGCGCGGCTTCCTCCACCTCCAGCCGCATCACCCTGCGGGTGATCTCGTCCAGTGCGGCGGGCATCGAGTCGATCTCGGTGCGCAGCCGGGCGCAGGCCTCGTCGACCAGGTCGATTGCCTTGTCCGGCAGGAAGCGATCGGTCAGGTAGCGCTGGCTCAGCGTGGCCGCGGCGACCAGCGCGTTGTCCTGGATCCGGACGCCGTGGAACACCTCCAACCGCTCGCGTAGGCCACGCAGGATGGAGATGGTGTCCTCGACATTCGGCTCGTCCACCAACACCGGCTGGAACCGGCGTTCCAGGGCGGCGTCCTTCTCCACGTGCTTGCGGTACTCGTCCAGGGTGGTCGCGCCGATCATGTGCAGCTCACCGCGGGCGAGCATCGGCTTGAGCATGTTGCCGGCGTCCATCGCCCCCTCGGCGGCCCCGGCCCCGACCACGGTGTGCATCTCGTCGATGAACAGCAGGATCCGGCCCTCGGCGGCCTTGACCTCGGACAGCACCGCCTGCAGCCGCTCCTCGAACTCACCCCGATACTTCGCCCCGGCCACCAGCAGGCCCATGTCCAGGGCGAACACCGTGCGGTCCCGCAGGCCCTCCGGCACGTCACCGTTCACGATCCGCTGGGCCAGCCCCTCCACGATGGCGGTCTTGCCCACGCCCGGATCACCGATGAGCACTGGGTTGTTCTTCGTCTTGCGGGACAGGATCTGGATCACCCGGCGGATCTCGGCGTCCCGCCCGATGACCGGGTCCAGCCGGCCGGAGCGGGCCGAGGCGACCAGGTCCATCCCATACTTGGCCAGCGCCTCGTAGGTCCCCTCCGGGGTGGCCGAGGTGACCCGCTGGTTGCCGCGCACCTTGGTGAGCTCACCCAGGAACTTGTCCCTGGTCACGCCGTGGCGCTCGAGCAACCGCCCGGCCGGGCCGCGCTGCCCCTCCTCGGCCAGCGCGACCAGCAGGTGCTCCACCGAGACGTACTCGTCGGAGAGCCGCTTGGCCTCCCGTTCGGCGGACTCCAGGATGCGCGCCAGCCGCTGCGTGACGCTGACCTGACCGGGCTGGACACCGGGCTGGGTGCTCCTGGGTTTGCGTTGCAGCTCCCGCTCGAGGTCGCCGCGCAGCCCGTCCAGGTCCACGCCAAGGCCGGTGAGCAGCCGGGGAACCAGGCCCTCGGGCTGTTCCAGCAGGGCGAGCAGCAGGTGCTCGCCGTCGACCTCGGTGTGCCCGGCCCTGGTGGCCAGGTCCTGGGCCGAGGACAGCGCTTGCTGAGATTTCTGGGTGAGTCGGTTCAAGTCCATCAGGCGCTCCGTCCGCGAGTGGTCGGTCTCGGCTCGCTGGCCCGCTGGCGGCGCAGCGCGGTCTCCAGGACGCGGATCCGGTCCAGCAGCTCGAGCACGAGTCCCAGCGAGGCGTAGTTGAGTGACAGCCCGGCGCGCAGCCGTTCGATCCGGGCCACCGCCGTGAGCTGACCCGGCGGGAACCACAGGCGGCCGTCCAGGTCGCGGCTGGCCCGGATCAGGCCGAGTGCGACGAACCGGCGCAGCAGGTCGGGATGCACGCCGCTGCGCCTGGCGAACTCTTCGTGGCTCAGGCGGCGTCGAGGTTGGTACACCGGTAGGTATCGGACCGTCATCGGTTCCCCGCCTTTCGTCTCGGGTTGTCGCCGGCGGCGGTGTCTCCTTGGCTGGACTGCAAGTCACGACGGGGATCGAAGGTGGATACGTCGGCCAGCTGCGCAAACAGCTCCCGCTCGCGCTCGGTGGGCTTCGGCGGAACCATGATCTTGATCTCCGCGTACAGATCTCCCGGTCTGCCCTTCGGGTTGGGCATGCCCTCCCCGCGCAGCCGCAGCCGGCGCCCGGTGGAGGAGCCCGGCGGAACGGTCACCTTGGTGTCCCCGCCGGGGGTTGTCACCGGCACCGTGGCGCCCAGCGCGGCCTCCCAGGGGGCCAGCGGCAGGTCGACGGTGATGTCGCGCCCGTGCACCCGGAACCGAGGATGCGGCAGCAGGCGCACCACCAGGAACAGGTCGCCCGAGGGGCCAGAGCCGCGCCCCCGGCCGCCCTGGCCGGCCAGTCGGATGCGTTGGCCGTCGGTCACACCTCGAGGAATGGTGACGGTGTAGGTGCGAGGGCCGGCCGTGCCCTCCAGGGTGATCTGGCGCCGCCCACCCCGGTAGGCCTCCTCGACGGTCAGCGGCAGCTCGGCCTCCTGGTCGGCGCCGGCGATGGGCCCGCCGGCTCGGCCCCCGCCGAACATGCCGCCGAACAGGTCCTCCAGGTCGATGCCGCCGGCACCGCCGAAACCGCCGAAGTCGCCCTCGAAGCCGCTGGGACCCCGCGAGCCGTAGACCGTCCGCCCCGAGTAACCGCCGGGACGCGCACCCCGGAAGCCCCCCTCGGCGGAGCGCCGGCCACCCCCGACCCGCTCCTCCCAATCCTCCGGGACCTGACGGAAGTCGGCCCCGAAACGGTCGTAGCGGGCGCGCAACTCCGGGTCGGCCAGCACGTGGTAGGCCTCGTTGACCTCCTTGAAACGCTCCTCGGCCGCCGGGTCGCGGTTGACGTCGGGGTGATTTTCTCTGGCCAGCTGGCGGTAGGCCTGCTGGAGGTCCTCGGCGGTCGCGTTTCTGGGCACGCCGAGGACCTCGTAGTAGTCGCGGGCCATAAGCTCAGCTGTCCCGGTCGCGAGCGACGGTCACCGAGGCCGGTCGAAGCTGCCGATCCGGATCTCCATAGCCGGGCCGGACCACATCCACCACCCACCCCGGAGCAGGGGCATCCTCGGCGTCGCCACCCGGCACGAGGGCGACAACCTCGTGCCGAGCCGGGTCGAAGGGCACCCCGGCTTCTTCCTGGCGCGGATAGCCGAGCCTGGCCAGCACCGCCAGCGCCTGGTCGCGGATCGCCCGGACCCCCTCCACGATGGCGGCTGGATCCGACTCCGCGTGCCGCAGCGCGAGATCGATGTTGTCCAGCACCGGAAGGAACGCCTCGGCCACCCGGTCCCGCTCGGCGGCGCGCTCTCGGGACACCTCGCGGCCGTAGCGCTTGCGCAGGTTGTCCAGGTCGGCGAGCGAGCGGCGCCACCGATCCTCCAGCTCGGCGGTCGCCGAGCCGTCCCCGGGGCCCGCGTCCTCGGCGCAGGGCGCGGGTCGATCCGCCGCGTGTGCATCCCGCGCCGCGGCTTCTGCTTCCGGGCCGGGACGCTCCGAGGTCTGCACCGTCGGCTCGCGCGGATCCGAATTCGTCGGACCAGCGGGTCCTGGCCGCTGCCCCGGTGACGGTGAGGTCATGGCCAGCACCTCACCCGCGATCGAACTCGGCGTCGATCACGTCGGCGTCGTCCGCGCCACTGTCCGCGCCACTGTCCGCGCCGGTGCGCGCGCCGGCGCCCTGGCCGCCGCCCACCGCGCCGTCGCCGTCGGCCCCTGAGGTTCCCGGAGAGACGGCTCGGAGGCCGCCCAGCACGCCCTGCAGCTCCCCGGTCAGCTCTCGGACCCGGTCGATCGGCGCCTGCTCGGAGACGGCCTGGTGCGCGTCGGCCACCAGCATCTCCGCGCGGGCGCGTTCGTGGGGTGGAGCCGAGTCGCCGAGCTCCTCCAGCCGCCGTTGCACCTGGTAGGCCAGCGCGTCCAGCTCGTTGCGCGCGTCGATCTCCTGGCGCAGGGCCTGGTCGGTCGACCGGTTGCGCTCGGCCTCCTGGACCATGCGATCCACCTCGGACTGGTCCAGGTTGGACGTCTCCGAGATGGTGATGCCCTGCTCGGCGCCGGTGTCCTTGTCCCGCGCGGTGACATTCAGGATGCCGTTCGCGTCGACGTCGTAGGTCACCTCGATCTGCGGCTCGCCCCGAGGGGCAGGGCGGATGTTGGTGAGCTGGAAGCGGCCGAGCACGCGGTTGTCCGCCGCGCGTTCCCGCTCGCCCTGCAGGACCACGACGTCCACCGCCGGCTGGTTATCCGTGGCGGTGGAGAACGTCTCGCTGCGCCGGACCGGGATCGTGGTGTTCCGGTCCACCACCCGGGTCATCACGCCGCCCTGGGTCTCCACGCCTAGCGACAGGGGAGTGACGTCGAGCAGCAGCACGTCGCCGACGTCGCCCTTGAGCACCCCGGCCTGGATTCCCGCCCCGACCGCGACCACCTCGTCGGGGTTCACCGTCATGTTGGGCTCGGCGCCCCCGGTGAGCCGGCGAACCAGGTTCTGCACCGCCGGAATCCGGGTGGAGCCGCCGACCAGGATGACCTCGTCTATGTCGTCCGCGGACACCTTGGCATCCGCCATTGCCTGCTTGACCGGCCCGTTCGTGCGCTCCACCAGATCGGCGGTGATCTGCTCGAAGGTGGAACGCATCAAGGTCGCGGTGAGGTGCTTGGGCCCGTTGGCGTCGGCGGTGATGAACGGCAGGTTCACCTGGGTCTGGGTCACCGAGCTGAGCTCAACCTTGGCCTTCTCCGAAGCCTCGAACAGCCGTTGCAGGGCCTGGGCGTCCTTCCGCAGGTCGATCCCGTTCTCCCGCTGGAAGTCCTCCGCCAGGTAGTCGACGATCCTGCGGTCGAAGTCGTCGCCGCCCAGGTGCGTGTCGCCGGCGGTGGACCGCACCTCGACCACGCCGTCACCGACGTCCAGGATGCTCACGTCGAAGGTGCCGCCGCCGAGGTCGAAGACCAGCACCGTCTCGTGATTCTTCTTGTCCATGCCGTAGGCCAGCGCGGCCGCCGTGGGCTCGTTGATGATCCGCAGCACCTCGAGACCGGCGATCTTCCCGGCATCCTTGGTGGCGGTGCGCTGCGCGTCGTTGAAGTAGGCCGGGACGGTGATCACCGCTTCGGTGACCTTCTCACCCAGGTTGCGCCCCGCGTCGTCGGCGAGCTTGCGCAGGATCATCGCGCTGATCTCTTCGGGCGCGTAGAGCTTGTCCCGGATCTTGATTCGCGCGTTGCCGTGCTCGTCCGGGACGACGTCGTAGGTGACCTGGCTGGCCTCCTCCTCAACCTCCTCGAACTTGCGCCCTATGAACCGTTTGACCGAGTAGATCGTGCCCTTCGGATTGAGGATCGCCTGCCGGCGGGCCAGCTGGCCGACCAGCCGCTCGCCGTTCTCGGTGAACGCGACGACCGATGGAGTGGTACGGGCGCCCTCGGCGTTGGGGATGACTGTCGACTCGCCGCCCTCGTACGCGGCGATCACCGAGTTGGTGGTGCCCAGATCGATTCCGACCGCCCTTGCCATCAGGTCTCCCAGCCGAGCAGACGGATGGCTTCGGGGGCGACAGCCTCGTCGACCATCACTTCGTAGCGTTGCGGCTTCACGAACGCGGCCGACGCGAAGTCGCGGCGTCCGCGCTGCATCGCGTGCAGCAGCAGCCCGAGCGCCGCCCCGACTATCGCGCCGAAGACAAGCCCGTAGAGGGCCAGCAGCAGGGCACCGATCAACGGGTCGATCCAGCTGAACAGCCCGAAGATCCAGCCGATCAGCACACCGGTGACCGCGCCACCCGCCGCGCCGCGCAGGGCCGCCCTCGGGTAGTCCAGCCGCCCGGTGACCTGCTCGATCATCTCCAGGTCACGTCCCACAATGGCCACTCGCTCCACCGGGAAGCCCCGGTCGGAGAGGGCGTCGACGGCCTGTTCGGCGTCCGAGTAGTGCTGGAATGTGGCAATGGATCTGCGTGCCGGGGCCTCGGGGGTGACCGTCCGGCTGGTCGGTGGCGCTGTCCTGGATGCGGGTTGCTCGCTCATGGTGAATCCCTCCGGTTAGACGTTGGCCGGGCGCTGGCTTGACTGCCCGGTGTCCGAGTCCTGTGCGCCGGCTGGCGACGACTCCTCGGTACGGGCGCCTATCCGCACTCGCCGCGGTTTGCCGGACTCGCTGATCGGAATCCGCAGGGTGAGCACGCCGTCGCTGAACTGCGCGTCGAGGCGGTTCGTGTCCAGGTCCCCGCCCAGGTAGAGCTGACGGCTGAACTCGCCGTAGGGCCGCTCGTCGACAACAACCTCGTCGCCTTCCTGGCGGACCGGGTCGCGTCGGGCACGGATGCTGAGCACGTTGCGCTCGACCGTCACGTCGACGTCCTGCTCGCGCACCCCTGGCAGGTCAAGTTGAACGAGGAACTCGTCCCCTCGGCGAACCGCCTCCATGGCCATGGTGCGCCCGCCGTAACCCGACAGCGCCCGCTCGGCGAGTCGCTCCAGCTCACGGAACGGGTCGAAACGCATCAGTGTCACGGCTACCTCCTACTGATGGGACGGCGGCGCTCGCCATTTCGATCAGGGGCCGGACAAGCGACCGCATACTCCATGGACAGCTTCAACCGTCACAGTCAGCGGGCGCGCGTCGCATCGGCACTGGAGTGGAAATGCGGCCGGAGCCACTCAACCTGACAGGTCTAAACCAGCCGATGATCGCCAGGGTGAGGAGGTTTGGCCTAGTCCACGGCGGTCTTCGTGACTCTCAGCTGGGGTTGTGTTGGATTTGCCAGGCGCGGGTGGCGATGTGGAGGTTAAGGCGGGTGCTGACGTCGCCGAGGTCGTGGCCGGTGAGCTCGCGGATGCGTCGCAGGCGGTAGCGCAGGGTGCTGCGGTGGATCAGTAGGGCGTGGGCGGTGGCGTCGTAGTTGCCGCCGTTTTCGTAGTACTGCCAGAGCGTGGTCACCAGGTCGTAGCGGTGGGTGCTGTCGTACCGGATGAGGGGGCCAAGCCATTCCTGGATGAAGTCGTTGATGTCTTGCTGGTTCTCGGTGTTAGCGAGGATGCGGTAGAAGCCCAGGTCGTTGAAGGTGGTGATGCCGTGCGGGTGGGTGGAGTTCTCCTGGATGTGCAGGGCTTTCTGGGCTTCGGCGTAGGACTTGGGGAGTTGGTGGGGGTGGGGGTAGGGGCGTCCGGTGCTGATTGCGCCGTGGCTGGTGGGGTGGCTCGTGGTGAGTCTCTGGTGCAGCTGGGTCCAGTTGTGCGGGGCGCCGTCCGGGATGCTGGCCGGGGTGATGACCACGATGGTGTCGCCGCGGTGCCGCAATAGGGGGCGGGTCTGGGTGATGTGGGTGATCGCTTGGTCGATCGTGCGCGCGAGTTTGTCCGGTGGGCTGTTGGGCCAGTGGATGAGCAGGATCTGGTGAGGGGGTTGCAGGTCGTGGCCCAGCGCGGCGGCGCGGGTGATGGCACTGGTATCCGTGGTGCCGGTGAGCAGGTCGTCCACCAGGTCGCCGCGGAGGCGGAGTTCGGCTTCGGCGAGGCTGCGCTGGTGGGCGAGTTGCATGGCCAGGACGAGCGTGGCGTGTTCCAGGGCGAAAAGTTCCTGCTGGCCGGCTGTGTGCTCGGGGTCGTAGAGGGTCAGCACGCCGAGGATGTCTTCCCGGGGTTGGGCGAGGGCGAGGATGCGGTCGCGGTGGCGCAGTGGCCGGGCATTGCGTTGGATCCGGGCGAGCAGTTCGGTGCGTTGGTGCACGGGTAGCCACGGTCGGGGAGCGGGCTTCTGCTGGCCGGCCCAGCCGAGCAAGTTGCCGAACCGGTCTTCGATGAGGACGTGCAGGCCGGTCAGTTCGTGCAGGGCGGTGGCGATCGCGGTTTCGCCGCTTCCGCTGGCGGCCACTTTGGTGAAGGTTTCGTGGGTTCGCCGGCGCTGTTCCAGGTCGGCGATGGCGTGGGTGAGGTCCTGGTTGACGGTGGCGAGCTGTTGGTTGCGCTCCCGCAGTTCGGCGGAGGCAGCGCGTTCGCCCCAGTAGAGTGCGGCGCTGGTCAGCGCCGCGCCGGCCTGGGCGGCAAGGGTGCGCAACAGGAATTGCTGGTCTGTGTCGGGCTCGATGGGCGCGGTGACGACGAGGTACCCGGCGTGCCCGCCGATCGCGCGGAGCGGGTACGCCCACGCCCACGACGGGCCCGAGCCGGTGCTGGTATGGCTTGGTGGCGGGGTGATGGAAGCTTCGGCGCCGCCCAGGGCGCGGAGTTGGTCTTGCAATGCGGTGTTGCCGTCGCCGTGTCGGCGTAGGTCATCGCGCAGCAGGTAGGTGCCTTCGGCGTGGCAGGGGGCCAGCGCGGGCACGGCGCTGAGCACGAGTTTGACGATTTCGTCGTTGTCGAGCCGGTCGAACAGCATCATGGACAGGGCGAACACGCTGCTGAGGTCGGACATCTGCTCGCGCAGTGCCCGGATCAGTTCGCGGTCATCCACGAAGAAACTCCTCGCCAGTGACCGGCATCGATTAGCGCGCCGACACCGGGCCGCGCATCCGCGGGCTCGTGAACAGCGCGGGCGCTCCCGGCAGCCCCACGACTATGGTCCTTTCCCTTACCTCGGGCAAGGTCCCACGAAACCGACATTGCATCACGTGTGAGCTCGCCTACGGTCAAATTGGGGACACTTCGGCCCTGCAGGTCCATGCCTCCAGCGCACCGTCGCGTCACCAGGCCCACGCCCGCGCACCGGCCAACTGCCACGGTTGGTCCAACCTGATGATCTCCTGGCATGTGGGCGAGAGGTGATGACGTGACCCGACCGACGGGGATTCCGGTCTTCGAGCGCTTCTTCCGGTCGGTCACAGCGATCGACATCGATAAGCAGGACATCCGGCGCTATCACGAGTTCGTCGACGCCATGATCGACGACATCGCGGTGGCTGGCCGAAACGCAGCGAACTGGAACGGGCGGGATGTGATCAATCCGCCGGACCTGCCGATCACCAAGGGCCTCCAGGAGCGGATGCGCGAGTTCGACAAGTGCGAGGAGGCCGAGGAGATACGTCGGCTGCTGGCGCAGAACCTGCGACGGCCACCGGGCGACGTGACGTTCGGGGAGGCCACCGAGGAACTGTTGCCCGAGCTGTTCGGCGGTCTGAGCATCGCGCTGGCTCGATCGTTCAAGATCATCTACCCGAAGCTGGTGAATCCGACGACCGAACACTGGGAGCGGGCCTTCGCGCTGTTCCGTCTGGTGTTCTGAGCCTCCGCCCCCGTTCACCACACCGTCCGCGGAGTGCGGCTCGTCCCAAGGGAGCCAAGCCGTGCCAGCACGTTGCATCCGGCAGGCCGGTCCGGCCCGAGCGTTCCCTTGCAAGGGTGGTCCCGTGGTGAGTGGGACAGGCCCACGTGCCCACACCGGACTGAGGAGGAACTGGTGACTCTGATGCGATCGGACCCGTTTCGGGACTTTGAGCGGATCGTGGAGCAGAACTTCCCCGGCGGGGGACGTGCCCCGAGAAGCATGCCGATCACGGCGTTGCGACGGGGCGACACATTCCTGGTCGAGCTGGACCTGCCGGGGGTGCATCCCGACGACGTCGATCTGACCGTGGAACGCAACGTTGTCACCGTTCGTGCCCGTCGGACGCCGACCAACCAGGACGGTGACGAGGTGATCATCGACGAACGACCGTACGGCGAGTTCAGCCGTCAGCTGTTCCTCGGCGACAACCTGGACGCCGGCGCGCTCTCCGCGGACCTGCGCGACGGCGTCCTGACCCTGACCATCCCGGTCAGCGAGGAGAGCAAGCCGAGGCGGATCCCGCTAGGTTCCTCGCAGTCCGCCGAGGGCTGAGCGCGGTCAACGAACGGGAACCCTCGCTGACAGCCCCGCGCATGGCGCGGGGCTGTCAGCTGTCTATCTACCGGACCGCGCGGCTCAGCTGGCCGCGCGCTGCCCGGTCTTGGCGAACTGCTCGACGATCGCCGCACAGAATGCGGGTAGGTCGGCCGGCGAGCGGCTGGTGGTGAGTTCGCCGTCGATGACCACCTCTTCGTCCACCCAGTTCGCGCCGGCGCAGCGCAGGTCGGTGCGCAGGCTCGGCCAGGAGGTCATCCGCCGATCGGTGACCGCGTTGGCTTCGAGCAAGGTCCACGGCCCGTGGCAGATGGCGGCAATGGGTAGGTGGGCCGCCACGCAGGCTTTGACGAACTCGACTGCGTCGGGGTTGATGCGCAGCGTGTCCGGATTGACCGTCCCGCCGGGCAGCAGCAGCGCGTGGTAGTCGGAGACCGAGGCATAGGTGATCTCTCGATCGACCGCGAGAGTACCGGCGGAGACCAGGTCGAACTGGCGGGCCTGAATCTCTCCGGAGTGCGGGGCGAGTAGATCGCAGGTCGCCCCAGCCCCGTAGAGCGCCCCTCTGGGCAGTTCGAGCTCCACTCGCTCGACACCGTCGGCCGCCAGAATCGCAACACGCTTTCCACGCAGATCGCCAGCCATTCCGAACTCCTCTTCTCACCGGCTGAGCGGGCGTCAGCCTGGTGCGTGGCATCAGCCTGTTCGGAACGAAGACTCGGTGCGAGGCTCCGACGGGTCCATGGTGCGCGGGAATGCTCGACCCGAGGGCACAGGGTTTCCGCCAGGTGTTAGCCGGCGCGGCGCACCCGCGTGCCGGAGTGGTGTTCGCGCCGGCGGGGCGCAGGGAGGTCTTCTTGAAACCGGTGGTAGGGATTGTGCAGTTCCACCTTGCCGATAACGAGGCGTGAGTGGGTTCGCATCAGGTCGAGGACCAGCGCGCCGCCGTGCCGCGTGCCTTGGTAGAGGCAGAGCACCGCGATCAGCTGGGTCTCGGTCAACACGTTGAGTTCGGCCTCGTAGTCCGTCAGCGTGTCGGTGTCCGGCAGCCGCGGCCGCCACCAGGCGGTCTCCGCGCAACCGTCCGCAGTCGGGAAACCGTCTCCGGTGTCAGGCAGGACGTCGTGCCAGAGACCAACGATCATGCCCATCGAGCACCCGTCCTGGACGTGACCGTGGTATGAGTCGCCGAGCAGCCCCAGTTGTCGTTCCGCACGGCAGCGATTGACGTCGATGCCACCGCCGACGGCGTGTGCTGCCTGCCATGGGTCCCGCTCCGGGACCTTGAAAAAGCATCGGTATCCGGCCGTGAGCCCATCCCGCAGGAACGATCCCAACAATCGATCTCGCTCGCGGCGGTCGCTCACGATCGCGCAGACATGATCTCCAGGGTTGATCGGCAGACGATGCCCACACGACGTGGCCGGTACATTCATGTCAACCTCCGATTGTCCGGCAAGCGCCGGTCGTGCTCCATCAGGTGGTACCACTGGCTCGGGGAGACGAAAGGAAACGGCCGTAATCCGGCCTCGCGGGTCTACTGACCACGGGTGTGGGCGGCTTGTGAGGCCAGGTCTCGACGCTGACCGGGAGGCGGGCTCATACGCCGACGCCCCGACTCTGGTCCACGATTGTCTGGCGTCGTGGGGTGATCCACAACATCACCCGCTCGGACTTGATGTTCTCCGGGGGGTACGGCTCGCCGGTGTACTTCTGGGCGAGTTCGTCGATGTGTTTCCGCGCCTCTGGGCCGGTGGTGGTCGCGGTGACCACTCCCCGTACCTCCGCGTAACGGTAGGGATCGTCCTCGTCGCGGATCAGCACGGTGATCCGAGGATCCCGCTGGACGTTTCGATACTTCGCTCGGTGCGTCTCGGTGTTGAGGACGATCTTTCCGTCCTGGGCGTCCACCCAAATGATCTGGCTCTGGATGTCGCCGCTGGGGAACTTGGTCGAGACCGTCCCGAAGTTTCGTCCAATCGCCAGCTCATGAGCCATGGGGTGCAGTTCTTCGCCGTTCGCCTCATCCGCCATCGTGCCGACCTTCCGTGCTGTTGATGCGGTGTCTCCGCGCCGGTTCGGCTAGCTGGCGCAGCGCGTCCAACATTCCGTGCAGATGCGCCACCGCTAGTTCAATGTCGTAGTACTTGCGTTGCCCCGCTCGTGACTCCGCGGCGAGCACACCGCAGCGGTGGACCTTCTCGAAGTCGCCGTAGGGAAACTTGTAGTGCCCCTTACGATCGGCGGCTTCCTGGTCGTCGATCCCGAGATGCCAGGTGGCGTACTGCGCCATGCCGTGCTCTTCGATGAAGGCGTTCTCCTGCCGCGCGGAGGGCTGGTGCTCGCTCCATGCGTCGCGGCCGTCGAGGACGTACCTGCCCGTCGCGATCAGATTCCGCGCGTGGTCCAATGCCCGTTGGTTCAGCCTGACTGTCACCTCGGACACTGTGATCGCTGTGACTAGGAAAATAATCAGCCCGGAAGGGCCAGCCGAAGCTTCGGTTCTCATACCGACGGACCGGTCCCGCTCGGGTCATCCTGCGCGTCGCGCCCCGGATGTGGTGGCGGCGGCTGGCCTGGTGAACGTTGGTCGCGGTCAGCGACGGGTGAGCCAGTCCCAAGCCCGGCGCAGCGCGGCCTGGAGAGGCGGCTCCACCCTAACGGGCTCGTCGAGTTTTCTCTGGGACGGCTGCGGCCTCGGGGGCTCAGGCACCGAATCCGGCGTCACGGCGAGCACCACGCCGCGCTCGTAGATCCCGGCGATCTGGTCGGCGTCGGCGAAGAGATGCCGACCGGGCAGCGGGAGCGTGTGCACCACGAGGCCACGGAAAATGTCCTCCCGCTCGTCGGCAAGTACCTCGTCAACGATGCCGACCCGGTCACCGCCGGGTCCGTAAACCGGGGTACCTTCGACGATCGCCAGGTAGGCGGTTGGCCTACCGAGGTCGCCGTGGCCGAGCTTCACGCGTTGGTCCCTCCGTTCGAACCGGCTTGCTGGGCCAGGATGGCAAGAGCTGAGACGCGGGGCATCGGCCCGAGTGCATCAGTTCAGCTCTGGACCCTGATCCCCGGGGCCGATCGGTCATCGGAACTGCCGCGGTCACCATCGCCCGCGCCGGATCGCGTCTGCCCGCTCGCTTCGACGGAGCACGTGGGGCGGACGAATCTGGCGCTGCCGGGCCGGTTCGTCTTTGCGCTCAGCTGGCGAAGCTGGCGCCGTGAGTGATCAGAACTGGCCCGGAGGCGTGACGGCGGAGAGACAGCGTTCTCCAGCGAGGCAGCGGTCCCTGTGGCGTCCCCCAAACCTTCGCCGGGTGCTCTCCCTCGTCGTCAGTTGCCTCGTCGCGCTCGTGGTCGCCGGTTGTGGGGCGGGCCAGGACACACAGACAGCCAGTCAGGTATCGGCGGCCGACGGGGTCAACGGGGACGTGGGTGCGATCGCCCTGCGCAACGTGCTGATGCCCCACTCGCCTGCCCAGAGAGCCGGATTTCCCCCCGGGGCGAACCTGCCGGTGCTCGCCACCTTCGTCAATGTGGGCAGGAGCCCCGATGAGCTGGTCGCGGTCACCAGCCCGGCGGCCGATCGGGTGTCGGTGTCCGGCGCGACCCGGCTACCTCCTGGCCGAAACGTCGTCAGCACGATCGACGAGGCCAGGCCGATCAGCCCGCTGGTCAGCGGAAACCTGCACATCGTGCTGACTACCACGCAGGCCGTGAGGCCGGGGCTGAACACGCCGGTGACCTTCCAGTTCCGCAATGCCGGGCAGGTCACCCTCCCGGTCCCGACGGTCGTGCTGGAAGGCGAATAAGCCCGCCGCGCGGTCAAGCGACCGTGCACCACCGGGCGCGGTGCGATCGCCACGGCCTGAGCAGCCGAGTGGCTGGTTGTCCCGATGGCCATGGTGGGCCGAACTGTGCTCGGTGACGTTGTGAGGTGCCCGCCACGGGGCACATGGTGGTTCCGATCCTTCGCGCGGGGGACATACGACGATGAGAAGCAACCCGATATTTCGACGTCGCCGCCGTCGCCGAGGGCTGCCCAGACGAGCCGAGGACTGGGTGCAGGGGCTGGTCGCCTGCACCCTGATTGCGATGGCGCTGTTCGCCTCCGGTGTCGCCATGGTGATCGGTGCGCGGGTCCACTCGGACTTGCACCGACGGGCTCACGTCGAGTCGTTCCGGACCCAGGTCCCCGCCGTACTCCTGGTGGATGTGCAGGTAGCTCACACCCCCGGAGTGCATGGACCGGAGTCGCTGGTCATGGCGCCTGTCCGATGGACCGGCGCGGACGGTGTCGAACGCAGCGGTGAAGTCCGGGTGCCAGGCCCACGGCAGGTCGGAGACAGTGTGCCGGTCTGGATCGACCCAGGCGGAACCCTGGTCGGTCGCCCGGTTACCCCCGACGAGGCGGTGTCGAGCGCGGTCGTCCTCGCGGGCATGTTCCTGATCCCCGCCTTTGGCCTGCTCGTCGCGACATGGTGCGCGGTGCGCCGGTGGGCGCTGGGCCGTTGCTGTGCGCGCTGGGAGCGGGAATGGGCGTGCGTCGAACCTGTCTGGAGTGGCCGGCAGCGTTGGCCTTGAGTACCCGGCCTCGCGGGATCGTCGAGAGGGAGAAACCTGGAATGCGACGGCCGAGAGAAGCCATTTCGGGCCGTCGGGACGCGAACGGCTAGCCGGCTTGGTGTGACGCCGCCCGGTCCTCGGCTCGACCTGACGACGGCCCCCACTCCAGTTCGACAAGAAACCGCTCAATGATCAACTGTTTGTCCTCGTCGCGGACCAGTTCGTAGCCGAGCAGCTTCTCGGCCAGGCGCATCGCCAGGACGCCTAGTTCTGGGCGCAACTCCCGTATCACCCGCTCGCGCTGCGTCGCCAGTTCAGCTTCCGCCAGGCGCCGAGCATGTTCCACCTCGGCGGCAGCCTCCTCGCGCATTTCCGCGAGGATCCGCGCGCCGTCTGCCCTGGCCCGGTCGCGTATCCGGGCGGCTTCGACGCGGGCGTCTGCCAGTATGCGGTCGTATTTTTCCTCGGCAGCTCGAAGCTTGCGCATTGCCTGCTCGTAGTTTTCCTGTGCTCTGCGCCGAATATTTTCCCGTTCCTCCATCGACTTAAAAAGCGGCGGCAGTACGAACTTCCAGAACACGAAGAGAATGAGCAGGAGCAGGAGCAGTTCGGCGATGATGGTGCCGTTGGGCAACAGGAAGTTGTCCGCCGCGAGATACGTGGTTGACATGGATACCTGCATCTCCTGCCGTCGCAGAGCTGTCACCCGGAAATTTCCGTGCCATCGTGCCGCGCCGTCCGCGGCGTCGCCTCGACCCGGGAGTGGGACATCTCGGTCCTCGGCTTGCACCGACAGGGGGAACTGGACCAGTCGCTGTTGTGCCGACGGGTTGGTGTGCCGGGCCGAGTTCAGCCACAAAATGAGGAACTCCAACCGTCCGTAACGAATGGCGGGTCGCGCCATGCCGCCAAGGGAGTAGCCGATGTCAGATTTCCGGCTGGACCGAGAGCTGGTCGACGCGTTTGAGGGTGACCGACTGGACCAGGAGGGCGAGGCAATGCTCGCCGACCAGGTTGCGCGCATCCTGCCGTTCCACTGGACGCTGCCGAATCCACTCGCCGCGAGCCTGGCGCGGGTTTCCAAACATCTGGGTGGGGAGCAAGCGCTGATGTCCTGGCTGGACCGTTATCCAGGGCGACCTCGCCTCACCGCGCGGCTGTACGGGTTCATCGCGCTGCTCGATCAACTCAGTGCGCATCCGGCCGTTGTGGACGCGCTGCGCGAATTCCGCGAGAAGACCCCTTACCCGCGCGGATTGGCTGAGTACATGCCGCCGGACACCAACCACGAGACGCTTGCCAGCGTGTCCTATGCGATCGAGTCACGCCTGGCCGATGACCGCTCGGATGAGTCCAGGCGGGTGGCGGAGGCCGCGGTGGAGCTCCTGCAGACCCTGGCCACACGGGCGGCGGAGATCGACCCACAGGGCGGGGACCTGGCCGCCGAGATCGAGAGTGCGCGGCGGGATCTTCGCGAGGCATGGGACGAGCAATCGCGGGCCCACCACTAGCGCGGACTGAGGGGGATCGCTATGAGAGCCCAGCCGGGTGGCCTCTTGACGCGCATTTTGCGCGCTCTCGAGATCGGCGAAGACACAATCCACGTGATTGTCGCGGTGCTTCTCATGGCGCTCGGCCTGGTGTTGATCATCGATACCGTGCGGCATATCGTGATCGTTGTCTCCGGGCCGTACAACCTACCGGTCATCGTGCTTACCGTTCTCGAAGAAGCTCTGTTGCTCTTTATCGTCGCTGAGCTACTTCACACGGTGGCTATTGCTCTCCGGCATCGAGGTGCATTGGATCCCGAGCCGTTCCTAGTGGTGGGACTCGTTGCTGGAATTCGCCGTGTGCTTGTGGTGACCGGTGAAGCTGAGCAGTCATTCCGATGGAATCCAGAGGGCATCGAGTTGCTCATCCTCATGTTATTGATCTTGGTGATGGCGATCACCACGTACGCATGGCGGCGTTCGATGTGTCTCCCGTCGGACCGGAGGCCAACGGAATCGGCGGCCGCGGCGGACAGCGCACGGGAATGACCGGCCCGGTCCATATCGTCACGCGATGTCGTCACGCTGGGGCAGGAGCGGTACGCGAGGTTGCGCCCCATGGCGCGATGCAGCGAAACCGCGCGTGGACCACTGTGGAGGTCACACCAAGCCGGACTGTCGCAACCGATGTGCCTGACCGGGGGCGGACCGAATGAGGAGATCAGATGTCGACTGAGCGGGAACGCGAGGCTCTGTGCGAAATCGAGAAGCGGCTGTCCGCGGAGAACCCCCGCCTCGCCGCCTTTATGGCGCGGGACATGTCGACCTCATCATTTCGAGCGAGGAAGCGCATTCAAGACATTATGCTTGTGGTCGCGGCGCTGCTGGCCACACTCTGTATAGCCCTGTCGGAGCCGGCAGCGGGACTAGTGGCGGGGCTGTTCGCCGGCGCCGTTTTTGCGATTCGTCACCTGTGCGGCCGGGCACGGGGTTCACGCGCTCGGCGATGGCGTAAATCCGACGAGCCGTAACTCGAGGCCATAGGACCCTAGGCGGGAAGCGCTGTCAAATGATCACAGATATCGCGGTGGAGCGGATTTGTTTCCGCTGCCCCGAGTCGCACTGGCAGTCGGAGGCCGAATACGACGTCGTGCTCTACGTCGACGCGGTCGGTGATACGTGGGAGTTCTTCTCGCTGAACGGAGTGCCGACGCCGTCTCCATACGATGTCGACGGTGCTCCGTTCTGCCCGGTGTGTCACCGAGTGGTACCGGGAAGACCGATCGCGCGGCGGTTCATCCCGGTACCACCCGGTGCGGAGGGCCGGCCGCGGCGAAGGCTCCGGGACAGCGACGAACACCGTGCCACCCGGGAAGATCTCCCCATGCTGTCCGGCGCGCCGGCAAGCCAAGGCCACTAGCTTGCTTGGGCCGGCCCTACCGGTCTTCCTCCGGGCGGTCCGCCCGCACGAGCGGTGTGTCGACTAGGTGTTCGGCGAGGAACCAGGCCTGCATCTCGCCCGTCCGGATGACCTCGGACACCAACAGGTCGTTCGTGCCGTCATCCCCCAGCTCTGCGACGTGAGCAGCGGCGTCATGCGCATCGATGAGGATGGACTCGTGCGCCTCCAGGAGTCGGGAAAGCATGGCCGGGACCTCCTCGACCCCGTCCGGCGAGCGGGGAATCTGGGTGAGCTCGGCGACGTGTCGCGGGTCGCCAACGGCCACTCCGCCCAGGGTCTGGACGCGTTCGGCGAGGGTGTCGATCAGCGCGAGCTGCTCGCCGGCATGCTTGTCGAGCAGAAGGTGCAGTTGGTAGAAGGTATGGCCGCGCACCAGCCAGTGGTGCTTCTTGTACAGCGCGTAGAGGATCTGGGTGTCGGCCGAGATGCGATTCAGCCGTTGGCAGGAGTACATACGGGCATCGCGCGACAGGGCGAGCGGGAAGTGTCGCACTGTGCCGAATGACTGCACTTCGCGACCGCGTTGGTGCAGCCATGGTTGGGTGCCGACAGTCCGGCTGGGCGTGGTGGTCATCGGCCCTCCTCAGCGTGGGTATGTGTCGGCCAATACTGACCCGCCGGAACGCGGGCGGCCCCCGGTCCATGAGGTTGAATCGCGTAGCCGAACCTCACCCCGCCGGATCGGCGCCCTCACCAATATTCATTGCCAGGGTGGAGCCGGCACGACGAACACCGAGCAACTGATCTCCATATCGATCGAGCTGAGGGGTGATCATGACTGCGTCGTCTGAGGTTCAGAGCGAGCAGCGCGGACTCGTTTCGCGATGCGTTGGCGAGGCGTATGAGGTGCTTGAGCTGATTCCGGGGGTGAACCCGAACGGGCCGGCGCTGGTGTGGCTCGCCGAGCGGTTCCTCGAGATCGAGCGGGCGGATTCGAAGTCGCCGAGCTGACCATCTCCGGCGGACGTATGGCCCCGGTGGGCGCAGCGCGGGAGGTATCGCCGATGCCGGATTCTCCCACCCTGCGCGTCGCGACGGAGGTGGTGGCTTGGGCGGTGGGCGCGCTGCTGGCCGGATGGCTGAGCGGCGTCTTCGTCAATTGGCTGGCACGGCGCCGGAACAGCCGAGCGCTGCGCATGCTGAGCCGGAGATGCCATCTCCCGTGGGTTCTCGTGCTGGTGGTCTGGGCGGTCTACAACGCCCTTCCGTCACTGACCGGGTCGGTCGGTTCGGCGATCCGCCACGCGTTGGAGCTGGTCCTGATCGGGCTGACCGCCTTGCTGGTGGTTCGGCTGCTCGACGTCGCCGAGGACGCGGCGTTCCAGCGGCTGCGGATAGACGTCAGGGACAACCGACGGACCCGCCGGGTGCGTACCCAGATCAGCATCATGCGGCGGTTGACCTCCGCGGTGGTCATCGTGCTGGCCCTCGGCGCCATGCTGATGACGTTCGATGCCCTGCGCACTCTGGGCGCGTCCCTGCTTGCGTCCGCGGGTGTGGCCGGCGCGATTGCTGGTCTCGCGGCGCAGACAACCCTGCGCAACATCCTGGCCGGGCTGCAGCTCGCGCTGACCGATCAGCTCCGGTACGACGACGTGGTCGTGGTGGAGGGCGAGTGGGGCCGCGTCGAGGAACTCACCCTCACGCACGTCGTGGTGCGGCTCTGGGACGAGCGGCGGCTGATGCTGCCGACGACCTACTTCATCACTACGCCGTTCGAGAACTGGACCCGGGACGAGTCACGTGTGCTGGGCGCGGTCCTGCTGCATCTGGACTATCTGGCTCCGGTGGAGGAGGTGCGCGCGGAGTCGCGGCGCATCGTTGAACGATCGCCGCTGTGGGACCAGCGGACCTGGGTCTGCCAGGTGGTCGACTCCACCCCGTGGACGATGGTCGTGCGGGTACTGGCCTCAGCCTCGGACGGTCCGACCTCGTGGGATCTTCGCTGCGAAATCCGCGAAGCGCTGATCGCCTTCCTGGCCGCCAAGCACCCCGACGCGTTGCCTCGACCCGCGGACCCGCAGTCCTCCGACAACGCGGCGCCGCAGCCGTCCGACCACGGCTCCGAGCGCCGTTCCTCCCGGGACCGCACTCAGCGGTCCGACGCCCGCTCGGAGGTACCACCACCGACGTAGGAGTGCCGCGACACGCGGCGTACCCGCCCGTCGGCGACGGCCCTCCGCAGCGCCGAGGAGAAACGTCCGGGCCCCCAGAATCGCCCGCCTATGTAGACCTCGAGTGCTTCGCGCTTCATCGGCCCATGTCGATCCACCGAGCGCACGATCACCTCGATCTCCCACGCACGTGCCTCGTCGGAGGCGGCGGCCCAGCGGCTGGTGGTTCCCGCCGTGCCGATTTGGCCCGGCGAGTAGAAGGCCGACCCGGGACCGAGGCGGGGAGGTCCCGCGTCGCGCCGTTTGCCCGGCGTGCTCCGGGCCTCCGGATCGGCCTCGGTGTTCTCGGATTCCTCAGCCTCCTCGGCGGTGAGTGGTGTGGCGGTGTTCTCCAGCGACTGGCCCTCGGCGCGGACGCCGAGGGCGAGCTCCGCGATACCGCCCAGCGCCATCGCCCCGGCGCCTACGAAGAAGCCGAGCGCTACCAACCCGACGTCCCCGCTGTGAATGACGTTGCCGAAGAACAACGGGCCGGTGATGCCGCCGACCGCGGTCCCGACCGCGTAGAACAACGCAATGGCCAACCCGCGGATCTCCAACGGAAAGACCTCACTCACGGTGAGGTAGGCCGAGCTCGCACCGGCCGAGGCCAGGAAGAACGCCGCCATGAGCAGCGCCATGAAGGCCGTCGTGGTCATGTCGCCGCCGCGCAGCATGATGCCGAGCACGACGACCAGGGCGGCCGAGCCCAGGTAGGTACCGGAGATCATCGGGATCCGGCCGACCGTGTCGAACAGCCGACCGAGCAGCAGGGGCCCGAGAAAGTTGCTCGCCGCGAACAGGATCATGTAGTAGGGCACCGACGACGAGCTGACACCGAAAAACCCGGTGAGCAACGTGCCCAGGTCGAACACCACCGCGTTGTACAGGAACGCCTGACCGATGAATAAGGTCAGGCCGAGGATCGCGCGGTTGGGATAGCGCTGGATCGCGAGCTTGACGAGGTCTCGATAACGCACCGTGTCGCGCAGCCGAATGGATACTTCGTAGCTGGGCGGCGGCAGCACGGCGCCGGTCTGGGCCTTTACCTCGCGTTCGATCTCATCGACGATGCGCTCGGCCTCGTCGATCCGGCCGCGGAGGAAGAGCCAGCGGGGACTTTCCGGGACGTGCCGGCGCACCACCAGAATCCCCAACCCGATCACGAAGCCGAGGCCGAAGGCCAGCCGCCAACCCAGATCCGTCGGAAAGATCGTTTCGTTCAGAAGCAGCAATGCGGCCAGCGAACCGATGCCCGAGCCGGCCCAGAAGCTGCCGTTGATAGCCAGGTCGACTTGGCCGCGGTTCCGTGCCGGGATGAGCTCGTCGACGGCGGAATTGATCGCTGAGTACTCCCCGCCGATGCCCGCTCCGGTAAGGAACCGGCACAGGAAGAAGTACCAGGGGGCGAACGCAAAGGCGGTCAGCACTGTGGCAACAAGGTAGAGGGCGAGGGTGATCATGAAGAGCCGCTTGCGTCCGAGGCGGTCGGTCAGTTGCCCGAAGAACAGCGCGCCGAGGCAGGCACCGGCGACGTAGACCGCGGCGGCGGTACCGATGCCGGCGGCGTTGAGTGTTATCCCGCTGCCCGGTTCGGTCATCCGCGAGCTCACCGCGCCCACGACGGTGACCTCGAGGCCGTCCAGGATCCAGACGGTGCCGAGGCCGATGACGATCCGCCAGTGGAAACGGGACCAGGGCAGCCGGTCGAGCCGGGCGGGGATGTCGGTGCGGATCGTTTCGGCCTTCGCGGTACTCATCGGTGTTCCTTCTTCTCGGCGGCCGGTCGCCGCGACGACTTCGCGGTTACGGCTCGATGCGCGGGAGCTCGGGCGCATCCGAGTCGAGCGGCACAGCCGTGGAGCGCACCAGACCCAGCTGGACGCCCTGCCGGGGCAACACCGCCTCCAGGGCCCAATCCACCGCGACCCGCGCCCGGTTCGCCGGCATCGCCGCCAGGTGATAGCCCCGGGCTACTGCCTTGGCCAGCGGGCCGGACAGGTGGATCCCCAGCGGGTTGGCGGCGGCCTGCGCACCGCCCAGGTCGACGATGAACCCCAGGTCCCGGTGTCGGTAGGGGGCAGGTTCACCCCTGCCCAGGGAGGCGGCCACGTTCTGCCCGGCACGCTTGCCCTGCCGTTGCGCGTGCTGGGCGGTCATCGCGGTGAGCGAGCCAGGGCGGGTCAGGTCGGGGACGGCGGCGGCGTCGCCGCAGGCGAAGAGCTCCGGATGCCCTGGTACCCCGAGGTACTCGTCGACGATCAACCGACCGTGTTTGGTGGGCAGGCCCAGGTCTTGTACCAGGGGGTCCGGCCGCGCACCCACGCACCAGATGAGCGAGCGGGTGGGCACGGTCTCCCCGTTGGTCAGCCGAACCGATCGGCGGTTCGCCTCGCTGATCGAGGTCCCCAGGCATATCTCCACGCCGCGGCGACGGAGTGCGCGGTCGGCGGTGGTGGACAACTTGAGATCGAGCTCGGGCAGCACGCGCCCGGCCACGTCCAGCAGCAGCCACCGGATGGGCTGGTCACGAAGGCCAGGATGGGCACGGGCCAGCTCGGCGGTGAATAACGCGCCGTGGGCGGCCACCTCGGTTCCGGTGTAACCGGCGCCGACCACGATGAACGTGCATCGTTCGGCCCGCTCCAGGGGGTCCTCGGCGAGCTCGGCGAGCTCGATCTGCTGGGTGATGTGATCGCGCAGGTACAGCGCCTCCGGGATGCCCCGGAACCCGTGGGCGATCTCGGTGATACCGGGGATCGGGAGCAACTTGTTGACGCTGCCCACGGTGATCACCAGACGGTCGTAGCCGAGCTGCGAGGTCTGGCCCTCCGGCGTCCGCGTCGTCAGCCGGCGCGACTCGAGATCGACCCCGCGTACCTCGCTGAGCACGCAGCACACCCCGGGCAGCGTTGCGGCAAGTGGGATCGCCACCCGGCGGGGCTCGAGGATTCCGGTGGCCACCTCGGGCAACAGCGGCAGATACAGGAAGAAGTCGGTCGGGTTGACCAGCGCAATATGCGCCGATCCACCGAGCGACCGGGACAGCGTCCGGGCCGCGTGATAGCCGGCGAATCCGCCGCCAACGATGACAATCCGTGGGCTGGGTTCCATTGAATAAGCCCCGCCCTAGGGGAGGACGCCAGCCAAGTCGCTCGGCAGCGTGGATTTCAAGTCCCGCCATTCTCCGTCGGTAACGTACTCCCGGAGCGCCCGAAGAACGGTCTGCGCGAGCCGTTCCGGGCCGCCTTCGACTTCGTAGGGGAACTCCCGCCGGATCCGCTCAAAGAACTGGTCCCGGTTGAGCTTCATCGGGACCCTGCTGGGATCCCAGCCTTCGTAATAGATGCCGCGGATGAGCAGGGGCAGCTGGGCGGCGAGCTGTGCGGCCTCGTCCACCGGTAGCCGGTCACGAAGTGCGTGCAGCACCGAGCGCAGCGCGTGGTAAGACAGGTTACGCTGGTCCTTCGACCACCCGAGCGCCGTCTCGATTTGCTTGAGCACGTGGTTGGTCTTGTCGATCGTGGTGTCGAACGGCGGAAATCCAATGTCAACCATGCGGATATATCCTCTCCATTGTGGATCGTGCCGCTGCCCGGAATGACTTCTTCTCGATGACGATTGGGTCGCGTTCACCGATGATGAACAGCGCAGCTGGGCGGCTACGAAACGGTTCCGCGGGCTGAGCAGACCGCTGCCCCCTGCCGTGCGCAAAGAGCACCGCGCCCCGGCAGCGCGTACTCGGGGGCGTGTCGCTGTTCCACTGTGCCCTCGCGGGAATGCCCAAGCCTGGGCCCGAGGGCACCAGAGTTGAATCCGAACTCGGTCCCCACAGGACGAGTGGCCGCGGAGCTCCCGCTTGGACAGGCGACATCGTTGCCCTGTCGTGGCCAGGCTACCGGTGCGGAATTGCTGTTCACGGACGACGCCCTTCACCCCACGCGCGTGCACGCTGGGTGAGATTCGTGGATCCGAGAGGAGGCACCGGTAGCCGCTATGGACATTGACCGATTCACTACACGTGTCGCGCAGCTGGCCGGAATCGACCGGGCGAGTTCTCAGCGGGTCGTTGAGGCTGTGCTGAGCACCCTGGCCGAGCATCTCAGCCGTGGCGAGGCCGCCGACGTTCTGGTCAGATTGCCGCCGGAGTTGCAGCCGTACCTGCACACCGCTGGTTCGCCGGAGCGGTTCGGGGTCGCCGAGTTCGTCCACCGAGTGGCGCGCCGAGACGGCAGCGATCCCGGGACGGCGGAGAAGCTCGCCGCCGCGGTCTTCCTGGTGCTGAGGCAGGCTATTGGCGAGGACGAGTTCGCTGACCTCTCCGCGCAATTGCCCCGTGAGTACGCACCGTTGCTGTCCGGTCGATCCGTTCTCGACCCGAGCGAGAGGATGCTGGCCCGGATCGCCAGCCTCAATGACACGAGCGTCGAGCAAGCACGCCGTCTGACCGAGGCAGTGCTGGAGACACTCGCGCAGCGGATCGCGCCCGGCGATGTGGTCGACCTTGCCGCGCGGCTTCCCGTGCAGCTGCACCAACCTCTCCGTCGAGGGGTGGAATCACCGGACCGGCGAATGTCGGCGCGGAAATTTGTCGCGCGGGTGTCCGATCGCGCCGGGATCGACGTCGAGAGGGCAGTGCGCGACATCCCCGCGGTCTTCGCGGTTCTGCGCTCAGATATGGGTGACGAGTTCTTCGACATCAGAGTGCAACTGCCGGGCGACTACTGGCCCCTGCTGGGTATCGGCCTGGCCGACCGAAAATCGGGAAAAGCGGGCGACCGCCGAGGCTAGTGACCTGGTCACACCGCTCCGCGAGTTCCCATATCGATTATTGAGCGGTGCCGCGCCGGGGTGCGGGGCTCGGCCACCTCGTCAAGTCCCTCAGGGCAGCGCACCGACGCCCACGCCAGCTCATGCGGGCTGGCCTCGTCGAACGCCGCCCGATACAGAGCGAAGACCCGGGCCAGCGGATCATCATCCATGGCGTACAGGATCCTGGGGGTGAGCCCGGTCAGCTCGAACACACCGCCATAGGCCACCGTCCGCGCCTCGACCCTCCCCAGCAGGTTGGGCAGACCTCTGCCGAACCCCTTGACGTGGGAGAGATCGATGACGAGATGGCTCGTCCCCGCGTCGAGCAGACCACGAAGGTGGGCGGTCAGCGCGTGCACAGCTCGGCGGTCGACCTGCCCGCCGAGCGCAACTGCCGTGTACTGGTCGCCTCGCTGCGCCGAAGCGATCATCACAGGCCTGTTCGCCTCGGCACGCGTGCTCATGATCGCCGATCTGAGAGTGTGGTCCAGCTCAACGAGTTCCGCCTGGCGCCACGAGTCGGGGCGCGCCTCGGCCGACCTAAAGATCGCATTATCCGTCGCGACCACCGCGCGCGTGAAACTTGTTGACATGGTCAGTACCGTCCCCGGAACCGGCCTCGAGAACTTCAACCTGGGATCTGCAAATAGTCGTCGCGGGATCGGCACAGCGGGGGCAACGCCACTGTGCACGGCGGCTGGACCGAGCTCTCTCATGCGCGGCTCGCGCTCACCGACGCTCTCACTGCCAGCCCGAAGTGCACGAAGCGGCCTCCTACGGGTAGCAGAGTTCCTCGACGTAGATGCGCGGCAGCTCGGAGGCGATGTCGTGGAATTCCTTGGGTAGGACCGCGTCGCGCACAGTCGACAGCACGGCGCGCGCGTGCTCTCGCGCTACCTCGGCCGGCACCCTTTCGCGCTCGGCTATGCGGGTGACGAACTCGTCCAGCGTCATCTTGCGGGCAAGTCCATCGGATGCCTTTTCGCCGCGTCCGCGTTCCAAGGGTGGGTGCAGCTCAACGGGCAGTTCGTGGATGAGATCCCGCACCTCACCCCCAGTGATCCGTTCCGCGAGGATCTCGAGCGTTGCCTCGGTGGCGCGGGCGGCGATGTCTCGATCGACTCCGGCGCGGTCAGCGACCCGGTCCAGAAACTCCCCGACAGGCCACGGCGGCGGCGGTCGCCGAGCCGGGCCGAGCAGCGGATCGAAGTCCTTGGGGAGCTCCGCGACGAGGGGGTCGAGGGCGTCGGCCGGGATTGCCCGGCTCAGCGCGTAAAACACCGCACGGACCCGCCGGGCGGCCGAGTCGACGTCGACCTCCTGCGCGGTGGCGACTCGACGTACGAACTCCTCGTCGTCGAAGGTCTCCCGAGGATATTTGGGCGAGAACCATCCCCGGGTCGGCTCGGGAGCATGCCGGGTGACCTCGGCGAGTGGTCCCCGGTGAATTCGGTGGGCCAGGGTCACCACCACATCGCGGGTCGCGCGCTCGGCGACTGCCGCGTCGACACCCGCTTCGCGAGCGACGATCGAGAGGAACCGGTCGTAGTCCATCTCCACCCCATCCAGTCGCGTCATCTCCGTACTGGGACCGGGCCGGACGGCCCGCACGGTTCAAAGTGCTCTCGACGCAGGCGGGCACACCACGGCACGGCAGGTTCGATCTCCGCTGGATTTCCGGCACCGCGGGGGTGAGTTCGTGCTCATCTTTCGACCCAACTGGGCATACCGGTCGCCTGGCACATCCACCTAGCGTGAATCGGACCGGCTCCGGCGAGAACCCTCGCCGCTAGGGGAGGTCTGATGCCCGGCCATCAACCGCGTGGCTCCCCTACCCGTAGGCGCAAGCGTCGGGTACGCAGCCAGGAACCCATCGTGATGAACGAAGCCGTGGTGCGACGCACTGTCCTCGCCACAGCGATGGGCAATGCCATGGAGTGGTACGACTTCGGCATCTACAGCTACCTGGCGGTCGTCCTGGGGAGGGTGTTCTTCCCGAACACCGGCGGGAGCGGGCTGCTCTACAGCTTCACCGCGTTCGCGGTGGCCTTCGTCGTCCGCCCGATCGGCGGTGTGCTGCTGGGCCTGCTCGGCGACCGCGTCGGGCGCAAACGCATCCTGACCGCGACCATCTTGATGATGGCCGTGGCGACCTTCTCCATCGGCCTGATCCCCAGCTACGACTCCATCGGCATCTGGGCGCCAATTCTGCTCTTCGTGGCGCGGCTGGTGCAGGGGCTGTCCGCCGGCGGCGAGTACAGCGGTGCCTCCACCTTCATCAGCGAGTCGTCGCCGGACCGGCGCAGAGGTTTCCTCGCCTCCTTCCTCGAGTTCGGCACGGTCACCGGGTTTGTGCTCGGGGCGGGGCTGGTCACCGGGCTCACGGCGGCACTTGGCGACGCGACCATGCAGCAGTGGGGATGGCGGGTGCCGTTCTTGCTCGCCGGGCCGCTCGGCCTGATCGGGGTGTGGCTGCGGCTTCGGATAGCCGAGACCCCCGCGTTCGAGCGGACCGAGAGTGCGGAGCGGCAGCGGTCGGCTCGCAGCCGCTTCCGCGACGTCGTCGTCCAGCAACGACGCGCCTTGCTCTTGGCCATCGCGGTGGTGCTCGCCCTGGACGTCACCAACTATCTGGTGCTGTCATATTTGCCGAACTATCTGAGCGGCACGTTGGGCTACGACACCACCCACAGCTTGCTGCTCACCGTGGTGACCATGTTGGCGATGCTGGGTGCTATTCCCTTCGTGGGCCGGCTCGCCGACCGGGTCGGGCGACGCCCGGTCCTTGCCGCGGCATGCCTGGGTTACCTCGTGCTTTCGGTGCCCGCACTCTGGCTGCTCCAGCACGGCAGCGGGTCATCGACCCTCGCCGGTCTACTGCTGCTCGGGCTATGCCAGACGCTGTTCATCGGCACCACCCCGGCGGCGCTGCCAGAGATGTTTCCGACGTCGCACCGCTACTCCGGGATGGCTCTGGCCTTCAACATCGCGGCCTCGTTGTTCGGCGGGACCGCGCCCATGGTCGCCGAATACCTCGTCCGCACGACAGGGAACCTCTACACGCCCGCCTACTACATGATGGCCGCTGGGCTGGTCGGGCTGGTCGCGGTCTGGATCATGCGAGAGACCGCCCAGCAACCGCTCCAGGGATCACCTCCCACGATCAGCGAGAGCGATTCCAGTGACGGTCGCTCGGTGCCGGGCTGACGTGGCACGCACCCGCCAATCGACGTTTGCGGCACGGAGGGAGTACTTCGGCGGGCCGCACACGCCTCGCGCGCAGGCCATTCGTCCCGCCGTGTTCGCGGTGGTGCGTAATCAGCACGGCCAGGTACTGCTGGTTCAGCGAGCCGACACTGGGCGTTGGGAACTCCCGGGGGGTTGGATCGAGGTCGGGGAGTCTGCCCGTGCTGCCCTGGTCCGTGAGGTCGCCGAAGAGGCTGGGATCGCGATCGAGGCCACCGCCGTCGCCGGGGTCTACAGCGACCCGGGCCAGGTGATCGCCTACGCCAATGGGCCGATCTATCAGCAATTCGCCGTGTGCTTCCATGCCACCGCATCGACCGATCAACAACCCCAGCCCGACAACAAGGAGACCGCGGCCGCCACCTGGTTTGATCCGGAGGCCACCGACCAGCTGCGCATGCACCGGGCTATTCGGCGACGCCTGGCCCACGCCCTAAACGAACCCGACAAGACACACTTCGATTAGACCCATGGTGGGCCTCGATGGCGGGTAACGTTCGCCGCGCGTCACGCAACGTGCACAACTGGGCGACGGGATCGGTGGGGTTCAGACTCGCGCAGGATCTCGTGGGTCACCATGGCTACCTCGCCGATACCGAACACGAGGTAGCGAATCAGGTTGAGTACCGGGTTGCCCTCGCTCCATTCGAAGTAGATATGTGGAGGGGTACCGCTACGCCCATGAATGTCGAGTAAGAGTGCGGCAATTGCGTTCGGTACCGAGGGGCTGACCAGTCTGAGGACCGGAAATCCCTGAGTCTCCTGGCCGGTGACCAGGAGTGCCGCCTCGAAATCCGACGGGTCGCTGATGGTGACTTCGACCAAGAGGATGTAACCCGGGTCCGGAATGTTGTGCGTCGCGCAAGCACGGTCGATCTTCCGGCGGTAGTCAGCCTGGCCACCACCCTCGCAGGGATCGCTGGCCAGAATCCGGATGGGGTCCCGCGCGCGCCGCCTGATGAATCGCTCCGCCACGGGGTCGAGCGTTACCGAGGTGACCCGGAGCTCGAACGCCCGCACCACCCGTGACGCAAACGATACGACAAGAATGCCGAAGATGAAGAACGCCGCGATCTGGATACCCTCCGGTCGCTCGAGGATGTTCATGGCGGTTGTGTAGGCCAGAATTGCCGAGAGAAAGCCGAACATGGCCGCGCTACGCCGTTGCCCAGACCGGCGGGCGGACAACGCGACCGCCATCGCGGCTGAGGTGATCAGGACCAGGACGCCGGTGGCATAGGCACCGGCTTGGGCGTCTACGTCAGCCCGGAACAGCACTGTGACCAGTAGCGCGATCGCGGTGAAGATCAGGACGAGTGGGCGTACCGAGCGGGCCCAATGCGGTGCCATGCCATAGCGGGGCAGGTAGCGCGGCACCAGATTGAGTAGGCCGGCCATTGCCGAAGCCCCGGCGAACGACAGGATAGCGATGGTACTGAAGTCGTAGATGGTGCCGAATCCGTTGCCCAGCTGCTGGTGCGCAAGATACGCAAGCGCCCGTCCATTCGCGGCTCCGCCCGGGGCGAATTCCGCCGGCGGTATCAGCAGCGTGGAGACGGTGCTGCTGGAGATGAGGAACGTACTCATGATCAGTGCGGCGGTAACCAGAAGCGCATGCGTTCGACGGATGCGCCCCTCGGGGTGGTCCTCCGTGTCGTCGGGGTCGCCCTCGATCAGCGGCATAACCGCCACGCCCGTCTCGAATCCGGACAACCCGAGGGCGAGCTTCGGAAATACCAGCAGCACAACACCGATCATCGCCAGCGGACTATGGTGCTCCGCGAGCAACATGCGTTGCCAGTCGGCGAACAGCCACGGCCGTGCGAGGACTTCCGCGAGTGATGTCGCGATCACCACGAGGTTCAGCGACAGGTAGGTCGCGACTATGCCAACCGCGAGGCCGATGGCCTCGGTGAAGCCGGCAAGGAACACCCCGCCGAGCAATATCAGCAGCAAGAGCGTGCACGCCACCCGATTGCTGTTCACGAAGGTCGGGGCAAATGGATTCTCGGCGAGGTGGGCGGTCGCGTCCGCGGCGGACAGCGTCATCGTGATCAGGAAGTCGGTGGCCGCAAATCCGAGCAGGACCAGAACGGTGAGCTTGCCCCGCCAGAATGGAAGCAACCGTTCCAGAATCGCGATCGACCCCTCGCCGTTTGGGCTCTCGCTGCCGACCCGCCGATACACCGGCAGCACGCCGCCCAGTGTGACCGCCACCAGTACGAGCGTGGCCAGCGGCGAGAGGGAGCCGGCGGCCAGCGCGGCGATACTCGGCTGATAGCCGAGCGTGGAGAAGTAGTCCACACCAGTGAGGCACATGACCTGCCACCACGGGTGACGCCGCTGGTCGCGCCGTGGCTGTGTGTGCGGACCGTGATGTCGTGCCGATCTGTCGGCCAGACCGTGGATTAACCAGTGTCGGGTGCGACCGCGACGGGTGAGACCAGGCGGGTGTGCCGCGCCCATGGGAACACTCTGCGCGCAGGCTATCCGGTTGCAACCAACCCACCGGGGCGAGATACCCGGGCGCACACCGGCCCAGCAGAACGACCGGGCAGCAACCGCGCCGTGCAGCGCCGCAAGCAAACACCGAGTGTCGTGGTGCCCGAATGCAGCCCCGGTGCCCACCCGGCGTCCTTGTGGACAGCGATCGCCGCTCGCGGCCTAGCACACCCCACGACACTCACGGGCTGCGCGGCTGGGCTCGCCCGGTGGCCGACCCGGAACGGCCGTCCGCGCGGTCGCCCCGAGTCAGGCCGCGCAGCCGCATCGCGCCCAGGAAGTGCAGGATGCCGGCCGCGATCGCGTAGCCGCCGAGCACCATGGCTAGCGTGATGGCCTCCGGCTGGGGCCAGACCGCGATCGCCAGGCCGCCGACGACGGCGAGGATCCCGGCGATCAGCAGGAACACCTCACCTCGGACCGCCGTGCGCACCCGCACCGCGAGGACGATCTCGGCCACGCCGACGCCGATCAGTAGGACGGCGACCAGGACACTGAGCGCGACCACGGTGATCGTCAGCCACAGCACAGTGACGGCGGCGGCCGCGATGCCGAGCAGCCCGGCGACCAGCCACGGCAGCCACTCCCACCCGTCGGCGTGCGCGCGGGCCATGCGCAGCCCCGTGACCAGGAAGGACACCCCGTCCACCAGCGACCACGCGCCGAATAGCAGCGCCAGCGCGAGCACGGTGATGTCCGGCCAGAGCAGCGCGGCGAACCCGAAGCTCAGCGCCAACGCGGCGCGGAACGCCATCGGTGGCCACAGCTTCTCCGGATCGGCGACCGGAGCGGTGGCGCCGGTGACTCGTTGCTGCTCCGACATCGAACTCTCCTCGAGGGGCCGGGATCGGGGACGACTTCCGCTGTCTCCCTGAACGACGCTAACGGCTGCCGCCGCTGGTCGAACCGTGCCGCCGGGCGCAACCCGCGGCGGGCGGCTGACCCTTCGGGGTCGAACGCTCGCTCGTGGGCCGGCATCCAAGGAGTTACTCCTGAGCCGCCTCGATGATCGTCTTTGCGAGCGCGACGGCGGAGCGGTACGGCTCCTGATCCACCGAGCCTCCTGCCTTCAGGGTCTGCTCGGCGTCTCGGGCGAGGAAGTCCAGCAAGGTGGCGAGGGGCTCGGCGATGGAGGGGTTGACGACGGTGAGCCATCGGGCGTTTGCCTTCGCGTGCGGGTAGATCGAGTCCAGCGCATCTTCGAACAGATCCAGCGGATCGCTCAGCCCGGGCAGCACCACCTCGGCGTCGTCGTCGCGCATTCGAATAGCAGGAAACCCTGGGTGAATCGGCGAGCGTTCCAGAGTGGTGCGGCGCCGCTCCAGGTTGCCTTCAGCGACATCCCGGTCGCCCCAACGCCACGGTCCTGGAGTCGCATGGCGGGCCAATCGCCGCAGCACCACGGACGCATGACGCAACCAGTCCACCGCACCCCACGCGTCGTCAGGAGTGACGTTGCGGTTGGCCATCTCAGCCTCCGTCGTGTCGGAGACCACTTCCCGCTCGCCCCACAGCACGGACAAGAAGTCCCTCGCCATTCCAGGGCCCAGTGGCGGGTACATACTGGTCAACGGAAAATACGCTAGTGCTGTCGACCCTCACTCTTTTAATCCCCGGATTCGCAGGTTTGTCTGCAGACTTGGGTCATTACGTCGAATTTGGAGAATTGTTTTGCTGCTGAATCAGCATAAGTATTGGCGCCGTCGCCCTGTGAGCAACAGGCCTCGACAGGTCGACCCCGGGGGGTCGATCTGGCACCAGGAGGACGACGTCTTGCCTGTCTTCGTTAAGGCATTCTCTCCGGGCCGGGCCGGGCCGGGCCGACATCCGGCGCGAGCGTGACGCCCGCCCGTGCGACAACTAGGTGTGATGCGACGCGTCATACTTGATCACACCGAGCGGCCCGAGCCGCTCAGCGATCGGGAGTACACGTGACACTGACCAAGGTGTGGCTGCAGACCCCTGCCGATGAGCTGATCCGTGCCGACCTCGTCACCGGTATCCAGACTCACCGCACCCCGGCAAAGGCCGGGCAGGCCTCGCATTGGCTACTCGACGTGGTGCTCTTACCCGCGGGCAGCGTTCAGCCAGACGGCTCGACCATCACGCCGCTACACCGCACCCTGGCCCATACCGCCGACAAACCTGGCGATGCACCCCAACATCTGGCCCGACTCCTTGCTCAACTCGATGCCACCCTCGCCGCCGGCATCATCACCACAAGCATCTGCCCAGAGCCGGCCAGTTCGAGTAGTACCGCCAGATCCGACACCTCGACCACCACGGTGCGGTTCCGCTTTGCGCCATTCACTGAGGGCCAGGCCGGCCACGAGTACGACTCCGAATACCTCTAGCACACACGCCGACCCCGGGCGAGTCATGGAATGCGGCACTCGGGCGCGCTGCCCGCGGTGGCGTACGTCGGACACGAGCTCGCGTGGCCGTCAATTTCCTCCGCGTTGCGGGCGCCCCTCACTTGTTCTCGGCGCTCACTTGCGCTGCCCTGCTTTCCTGACCGCGGAAGGCTTCCGCTACCGCCGGTGTCCGTCAGCTATGGCTCCGACCAGGTGGGATCGGCGGCAGATGGCGGAGGAACCAGTTCCGCGCCAAGCCAGCGACCTGTTCCAACGTGCCGGGTTCTTCAAATAGGTGCGATGCACCGGGAATGATCTCGAGACGGGTCTCACCGCCCAGTTTCCGCATGGCCTGGCGGTTGAGTTCGATGACGGCGGGGTCGTTTTGTCCGACGATCAGCAAGGTGGGCTGGTGCACCTGGTGCAGGTGCGTGTCGGCCAGGTCGGGCCGTCCGCCGCGGGAGACGACGGCCTGCACGGTGGCGGGCCGGTTCGCCGCGGCGATGAGCGCGGCCGGGGCGCCGGTGCTGGCCCCGAACAGGCCGATACCTAGACCGGCGGTGGGCTCGGCGTGGGTCATCCAGTCGGTCAACGCGGTGACCCGCACGGCGAGCAGGTCGATGTCGAACCGCAGCGCCGCGGTCCGTAGGTCGAGCTGCTCCTCCCGCGGGGTGAGCAGGTCGGCCAGTACGGTGGCCAGGCCGGCCCGGTTGAGCTCGGCGGCGACGTAGCGGTTGCGTGGGCTGTGCCGTCCACTGCCGCTGCCGTGGGCGAACAGCACCGCCCCGCGCGGGGTCTGGGGCATCCCGAGGTCGGCTTCGAGCACAACACCGGCGAGGGGAATCTCCAGATTCTGGTGGGTGGCGCTCGGAGCGCTCACGGTGTGCTCCCTTGGCTGGGTGGCGAAGGCTGAGAAGGTGATCGTGCGGCTCCTGGCTGCTGTGGCCGTTGTTCGGATCGGTCAGACTGCGAACGGGTAGGTTTCGGGGACCTCGCCGGTCTCCCAGATGGCCGTTCGTTCGAGGGGTTCGACCGCGCGCGTGTCGTCGATGTGGATCACGGCGTCGAACTGGTCGGCCACCCGGGCGCGGAAGTAGTGGCTGGCCCGTTCGGTTTCGGGCCGGTAGATGACGCCGATCGCGCGTTCCAGTCGGGCTGGGCGGAGTACCTCGGCCGCTCTCGTGGCCTTCGTAAAGGAGAGCATGAACTCCTTCTGGCCGACCTGGTGGAACAGCTCTTCGACGCTGCCGGGCAGCGCTGGGCGTACCCATTTGCGCTGCGCTTCCCCGCCCCAGTCGTCGGCGGCGGTGACGGTCCCGGTGTAGGTGGTGAATCCGAGATTGCGGCAGTGCCCGGCGTAGCGTTCGCGCACGAGCTGCCCGACGTTCAGCTCGCCCCGAGCCGACATTTCGGTTGCCCGGGCGTCACCGAGGTGGGAGTTGTGCTCCCATACGACGATCTTCACCGGTTCGCCCCGCTGTCGGGTCAGGTGGACCTGGACGGCGTCGAGGGTCTCGACCATGTGGCGGTCCCGTAGGTTCCACGACAGAGCGCGGCCGCTGAACATTGACCGGTAGTACTCTGCCGCGTCCTTCACGACCTTGGCGTTCTGTTCGGCGTAGAAGGCCTCGTCCTCGGCTAGCAATCCGTCGCGCCGCGCGTACTCCATGGCGTGGCGCTGCAGGTCGGTCAACTGCTCGATGACCTCTTTTTCACATGTGTCGCCGGCGCCCATCGCGGCGGCCAGGCCGTAGGTCTGGCCGTCGTCGGTGCCGTAGTGGTCGAAACAGCCGTAGCGCTCCCGGGCCCGCTGGGCCGCCGCCGGATCCACCTGGCCGAGGTAAGTGATCACCTCGTCGATGGAGCGGTAGAGGCTGTAGAGGTCTAGCCCATAGAAACCGGCCTTGCTGCGCTCGTCCTCGACCCGGTCGTTGCGGTCGCGCAGCCAGCCGACGAAGTCGAGGACGGCCGCGTTGCGCCACATCCAGGTGGGGAAGCGCTGGAAACCACGCAGCGCCTCCTCGGCGTCGGCATCGTCACCGCGGCCTCGCACATACCGGTTTACCCGGTAGGCATCCGGCCAGTCCGCTTCGAGGGCGACCGCGCAGAACCCCTTGTCCTCAATCAGCCGGCGGGTCATCGCGGCGCGCGCGGCATAGAAGTCGCCGGTGCCGTGCGAGGCCTCTCCGATCAGCACGATGTGGGCGTCGCCGACTAGGTCGAACAGCGCGTCGTCGGAGGGCACGCCCTCTTCGGTCGGGATTCCGGCGGATCGGATCACATCGGTGTCGCTGAGGGTCCGCTCCTCGGTACGCGCCGGGATGGAGGTCGCCGCGGCGCGCAGCAGGTCACGGACCTCCTCATCGGTGGTCTGGCTGAAGTCGTAGTACCAGGCGCCGACGGCCAGGAACGGCGACGGCGTCGTCGCGCAGATGACCTCGTCAACGATCGCCCAGAGTTCCTCGCAGGTGGACTTCGGCGCCGCCGGCACCGCGACGACGATCCGGCCGGGCTGGTGCTCGCGCAGCGCGATGATCGCCGCGTGCATGCTCGAGCCGGTCGCGAGCCCGTCATCGACGAGGATGACCGTCTTGCCCGTCAGGTCGGGCATCGGCCGTCCGTCCCGGTAGGCCTGTTCTCGCCGCAGCAGCTCGCGCCCCTCCTGCTCGGCCACCCGCTGGATCACCTCCGGGGAGATGCGCAGGCCGCGCACCACATCATCATTGATCACGACCACCCCGCCGCTGGCGATCGCGCCCATGGCAACCTCTACCTGCGCGGGCACGCCCAGCTTGCGGACGGTGAAGACGTCCAACGGGGCTTCCAACGCCCGGGCGACCTCGTAGGCCACCGGCACACCACCCCGCGGCAACCCCAGAACCACCACATCCGGTTGACCCCGATAATGGTCGAGCAGACCGGCCAAAGCGCGCCCAGCGTCCCGGCGGTCCTGGAACAATCGTTCCGACATTTCCTTCCTCCTGACGGATTGACGGGGTTCAGACGATCCGCGTGCACGACCCGCACCGCGGTTTCGGAGACCAGGAGAGGAACGCACCATCTCGGGGTGGTCGCCGGTCGGGCAGCAATCCCCCGACCCGCAACGCCGCAAGGTGATTGCCGGAACCATTCCTCCGGACCTCGTCGCGACCCCTCGTCGCGGCGTCAGCCTCGCGCAGATTGTGTGTCGGCCCTCCGCCAGAGGAGGGTGCCGCAACGAATACAAGCAAGACTTCGTCCTGGTGGTGCCAGATCCAACACCCGGGGTAGGCCTCTCGAGGCCTGTGTCTAGTGGAACCTCAGGCAAAATTTAGGACAGAGTGGTCCCTGAATTGATCTAACCGCAAGTCGGCATTCGGGACGCAAAGCGCTCGGCGAATTCCGTGCTCCCGGGACCAATGTCGGTCCACGAGGGCGGCGGGCACGAGCACAGTTCGTCATTCGAGGTCGAATGCTGTGGCTGACCTTGCCTAGGACTCGGATGAGCGGTTCTCTGAAGGTCGCCTCAGGAGATCGCCGCAACGATCCGACGGGGCCGGCAGATTCCAACCGAGGGAGGTGCACTCGTGCCTGAGCGTGTTTCCCTCGGCATGCACATCGGAGCAAGCCAGCACATCTGCGGGCTGTACCAAACGGCTGAGGAAAGAGACAACACGCTGATTACGTACTTCCGAACCGCGCTGCGCGCCGGCCAAGCGTGTTTTGTCGGGCTCGACGGTGCCGATACCGCTGTCCTGCGAGCCCTCGGTACCAAGCGGGAAATCGCCGACTGGACGGAATCTGGTCAGCTCCAGCTGCGAGACAGCACTACTCCTATCGCCCCGGCCGACGGCATTACCTTCGAGGACATCCAGGCCGTGTGGAGCCGCACCCTTTCTACCGGCCGAAGCATCCATGGAGCCGGTCCGGTACGGGTCGGGGGTGAGGCCGCCTGGTGGATATCCCAGCTCCGCGAGGAGAGGTTTCTGGAGTACGAGAGCGAAATGAACCGCTACTTGCCCGAGAACGTCGGGATGCTCTGCCTATACAATCTCGACAGGTTCGGCGGCGAAGCGATCACCGAAGTGGTCCAGACGCACCCTTTCCTGCTCGTCAGCGGCGTGGCCATCACCAATCCCTTTTATCTCACGCCGGCGAACTACCGCGCCAGCCGAGCCGGATTCGCCACCGACGTGCCCACCCCGACCCAGGGTGACATCCCGAATCTCAGTATCAGCGAAAACGTCACGACCCGCGAGTCTCAATCGGTTCCGCAAACCGCCATAAACGCGGTCTAGGACACTAACAGCCGCCAGCCCGCCCTTGCTCGAAGAGGGCTGACCCGGGCGCACACCGGCCTAGCCGCTCTTGGGCATGTCCAGCTGCCCGGGACGGACCAGCGCCGCAGAGGTGGGAAGGCCGCTGGCCTCGTAGCCGTCCGACCGGACGGTGATCTCCATGCGTGCGCCGGCCAGCGGCACGTTCTCCAGACGCAGTGGCAGCAGGCGCTCCGGCACCGCCGGAGCCAGTCGAACCTCGTGGCGGGGTAGGTCCGGTTGCAGGCGCAGCAGGCTGCGCAGCACCAGCCGTGGCGCC
>Ga0193743_1000205_pt1 | contig 47529 bp, 80 predicted proteins | sample L2c2metaG_FD_143038 | JGI IMG/M metagenome (GOLD analysis project Ga0193743, IMG submission 143038) | Soil microbial communities from a riparian zone of the East river system, Colorado, United States - L2c2 | ecosystem: Environmental > Terrestrial > Soil > Riparian zone | place: USA: East River... | reverse complement strand
TGTCTGCCTGAAAGTTGATCTTGGGTCCTACCCCACCCCCGGGGGGTGGATCTTGAATTGATCAAAATGGCTTTGATCATCGGTTTTGATCAAGCTTGATGACCTTGCCGTATTCATCAATTGGTGACCTTTTTGAGTCATTTCGATCATTTAGATCATCGATCTTTGGCTCGATTGATCTCGCTACATCGATCCTTGATCGCCTTGGACTCGATCTTGAGTCACCTGAGACGCTTCGGTCGCATCCGCGCGCGCATTCGGGCCTAGTGATCGTCTCTGCTGCTCTGCATGCCATCCACCTGCTTGATGTTGAGCCGTCTCACTGCTGTGACAGTCATGACAGAGCCCTCGCCCATACTGCGGATCATCAGCGTCTAGGCCTTGCTGCTCTAGCTGCTGACGTGACCTCGGATGGTGATCAGCTTCAGTAGCTGGTCTCTGCTTGCACACCACACACACAGGATCACGATTTAGTACGCCCCGACGGAAGCGCTCAATGTGTCTCTTGGCGTATCCGCGCTTCCATGCGCTGCCTCGTATACGCCTATCGCGCGCATGCTCGGGACAGGGCTTGGTGTGCTCGCATCCGGGCCTTGAGCATGGAGGCTTGAGACGCGTGGGCATGATCAGAGCCTGATGGCGCGCAAGGTCAGCTCAGCATGCGCCACGTCCACGTTGAGCGTCGTCCCGTAGTCGTTGGGGTCGAACGGCCCGAAGCCCTGCTCGTCGCCCGCGGCGAGGGATTCGATGCGGGTGGGTGCGGTGAGGCCGTCGATGGAGCGGACCGTGTTGAAGGTGGCGTTGCGGCTGACCGCTCCGGTGTTCTTGATGATGAGCCCGACGCGGCCGTCGTTGAGGACGCTGTGGTTGTTCGTGGCGTCGCCGACGGTGGCTGCGGGCAGGACGGTTCCGGCGCGGGAGAACTGGGTGACGGGGACGTTGACGCGGGGCATGTCGGGCTCCTAGTAGACGGTGAGAGTGCCGGCTCGGTAGACGGGGGTTTCGAGGCCGGCGGCGAAGGTGATCCACACGTTGTAGAGGCCGACGTCGAGAGTGACCGCTCCGCCTGCCGGGCCGATGAGGAGCCGTGCGTATCCGCCGGACCATTCGGCGTCGAACCAGTCCCCGACGATGGGGTTCGCGGAGGTCGCGAGGGCGGCCATCTTGGGCGGGGTGGCGAGGCTAATGGGCGTTCCTGAGATGGCGGCGACCACGTTGAGGTGCACATACTCGGTGGAGGTGGCGGCTAGATCCATGGGGTGCTCACCGCCCACCTTCCGCAGGGTGTGCCGATGCGGATGTCCGCATCGCTGGTGTCGTCTGCATCGGTGCCCGCGGTGAGGTCGGACTCGGCCATCAGGTCGGCGCTGGCATGCGCGGCGAGCTGGGTGGCTGCGGTGAGGTCGCTGTCCGCAGTGAGGTCGGCGGAGATGACGGCGGAAGCGACGGCCGCTGCGCTCTGGGCACCGTCGGCGGTCAGTGCCGCGGAGGCGAAGTAGACGGTTCCGCCGCTGACGGTGGTGTTGACGTTGTCGAACTCGGCGTAGTTGGTGGTGCCCGCGTCGCGGGTGCACCACAGGTCCAGCGCGCAGTCGTCGATGGCCGTGTCGATCCATGCGGGGGTGGCAAGGGTGCGGCGGATCGTCCACGCAGAGCCGTCCGTGGACGTCTCCCAGTACACGTTGGTGCCGTCCTCACGGAATCGCAGCCACAGATGGGTGACGGCGCTGTAAGTGAGGGAGGTCGCACCAGCATCGAAGTACGCGACGTTGGATTCGAGGCGCATCGTCGTGCCGACGGTGTTGATGTTGAAGGCGAGATTTGTTCCTGCCGTCCCGCAGATCACGGAGAACACGGTGTTCGCGCCGGTGCTGGCGCCAGCAGCAGCGGCGACGAGGGGCAGTTGCAGGTAGACGCTGCTGCCCGCGAGGGTCCAGGCGCGCCCGGTCTGGTATCCGGCGTAGGTCGCTGCGACGCATGGGACGCGGGCCCGTCCGCCGGTCTCGCTGGCACCGCCGTAGGAGTTGCCCCACTCGGGTCCGATGATGTTGTCGTTGAACGAGTCAACGAGGGTGGAGATCAGTGCCACGGCGCCGCCTCCCCGATCACGACAACGCGAACGTCAAAGTGCCCGCGGTGATGCGTAGTTCGTCGCCGGCCAGGAGGGTCCGGTTCGCGGCGAGCGGCCCGTACCAGAAACGCACCGGCACCGCGTGGTTGTCCCAGATCTCGACGCCGACGAATGTCCCGGCAGGCATGCCGGTCCAGACGAGGTCGGCGCTGTTGCTAGTCGCCCCGGAGGCGGCAGCACCAACTGTGATGTTCTTCCGCACGTAGCTGCCGCCGGTGGCCTCGGTCCCTGCGGCCGAGTCGCTGCCGTTGGCGGTAACGAGGGCGACTTTCAGCGGCAGGGTCGGTGCGGTCGTCGCGGTGCCAAATAGCCAGTCGAGCGCCCGGTTCTCCGCCGTGTTCGAAAGGTTGTCACTGATGAGAACCACCGCCTCCTAGATGACGCTGAGTACGCCCGCTTTGCGGGTGATGTTTTCGCTGCCGGGCGGGTCGACGCTGATCCAGACGCGGTAGTCGCCGCGGGTGAGGACGAGGGTGGATGTCGGCCCGATGAGCAGGCGGGCTTCGGTGCCGTCCCATTCGGCGGTCTTCCACTCGGCGCCGGCCGGGTTGTCTCGGTGCGCGACGGCAGCGACCTTGACGGGCGCGCCGGTGAGGTCAACGCCCGCGGGTGGGATGACGGGGATGTGCAGGTACTCCGTCGACGAGGCGGGGATCACCACGGGATGGCCACCTCCCAGCCGCTGTCGTTGACGTGGCTGGCGTAGGCCGGGCTGTACGGAGCCCCGACGTCCCACGGGCTGTAGGGCGTGCCGACGATCACGTCGATGTCGATGGGGTCGAGCTCGGTGAGCTCGAGGGCCGTGCCAGTCTCGTTTGCTGGGGACAGCACGGCCGTCCTGTAGCCGCTCAGGGGCTGAGCGCTGTCGATTGCACCTGCGGGGAGCAGGACGGACGCGGATTGTCCTGCGAGTGGCTGCGCGCTGTCCTGCGTGGCCGCCGGCCCTGCGGTTGCCTGCTTGCCGCCCACGAGGGCGTGTGCCGTCTCAACGGCGCCGGCGGGGGTCAGCGTCGCTTGCTTGCTGCCGGTGAGCGCCTGCGCGCCGTCCTGCTCGAGGGCGGGCAGCAGGGTGGCTTCAGCGGGGGTGGCGAAGGGCTGCGCCTGCTCGGTGCTCGCGGCCGGTCCGAGCGCGCGCGTCTTGCCGCCGATGAGAGGCAACGCGGTTTGGGTGCTGCTGGCCGTCGTGATCGGGGCTGTCGTGGCCCCGGTGATGGCCTGAGCGGTTTCGGTGCTGCCCGCGGTGGTGAGCACCACGCCCTGGTTGGAGGCGAGCACCTGCGCGGTCTCGCCCTCGAGCGCGGTGCCGAGCAGTGCGGTGAAGTGGTGGCCGAGCGGCTGCGCGGTCTCGGTGCTGCTGGCGATGCCCAGCGTCACGGCTGTGCTCGCCGTGAGGGGCTGCGCTGCTTCGGTGGCCTGAGCCGGGGCGAGCGGTGTCGTGATGGTGCCGGTCACAGGCTGCGCGGCCTCGGCGGTCGTCGCTGAGCCGAGCGCCCTGGTCTTGCTGCCTGTGAGCGGCTGTGCGGTCTCGCTGCTGGCCGCCGTGACGATGCCGGCCGTCTTGGTACGGGTCGGGCTCTGCGCGGTCTCGCTGGCCGCAACCGGCGCCAGAGCACCGGCCTTGGTCCCGGTGACGCCCTGGGCGGTTTCGCTGGCACTGGCAGGGCTGAGGCTGCGCGACTTGGACCCAGCGAAGGGCTGGGCGCTCTCGCTTGCCCCGGCCGGCGTGAGTGTCTTCGTGCCGGTGAAGGGCTGGGCGGTCTCGGTCGCGGTAGCTGCAGTGAGTACGCGCGTCTTGGCGGCGGTGAGGGCCTGGCCGGCGTCGCTGGCGCCGGCTGGGCCGAGGGGGCGCGTCGTGGCCCCGGTGAGCGGCTGTGCGCTCTCGCTGGCCCCGGCCGCGGTTGCAGCGCGGGTCTCGGCTCCAGTGAGTAGCTGGCCGGCTTCGGTTGCCGTGGCGGTGCCCAGAACGCGCGTCTTGCCGCCGGTGAGCGGCTGGGAGGAATCGCTCCCGGCCGCCGGGACAAGGGCGCGGGACTTGGCCGCGCCGAAGGGCTGCGCGCTGTCGCTCTCGGCCGCTGTGGTGAGGGCGGCGGGCGGGCTGATGTTGAGGTTGTCGAACTCGGCGTAATCGGTGGTGCCGGCGTCGCGGTAGGACCACAGGTCCAGCGCGCAGTCGTTGGCGGCGGACGCGGTGGTGACCCACCCGGGGGTTGCGAGCGTGCGGCGGGTGGTCCAGGCAGTGCCGTCGGGCGAGGTATCCCACAGGACGTTGCCGCCGGTCTCGCGGATGCGCAGCCACTGGTGATCGGTAGCGCTGTAGGTGAGGACCGTCGCCGCGGGGTCCCAGAAGGCGGTGTTGGACTCGCAGCGCATCTGCCCCGAGACGCTGTCGATCTGGAAGCCCAGGGCGAGGCCCGCGGTCGCGGTGATGACGTGCATCGTGGACACGGCCTGAGTCGCGGTCGACGCCGCGGGCCGGGTGGGCAGCTGCACGTACACGGAGGAGCCGGCCAGGGCGTAGGCGCGGGCCGTCTGGTAGCCCGCGTAGGTCGCCGCGACGCACGGGATGCGGGCACGCCCGCCGGTCTCGGATACCCCGCCGTAGGAGTTCGTGGACCACTCGGGACCGATGGTGTTGTCGGTGAAGTCGTCGGCGAGGGTGTCGAACGCCGTCGCGTCGGCTGAGCGGGGAAGGAGCAGCAGGGGCATCGCTTCCCCCTATGAGGGAGTCACGCGTTCAGGGCGTTGATCGACACCTGTACGCCGATGTAGACGGCGCTGGCTACGGCTGTGGCCCCAGTGGGGAAGGTGGTGGGCAGCGCGCCGGTGGCCTGCCCGGTGAGGCGGTAGCCGTTGAGTTCGCCACCGGCGCTGGTGATGACTGCGCCCGCGGTCGTCAGGCTGGGCATCAGGTTGTTGTGCCCCTGGAGGACGGCCCATCGTTGTGCGGCGTCTCCTGCTGTGACGACGAGCAATGCCAGCCAGTACAGGCCGGGGTCCAGGACCCAGTTGATCGATCCCGTGCCGGACGTGGGATTGTTCTTGACGCCGGTCGCGAAGGTGACGGTGAATGCGCCGCCGGATGTGGCCTCGTTGACGAGTTCCTGGGGGTAGCCGGACCATCCGACATCGTCGTACAGGCCCCAGCGGATCGTGCTGTTGACCGAGCCTATGGTGCCGACCTGCATGGCGAGGCGCGTCCAGCGTTCGCGGCCCTGCGTGACCCACATGGGGATGGCGTAGAGGTGCCCGACGACGGGGGCGTAGCTCGTGGCCAGGGCGAGCCGGTGTTCGGCCGTGTGCCAGTCGCCGTTGCGGCGGGGCCGCAACACGCCGCCGACGCGCGGGGCGGAGGGGTTGAGGCTGGCGGCGATGGAGTTCCCGGGCGGGGTCAGCCGCCGCATGGCCTCGCGGACCGCGTCGGCGATGCGGGACGCTCCACGCTCGTCGGGGTGGAGGCCGTCGGTGAAGTAGTACGTTTTGGCGAGCGCGGTGTCGACGTCGGCGATCTGCACCATGGCGTCGAACTCGGCGACGAGCGTGCGCAGGTCGGCGTTCCACGTGCCCACGTCGCCGTCACGGGAGGCCTCGGTGCCGGACCAGCCCGCGTAGTTGCCGGTGTAGCCGGCGGCGGTCAACCTGGCGATGTTGCAGACGATGACCGGCGGGGGTTCCTTGGCCTCGAGCCACCAGCAGTCGAGCATGACCGCGCCGCCGCCATCGAGCGCGGTCACGGTCCCGATGATGGTCTGGCCCGCATTCGCACTGGTCAGGGTGGTGATGCGCTTCATCACTGGGCAGTGGGTGACCGCGGCGGACGGCATGATGTCGGAGGTCGACGTGGTGCCGGTGACTCCGGCGGTGCCGGACCAGGTGACGGTGCCGCCGGTCGTACCGCCCGCGCCGACAAGGCAGATGCTGACCGGCTCGCCGTTGTAGTCGGCCGGCAAGGTCAGCGTGAAGTTCGCGTTGGTCGTGCTCGTCGCCCAGTGCACGGCGCCACCGGACGCGTAGGTGACCGCGACGTTGGAGAACCCCGCGCCGTAGGTGGTGCGGGTGCCGACCTGGAAACCGTTCTCGTAGATCACGGACGCGCGCCAGCGGGAAATCATGGTCCGCATGGCGTGGATGAACCCGGTCCGGATCTGCGTCGTGGTGCCGGTCAACCCCATGTCGTTGATGCCGTAGGACAGCAGCAGGGTGCCGCCGTCGGCGGTGTAGGGGCCGCCTCGCTGCGGCCGGTTCACCCGGCGAAGGAACCTCTCGAACCCGCCGGTCGATGCGCCCTCCGTCGCGGCGCGCGCCCCGTTGACGGCGTAGTTCTGCCAGTTGGTGTGCTCGATATCCAGGGAGCTGCGCAGGATCGAATCGGCCCGGCCGGTCTGGAAGTACGTGCCGAAGGAGTACTGCATGAAGCTGTGCCCGAAGATCGTCCAGAAGTCGGGTACCTGGTATTCGCGGCGTGCGGCAAGAGGCATGTCAGGCCGCCGTTCCCAGCGTGGACAGGATCGTCCCGCCCGCGCTCGCGCCGAGCATGGAGACGGCGAGGATGGACCACTCGGCGGGTACTTCCCACCGGTCGCCGGGGTCGAGGTGATAGTTGTACGCGCTGGCGGTGGGCGCTGTGGCGCCGAAGTGCAGGTATACGCGGGCGCTCGCATTGGAGACGATCAGGACGCAGACGCGGCCGAAGTCGGCGGCGATCTGCGACGTGGACGCCGTGGTGGACACGGTCCACGTGTTGAGGGTGACTGCGGTCGCGCGGGCCTCGCGCACGACTTGCTGGAAGTCGCCGCCCGCGAGCAGCGCCCCATCCACGGGGGTGCCGGTGCCGGCCGTGATGTTGACCGCGCTGTCTGTGGCCACGACTCACCCCCAGGGCGACGAAGAACGGCTGAGCAGGGTCACGCGCTGGACGAGGCCCGGAAGAAATCCGCAATCGTCAAGGTGAAATTGTTGCTGTCCGGCGACCACGTGATGTCGTGCTTCGTGAGCGGGATCAGGTCGGTGTCGGTGCCTGCGGTGGTGTCGGGGTCGTAGCAGATGACGACCGCGCCGACCGCGTTGCCAGTGGGCGCGGTCCACGTGACGTCGGCGGCGTCGATGTCGACCCGGTCATCGGTGTCGTTCACCGTCACCGTGACAGACGCGAGAGTCTTGCGGCCTACCGTGGTCTGCTCGTTCGAAGCGCCCGCGAGGAGCAGCGACAGGTTGTCGTAGTCCCGCATGACGGAGTCAGCGACGAGGCCAGTCGTCTCCAGCGGCACCATGATCAGGGCGTCGTTGGTGGCGGGCAGGGACGCGTAATAGGCCACGCGGCCAAGGGCAATGTTCAGCGTGATGTTGGCCACGGCGCGGCCTTCCTACGAGTGGGGTGAAGGGAGAAGCGCGGCCCGCCCGCTGCCACGTATCCGGGCGGGCCGCAAGCACCGCGCCCCGGGGGGATGTCAGCGCGGCACGAACAGGGGTCAGTCGGGCAGGACACCGAACGCGATGAGGGACACCAGCGCGGCGATGTAACAAAGCAGGAGCAGGGGTGCGTCGATCCGCATCGGGGCCTCCCTCAGGCGGCGCGTGCGCCTTCAGGCAGCGGCGGGGCGGGAGGCAGATGCCATTCGCCCCACACGTCCTTGGTGGCGCGCGGCAGGTCGTCGATGTCGTAGCGGACGCTCTTGCCGCTGCCGTAACGGCGGATGCGGCCCTCGGACGCCCAACGCCAGATGGTGCCAACCGAACGACCCGTGTACACGGCGGCGTCCTCGGTGGAGACAAGACGGGGAGGAATGAGCACCTCCCGGGGCATGCGAAAAGGCCGCCCGGTCGGGGCGGCCTTTCGTGACAGAAGTTCCAAGTTGCCCAAATGATCCTTCGGTGCAGGTCGGCTTGTCAAGCGGGTCCTGGGGTTCCGCCCCTCAGGATGGGCTTGTTGATGTGGCGGTGCTCGACCTCGCACCCGATGCCGAGTGCGCGCAGGTGCACGGCGATCTCTTCGGCTACGGCGACCGAGCGGTGCCGGCCGCCCCCGCACCGGACGTGGATGTCGAAGCGGCGCCGCTGCACGCCGGACCAGCGTGCGAGGTTGTCGAGCTCGAGGAGGATCGCAGCTTGAGCAGCCGCGCGCTCTACCAGCTGCTGCGCGCCGGGGGTGTCCATCACGTACTGGCGCACCTCCGGGTCCAGCCCGGTCGCATGGAGCATCCGTTCGCGCACGGCCTCGTCGTCGGGCGGGTTGCGTAAGGCGGTGGTGTCCACCAGCAGGGCGCCGCCGCTCGGGGCATCGTGATGGCCCTCACCGTATGAAGTGATCACGCTTTGCAGGCGGACGCCGATCATCGGCTGTGTGTCGATCCGAGTTGTCGTCATGACGTGAAGCCTTCCTGCCGCACGAGGGCGGCGATAGGGGTTGCCTGTTGCCCCTTGGATTCGGACTGTCGATTGGTCGGATGGGGGCGCGAGGTCACTGGTTGTCGGTACGCGCGCGCCCGAACCACTTCTGGTGGACGTGGGTGTTGTACGTGTCGCCGCCGCGCTGGCCCCGTCCGCCGCTGAGCTTGGCGAGGATCAGCGCGGTGACGATCAGCGCTAGGGCGGTGACGGCGCCGGCCAGGGCGTTGAAGAGCATCGCCCCGCCCCAGCCGACGAGCGGGGAGGCGGCGCCGGTGGCGAGGATCCGCTTCGGCCACGGGTCGTAGGGCGGTGGGTCGGGCGGGCGGTACGGCGCGGGCGGCGCCTCGTACACGGGGACGAGCATCCCGGCGTACCGCTCGTAGCCCACGACGCGCCGCGCCTCCACGGGTGCCAGCGGCTGGGCGGGCTCGTACAGCTCCATCTCGGGCCAGCCGGGCAGGGGCTGCCGCTGCCCGGCCGGGGACACCTCGGCGCGGCGGTACGGCTCAGGCAGCGGCGGATAGGTCACGGCGGTCAGTCCTCCTTGGTGGTCTTGTCGGCGGCGTCGAGGTAGGCGCGGCGGAGGGTTTCGATGACCTCGGCGGCGTGGTTGCCGATGAGCGGGTAGAGCGCTGCGTGCAGGAGCTCCAGCAGCACGGCGCGTTCCCCGGGGCCGCCGGCGGCGGCGTACTCGTCGAGGAGCGGTCCGGCGGCGACCTCCCAGCTGTGCGGGGCCCGCTTCCGTGGCCCGCGGCTGGCGGCGTCCTCGGCTGCGGCCAGGTAATGCAGAGTCAGCGCAGAGAGAGTGCGGGACTGCAGCGGCGTGAACCCGTCCTCGTCGGGGGTCTGGTCTTCGGGCCAGGCGGCTGCCTGGGCGACGCCCATGCGCTCTTCGAGATCGGCGAGCTCGTGCAGCAGACGGGCCCGGTCGGCGCGGGTGGTGTCGGGTGCGCGGAGCTGCTCGATGATCTGGCCGGCGGCCTCGTCGGCGGCGAAGTAGACGGTCTCGGGGTCTTTGAGGGTGGTCATGGTGGTCAGTCCTCCTCAGTGGCGGTTGCTGTCGCAGACGGGCATGCGGCGGGCACCGAACATGCCGACGGTGATCCACCGTGTGGCGGGCCGGCCGCACCGGTAGCAGGCGTAGCCGTTCGGCTTACGCTTCGGCGGAACATAAATCTCGAACGACATGGCGTTCTCCTCTCGTCGGGCTCGGCCTGTTGGCCGGCTCTCCTCACCGCCGGTTTCCAGACCGGCGGATCGGGCAGCCGGTCAGCTCCAATCGACGCTGCCGGGGCCGTTCGTGGCCTCGTAGTCGGACCAGAAGCGGGCTGTGCGTTCCTTGCTGTCGCGCTCAGCGTCCTTGAAGGCCTCGGCCTGCCTCGCCTTAAAGGCTTCGCTCTCCGCACGCCGTTGGCGGGCATACCGGGATTCGCTGCTGGCTCGCTTGAACATGGCGGTCTCCTATCGTCGGGCCGGGACTGTGCCGGCTCTCCACGGCCCCGGCGCATGGCCGGGACCGCAGGCAGCCGGTCAGCTGTGGCGGCTGTCGCGGGCGGCCTGCTCGGCGGCGATGACGCGTCGGTTTGCGGCGATGAAGTCGTCGGTCTCGGAGCGGTCCCGCTTGCCGACGCGCTCGAGGTCGGCGCGCGCTTCCTTCAGCTCGCTGCGGGTCTCGGTGCTGGCTCGCTTGAACATGGCGGTCTCCTCCTGTGTCGGGCTGGCGCTGTGCCAGCTCCCCTTGCAGCTCGGTCGGGCCGAGCTGCGCGGGCAGCCGTCAGCGGCGGGCGCGGCCGATCACGCCGCCGCCGGCGGGGCGCTGATTGGCGGGGACTGCGCGGCAGCCGTTGGCGTGCCGGTTGGCCTTGTGGTGCGCGTCCTTCTCGCTGACGCGCCAGCCGCGGTTGCAGCCGTAGCAGGAGACGTGCGACTTGAAGACGCCGCCAATGACCTTGACGGTGTAGCCGGTCTGGGTGCGGTAGCTGGGCATGAGTGATCTCCTGTGGGGTCAGTTGCCGAGCTTGCGGGCTTCGCGCTGCACGGTCCGTTGGTGTTGCTCGGCGTCGCGCAGTGCCTGCCGGGCGGCCTTGCGGTCGTCGCCGCGGGCGATGCGGACCTTGGTCTTCGCGCCGACGACCGCGCTCCTCGCACTGTCAACCTCGCGCTGCATCGCCTCAACTTCGGGGCGGCCCCGCCGGTACCCCGCAGCGATGATGGCGTTGCACTCGGCTTCGTCCGCGTCGTCCGGGCCACCGCCCGCTATCGCCAGGCGCAGGCCGCCGCCGAACGACTTACGCAGCCGACGCTTCTCCGCGGGTGTGAACACGTAGTGGGTCTTGGGCATCTCGGTCTCCTTGTCTGGCTGGTGGGTGAGGCGGTGTTGATCGCCACCGACCCGTGATTCCGGGGTTTCCGGGGCGGTGCGGCCGGCGGCCTCACCGCCTCACCAAAGGCGCGTTCGTGCAGGTCAGTCCCGGTGGAGTGGTCTGGTGACCCGGTTGGTGGAAAGTCACCGGCCCACCGCCGGGTCACCTAGTCGTCGGTGGCGTCCTGATCGCGTCTGGCGAGGGCGTCGAGGACCCGTTGACGCTTGATCACCGGGTAGCCGGTGTACTTGTCTGTGTCCTCGCCGGCCTCGATGAGTTCGCGCTTGAGACGGGCGCCGTCCCAGTCGCGATAGGCGGCGTGGTCGAGGGTCTTCAGCCGGTGAATGACCTCCGTGGTGCGCACCCGCTCCTCGGCGCCGAGGACGTCGCGGAGGTCCGACAGGTGATCGCGGGGCTCGGGCGGGCTGCTCGCGGCCGTCGAGGTGGCGACGGGGTTGCGGCGCTGACGGATCCGCTCGGCGACCTCGTGGGCCGGATCGGTGTCCACGAAGTGGGTGCTGATCGTGATCGATGCCTGTCCGGGCTTGAGGAGTCCGCCCAGGTCACCGGCGACTACCAGGCGGCCCTTGTCGAGGCCCTGGCGCAGCAGGTGCGGGGCCGCGCCGCCCGCCGCGGCCTGGTCGCCGAGCGCCATCTCGGACTGGGCCTCGCTGCCCAGGGCCAGCGAGGCGCGGATGTGGGCGCCGTTGCGGACCAGCTTGGGCAGGTTCTCGTCGGTCGGATCCTGGGTGCCCTGCCACAGCAGCACGTCCACGACCCGCCCCTGATTGTGGAGCTTCCGGCAGGCCATGTAGTAGCGGGAGGTGTTCTTCTTCCCGCCGTAGGGCTTCCCGAACTCGTCCTTCGCGGGGCACATGAACGCCATCTGCGCCTCGTCGACGATGACGATCAGCGGATCCCACTTGGTGCCGGGCGGGGCCTGCAGGCGGCGCTCCATCTCCGCCACTGCGCGCTCCACCGTCTCCGTGACCCGCGCGACATGCTCGTCAGTGGGCCCTTCGATCAGCACGGTGGCGATACCGAGGAACATCCGCCAGTCGCCGATCCCCTTGAGATCGCCGATCCACAACTCCACGGTCGGATCGAACGCCAGCCACAGCGCGAGGGTGCGGAGGCTGGCGGTCTTGCCCTGGTTGGATGCGCCGGTGATGAGCAGCATCCGCTGGTAGAGGGAGATCGTGGCGGCGTCGCCGCGCAGGTCTGGCCCCCACGGGGCGCGGCCCGTCTTGTAGTCGGCGCGGATGTCGGGGTCGGTGACCAGCGGTGATGGCCCGGCGGGCTCGTCCAGGGCGCCGGAGTCGGCGATCCACATCCGCACGGTGCGCGCGGCGGGCGCGACGCTGAGGTACACCTCGTGCTCGTGCCGGCCGAGGTTCTCCGCGAGCTTGCGCCGCCTGGCCAGGACCTCCTTGGTGGAGACCTCCAGGGGCAGGGACACGTCGAGCTCGACGCCGCAGCCGGCCAGGACGATCGGCGACAGCATCGCGCCACCGCCGTCCTCCATGCTGAGGATCGCCTTCTTCAGCGGGGCGATGCCCAGGTGGCGAAGGGCGAGAACCACCTTGTGCGGGGTGATGGGCTCGTCGTCACCGCGGCGCTGCGCCGGCGGCAGCGCCCAGGCGGGGGCGGTCTGCTGCTGGCGGCCGACGCTCCACAGGGCCAGCAGCGAGGCGCACACGGCGGCGGCCAACAGCAGCACCCGCAGCCCCCACACGACGGCGGCGATGGCGGCCAGCAGGCGCACCGCATCGGCGAAGGCCTTCCACGGCGCCAGCACCTGGCCGGCGTCCTCTTCCGCTACGGCCAGGAAGATGCCCAGCGCCAGCATCGCGCCGACGAACACGGCCGATCCGTTCCTGACGGACAACGCGAGCTGCTCGGGCGACTTGAGCATGTCCATGCGCCGCCGGTGGCGCTCGGTGCGGAAGCGGTTCGCCCGCTCCTCCCACTCCTGCGCCAGCTCCGAGTTCCCGGCCGCCTCAGCGGTACGGATCATGCGCTCATAGCGGGCGGGGGTACGGGAGTCCCACGCGCGTCGCCACACGATGCGCGTCCCGCCTGCCGCGTACAGCCCGTGCCGGGCGACCGCGCGGCACACGGTGCGCGTCCTGTCGTCGGTGACCACGGCTCGGGAGACGGTGAACACCCGCCGGGTACGCCGCAGCCGCTGACGCGGAACCGCCTCGACCGGCGTCTCGGTCGTGACAGGCCTCGGTTCGGCGATCTTCACCAGGTCGATGCGGGCATGCCCGTTGACCTTGACGGGGGCGGTCACTTCGCTGCCTCGTCCTTGAGCGCCGCAACGGCGGCCGTGGCGAAGAGGTGGCCGCCGTCGGGGTCCGTGGCGATGGGGGTGAGCTTGCGACGGTGTACCCAGGTGCGGACCGTTGCGGGTGCCACGTTGAGCCGCTCGGCGACCTCGCTCGTGGTGAGGGTCTCGCCGTCGGGCGGGGGCGGTGGCACGGGGGGTGTTGCGGGCGGCACGATCGGCAGTAGCTCGGCGTTGCGCGGCACGATGGCATCCGTGACGGGCGTTGCGACCCGGGCTGCGAGGGCGCCGTGCAGCTGGCGCATGAGCGCACCGAAGGCGAGGAGCGCGGCGACGGGCGGCACGGCCGCCACGACGCGTGTCAGGGCGTCGGTGTCACCCACGGAGGCGATGTTCAGCACGATGGATCCGACGCTGCCGGCCGCGGTCAGCGCGATGGCCGCCCAGTCGATGCGGCGGGCGAGGCTGGCGCGCAGGGTGAGGGTCTCGCCGATGATGATGAAGCTGTCGAGGGTGGCAGGCCAGGCCCAGGCGCGCGGGCCGTGCAGGTGGTGACTCGCGGCAAGATCGTGAAGTGATTCGTAGCTCAGCCAGAACGCGATGCCGGTGAGCGCGATGGTCGCCACGGCGGCGATCACAGCGAGCGTGATGAGCACGCTTTGGTGTGATGTCGGTGCAGGGCTCTTGATCGCCACGGGGGGCATGGCGGTATGGTCAGTCCGGGCCATGGAGGGTACTTCTCCCTGGTCAAGAGGTCCCGGTTGGCGATTGCAGTCGCCGGCCGGGGCCCGCTTCGGTGGTGGCTATTCAGTTGTGGTGCCCGGCTCCGTTGCAGCGGAGCTGAGGGCGGCGAGGGCGTTGCGTACTGCGGTCTCGCTGATGCCGAGGTCGCGGGCTACAGCCCGGTTGCTCTTGAGCTCTTTGACCCCGTCGCGCAACGCTTCTGCGCGGCGGCGGCCGGACGCGGACATGTCGTTTCGGAGCTGGCGTTGCACCTCGTCCTCGGCTGCCACGCGTTCGCGCCATGGTCTGTCGGCCATCGCACACGACGCTACGCGAAGGGTAGGGTTCGCGCAAGTCGTTCCGGGCATTCGCCACCCTGCAACACCCCTGGCGTGTCACTGGCGTTGCAGGCGTGGCGGCGTCACGTCGTATGCGTGGCGGTCCGGTGCTGGATGTTGGGCGCGGTCTTCGCCGCAGCCCGCGCTATCCACCGTTCGGTCCCGACCATCCGCACGGGCCCGATGCCAGGCTCGAGGCCGAGCGCTGCGCACAGGAGTTCGAGGGCCTCGGCGCACGCCCCGCGGGAATCCGCTAGGACCGTGAACGCCACCGCCATGACCCGAGTGTGACGCGGTGGGCTGACAGCCGGGGGCGTTATGCGGCGGTCCTCTCGGCGAGCGGCAGATCGCGCAGCTCCGCCCACCCGTACTGCGCCCCGCACCCGGTGCAGCGCCGCCCGTCGGTGGACAGGGTGACCCGGAGCGCAGCGCCGCAGGGGCAGGTGAGGGTGATGCGCCGCTCGGGCCGCTCGCCGGTGACCTGCGCCCGGCAGGCGCCGGTGATCTGCCGTACCTCGCCCGCGAATTCGTCGAACGCGGGATGCGAGGACGCGGCCCACGGCAGGTTCCCGCGCAGCCGGCCGACGACCTGATCGAGCTGGCGCTGAAGGTCGCCCTCCCAGCGCGGGAATCCCCAGCCGAGCACCTCGTGCCAGTCGATCAGCCAGGTCTGCAGGATAGTCACGACCCCACCCCGCGCCATGAGCGACAGCGGTTCGATCCGCAGCGGCAGCGGCGCGGTGCGCGAGCCGGTGACGCGGCCGTCCTCGCTGCCGGCGCCGGGCATCAGCGCCCCGGACAGCCGGGAGTACAGGCCGCCCGGTCCGGCGAGCTCGCCGAGCAACTGGTCGCAGCGCTCCACGCACAGGCGGCAGCCGAAGCCGCCCAGCTCGTCGGCGTAGAGGTTCCGGCCGCACGCGGTGCAGCGGGGGGCGTCGGCCCACTGGTCGTCGGGGGCAGCGTCTTCGAACATGGCTCGTTCTCCCTGGTGCGGTGCGGGGCTACTTGCCTCGGCGGTTGCTGAGGACTGCGGCGGCGAGCAGGGCGATGAAGGCGGCGGTGCTGCAGACCGCGAGGACGGCGTACAGGGCGTTGTCGCTCACGGCTCACGCCTCCGGGATGTCGCTCTTGGCGGCGAGCAGCACCGCGCGATCTACGACGACGATCCGCTCATACGGTGCGACGCCGGCGTCCGGCGGCAGGGTGGGCAGCAGGTCGTCGGTGCGATCGATCCCGATGATCGCGAAGCTGCCGTCCTTGAGCTCGAAGACCGCCGCGCAGCCATTCATCTCGGTGCAGGCGGCGTCCGGGTCGCCGAGTTGGCGAGCGATCTCGGTCATGATCAGTCCTCTCGGGGCGTGGCGGTGTCGCCGTGCTCGAAGTCGATGCGCTGGAATCCGGACGGCTCGTCGATGGCGCCGTGGCGGATCAGGTAGCCGTGCTGCATGGCGATCAGGTCGTACTGCGGCAGGTACTCGGGGCGGGCGTAGCGGGGCCGGGGCAGGGCGCTGTGCTGGGTGAGGGCCTGGAGTTCGGCCATGAGCTGGCCGCAGTTGACGCCTGCGACGAACGCTTGGTCGTCGTAGGGGCCGCCGTCGCTTTTGCAGATCACGAACGGCAGGACGAGCTCGTACTCGCCTTCCTCGTCGGTCATGGCTGGTCCTCCGGTCCAACGACGGTGGTGTGGTGTTCGGGTGGGTTGAGGTTGACGGTGGGCGGTCCGGTGAGGGTGGCGACGGCCGCGAAGCCGAGGGTCACGGCGGCGAGGAACGTGCACAGGGCGTTCACAGCAGGCCTTCGGGTCGAGGGCGGTGATGGTGGGGCAGGGGAAGTCGCCGCATCCGGCAGCGCAGTCGGGCGGCTCTCCGGCGCACGCGGAGGCGTACACGTTGGTCGGCCGGTGCACCTCCCGCACGCGGTCGAGGGTGGAGCGGACGCCGACGAGCTCGGCTTCGGCTTGCTCGGCGCGTTCGCTCATGCGGTCGAGGTCGGCACCGATGCGGGCGTGGTGGATCCGGTCGGCTTTCGCTTCGGCGCGCGCCTCGTCCCGTGCGGCCCGTAGCTGCGCGGTGTGCGCCTCGACAGCTCGGACAGCTCGGGTGATGCCCGCCTCGGAGAGGGCCGGTAGCGCACCGGCGATGGCGTCCCGCAGCGCGCTGTCCGGGGCGGGTGCGGGGTCGATGCTGGCGAGTAGGCCGATGCGGTTGGTCGGATTGCCGCCGCTGATGTGGTCCTCCAAGGTCGCCTGGGGCTCGGCTGGCCGGACGCTGGCGCAGGCGTCAGCCCACAGACGCTGCTGCTCGGCGTGCGCCTCGGCGATGTGCCGGTCCCGCGCGGACTGTGCGGACTGCTCGCTGGAGTGGTCGAGGGACAGCGCGCCGTCGCAGGTGTCGGTGCCCCAGCAGCGGAACACCCAGCGCGGCCGGTTGCGGTCGTCGCGGTACGGCTCGATGACGAGCCCGGTGTGCGGGTCGTCGGATGTTGCGGGGCTGGCAACGCTGGCCGGGGGCAGGGCCGGAGCGGGCGTTTCGCTGGACCTGGGGATGCACCGGTCGCTGTGTCCGGGCCGCAGCATGCACCACCAATCATGCCCGCCGGACAGGCCACACTCGACCCGCTCGAAGGTTGTAGATGTCGGGTCGGTCACGGTCGGTCTCCTGCCGGTTCGGTCGCGCGGTGCGGGGTGGTGTCGTCGGCGTCGAGCCAGGCGATGGGGACGCGGTCGCTTTCGGGCGCCGACCGGTGCCAACCGCCGGGGCTGTGGACGGGCCGGGCGCATTGGCGGTCGGTCCGGTCCCACGGGTGGGTGATCGTCGCGGTGCAGGTGGCGGGCTGCGGGGTGATTTGACAGCCGTCTGCGCCCGTAGCGGGGCGCTCGCGGGCGCCTGCCGTCGTTGGGGGGTTCTGGGTGTGGGCCATTCGTGCCTCGCTTCGGTGGCTCCTGCGTCGCTGTGGCGCCTCGGAGGGGTGGGTGAAGGGATTTACCTTCAGAGGGGGGTCCAGGCCGTCAGGGAGTTAACGGCCGGGTAACTTGCGGGGGTTGGGGATCCTCGGCGGTCGGCTCGTCCAGTGCCCGGCGGAGGGATTGCGGGCCGGGGTGAAGGCCGATACCGGGCGGCGGCTCCCACGCGTCCCAGTCGGCGGCAAGAGCCCGAACGCGAGCGACCGCACCCTCGGCCCGTTCCAGCCGCTCGTACAGCGCGTCGAGGTCGTCGCTCTTCAGGTCGTCGAGGCGGATGCGCGCGCTCACGGCTGGACCTCCGTGGCAGGGCCGGGAAACTTCCGGCCGTGGCCGACGAACTGGTACACGGCTTCGGCGCCGTCGCTGGCCTCGTAGTCGAGCTCGTACCAGGACCGCTGGCCGCTGCGCAGCAGGGTCCCGAACGTCTGCGGGTAGTCGGACGGGCAGGCGTAGACCAGGTGATCCACGTGGCCGTCCATGGATCCGCCGACCCAGCGCCGGTGGCCCTTGTGCTTGCTGCAATCCATCAGGCGGCGCGTCACGGCTGCGGCTCCGCCCGGCTGTCGAGGTCGGCGAGCCACGCCTGGATGACCGCGGCGCACTGGATCAACTCGGTGCGCAGCGCGGCGGGGTCGGTCTCGGCGAGGGCCTCGTAGATCTCCTCGAGCAGGATGAACGCCCAGCGCGCACCAACGTCCGGGTCGGCGGCGGCGAGCTGGCACTCGCGGCGAGCGGACTCGGCCTTGCGGGCGTAGAACTCGCCGCCGGTGCCGTCGTCGTGGTGCTGATCGGCCCACTTGCGGAGCTGGCGCGATCGCTCGGCGTCGACGGCTTCGGCGAACGCCTTGAGGCCGGGGGTGGTGAACAGGGCGGGGTAGCTCATGGTCGGGTCCCTTCGTGGCTTGCGGCGATGTGGATGAGTGCGTCGATCTGTGCGGCGGTGGAGCCGAGCGCCCGGCCCGACGCGGGCGGCTGGCCGGGCGGGCAGAGGCGGCACGTCCAGGCCCACGCAGCCGAGGCGTGCACGGCGGGCAGGTGGTCGGCGAACGGCGGGGTCAAGGCGCCCACCTGCTCACGGCAATCCCGGCGGCTTCGGCGACAGCGGCGCAGTACGTCGCGCCGTGCGAGCCGTGCGGGCCCCGCTTCGTGCACGACGGCAGGCTGCAGGGGGCGATGAACGCCATGCACTCGTCCGCGCCGAGGGCGACCATCTGCCGGTTGCGGGTCATGCCCGCGGCCCGGTTGTAGATCCCGCCGGGCCGCCAGTCGGCCGGGTGAGGCTCGGCGGTCACGCCGCGGTCGGCGAGCTCCCGGCACCAGGCGGCGGCCATCGCATTCGCGCCCTCGCTCGCGGCGCCGTGGACGACGGTCAGGTTCCAGCCGTGCGCCCAGCCGGCCTTGTCCAGCGCGGTGCGGATCACGTCCGCGTCCGGCCAGGCGCGCGAGCCGGTGATCAGGATCCGGTAGGGGGCGGTCACGGCTTCTCCTCCTCGACCTGGTCGGCAGCGGCCTCTGGAGTGGGGCCGGTGATCTTGATGAACTCGTACTCTTCGGTCCCGGACTCGTAGCCGTGACCTCCGGAGAGCGGGGCACTGCAGCCACGGCAGCGAGCCAGGTCGAACCAGGCGATGCGCTGGCAACGGGGGCAGCGGGTGAGCCAGCAGTTCCGGGACCGGGTGGAGGTCCAGCTGAGGTAGCCGCCGCGGGACCAGGCGACGCGGCGCTTCGCACGGGCCGGCCAGTGGTCGAATCGCTCGTCGGTCCAGGGGTCGATCGCGCGGGGCGGGTTGCCGATCAGGACGAGTTCGCCGCCCGGCCAGCGACAGGAGCACTGGAGGATGCCGCGGATGCGAGGGCAGCTGCAGCGCAAGGTGTCGCCGAGTTCGTATGCCTTCTCGACCCTGGGCACGCCGGGGCCGTTGACCTCGAGCCAGATGCCTATCTCGGTGAGGTGGAAGTCCGGCAGGTATCGCGTCCCGGACGGCAGGGTGAACGTCTCGGGCTCGTACTCCCAGACGATGTCCAGGCTGTCGAGGGTGGCGGCCCAAGAAGCTTCCAGTGCCGAGCGGTAGGTGCGGCCGTCGTACACGGTGGGTAAGGCTTCGACGGTCATACCGCCGGGGAGCGCACCGTCTTTGCTCTCGGCGTGGTCGCGGCGCAGGCGGGCGGTGGCAAGGTCGTCTTCGGTCATGCCGACGATGCATCGCTTGTTGATGTTCATCGGTGCTTCCCTTCGATGGCTGAGTGCGGGCTCCAGGCCGGGCCTTGCTGGTGGCCGGGGCCTTGCTGGCTGCGGGGGTCGTAGGCGACCCACGGCCAGTCGGGGCCGCGGCGGATCTGGACGGGCCAGGAACGTTCTTCGCGGGGGCCGCGCCAGGACACGACGTTCATCAGCCGCTCGTGCTTGGCGGTCTCGTCGTCGGCGAGGCGTATGCCGTAGCCGAACTCGGGCCAGCGCATCCACAGACTTGAGCCGAGGGGGCGCAGGGCGCGGTGGTTGCCGAATCCGTTGTGATGCGGGGAGTGGGCTTCCATCCACACGGCGCATCCGGAGGTGGCGCGGGCCTCGTCGATGACGACGGACACCTTGCGGGCGAGCTCCTCGCTGTTGGGGTCACCGGAGTGGAGGCGGTAGATCGGGCCGATGGTGAGGAGTTCGGGCTTGAGCTTTTCGACCTTGCGCATGAGGAACGCGCGGTCCGCGGCGCGGGTGAGGTCGAGTCCTTCGGGGCGGCAGATGATCCGTAGCCGGTTGGGGTCGTAGCTGCCGTTGGTGCGTTTCTGGGCGAGCTGGCGCAGGGGCCGGAAGTGGCGGGCTGAGGCGAGGTCGCCGTTTTCGCAGTCGATGACGAGGACGGTGGCGGGCCCGTTGTCGGTGTCGGTCTGGGTGAACGGGTGCAGGCCGGCGGAGACGCACATGGCTACCTGCCGGGTGAGGACGGACTTTCCCGCGCCCTCGGCTCCGGTGAACACGATGCGATCGCGGCGCTCGATGAGGTTGGGGATCAGCCAGTCGTAGTGGTGCTCGACAGCGAGGAACTCGTCGATGTTCGGCACGTGCTCGTCGGCAGCGGCGCGGCCCCGGTCGCGGATGTCGCGGAAGGCGGCGACGGTCCGTTCGACGAGCTCGCTGGTTTCACCTTCGCCGGAGAGGGCGGCGTTGGTGGTGCGGATGGATTCCTCGAGAACGGCGCGGCGGATGCCTAGGGCCCGGATGCGTTCGGCATACCAGCCGGCCATCGCTGCGGATGGGACAGCTTGGGCGAGGACGAAGAGGTAGTCGCGGCCGCCGATGCTGCGGAGTTCGCCGGTCTGCTCGAGGTGGTCGGCCAGGGTGATGGGGTCGACGGGCTGGCCGGCGGCGTGCATGCGACCGATGGCGTTGAAGATCGTGCTGTGCCGGGGGTGGTAGAAGTCGGCTGCCTCGAGGGTGTCGAGGAGTTCGCGGACGGCCTGGGCGGAGAAGACGCAGGCGCCGAGGCCGGCTTGTTCGGCGGCGGTGTCGTGGGGCTGCATGCGCTCGAGGGCGGCGGCGTCGTCGGGCATGGCGGCGGCCCAGGGGTCTTCGGGTGGGGTGCTCACGCGTTGTACATCCATTCGTCGTGAGGGCTGGCGGCTTCGGGGGGCTGTTTGCCGGGGGCGCGGCTGCGGCGTTCGGCTGCACGCTTGGCGTCGTCGCGGATCCACTTCTGCCAGGCGTCGGGCCACGACTTGCGTTGGGCGCCGGTGGCTCGGTAGTGGCTGACGAACTGGGCGGTGGAGTGGTCGACGTCGAGGGCCGGGAATGTGGTGTGGGCCCACCGCCGCATTACGTCGGTGACGGAGAAGTTCGCGTCGTCGATGGGGGCGTTGTTCGGCGCGTCGCGGGGGGCGGCACTGTAGGTATCCACCTGAGCCCCACCGGTTGTTGGTGGTTCTGTTTTTGGTTGATTGGTGGTTACGGCGGCACTGAGTGCGTGACGTCCGGCTTTCAAGTGCGTGACGTCACGCACTTCGAGTGCGTGACGGCCGGACTCTGAGTGCGTGACATCGCCCTCCGTCACGCCGTCTGAGTGCGTGACGGTCACGTCTTCTGAGTGCGTGACATGGCGGGCCCGGGACCGCCTCTTCCGCTCCGTCGCAGCCTCCCGCGACGCCTCCTCCGAGCGCTCCAGTTCCTCCCAGTCGGAAGGCGGACGGACCGCGTTCATCGAAAGCCGCCATCGCGTCCGGTCCTGCACTGCGCCATCCCGGACGATCAGCTTCGCGTCCTCGAGGCGGCGCAGCGCGCGCTGTACGGTCCGCCGGTCGTAGCCGGTGCGGTACTGCAGACGCGCCACCGACGGGTGAGCGCTGGTGCCGTCCATGCGGGCATGCTCGGCGAGCGCCTGAAGGACATGCCGCGACGTGGCGTCAGGCTTCCCCGACGGCGTTCGCAGCATGGGCGCATCGTCCATAGCCCACTTCACGGCCTCGGTGCTCACAGAGTCTTCTCTCGGCTGGTGCGGATCGGTGGCTTGCGGTCGCGCTCTACGGCGGCCCGGCGCGTGGCCGGCGGGGCCCGCTCACGCGGCGGCCTCGAGGCAGGCGCGGACGCGGAGCGCGGCCCACGTGGCGACGTTGACGGGCACGGCGTTCCCGATCTGGATGCGCTGTTCGGTCTCGCCGCCGGCCAGCACGTGATGGGCGGGGAAGCCTTGAGCGCGCCCCTTCTCGGTGAGGTTGAGCGGGCGGTACTCGCACTCGTCGACGGTGAGATCGGGGCCGGGGCGCGCGAGGTAGTGGTGATTGCCGCCCTGGGCGGACAGCGTCCCGATCGGCGCGTCGAGGCTGGTCGCTCCGCCGTGGTTGCGGCTGGTGACGATGAACGGCTTGCCGTGGAGCTGCTCGAGGCCCATCCGGACGCGGGCGCGGGTGGCTTCCACATACGGCACGCGTCCCCGACCCTGGCGGCCGTCGCCGAAGCGGTGTCCGCGCGTGGTGGGGTCGATGATGTCGCCGATGCCGCGGACGATCGGCTGCACCCGGCGGTGGCAGCGCGGGGTGGGGCACACGTAGTGGTATTGGTCGCCGTACTCGCCGACCCGGCGGGCTTTGGCCGGGGTGGTCCAGTGCTGCACGCCTTGGACGGGGCCGCAGTTCTGGCACATGGCGTCGGGGCGGGGGCGTAGGTCCGGGACGCGCCCGATGTCTTTGCGGATCATTGCCCAGAGCAGGCGGTCGCGTAGCTGCGGCAGGCGCTGGAAGGTGTCGCCGTGGATGTGCGCGGCGTTCACCGATGCGAGGACGGGGATGTAGTCGAGTGCGTCCCAGACGCGCAGCCACGCATCGAACAGGGCCTGGTTGCGTTTCATGCCGAAGTCGGGGACGTTCTCGCCGATGTAGGCGAGCGGGCGGTGGACTTCGGCGTAGCGGATGGGGTCCCAGGCGGTCATGCGGGTGCGGGAGAAGTCCGCGGGCTCGGGCCGCGGCAGGCCGTCGCCGACCTCGAGGGCGGTCTGCGCCTGCGGTGCGGCTCGCCCGCCGGCCGGAGTGACTTCCCAGCAGATCGGCGAGCCGACGAGTACTTCGGCCCGCGGCAGGGAGCGCATGTCGAGGTTGTTGATGTCGCACTGCTGGACCCTCATCCGGGGCCAGTTCGCCCGCGCGGTGTCGCAGGCGGCTTCGTCGTGGTTGGCGGCGTACACGCCCTCGTATCCGGCGTTGGTGCAGCCGCGGAGGTCGCCGCATCCGCCGGAGAATAGGAAGGCTGCTCGTCTCATGCGGCACTCACCTCCGCGTCCTCGGCTTGCGTTTTGGCCTGGGCTTCGCGCCAGCGGGCGATGGAGTGCTCGAGGTAGCTCTTCTCGACGCCGAGTCGGCCGGCGGCCTGGGTGCGGGTGTAGCCCTGCCGCTGGAGTTCGAGGCAGTTCTCGGCAAGGGCGACGTAGCGGGGCGTTTGGGTGGTGGCGGGGATGAAGGCGGGGTTGTCGATTTCGTCTGCGTCCCAGTAGTCGACGCCGGGCCAGCCGTGTCGGCGGGCGCTGGCGACGGCCAGGCGGCTGCTGCCGGGGCGTCCGCTGAGCTGCCAGTAGGCGGCGCGGACTGCCTTATACGTCGCCGCGGTCACGAATCCGAGGCGCCCGTGGACGATGTTGCGGATCGTCGCGTCGGATACGCCGCTGGTTTTGGAGAGCATCCCTGAGCCGTGGCCGATGGCGTAGAGAGCTCGGAGGCGCCGTTGGGTTCCGATGACGGGCAGCTGGTCGGTGTCGCGGACGATGCGCGGCCGAACGCCGAGGATCTTGGCTGCGGTGGTTGCGTTGAGCGTGGGGGTCTTGCGCTTAACGGCGTTGCAGACGGTGGCGGTGCTGACGTCGGCGGCGATGGCGATCTGTGTGCGGCTCATGCCGGCGCCGAGGAGCCAGTGGACGTGGGCGGAGACGGGCCCGGTGGGCACGCGCAGGAGGATGCCTTGGAGGTGGGCGAGCTCGCGGGCGGCGCAGGCCTTGGTGTGGGCGGCGACGCAGAGCTTGCAGCCGCAGGGCGGCCGACTCCCACTGGGGGTGCCCTGGTAGCGCGCGGTGGTCCCGTGCGCCGGGAGCGCCCGCGTTGCGGTGGTCATCGGTCGACCTCCTTCACCGCGTCGCGCACGCGCCCGCAGCCCTGGTTCATCCAGTCGCCGCGCATGCGGCCGGCCTGGTTGAGTTCGCGGAGGCTGGCGATGAGCTGCCGCTCCTCGGCGGCGCGCGCGGCGTGCTGCTGCTCCCGGCGTCGGATGGCGGACCAGGCGGCAGCCCCGATCACGGCGATCGTCAGCCAGGCGGCGCCGATCAGTGCGAGGGCGTTCATGCGGGCACCTCGCCCTCGTCGAACTCGAGGACGCCTTGCGCGAACCGCTTCTTCGCGAGGTCGTGATAGGCGGGGTTGAGATCGATTCCGACGTACTTGCGCAGCAGCCGGGCTGCGGCCTCGCCGGTTGTGCCGGACCCGGAGAATGGGTCGAGCACGGTGCCGCCGGGCTTGCAGCCGGCTTTGATGCAGCGGATCGGCAGGTCGATCGGGAACGTCGCGAAGTGGGCCTGCGGGTTCGGCCGGGTCGTGATCGACCAGACGTCTCCGGGGTTGCGGCCGTTCCCATTCGCGGCGAGGACGGTTGCACCGACGGAGCGCATCCCGCCGAGCCCGTAGCGGCCCGGCTCGCCCGCTGCCTTGCGCTGCTCCCACGTTGCGCCGCGGTATTCGGTGGCGGGCTCGCGGATGGCGTCAAGATCGAAGTGATATCGCGCGTGCTTGGTGAACAGGAACAGCGGCTCGTAGCGGTTAGAGAGCCGGTCCTTGACGGACTCCGGCATAGCGTTCGGCTTGTGCCAGATGATCGCGTTGCGGAGGATCCAGCCGTCGTCCTGCAGCGCGAACGCGACGCGCCACGGAATGCCGAGCAGGTTCTTTCCTGGCAGCTCCGACGACGCGCGCTGCGCCGCATGTCCGTTGGCTCGCGTGTTCCCGCCACGGGTGTCGTAGCTGGTTCGTCCGCCGCTGGCGTAGCTGTCGCCGATGTTGAGCCACAGCGTGCCGTCGTCAGCGAGGACGCGGCGCGCCTCGGCGAACACGGCGCGCATCGTGGCGACGTACTCGGCGGGCGAGGCCTCGAGGCCGTACTGGCCGGGCGTGCCGTAGTCGCGCAGGCCGTAGTAGGCCGGGGAGGTCACGATGCAGTCGACGGAGCCGTCCGGCAGCGTGGCCAGCTGTTCGAGCGCGTCACCCAGGAGGAGGGTCACCTGCGGGTCGGAGTAGTAGACGCTCATGCTGCCCTGCCTTGGATAGCGGATCGCGTGCCCTGCCACCGTTTGCAGGCGGATCCGTCGCGGGCGTCGCCGTATCCGGCGAAGCGGATGACGTCGGCGCGCTGCAGTTCGGCTATGAGGCGCGGCCAGTAGCGCGGCTCGGCCGGCTCGGGCAGGTCGTTGGCTTCGGCGACGTGCCAGCACAGGAAGTCGTGGCCGGTGCGGGCGGCTGCCAGGTAGCTGGGCCACACGGTGTCGCGCCACGTCTCGTAGTCGGTCGGCGGCGGCGCGGGCATGCCTTCCAGCACGGCCTGGCCGTCACCGGGTGCGGTCTGTCGCCTCATTGGGTGCCTCCAGCGGGTTCAAGGCGGTCCAGGGGTAAGGGCGCGGCACAGTGCTCGCACAGCTCGTTGTCGGTCTCCGGGTCGAACGGGCCGTCGGCGTGGCCGCACCGGTCGCAGGTGATCTCAGGCGGCGTCATCGCTGGCTCCCGCCGTGAGTTGGGGCAGGAAGTCGGCGGCGAGGGTCCCGGTACGCCACGCCTGGGCGATGGCCGCCGCGCCGTCGTCCGGGATAGTCATCCGTGGGTAGGCCGAGCGTGGCTGCAGCACCACCCCGGGCACGTCGTGGACCTCGCCGGTCTCCCGGTCGCACCACTGCACGACCCCGGCCGCGGCGATCTCCTTGAGGACCTGGGTGGTCCAGGCCGGCCGTACCTCGGTGACGAACCGGCGGACGATCTCGCCTGGCCGGGTGTCGAGCACCCAAGCCGTGAACTTCTCTGCGTCGGTGACAACCGCTGTGGGCTTGGGCTGGACGAGGGTGACCTTCCCGACCTGCTTCCCGTCCGGGAGGGATACGCCGATCTGCTGCGTGCCGCTGTCCTGCTTGGCCGCCTTCAGACCCTGTTGCAGCTCGGCCTTGGCGGTCTTCAGCTCGGCACCGATGGCCTCGTGCAGGGCGCCCAGCACGGCGGCGCGGGTGGCGGCGTCCTTGAGACTCACGGTGCCGCCTCGAGGTGTCCGGCCATCTCGTTGAGCTGGGCGGCTCCTGCTTTGGCGATGGGCAGGCCGTAGGACTTGGCGAACTCCTCGTCCACGTTGGCAAGTCCGGCCTTGGCGGCGGCTGCCCGCAGGCGCTTCTCTGCCGGGTCGGCAGCGTCCGGGGTACCGCCCTGCTGCGGCTCGCTCCACTTGGCGCGGCCGGCCGCAGCGAGCTGATCGAGATAGGGCTGCGGCGCGCCCTCCGTCTTGGCGGCCTGGTAGGCGCGCTGCGCTTCCTCCGCGCTGGCAGCACCCTCGACGGCAGCGAGCCAATCCCGGGACGGGCCGCTCGGCGCGGTGGGAGGCGGTGTCTCCCACGGACCGGGCTCGGCACGGTGGGCGCGTTGCGGCTGCCGCTCGGCGGGTGGGTTCGCGGGGTGGTCGCGGTCGCCATCGTCAATGCTGCGCGCGTCGATCGGCACCATCAGTACGTGCAGCAGCAGGTACTTGAGTGCCGCACTCATGGCCTTGTTGGTGGCCTTATCGGCGGTGTCGGACGCCTCGCCCGGCACGGTCGCCTCGAGGTAGTCGCCGGCCGGGCCGTAGATGCGGTAGCGCATCGTCAGGTAGACGGCGGTCATCTTCTCGCCGCGCTTCTCGCTGGTGCGCTCGAGGACCTGCGGGACGATGAACACGCCGTGCTTGCGCATGGGTCCGGCGACGGCGGACATCAGGTCGTCGATGCCGCGGAAGTTGTACCGCTGGTGGCTGTTGATCTGGTCTTTGCCGACGGGCATGGTGTCGCGCATCACGAGGGCGAGCGCGTGGTAGATGTCCGGCGCTGCGGCGGGCGGTGTGCCGTTGACGCGTTCGGGCGCGGTGGTGCTCATCAGGCGGCGCTCCCCTCGGCGTTGACGGGGGCGGGCTCGAGGTCGAGGTACGCGCGTTCTCCGCCCGGGTGCTCGCGTGCCTCGAGGTCGCGGTGCAGCCGGGTCATGCGCAGCCCGCTGTCGTGGATGAGGGCGATCAGGTGGTCGACTTCGGGTTTGGTGCCGACGGCTCGTAGCTGAAGGGTCATGGCGTGCTCCGTATGTCTTGTGTCGCGGTGTGTGGCTGTTGGTGTGGCGCTTTCGGGATGGGTGGTCCCCGGGCCGCCCGCCCTGGGGGGTGGGTCGGGCGGCCGGGGTGCGGGTCGGCTGGGGTGGCCGTCCCGCGGTCGGGTGGTTGTGGGGCCCGCGTCCGCCGGCCGGTGTCATCCGGCGGCGCGGGCTGTCAGTGGGCGGGCTTGGTTTCGGCGTCGCGGAGTTCGGCGAAGTGGCGCATGCGGGCTTCCATCTCGTCGGCGACGTGCTGCGGGTCGGTGCCGTCACGCAGGGCTTTGATCGCCAGTGCGGCCATTTCGAGGGTCCTGCCGAGGTAGCGCTTGCCTGCTGCGCGGTCGCGTTCCGCGAGGTGCTGGCCCGCAGCGTCGGCCTGGTCTTTCTGCTTCTCGTGCTCGCGGTCGCGGATCAGCCCGGCGCGGTCGAGGAGTCGCACGATGGCCTGGTCGCGGTCGTCGGCGTGCCACAGCACCCAGCGCCGTGCGGCGAGGTGGTCGAGCGCCGCCTGCTCGGTCACCGTGTTCGGCTCGTCGGGGCGGAGGTAGCCCGCCGCGGCCTTGTCGATGCTCATCCCGCCACCTCCACGCCCTGCTCGATCTGCTGCGTCCGCTCGGGGTCGTCCTCGGCCTCGAGCTCGGCCTCGGCGTCCGGCTTCTTGACCCAGGACTGGCGCCCCCAGTGAGTGGCGACCGGTTTGGTCAGGCTGACCAGCGGCCACGCGGTGGGCTCGACGGCGGCCTGCGGCGAGCGGTGCAGCGGCACGGGGGTCGTGTCGACGCGCATCATCGGCCCGATGGCTGGCGGCTCGACGACCCGCGGTACGGGCTGCGTCACCTGGTCGTCGGGGTCGGAGGTGTCGCGCTGCCCGGCGGGGACGGTGATCCGCTCGACCTCGGCGGCGGCCTGTCGCTTCACGGCTTCCTCGAGGCAGCGGAACGCCTGCTCGGCCTCGTCCGCGCGTGCCGCTGTGGCCTTGTGGGCGGCCTCTTCCTCCTCGAGCCAGGTCGACACCTCGGCGACCTCATCGAGGGCGCCGTTCATCTCAGCGTCGTGCCTGAACTTGTCCGCCCTGCGGTCGGCCCACAGCTGCTTGTTCTCCGCGAGGAGCTCAGCGCGGGTCAGGACGAGGCGGCGGCGGCCGGTGCCGGGCGGGGCGATCAGGTTGAGGAGCATCACCGGGACTCACCTCCGGCGGATGCGTCGGCCAGGCGCTCCAGGTCGCGCATGACCTGGTTGACGGTGCGGCTATCGCCGTAGAGCGTGGCTCGGTTCGCCAGCCGGTCCGAGATCTCGCGCAGCACCTCGGCCCGCTTGATCGCGTCGTGTTCGGCGAGGATCTCCTCCGCACCGTCGCGGTAGACGGAGGCGCCCTCCATCAGGGAAAGCGCGATGTACTCGGTCGGTTCGTTCACTGCGCCATCTCCTCGGGTGTCGCCCCAGAAGTGGGGCATAAGGCGTTGGGGTCGAAGCCGCGGGCGATGTTGAACGCGATCCGCGCGTCGGCAAGAGAGGTCGCCTGGTCGGCGAGCTCGGCGGGTGAGGCGCCGAACGGGCCCGCGGTGAGCCGGTAGCGCAGCCGGGCAGAGTCGGCGAGAGTCATGACGCGCGCTCCTCGTCGGGTTCCGCGGCGGCGTGCAGGCCGAGGACCGTGTACACGGCGGCCGGCACGAGGGCGACGGCGGCGAGGACCACGAGGACGTTCAAGACGGCGGTCACCAGGTCCTCCCGATCTCGCGGAGGGAACCGGTCTCGTGGCGGACGTTGTCGGCGTTGTCCTCACCGCTGGCGAGGTTGTTGACCTCCGTGACCCACTGCGTGCCGTCCGGGTCCTGGCTCTGGTCGATCCACGCCTGGCCGTTGCCGTCGAGGTAGATCCGGCAGCGCCGGTCTGTCGGGTCGTCTTCGATGCGTGGCTCGAGGTACGTGCGGCCCCGGTTGTAGTGCGGCACCGGATCGGCGCGACGGATCACCACGTACTCGTTCGGATCGAGCTCCCGGCCGTCGCGGAAGTACCGCAGGCGGTCGGCGCTCTCGTCCTCGGTGACCTCGATGCCTGTCTGCCGGGCCAGCTCCGGGTCCATGTCGCTGCCGAGGTGCTCAGTCCCGGCGTGTACCTCGTACACCTCGGCCTGCGGGATGTGCGCGAAGGCGTCGGTGAGCTCCTCGAGGCAGGCGACCATGCGGTCCTGCCAACTGATGGGCATCGACTGCATGAGGGTGCGCGGCAGTACCGCGTAGTTGGTGTACGACAAGCCGAACCAGGTGTGAACCGGGCCGTCCGTCGGGTGAAGTTCAGGCATGATTCCCCCAGGTCTTGATGAGCCCGGCGACGGACTGCGACGCGGCGGCCACATCCACACCCGGCCGGCGGGCAGCCTGCTCGGGCAGCAGCTCGCCCCAAAACGCGTCGCCCGCCTTGCGCTCCGAGCGGAGCTCACGGCGCAGCTCGGCGTTCTCGGCTTCCTTGGCCGACAGGCGGGCTTGCAGCTCGGCCAGCTCGACAGCCGACTCGGCGCGGGCGGCGGCCCGGACTTCCCCGGCGCGCTCCGGATCCAGCAGGATCCCCAAGTCATCCAGGTGTTGCAGGCCCTGCGTCAGCGGCTGCAGCAGCCCTTCCGGCTGCTCCGCCAGCCACGGCTCCACCTGCTTGCGCGCCCACCGGGCACGCGGCGACATGTCGGCGGTCTTCATGCGGCACCGCCGTGAGCGGCGTCGTAGGCGGTGTGGACCTCGTCCATCGCCAGCTCGTACCGGGCCTGCACCCCCGGCATCCACGCCCGCGGGTCACGGCCGTGCAGCTCCACGAACGCCAGGTCCACCAGGGCCAGCGCGTACTGCGCCCGGTCCTCCAGCGTCAGCTTCGACTCGCAAGCCGCCGTGGCTTCATCGATCACAGTCATGACGTGCTCCCTTCGGGTGCCGGCCAGCGGCCGATCAGGTCGGGGTCGATGTCCAGAAACTGGTGCGCCGCCTCGGCGTGCGCGCCATCGGTGATCGGATACCGTGCATGGATCTCGGCGAGCGCCACCTCGAGCTCGTCCAGCGGCACGTCCAGATCGGCGATCGTGCGCCGCGCCGGGGCGGTCATGAGCCGGTCCGCTTCGCGAGATCTGCGGCGATGACGGGCAGCACGCTCGTGCGGAACCACGCCGACGCCTCGAAACCGCCAGTCCCCAGATCGATCAGCCGCTCGTAGCCGGCATGGACCTCGCCGGTGAACTCGTTCTTCCACTCCCACCGGACGCCGTGCTCGTCGAGCCACTTGCCGAGGCGAGCCACGTACTCGGCGTGCAGGTCGCCGCAGCCGTAGCCGCGGTCGTCCTTGTAGCCGTATGCGGTGTCGAAGGACACCTCGAGCCAGCAGGCGCGATCGTGGTGCGTGCTGTCGCACGGGCCCTCGTCGGGGTCGTACCACTTGGTGCCGGGAAGGCTGCAGTAGTCGTCGTGCTCGGCGGCCTCGTCGGCGGTCCGCAGCGGGGCGTCCGGCTGGTAGTGCAGCATCAGCCACGCGGGCAGACCCTGGCCCAAGTTGTTCTGGATCGTCCACGGGTTGCCCGGCTCGACGAACGACTTGCCGTCACGCCAGGTGCTGCCCTGCTCATCGGTCCACGTGTGCGCCTCGGTCGCGCCGAGGAGCTCGCGGCAGAAGAGGAACACTTCGTGGGCGTCGATGTGGTCGAGCGCGAAGATGCGGGTGTCGAGGGTCATGATCCGTTCCTCTCGGCGTCGGCGTGCGCCTCGAGCAGCAGAGCCAGACGATGCGCCGTGCGCTCCTCCGCCTCCGTCAGCGCCAACATGCGGCCGTCCGGGGTCGGGCCTCCGCAGCGCACAAGGTCCGCGGCGAGGTGGTAGTACTCGGCGATCAGCGGGCCGAAGTCGCCACGCGAAGCAGACGCGAACGCGGGCGGCATAGCGGGGACTGCGGACAGGTGGGCGCTCATCGCAGACCACCTGCCTCGGAGGCCATCTCGAAGAGCCGGTCAGCGAGCTGCTCCGGCTCCACGAACATGTCCTCGTGGGCCCACAGGCGGACCGCAGCAGCAGCATCACGGAAAGCGGCAGCACGGACCTGGGCCTCAAACTCGGCCGGCGTCAACCCGTCGTAGAAGGCGGCGCTCATGCTGCATCACCGTCCTCAAGGGCGGCCCGCACCTGCGAGGCGATCGGGAACGGCAACGACATCTGCAGGTGCCGCTCAGCGCGGGCAAGCTGCGTGCGCACCTCACGGGCGAAACCGATCAACTGCGGCAGGACACTGACGTGGATCTCCCAGCGGGTCCCCGACGGCGACGGCCAGAACAGGTGCTCCCAGTTGCGGTGCGGGATCCCGTTCTTCGTGGTGAGGATGCCGCCCGTCGTGAGCAGCTCGCGGAAGCCGTGCGCATCGACCTTGAACCCGTACTGCAGACGGGCCACCGCGGCGGCGTGGTCCCACGTCACCGTGCCGGAGCCGATCGCGGTGGGCGCGGCCATGCTGCGGGCCTCAGCCCCGGCCATCTCCTCGACGCTCAGGAGGTAGGTGCGGACCTTGCGCGCAACGTCGGACTCAGTGAGCAGCTGGCCGACATTGAGGATCGTGCGGCGGGTGAAGGTGCGCAGTGCCCGGCGGTTCTGTCCGCCGTTCGAGACTGTCAAGTTGGCAGTCTCGAAAGCGTGAAGCCTGTCGCTGCGCAGGGTGCGCATCCCGTTCTCTTCGAGTTCGTCGCGGTAGCGGCGGACGATGCTCTCGATGGCATCGACGCCGACCTCGAAGTACGAGGCGACGATCTCGGTCGTGGCGTGGGTGTCGTCCGGCAGGAGCGCCAGCGCCTTCACCTTGTCGAGCACGTCGACCCGGAAGGCGTGGACATCGCGCAGGGTGCGGGACTCGGTGAGGACCAGCTCGTTCGGCTGGTCTGGGAAGATTGGACTCATCGCGGTCACTTTCTGTCTTGCAGAGGTTGGGTTGATCGCGTAGGCCCGTTCCGGTGGGAAGACCGGGGCGGGCCGCATGCCGCTCAGGAAGCGGCGGGGGTGGGGGTGCGGCGGCCGTGAGCGGCTCGCGGTTCGGGCGGACGCATCTCCGCCTCGTCCTCGGCGGACTTCTCAGCGCCGAGGCTCTTGCGCACGTCGAGGTACGCGTCGAGCTTGGCGATCTCGTATGCGATCTTTCGGCCAACCTCGAAGCCGTGGGGCTCCTTCTTGAGCTGGCGGTACTTGTAGAGGGTCGCCTTGGCTACGCCGATGTAGTCAGCTGCGTCTTCAATCCAGAGACAGTCGGCGGGGGGCGGCGGGGGGCTGTGCGCTATGCGGGGCACTGGGTGACTCCTCCTCCTCAGTGTCATGATCTGGTGAGACAGTGTCCTGTTTGGTGGATGTTGAAGGCGCGAAAAGGACGAGCACGGTGACCCCGAGGGCCTCCGTCAGGCTGTGTGCGCTGTTGATGTCGGCGGTTCGCTGCGTCCCATTGAGCAGCCGTTCGACGAGTCCCCTAGTGACACCTGCAGCGTCAGCCAGGCTTCTTACCGAATACGGGATGCCAGTTCCGGGATGTTCCATGATCCATCTGAAGATCTCTGGATCGCGGAGGGTGTAGCGGCGGCTCATTGATCTCCAGTTGGATTCGCTGCCTTTCAGTGAGACCAGTCAAGCAGTCCTAGGGACAAATCGTCAACAGTTTGGGACAGCTGAATTCAGCGTTTCGGCGGTGCCTGCGGGTGGATAGCATGTCTGTGTAGACGAACTGTCTTGGATGGATGATGGTTGTAGAGCCTGACCTGCTACTTTCCTCGTTGGTTGCGATGCCCATAGAGACAGCCGGTTTCGTAGTGACGCGAGAGGACCTGACCATGCCGCACCCGGCCGCCGCCCCGGACCCCGGCGCGGCCGAAAATGGACCCGCCCTCGGCCCGCTCAGCCAGCTCGTCATCGAGGCCAACGTCAGCGAGTCATACGAGCGCATGGCCGCCCGCGCCATCGACCGCGCGACCGGGGAGCAGCTCATCTCCCGCGGCTACCTCCACAAGCTGGCCAAGACCCCGCCGGCCAAGGCGCCCAGCGAGAAGGAGATGCTCGGCATCTCCCTTGCCATCCGCCAACCGCTGCGCATCGTGCAGAAGGCCACTGCCGAGCAGTACCTCGGGTACGTCGCGGTGGAGCTGTCGGGATACGGCGAGGACGTGCGGCGCATCATCGGCTACCTCGAGGGCCAGGCCCCCGAGGAGGTCGCCCGGTGGCGGGCGATGATGGAGGCTTCCGATCAAGCGCAACAAAGAGAAAGATAGGGCCAATAGGCCCACAGCCAAGCAATAGCCTCAGTGGTCCTATCCGGCAACCGCTACCCCTCAAACCAGAGGGGGGCGCTAGTGGAAGGAGCCGACGCGTGCTGCAAGCTTTCTACGAGATCGACGACACCGTTCCAGCCAGCAAGATCGTGGATGCGCAGGAGGCGCGCGGCAAAGTCCGCTTCGCGATAGCCGGGGACGCAGACCTGCCTGACCTCATCAAGGCGATGAACGTAGAGGCGCACCGCCTGTGTCACAAGCGCGGATGGCTGCAGCTGTGGGACGGCGGCGTCGGCATCGTCGACATCAGGTTCGAGCTCACCAACGACCTCGAGGCGGGCGTCCGCATCGACGCACTTGAAGGCGACCGCCTCCTGAAGATCCTGGTAGACCGGCGGCTTACGCCGGCAGAGTTCGCCGGCATCATGACGGCGGTGTCTGCCAAAGTGCTGGCAGGGGGGCAGCTGTTCCAGTGCTGGGAGGGCGAGATCGTCTCCAACGCCTCAGCTGAGGACTCCCCCGTGATCCCGTAACCCAGGGGGTAGGGCATGGCCGGATACGTCGAGGACCGCTGGTACAAGAAGGGCCCCCCCGATCCTGCTACCGGCAAGCCGACGCGGGAGAAGACCGACCGCCACGGCGCAGGAAAGCGCTGGCGCGTGAAGAACATCCCCGGCGTGCGGGACCGGTCGTTCGTGAAGGAAGCCAGCGCGAAGGCGTGGCTGAAGGCCGCGGCGACCGACTCCAAGCGTGGCACGTTCTACGACCCGCGCGACGGTGACCTCACGCTGCGGGAGTACGTCGAGGACACGTGGTGGCCGCACCTTCGGAAGTCGCCCGGCACGAGGGAATCGATGCGCCCGCGGATCTTCCGCCACATCCTGCCGCACATGGGCCACCTCTCTTTGAACCGAATAGGTCCCGATCAGATCAAGTGGTGGGTGACGCAGGCTGAGCGGAAGATCGACGTAGGCACGCTCGTGCCGGTATGGGCCCACTTCTCCTCGATCATGCAGTCGGCACACAAGGCAAGGCGGATCCCGTCGAATCCATTCCGGGACTCCGACCTTGAGCGGCCCCGGCCGCCGGAGTCGAAGGCGAAGGCGTGGCCGAGGGAGACCGTGACGGCGGTGCGGGCCGCCCTCGATGCGCGCTACCGGATTCTGGTGGATGAGGCCGTCGGCTCCGGCCTGCGCCAGGGCGAGGCGTTCGGCTTCTCCCCCGACGACATCGACGGCGACGTGATCCACGTGGCGCGGCAGGTGGTGAAGGTCGGCGGGCGGCTCGCGTTCAAGCTGCCGAAGGGCGACAAGGAGCGCGACGCGCCGTGCCCAGCGGAGTTGGTTGCCGCCGTCAAGGCGTACATGAACGCGTTCGAGCCGGTTTACGTGACGCTGCCGTGGATCGATACAGCCCGGCCGAACCTGCGCTGGGAGGACCGTCCGCTCGTCACCGTGCGGCTGCTGGTCACGACCACGCACACCCACAGCAAGAGCGGCGGGGCCATCACCCGCTCCGCGTTCAATGCGGAACAGTGGAAGCCTGCGCTCGTCAAGGCCGGAGTCATCCCGGCCCCGCAGGTCGTGCTTATCCCTCGAGAGGGCAAGCGGGCGCTGCGGCGGGTGAAGTGGGAGTTGCCGCGGGAGGACGGCTTCCATGTGCTGCGGCACACCTTCGCGTCGGTCGTGCTGCAGGCCGGCGAGACGATCGCGCAGTTGGCCGCGTGGCTCGGGCATGCGGATCCAGCGTTCACACTGCGGACCTATGTCCACTTCCTGCCGAAGTCTGGGAAGATGGGGATGAAGGCGCTCGGCGCGTGGCTGGCCCCCGGCGCTGACGATGCCCCCGCCATTGAGGCGGATGAGGCGACCTGAGATCCTCTCCCCTTCGCGACTGTCCCCAGATTGTCCCCAGAGCCGTATTTGATCTTGGAATGCGGAGAGTAATCGCAGGTCAGATACCTTTGGACCCCATGTGTAGGCCAGAAGTGCGTGTTGTGCGTGCCTCCTTCCGCCCACCTGCGCCTACGTTCCGTAATCGCCGCTCTAACGCGTTGACCTGCTGAGCTTGACTGCCCTTGCGTTCGCTTGAGTTGGGTTGAGTGTCTGATCTGGCCATCCCCCCGGCATCCCCAGCTCGTCGCCAATCCCCATGGTGTCCCCAGAATCAGGTCTCCGAGCTGCACGAACGCTCAGTCACGCGTCAGCGGTCGGTGGGCTTGCTCCCCCAGTCGACCCAGCTCATAGGGCACGCCTTTGCGCTCGGCCGCCTGCCGGCTCATGGCCTCAAGATCGAGCACGCAGGCGTGGCAGGCACGGACGTCGTAGTCCCCGTTCGACTCGGGCGTGAACTGCGTGAGGCAGGTGGTGTCCACGCCGGTGCGCGCGCATCGGAAGCAGCTCCCGGCATCCCACGGGTAGAGCGAAAGGATCTCGTTGTCATCGAGCATCGTCTGTACCTCCTGCACGTCGCCACCACGCACGTAACCTGGGCAAGTCTCGCTGAGATGTCCAACGCTGCAACGGGTCAAACGACACTCACTCGATCGAGTGATTAAGTCGTACTTCCGGGACATGGATACGTGGACATAGTGAAGTGCCCGCCGTTCTCGCAAGATCATTTGTTGTGATACTTCCCGTACAGACAAACGATCTTGGACGCTAGAGTGTCAGCAGGGTGCCACCCGCTGAACAGCCCCCATGGGTCTCCGCCCGACTTGCCACCGTCGGCGACCGCATCCGCGAAGCACGCCTGCACGCCAACCTCAGCCAAGAAGATCTTGCCGAGAAGGCCGGCTGCGACCGGCGCACCGTCAGCCTCATCGAGAACGGCCGGACGGATCCGAAGATGAGCCTCGTGCTCAAGCTCGCCCGCGCCCTTCGCCTCTCGGTAACCGATCTCTTCACCTGAGCCCGCCCGCCGGTGGCGGGGGTCCGATCCGGCGGGCGGGGGTCTAGGCTCGCCCGCTGCTGGTGGTTCCGCCGTCGCAGCGGGCGAGCGGCCCACCCCGGCGCCGTACAAGAACCGGGGCGGGAGCTTTCAGCGGGTGCGGGTCTTGCGGGCGACGGCCTCGGCTATCGCCGCTATTCGCTGCGACGCGAGGGGGTGAGGCTTGGGGCAGTCGCGGTGCCGCCAGAACGTAGCGCCCGCGCCCGACGCGGCGTGGTGCTCGCCCGCCAGCTCGAGGGGCCGCTCGTCGGTGCCGGGCTCCTGGCAGTGGCAGCACAGACGGCCGCTCACCGGAGGCCCCTGGCGATATGACAGCGGGCGCAGCGGCAGGGCGGCCACGCGCACGACAGGGCGAAGTGATCGCTCTTGCCGCCGGGCCCAACGGACACCAGGCGCAGTGGCGTCCGCTGCATGGTGCCCGGGTCCACCCGGTAGATCTTCATCGTCAGCATCTCGGCCCCCGCCGTCGTCGTCAGTTGATCTCGTGACGACAAGCCTGCCGACGCGCGGGGGCAGTTACTGGCACAGTTCTGTGCCAGCGTTGGCCAAGGCTTTACATGCCGACCCAGTCGGCGAGATGCGTGAGCGTGTCCGGGGTACGGCGCGCCTGCCTGACGAGAGCGTTGATGGTCTCCCGGGCGGGCGCGTAATAGCGGGTCTGCTCAGGTGCGATACGTCGGGCCTCGAGCATCTGCTCCAGCGCATCCGGGTACTGCTTGGTCTCCATCAGCGCGTATGCGCGGTGTACGAGGTGGTGCGCCTGGCGGGAAGTGTGCGGCCAGAGCGCCGGGAAGCGAACCCGGCCGGCTTCCACGACGGCCTCCCCGTACTGCCGCATCTCGATCATCGTGGAGGTGCGGTGGAGGCGGACGTTCGTCGGCCCGAACGACAGCCACAGGACGCGGCCCGCTTCACCGGTGCGCATCGCGAGTTGCTCGGCCTCGCCGAGGTGGAGGTCGATGCCGCCCTGGTCGTGGGCGCGCGCGTGCAGGACGGCGGCCCCGAGGTGCAGCTGCCCGGCCACGGCGAGGGCGTCACGGCCGTCACCGGCCGCCTGCAGGTGGCCATGACCGGAGTCGACGAGACGCAGCCCGATCGTCGTCTCGCCCTCCCGGAAGTAGACCAGCGCCCGCATGTACTGGCGGACCGCCGCGAGCAGCGGGTCCGAGGCGCGCTCGGCGGCCCACGCCATCCGGTCCAGGGCGACGGTGGACAGGTCGCTGTAGCTGAGCTTGACGGCGATGTCGTGGGCGGTGCGGTAGGTGGAGCCCAGTGCCGCCCACAGCTCGGACGACGGGGTGCGGTAGGCGGCGGTGGTCAGCTCGGCCACCACATCCGGCAATTCGGCGGCGGCGGCGTGCAGCTTCGTGGCGCGGACCTGACGGCACAGGTCGTCAGCCGCCGCGATGAGCTGCTCGGCCGGCCGCACCTCGAGTACCGGGTCATCGCCGAGGTCGTACAAATCCATCGCTTCCCGGATGGGGTGGATCAGTTCGTCAAGCCGGTCTTGCCGGAGCTCGGTCACATAGGGCTGGCCGGTCAGGGTTTCCACGTCTACTCCGAGCTCGCGCGCCACGGCCGCGACCAGTCCCGCAGACGCGGGCCTGCCTCCGGCCTGCACTTTGTACAGCAGGCTGCCCGACACCCCGGCGCGGCGGGCGAGTTCCTCGGTCTTCAGGCGGCGCCGCTTGCGCCAGTAGACGATGCGGCTTCCGATGTGCTCTGGTTCTGTGGTGGGCATAATGGGTCCTGTTCCTGACTTGACATCTGGAACCGTACCCCCGCTGGACAGCGGCGGAACTGCGTTCGCCCCCACGGCCCTTGGCGGTGGGGGCGACGTCATGTGGTGGGATAGCCCGCATGACCTCGCGTGTGATGTATCTGTTCGGTTGCGCCGCCCCGGCCGTGTTCCATGTCGACGGCGTCATCAAGCGGGCGCAGGCGGACGGCTGGGATGTGTGCCTGGGGTTGACGCCGACCGCCGCGCGCTGGCTCGAGGCAGACCTCGCGGGGCTCGCCGAGCTGACCGGGCATCCGGTGCGCTCCGAGTACAAGCTCCCGGGGCAGCCGGATGTGTGGCCGCCGGCGGACGTGATCGTGGTGGCCCCGGCGACGTTCAACACGATCAACCAATGGGCGCTGGGCATCACGGACCACTTCGTGGTGGGGGTAGTGGCCGAGGGCATCGGCAAGGGCATCCCCCTCGTCACCATGCCGTGCGTGAATCAGGCGTTCGTCGCCCATCCGCAGTTCGAGCAGTCGGTCGCGACGCTCCGCGTCGCAGGCGTGACGGTGCTCTACGGCGAAGGTGGCTTCGTGCCGAACGAGCCGGGCAAGGGCGACCCGACAAAGTTCCCCTGGCACCTGGCGCTCGAGGCAGCGGGCCGCGTCGCCCGCTGAAGTTGCATATGCCCCTTCGCCGCGGCCCGGTTCGCGCCCCCTGCACGCCCCGTAGAATTCGGATCATGTCCTCGACCTCCCCTGACCCTGGAGGCGTCGTGCGCCTTTCGGACATGGCGAACGCCGCGATACGGCGATATGTGGATGCGCGGGCGCGGGGCGAGGAGCCGGGAGTCAGCTACGAGAGGCTCCTCGTGCAATGGGATGAAGCACGGCGTCTCGACGTGATCGAAGCCGCCTGAGCTGTCGGCATCCACCGGTATCCTGAAGCCAGCAAGGGCGGCCCCACCGGGTGCGCGAACACCCAATAGGGCCTGACCGAATCCCCTGATCAGACCAGGAGAACGGCTATGCGGGATCATGCCATATCTAGCACTGGGCCAGTGATCGACAGGCTCTACGGCAAGGCAGTCGCCGGACGATCTGGCTGCATCATATGGACCGGCCACGTCCGCAAGGATGACGGCTACGGCTCAATGGGAATCGCTGGCCGGACTCGTCTCGTGCACCGAGTTGCCTACGAGTTGATGGTGGGGCCGATCCCCAGCGGCCTGGTGGTGGATCACACTTGCCACAACCGAGACTTGATGTGCGGCGGCGAGTTGGACTGCCTGCATCGACGGTGCATCAATCCCCATCACCTTGAAGCGGTTACCAACGGCGAGAACGGCCGCCGATCGAGGCACACGTTGATAGGTAAGAACGTGCGGAAAACCCATTGCCCCAAGGATCATGAGTTCACGCCCGAGAACACGAGGACCGGGGGCCACGGGGAGCGGGTCTGCCGGGAGTGCGAACGCGAGTACAGGGCTGAGCTCAGCGCCCGGTTGCGGGCCGCAGGGATCAAACGTCCGCACAGGGGGCGATGGACTCGCCCCAAGCTGGCCGAGATGCGAGAGTGACGCTGGCTCCTGACGCCCCTCGAGCGGGCGGAGTACGAGCGGCTGCGCGCCGTGTACGTGCGCGCCGTACTCGCGGCCTAGAGGCGCCATTTCTCCCGGTAGTCGGGGTGGCTGGCGTGGGGCACGGCGAGCCGTCGCAGGACGTCGTACAGGGCCCACTGCTCGATGTGGGAGGCCGAGTGATGGTCCGTGGGGATGGGCTCATTGACGAGCTTGCTCACGTTCTCGTACTGCGTGATCATTCCGCGCTTGGCTTCGACCTCGGCTAGGAGCCGCTCGGATGTGAACGTCCATCCACCGGTCGTTTGGATCGACACGTCGTGCACATCGCCGCAGTCGGCCGGCCACTCCCGGTTCCCGGCCATCTCGGCTGCCGCCGCCGCGTCCTCCTCGAGGCGGGCGCGCAAGAAGGCCAGGAGATCGACAGTCATGGTTCCCTCCCATGAGCGGCCCTGCCGCCGGGGGGATGTGTGCGGCAGGACCTGGGTGCAGTCTGGCACGGGGCGGGTGGGGCTACGGTCACAGCCACTGGAGGTCGGAGACGGCGAGCGCGTTGCGGCACAGGGCCGCGAGTTCCCTGGTCGTCACCCCGGACTTCTGGGCGCCTTCCCAAACGAGCTTCGGAGAGACGGCGCCCACGAGGGTCTGGAGGGGTCCGTCGCAGAACGCGGCCATCTCGGCGGCGTCGCTGCAATGCCCAATGTTGCCCTTGGCCTCAGACAGCGCCTGGTTGTAGGTCATGGTCTTCTCCCTGCCTCGTCAGCGTCCGGGCGGGACCCCGGACGGACGCCCGAAGGCGTTTCGGCTAGTCGGCGGCGCGCAGGTCGTACCAGAGGTTCGAGTGGACGTGGACGGTGTACTTCGTCCCGTCGGCGCTCTCCACGAGTCGGGCGTGGTGGCTGGCGCTCAGGGCGCGCCAGGCGTGTGCCGGGTCTGTGGGCACCAGGTGGCCGCTGTCGCGGTCGTACATGCGGCACACGGTGAGCTTGGCCTGCAGCTCTGCTATCAGCTTGGTGCGGTTACGGGCGATGGTCTTCACGGTTCCTCCCCTTGCGTCTGGGTGTAGCTACACCGTATCCTCAGGTGTAGCTACACCGCAAGGGGTTCGCCAAAGAATCTGTAGCTACACCGAATGGAGATCAGCTATGGACCGCGTAGCTACACCGACATACAGTTCGCGCATGCCGAACGCGCCGAAGACACCCGCCCGACAGATCCGCATCGGCGACGACTGGTACGACTTCGACGCCGGAGCCAAGAGCCTGGACACCGAGCGCGCGGCAGTGATCCGCGAGCTGATCGCCTGGTATCTCCGCGAGCCCGGCGCCAAGCTCCCTGAACGGCCGGACCGTGACGTCATCCTCGAAGCCCGCCGCAAGCGGGAGCAGGCATGACGAAGCGCCCCCTCGTCCGGGGAGCCGGATGCGAGGGGGCGCGGTCTGCGCGGGGTCAGGCATCCCGGCCGGCGGGCTGGTAGGCGCGGCGCGTGTGCGGTCGCCGGTCCAGCTCCCCACGCGCGGCCAGGATTTCCAGGTGGCGGTGGACCCCGGCGGTGGAGGCGTAGCCGCATCCGTCGGCGATCTCCCGCATGGTGGGGCCGACGCCGTGCTGCGCATAGTAGTCGCCGACGAAGTAGGCGATCTTCTGTCTGCGCCATTCACGCGACTCGCCCATGCTGTTCCGCCTCCCCGCGGCTGCGACCTGCGCCTGCCTAACGATAGAAACATGTGTTCGAATTGTGGGGCAAATGAATGCGCCCCCTCCCGCCGAAGCGGAAGAGGGCGTGCTTCACACGTACTGGCGGCGCTGCGGATCCAGGGCCAGGCTGAGCGCCTGCGGGCCCGGCTCGTCCGGAGGCGGGGCGCCATCACGGCGGCACACCAAAGCGTCCGGGTCGTCCGCGGGCGGCTGCAGGGAGTAGCCGTCGGGGCAGGTCTGCCCGTCGCGGCCGTCGGATCCGTCCTCGCCTCGGTCGCCTTGAGGTCCGGCCGGCCCGGGTTCCCCTTGGGGTCCGGCCGGGCCAACAACCGAGTCACCGGGAACGCCCGGATCGCCGGGCACTCCGGACGGGCCCGGGGTGCCGATCCCGTCGTCGCCGGGCTCGCCGTCATCGCCCGGGGGGCCGGACGGTCCAGGACTGCCCCGATCCCCGGGCTCACCCTTCGGCCCGCGCTGCCCCGCTCCCGGCTCACCGCGGCTGCCAGGCGGCCCGGCCACCGGCTTCCCGCCGAGCTGCTCAACCTGCTCGGCGAGCGCGTCACGGGCCTCGTTCGCGGTGCGCAGATCGTCGCCGTACTGCTGCATGGTGACCACCACCCACACCAGCACACCGAACGCCACCAGCACCGCCAGCGCGAACCGCAGGTCGGTACGGCGCCGCTCCGGCACCGGAGAACTGTGCCCGCTCACGACGCCGCTCCCCTCGTGGAGAGGTACACCTGCAGCAGCACCAGCAGCACCGGCACGATCAGCCCAGTGAAGATCAGGCGGCGGTCCGCGGCGCGCTGACGGTCACGCTGCTTCGCCTCGTCCTCGATGCCCTTGACGCGCTCCAGCAGCCCCTTGAACGCCTCGTCGCGCTGGGCCTGTTCGATCTGGTAGCGCTCCATGGAGACCCGCGAATCGAGGCGGACGCCGAGGATGCGGATGTCGTCGCGGACATCGCCGAACCGGTCCTCGAGGCGGCGCGCCAGCTCACCCAGCGTCGGCTCATCTGGCACGTGAGACTCCCGTCAGTGGTGGCGGGATCAGATCTGCGAGATCTTCGTCTCGGGGCGCGGCGCAGGCGACACCTGGCCGCGGGTCAGCAGCGCCAGCATCGCGAGGACGACCGCGTTCACGGCGCCCACGGTCTCCGGTGCGACGTCGAGACCGTAGGCCGCGGTGAGCGCCGCCACCGCGGCGACCAGACCGGTGAACGCGGACGGCGCTATCGGCCGCGTGACCGCCGCAGTGACTGCCGCGAATGCCGCGGAGACCACCGCGACGAGCGCGCCGGCCTGCTCGGTGGACATGCCCACATTGAAGGTGACGAGCAAGGACAGGGCGGCGGACAAGGTGCCCAGGATCAGGGCAGGTTCACGACCGAAGATCTTCATGAGGGTTCCGTTTCTGTGAGCGCTACTCGGCGAGCCGAGCGGCGACCTTGTCGGCGACGCTCTCGGCGATCTGCTCGGTGAGCGTGGGGTGGGCGGCCAGGGCGGTAGCGATCTGAGCGACCTGCGCGTCAGTGAGATCGATGACCCCGAGCCCATCGAGCTGGGCCTGTACTGCCCGCAGCCGCAGGTTGTTGTCGCGGATGTAGCTGGCCGGCTGCCAGGTGAGGTTGTCCGGGTTGTCGCCAGGCGACTCGATCGCGTCGGTCTTCCAGACCTTCGTGAAGATCTTGGTCAGGTCGTCGCTGCTCAGCGGCATGTCAGTCTCCTTGGGCGGGGTGGTGCCGGGCTTCCACCCGGCGGAGTGGGCGAGCCGCTCGGCAACATCGCTACGGAAGACGGCCATCGAGAACGTGGGGTCGATCTTGCGGCGGGTGCCTTCCTTGTGACCGATCACGCTGTTCGCGGACCAGCCATGCGCACGGCAGATCGCCGCTGCCCACCGCACCGCCTGGTCGTACTGCACCGCCGGATACGGGTCCCGCCCGTTGCCGAGGTTCTCGATCTCCAGGCCCCAGTAGTGCCGGTTGCCGTCGACCGTCTCCGCGGCGTCCGGCCGCGGATGCGTGGACGATTCGGCAACGACCGCGTTGTGCGCGTTGCGGGCGAAGTTCCCCGCATGGTTCGCCCGGCCGTGTCCCGTGAGTGAGACCGTGCCGTCCTTCGCCAGGTGCGCATGCGCCAGCGGGCCCGGCAGATCCGAGCGGCCCTCGTAGACCAGGGCGAGGCTGTTCGAGCCCGCAGTGTGGTGGATGACCACGCCGTTGACGCCGCCCCACGGGCCCTTGTGGTTGCGGTTGTGCGTGCGCCACGACTTGTATTCCACCGCCCGCACACCCTCGGCCTTGAGGGCGGCAAGCAGCTTGCTCGCGGACAGGGGTGTCGCCATGGCGGCCTCCTACGTGCTGATGAGCGGGCAGGTCAGAGGCTGCAGAAGGTTCCGTTGAACCCGATCCACGGGGGCTTCACCGTGGAACCAGTGCCGTAGATGATCAGGGAGCCGTCGGTGTTGATGTCGAGCTTCAGGCTGATGCGCTCGCTCGCGATGTCGGAGCAGGGGATGTTGACGGTCCGCTGCGTGGTGGGGCGGGCACTGACCGGCAGGTTGGTCGAGTTGATGGTGAACGAGCCCGGCACGCTGCCCGGGTAGGAGGTGCGTGCGATGGCCCCTCGAAACATGATCGTGTTCTCGCCGAAGAACGACACGACCCGGTACTGCAGGTTGCCGTTGCTGTTGCCGTTGTGCGTCCAGGGGCTGACCAGGCCGATCGTCGTCCACGCCGAGGTACCTACCGCGGCCGTCACCCACGCGCTGCCGTCGAAGATCTCCATGCGGTTGACGTCGATCAGCCACGTCTGCATGCCCTCGGCCGGGGCCGCAGCGCCGATCAGTGTGGCCGCGCGTGTCGAGGCGGATGCGAAGCGCATGATCGAGCGGGGCGCCAAGGCGTTGCCGATGTCCTTGGCGAGTTTGGCCGCGTCGGGGGCGTCGGTGAGCGCGGCGATCTGGATGCCCTGCCCGTAGTCGTCAGTGATTGGCACGCGGGCCTCCTAGATGGTGTAGGTGATGCCGTCGAGGCTGATCCACGTCGGCAAACTGTCGCTCTCGTAGGTGCGCACAATCCCGGTGACGGTGATGTCGACCCGCAGCGTCGCCGGGTAGGTGGTCGCGTCGCGCACCACAGCGAACCCGTTGTCGAGGTCGTCGATCGGCCGGATGGCGACGGGCACCGTGAAGATCGTGGTGTTGTTGGGGATCGTCACACCGCCCGTGCGCCCGATCCGCCCGCGCATCCAGATGCGCCGCCCCGCCCGCAGGTAGGACGCCGTGTAGCCGTGGCCGGGGTTGATGTAGCCGGACGCGAGGGTGAGGGCGGTCCAGCCGCCCGGGTCGGTGGCCAGGCGGCCCTCGGCGACCCAGTTCCCCGCGCTGGACTGCGCGATGACAATGACGTCCCCGACGGCCGGCAGCGCGTAGGACTCCAGGCGGCGCACGGTGATGCCGTCGGCAATGACGGTGCCGTCCGCGTTGACGGTGGTGACTTCCGCCAGGCGCCAGTCCGCGCCGCGCACCCGCGGCGAGTTCGCGCCTGCCTCGAGCGCCGCGCCGGTGAGGGCATCGGCGAGCTGCCGGGTGCCAGAGTGCGCTGAGATCACGCGTCCTCCTTGGCGCTGATGGTGGCGATGGGGAAGTCCCCGCCCTCCTCGAGCGGCACGCTGAACGACTGCACCTGGTGCAGTTCGCGGGAGCCGTCCGGGTGGATGACGCGGATGATGTCGCCGCACTCGAGCGCCGGGTTCGGCAAGCTGCTGAAGTCCCCGGAGGCGTTCGGTGCGCGGGCGGCAGCGAGCTTCAGGTTCGCGGCCTGCGCGCAGGCGTTGACGGTGGTCAGGGTGGACGAGCTGTAGAACATCGGCCGGCGCCCATACGGGCCGCCCCAGTACGTCGGCGAGTTCGTGTCTGCGTCGGTGGCGAGCCACTGCACGGGGGCGACGTTGGCCTCGGTGTTCTCCCCGCGGGCCAGCACGGCGTTGAAGACCTTGTCCGCGGTCATGCCGCGACTGCCGCGCACATACACGCCGCCCTCAGCGGCAGCGACCTCCCACACCGCCGGCGTGGTCAGCAGATCCGGGAGGGTCGCGATGACGAACACGCCGTCCGCGTTGGTGTAGCACTCGGCGCCGGCTGCTGCGGCGATCTCCTGGCAGGCGGCCCACGGGTCGCCCTCCACATCGAAGGTCCGCGCGCCGATCGGCGCATCGGCGATGAGGCTGATGACGTCGGCGGCCGGGATGGACCGGGTGATCAGGGCGGTGATGGCGCCGACGACGGTCCCCGTGGACTTGTACGGCTCGGTGAACCTGTCGTCGGCGACGATGCACTCGAGGGATTTGCCTTGCAGGCTGACGGGCCCGGTGTCGGGGTCGCCCTCCACGCCATCGAGGCGGAACACCCCCAGCGGCACGAGCTCGCGGGAGCCGTCGCCGTACTCGACGCCGCGGGCCAGGCGCAGTTTCGCGCCGTAGGTGGCGAGCTGATCGGCCGGGCTGCGCGGGATCAGCGTCACGTCCGCCGTGGTGACGCTGCAGGTGCGGCGGATCGCCTGGCCACGGTCGACAGTGACGGACCCGCCGGTGTGCTCCAGCGGGACGACGGAGCCGTCCGTCTTGAACAGCAGGACTTCGGTGACCGGGGTGTGGGACTCGGCCAGGCGCGGCAGGAACCGATCGGAGACGGGGTACACGCTCACCCCGTCCGCTGGTCGAGGAGTACGTCTTCCCAGGTGGCATAGGTGGTGAGGAGATCGCCCCAGGTGTCGAACTCGGCGAGGACGTCTTGCCAGGTGCGGCCCGCGGAGCCGTTCACGCCGGTGGTGGCCGGCAGATCCGCCTCGGTCAGCGGCAGCGTCCAGCCGCGCCACTGCTCCCCGGCGGTGCCCGCGGTGCGGGCCTCGGCGACTTCGGCGACGTTGACGTACATGTCGGCCACGCCCATGCCGGGGGCGGCCTGCCACAGCAGGGTGTTGCCAGAATCGAGGAGCCAGTGCAGCGCGGCGTGTTCGTCGTCGCTGCGCGTCCACACGCTCAGGTCGCCCTCGAGGCCGGAGCGTTTCCCGGACAGCACGACAGCGTTGCGCCGTCCCTTGACGCGGTGCACGGCCTGCTCGATGGGGCGGGTCCACGATGGTGCCTGCCGGACGAGGACCTTGAGGTTGCGCTGCGGGTTGCCGGGGTCTTTCAGCCACGCCTCGTCGGGGTCGCCCACGGCGATAGTGACGGTCTCCGAGGTGCGGGTTGCCGGGGTCGTCGCCCCGGCAGGCCACAGTTCGATGCGGTAGAAGACAGGAACGCCGAGCGGCGCCTCGTAATCCTCGATGACCATCAGGTCGGAGGTGATGGGCGCCCGGTCCAGGAGACCTGAGGGTCCGCGAACGAGGGTGCGCAAACCGTCGAGGCCTTCGCGGTAGACGCTGATGGCCTGCCCGACGACGAGCTCCCGCAGCGTGAGGGTGATCGACGCCGAGGCGTCAACCACCTCAACGGCGGTCAGCGGCAGGGCCTGCCACAGCGCGGCCACATCGACGTACATCGCCGCATTGGTGGTGCCCGCGGTCAGCGACAGCTCGATCGCGGCCTGCGTGGCATTCGCCGGCGCGGTCGCGTCGGTGGTCATCGCGTACCAGCTCGCACCGGGGAAGGTGTGCACGGTCCCGGTGCTCACACCGAGGTCGGCGTTCACCGCGTCATACCAGCGGACCTTGACCGTCACGGTCCACGATCCGGCACCGAGCTTGGCGAGGATCTGCGCGCGCCAGCTCAGCCCCGCCGCGCCAGGAGCGGGGAAGCGCGCGGAGCGCACGACGCTCGTGGTGGCCGTCGTCGAGGTGACGGACAGCGCATAGGAGCCGTCGAAGGAGGCGAGGCCCCACGGGGTGGAGCGGGCGATGACCGCGACGCCGGAGGGGCGGGTCCAGCCGCCGACACCCTGCTCGAAGGAGCCGTCGGCGTAGGTGAGGATGGTGCCCGCTTGCAGGGCGGGGGCGGCCAGGACGACCGCGCCATCGACGCGCAGGATCTGCCCGGCGGAGGCACCGTTGATGCCGACGGCGACCCCGCACGTGGCGGCGTTCGCCGGGGCGATCGCCGAAGCGCGCTGGCGGTACCAGCCCGCGCCCGGGAACGGCTGCACCAGCGACGATCGCTGGACAGCGATCTGGTTGTTGTTGGAGTCGTAAAACCTGATCTCGACCCACGTATCGGCGGCCAGCGTCGGCGGGTTCAGGTAGGCGTAAGCCAGATATTCGGCGCCGGGCGTGACGACGGGCCGGAACCCGCCGACG
>Ga0193743_1000204_pt1 | contig 47653 bp, 64 predicted proteins | sample L2c2metaG_FD_143038 | JGI IMG/M metagenome (GOLD analysis project Ga0193743, IMG submission 143038) | Soil microbial communities from a riparian zone of the East river system, Colorado, United States - L2c2 | ecosystem: Environmental > Terrestrial > Soil > Riparian zone | place: USA: East River... | reverse complement strand
CCCTCTGTACAAAAGGTTTGTATTGTTAAAAGGAGTACTTTCTACAGAGGGATAAGAAACAGAGTTGGAATTGAGGCTCCTATAAAAGTTATACAAGTTTGGTTGTCTCTAAGCGAACAGCACCATATACAAACCACCATCAGTTTATGTCACTTAAAGTTATAACTTTCTGTCGTCTGTGAAATAAAATTTACTTTATATCAGGACATAGCTAGTCTATACTACGAAATTGCTCAAAGTTAATACAGTCGAACCCCTCTTAACACATACCTCTGATAACACATAACGTCCGCAATAATGCATAACACATACCCCTTCGGAAACAAAACGCATAGGTTTTGGGTACAATATTAAGCAAACTCTCGCAACTTCTGGTGGGATATTGGTACCCATTACCATGATGCGACATATAAACAGCCTTTGCGAGCCATAATCACCATTTTCGCCTCGAGAGCATCATCATGAGATGAATTTCACACGATCCCTAAATCTATGAACCCTCTCTCACTTGATTTCTCTGCACTCATTCGGCTGAAATAATTTGGATTTCACTTGTAATAAACACCATCATCTATGGCATGCATTAGCCCCAATCCATTAACTCTCGCCCACCGCTTTTGCTCCGAATTTTCAAATCTATTTTTAGCCTACCTCTGTAAAGCCATAATCCCTCATATATCATAAGGCATAGTCTGGGCCGTCCACCGAGGGGTATGCGTTATGAGGGGTTCGACTGTAGTGATTTTCCAGTTTTTCAAAAGTATTTTTCAACATAGACTCACTCTGCTCTAAAATTCTAACCATGCAATCTTCTAATATCAACGATTAATCTACAAAAAATCATCAGGGAAAAAATTATAAATTACAGATTCTACATGATTTTTGAATTTTGCCGTATCATTTGCTGGTGGATGACTGTATACGTACTGGTGTTATATGTATTTACCGTATCAACCATTCACCCCATTCGTCGCCCATTTCAGGCATATCTTGAGGGCCAGCAGAACGTGTCGCAGTGAACGTGTCCATGATTCCTCTTGATTGAACTGGAGCTTCACAGAAACATCACCGATCTTGTCCTTGATTATTCTAACTTCATTGTTAGCTCTTTTTTTTGAAGGAATTTATGGACACAAACTGGTGAGGAAAATCAACGCTGGCGTCCTGCGATTTTATGTGATCCATGAGATGTTTGAGGCAATCCAAAAAAGCCACCATCGCGATATCAAACCGACGGTTGTGCAACAGTCGTCCAAAATGTAGATCGCCAGACCCGTACAATTCATAATGAGCTTTATCACCCGTTGTCTTCTCAATCCTCGAAAAGGAACCCATGGGTACAAGGCGATAACTACAACCCCAAGTGAGCCACAATCATGGCTAATGATTGCAACTTCCTACCGGGAGACTCACTTTTCAAACTTGTAATCAAGCTTTCTCACGATTGTGTAGAGCAGGAGTAGAGTTTGTCCCCAGGCGGCGTTAACTTCAGCCCATTCCACCTGTTTTTGTTGGGTTAGGAAAACAAAAAAGTAATCCGATACTCACTGGAACCCCAGGAACTCGCCCGAGACGAAGACCATTTATCGTCCCGAATACTCCATCATGACCAATACAAAACGCATCGTTGTACACATTTGTTCGTTCGAGCTTCTCCAAGGTGGCAACTCCCGTAGCATATGCAGCCCGCAGTGTTGCAACTTGAGAAGCTTGCTGTTCTTTTGTGAGAATGTGGTCGTTGTATGTCCGCCAGAATCTGACAAAACTAAGTTTGGCCATCACACAGTCAATTACAGAGCTTACTCTGCCTCCTCCAGTTCCAATCCTTTCTCATCAATCTCTAGTTGACATAGCTCCGAATCGAGCTGTTCACGTTCTCTTTCAGCCTCCTTGATTTGTTCAATTACAAGGGCTTCTTCGAGTTTCAACTTCTCTATCTTCTTTTCCGCATCTTCTTTGGTCAACCCTTGTAATTCTCGCTCTCTTTCCCTCCTGACTTCCCTTTCAAATGCGATGTAGCCGTCTCTTTCTTTCTTAGTTTCATCAAGTTGTCGCTGTAGATTTGTTAGCAAAATTTGGGTGCATTCCGCGCAGAGAGGATGATCAATTTCAGTTCGAGTAGATAGAAGGTTGAAAAGGCGAGCAGTCGAGCGTAGATGATGAGACAATGGAGATGGGTTCGCGTGATCTTGTTCTACAGTCCGCGATAGCGTTTGGTCAACCGATATTTCGTTAGGGGCGCCACTTTGCGGCTTGGATGTCCCTTTCTTTGGACGAGTTGGCGAAGGTGTCGATGGAGGTATATTCTGGATGATACTATCTTGCAACAACACAAAAGATTCATTTGGGAGTGGAGCCACACGTTGGGCTTGCTTGCCTACTGCGCGGGGTGATAAGGAAGAGTTCGGCTTGCTCGGCGGCCTGGAAGGTTTTGAACGTTGCCATGCAACTTTTGATGCTGAAGGTGGGTCGATCGGTTCTCTTCCTGACTGCTTATGGGGGGTTGAAGGCAGCGTCGTGACAATCATATCATAAGCACCCGGCGCGAGGTCAACCAGTGAGCCATCTATCTGTTCATCGTTAATAAGAACACATTTAAAACATCTAGAAAGACGGGTATATACCTGAAGAGGCTCCTTACATTGTTGGCATACCAGTCCAAAACTCATACCTGTGGGGGTAATTATAAGCTTGAATGGTCAGACAGTGAAGTGTAAGTTATTTACAAGTGTTATAATCTGAGACCATCGTCATCATTCTGCGGTTGTTTATTTATTCATTTTACTCTTTATTCCAACTGCAAAATGCACCATGATTCCTCAACTAATGAATAGCAAGTACTCATTGGAAAATTACAATTACTGGGAATACAACGGTTCTCCTGGCTCTTCTCCCTTTCGATCAAGGGGTCCGCATTGAAGCCCATGTGTAGAGTTTGCGACTTTAATAAATGGAAGCTCCTGGTCTAGATAACGCGTCTCATTAATGCACGCCTTACACGCCTTCGACTGGTTAAATATGATGTTCATGCGCTCCACCCACTAACTTCTTTTTTTTAGCGCTGAAATTGCTTTTTAGCCTTTGACACACTTTTCACTTGTGAGTGCTTTCGTCCTTCTTATCACTAATAATTTTAATTATTACTCAGATGTCTAGTCGCGTATTCGCTCTCGTTGTTGGGATTGATAATTACAAGTCCGGGAATATCTGGAATTTACATTCTTGTGTCGAGGATGCTAAACGTATGAAGCGTTGGCTCATAGATGGATTAAATGTCTCTGAAGATCAGATTCGCCTCTTGCTTAATAGTCAAGCGACAAAGCAGAATATTGAGGATTCCTTTATGGAGCACCTTGTCAATAATGCCGCAATCGATAAAGGCGACGCTATCATCATTTACTTCGCAGGCCATGGTAGTTCCTTAGTCGCCCCTCAAGACTGGTTCCAAGAGGCGAAAAATACGGCCGAAGTGCAAGTCATCTGCCCTTACGACCATGACACGAACACTACTCAAGGCAGGATTGCCGGGATCTCCGAACGTTCCTTGCACGCGCTCATCGACGACCTTTCCTCGACAAAAGGCAACAACATAACTCTCATTCTTGATTGCTGTTTCTCCCCCGCCCAAACTCCGAGAAATATCCTCGATCGACGAATTACCCGTTGGACACGCACGACCAAAGCTATCCCAGATGATCTATATCGTGGCCTTTGGACCGGCGCTCGAGGGAAACCACACATTTCACACCTTGGATTCTTCAATCCACCATTAGCCACGCATGTGTTGCTTGCTGCTTGCCCTCTGGGATGTGAATCAACTGAAGATAAAGAAGGTGGCAAATTTACTACGAACTTCATTCGCGCAATGTTGGAACTCCCTCTATATCGCACATCCTATGCGCATCTGATAGAACATCTTGTACAAGCCGCTCCAGATTCCCAGAAATTCGTATGCTTAGGCCAGTACAAGGATCGAACTGTATTCAATGGTGTCCCTTTCGTGATTGACAAGCGATTCTCATTCGCCACCTTGGGATCCGACACCAACAAGCTCAAAGTCGAGGTTGGGGCCATCCACGGCATAGTTGAAGGATGTGAATTGACGATTTATCTTCACAACTATCTTTGCTCTCAGAATCCACCCATCGCCTGTGCTGTAGTTTCTGAACTACATCCAACCTGGTGTTATGTCCGCATCAAATCACAAACATCGGAAGTTCCAACTACATGTTGGGCCAAAGTCTCGAAATGGAATAATCATCGTCCATTCCGTGTCCATCTCAAATCGACCCTCACTTCCTTTGTGCGGATCTGGAAACTGCGCAGAACCATTTCTACCAAGGTTGGCGGCCTCGCGTCGAAAGGTGGACTGAACATATTGAGAGTAAGACACGCGGCTCAAGCAGACATCTCCCTCGCTCTAGGAAGACATAGTGTTACTGTTGTTCAGCATCAACCTATATTTTCTGAGAAGCATCATCGCGTTGTTAAGATCGAGAAGGATGCATTGGAGGTGATTGACGATGCTGCCTTATTTAATCTGCATCTCTTTCTTAAAAATCTTGAGTATCCCCTTCAAAATCTCATCGAAATGGAACTATATCGACTGGATCCCCTTTCCTGGACCAAGGTCGACTCAAACGTCCTAGACACCGGAGCGGCCATTCTCCCCTACGAGGGAGGAGCTATCTACCAAATTATTCTTCAAAACAAGTCTCAAGTCGATTTATGGCCATATCTTGTTTATATGGATCCCAATGGCTACAGTATAACTATGCTGTATCAGCCAGATCTTTCTCTGGAAAACCCGCCTCTTCCGAAGCAAGGATTTCTCGAGATTGGTTCAGGAAAACCTGGGTCTGAGGCTCTGTCATTCGCATTAGGAACTCACAATCATCTCGACTCTGGATACTTAAAACTCTTCCTCTCTTCTATACCTGTAACCATGAACCTTTTGGAACAATCATCTTCCTACTCGTCACCTACTCCTAGCCATGCAGGCCTTCCAGTTACGCACTCTGAAGTTCAAATATGGGATACAGCCATTGCATCAGTCACCTTCATCAGACATCCTGACCAAACTTCTTAAGCCATTTACCACCTGATCCTTGAATCAATCATGTCAAGAGTCTTATTTTATTCCTTTGGCACGGGAGGAGTGCATTTTGAAGGAAATTGTCGTGCATGCTTTGATGCTTGAATCAATGAATCATCAATGTAAGGCGAGGCTTCCTAAATTATACATCGTCCTGTATTGTCTTTTGTAAACTAATAACATATTGTGAGTATCGAGGTGGCGACGCGTGTGTCACACCCACGTGATATTATTACGTCTTCGTGACGGCGACACTGCTGAGTAAAACGCGGTCGCGACGAGTTTGAACTTCAACAGAATTTGAACAGCTCAAGCCTCCGTCCTCAAGGTGTGTTCAACCGGTTCTGTCCTTATTAGTCAACGATAGGTCAACAACTAAAGTAGTACCTACGCATTTGAAGTCAAAAATGTCAAGTGAAAATCCACCTGAAAGATCGACTGACCCGGAAAGTTTGGTCAAACGGCTCGCAGGACCGTCATCTGGAAAAGCCGGGTCAGTCCGAACGGTTTCACAACAAACTTGCGGCGCGCTCACCCACTCACAGACTCGCAAAAGACCAGACAGAAATTAACCGTATAATTTCGGAGGTCTCTAAGGGATCGAAGTTCTACGAGGTGCGGTACTCCTTCTTTGCATGTGGATCTAAGGAGGGTTATTAAACATTACAGAATGAGAAAAAGAGGGACATGGAACTGACTGCACGGATAGAGAAGATATTGAAGCAGAAGGACGAAGCAACTAGAGGGGTCGACCTTCGTAAGTCGTCTGTTATTCTTCATGGCGCCTCATCATCCGTCTTGTGTTTGCAGATAAGATCGAGTTAGCTGCAGATCAATTGGTAAATATCAGATATGGATTGCTGGTTTGCTTGACTTGACCTTTGTCCTAATTTCGTCAAGCTAGCACAAATTAAATCCTACCAAGACCTAACCCAGATTATCGTTCACGTTGATATGGATGCATTTTACGCTGTACGCGCAGTTGCTTACAAAAATATGTCTTGCTCATCAATTCAGAATGTAGAACTGCTAGATAATCCAGAACTAGCTGGAAAGCCGTTTGGTGTGAGTCATCCTGTCGTTTCTTATGCGCTACGTCCTGATTATCAAAAGGTTGGGCGTGGAGTTCTGACAACTGCATCATACGAAGCTAGAAAGTATGGTGTCCGCTCTGGGATGGCAGGTATGCTCAATCGAGAGTGTCTTTTCAATTCCGAGATTCTGAGCAATTCTGTTGCAAGGTTTCGTTGCGAAAAAGCTTTGTCCAGATCTCATAGTTGTTTCAAACCGATTCCACAGGTACATGGAGATGTCAAAGAAGGTTTTGGATATCTTCCACCGGTATGATCCCACCATGTGTCCAGCTGGATGTGATGAAGGATACCTCAAGTGAGACTCATGCTCCTCTCTTATCTATGAATTGTATGAACAATGATACAGTATCTCGTCGTATTGTGAAGAACACTGCATGACGGCAGAAAAATGTGTACAACAAATGCGAGATGCCGTGTTTCAGGAGACTAAATTGACGGTCAGTGCCGGCATCGCTCCTAACAAGGTGAGTGTATACTGCCAACGTTCCTTTTATATATTTCAATTGACTTCTTTAGATGCTTGCAAAGGTACGTTTCCCGACGTTTTGGTACTTTTACCGAAATCGTTAATTTGTTGTAGATATGTTCCGATAAGGTCCGTTCCCACCAATTTCCAATTTCGATCCTGATCCAGGGGCACAGAACAAACCAAATGGTCAATTCCAACTCGATTTTGATCCAAAAGTTATCAAGAAGTTCATGCATGATCTCTCCATTCGCAAAGTACCGGGAATTGGTCGTGTGAATGAGAGGTTGTTGGAAGCCATTGGTATCAAGGCAAGTCGCAAGTTGGGTTCCGGAATATATTCTTTGACGAATTTCAATATAAGACGTGCGGCGATATCTATGCACAGAGGGCTGTCATTTCATTGATGGACAAACAATTTGGGCTTATGTTTTTATTGCGCACTCACTTGGGGATCGCGTCGAACGTAGTCCAGGCGCATCAGCGAGACGAACGGAAGAGTATAGGGGCAGAACGGTCTATTTACTCACTGTCCATACCTAAATTTGTTTTCACACTCTTTGCAGAACATTTGCTCCGATTAGTCAAAAGGAGAAAATTCTAAAGAAACTACACGAAGTTGCCGCAGAACTTGAGAAGGACATGGAACAAAATGGTTGGACAGGTCGCACTGTCACATTGAAATACAAACTCGATACCTATCAAGGTGTGTCCATTTCAGAAGGTGTTTGAGAGAATCCATTTTATACGATTGGTCTATCCTAGTCTTTACTCGTGCAAAATCATTTGATCGTTGGGTTTCGACGAAGGAAGAGCTATATAATGTCAGTTGTCTTTTGTGAGCTTTTGCTGTTCCGTTACTGAACGCCTTTCATAGACCGGCAAAGAATTATTGGTTCCCGAATTTCCCCTGAAAATAAGGCTGATAGGTCTTAGGCTAACTAAACTGAAAGATTTGAGAGACACAGGGCCCGCTTCGAATGGTATCAAACGTGTATGTGTTAATTTTCATGACTAGGGTCCGTGGTTGTGACAACTTTTTTGGTTTAGTTCTTTGAATCTGTGAAGGACCTGTCACCACGGAAAAAGCCCAAGCTTGTCCATGATGACCCCTCTGAGTTCGACTCAGTCGATGAGATAAACGAAGATCAGGGAATGGAAGAGGCCATGCCTGGCTTTCACGAAGATGACGAAACCGATCTTGGAATGGAAGACGATGAACCTGACGAGATCATCGAACAAAATGTATCTATATCCCGACCTGTTTCGGTAGTACATCGTCCACCGCCGTCCGTCAGTAATGATCAAGCTTCTTCAAGTAAACAGCCCCCACATAGAGGTCGGCGCGAAATTCATGAGATAGACACACGGAAGCCGCTTTCAAAACGCGAGACAGCAACACATGATTGTCCTGTCTGCGGCAGGACCCTCGAGACTGATAACGAGGGACTCAACGCTCATGTCGACTTTTGTCTTAGTCGGGGGGCTATTATGGAAGCACAAGTTGAAGCGAGCCAGTCCTCAAAAAAGGGTGGCAAGTACACGGGCTGGCCAAAACCAGAATCGAAGAAAAAATTGGAGATTAAAACCCGACCTGTGTCGAAAGGCAAGCCGCCAGAAAAATGAGGAAAACGAGTATTCTGCCCAAAGACATTTCTCATCCATGTATCGCTAGGACCCATTACTTGTATTTCTAATCAAATTATGCTCTGTGCAACATGAAAGAGTTTTGCACACCCTTTCCTGCTTTGATATCATCCATGCAAAGACTGTCAACTTGTCTTCCTTTCGTGGCTAATTCAATGACCTGCGATGCCAATAGTCGTGGAACACAGACGACCCCATCTTCATCCGCGAGTATCCAGTCCCCTGGCTCGATTGTCACAGCAGGAAATGTCTCTGCGCCCATCCCTTGTGGGGAGATTGTCAATGTTCCATTGACCGCAGCGAGTTGTGTGAAGGAAGATTGCCCTAGGGTGGAGTGGCCTCGTGAGAATACAGGAAATTCTAGAGTACGGTGCTCTCCAATATCCCTACAACGGCCGGAGATAACGACGCCAATTGCACCTTGAGCCTGTGCACCAGCCGTCATAAGCCCGCCCCATACTGCATTTTTAGCTTCTGGAATGTTTCATGAGTAGGTATAAGACGGAGTATTTAGGTACGATTACTGAACCTGGGGGAACATCAATGACAATAATCGAACCATTAGGTGCAGTGTCAACGAAATGAGATGAGAGTTTGGGAGCAGGTGTGTGTGAAGCCAAGACCATTTGTACTGTGTACGCAGGGCCACAGATCCGTATGTTGGAGTTTGGGGATATCATATTAACATCGGGAATATGACCACCATGAGGAATTGAAATTTTTATCAAGGCATCTGATATTTCACAAGTCGAAAATTGAGCGAGCGACATGAGAAAAAGATAAGATAAAATTATTAGCCTAACACGTGGAAATCCCTGATCAATACCAGTCTCGTCGTGAACAATAGCATAGCTCATCATGAACCCTCGCTCGCCACCAGCCCGACCCCATATCGGTATACATCTAGCCCATTTCTCGACTGCAAATGAATGGGGTGAAGACGATGCTTGGGATAGTACCTCAGACTCAGAGTCACCACGTCAATCAACTTTAAACAGTTCTTGGAGTCGTCCGTCTGTATCATCTGCTCCAAAGAAAGTACAGAGAACATCATCTAGCTCGTCTTCGACCCTCGCCTTCTCGTATACCCATTTAAATGCGCCAAATCCTAGTTCCTATCCTCCGAAACCAGAGTTAACGGCCACTGAAACGCCGAAGAATGGTTGGACCATCGTCAGAACCTCTCACAGTAAAAAGGGAAGCGAAAGCAAGATTAATCTAAAGACTGATACAGGTTTTGAGCAAGATGGAGCTTCGAGGGATGTCGATGTCGAGGGCGACATGATCCTGGGCGATCTTGAGGCTGAAATGAACGCAACCGACATGAATGCATCTACAGCATCTTATGCCTCCCATTCAAAGGCAAAAAATAGCGAAGGCGCTATCCGCCAAGATATTGATGACATCGTTAATGGTATTTATCTTCATCAATCGAATTCTACCCCACATTTGTTCATAAAGCAGTTTTGCGTCTTTCCAAGATCCTTTAAACGGAATAAAACAAAGAAATACGCAGAACGACCCTTCTCCAATAGTGCCACACCATAATGACCGCAAACCCATAACTAAGCAGGAACGTCCTGAAAAAACGGAAAAACTATTGCGAGAGCGATCAATTCGCACAAATCGTCGACACAAATTCGTAGAGTGCTTATCCAGCCAGGATGTCAATATTGGTATGCGTAATATGGGGCGCGTCAGTATCTTCGTTTCTGACCCGCTTCCAAGGCGAACTACGAAAATTGGCATGGGCAGGTATTCCAGCTGATCTCCGTCCAATGGCCTGGCAACTCCTGCTTGTGAGTTCAACCACACTGGAAGCCGTGATACTAATCCAAAATCTACGTATCAGGGCTACCTGCCTCTTCCAACTCTCCTACGTTCAATTACCCTAACACGAAAAAGAGGCGAATACCAGGACATGGTAGACCTTGCATTCGCCCGTGGACGAGAAGGCCTCGACCAGCAAATATGGCACCAAATTGAAATCGATGTACCCAGAACACGGCCAGGCGTCAGGTTATGGATGCACGCAGCGACTCAACGGGTAAGGGCAACGCGTTCGAAACCCAACTGCTCATCATTTTAAAAATGGGTTGTGCAGAGCCTGGAACGTATCCTCTACGTGTGGGCCATACGGCATCCAGCAAGTGGATACGTGCAAGGGATCAATGATCTTGTCACCCCGTTCTTTCAAGTTTTCCTTTCCGCTTATATCGGTGAGCCTGAGGGTTGACTACACCTCCCGGATCGCACTTATTCTTACCGACACCTAGATTCTGATCCAGAGAATTTTGACGCTTCTCTCCTTCCTCCTCATGCCTTGTCCGCAATCGAGGCAGATTCTTTTTGGTGTCTTTCACGGCTGTTGGATGGAATTCAAGACAACTATATTTTTGCCCAACCTGGAATTCAAAGAAGTGTAAGAAGGATGGCTGAACTGATTGCACGCATCGATGGTCTGTGGAACACATATACGTAACTTAAACTCGCTCCCCAATTCATCGTTCTCTTCTCAGCTCCTCTATCGGCTCACCTCGAATCACAGAACGTCGAATTCATGCAGTTCGCCTTCCGTTGGATGAATTGTCTGCTAATGCGTGAAATCAGTGTACAAAATACTATCCGCATGTGGGATACATATTTGGTGAAGTAGAATCTTCTCGCCTCAACTAAATTAAATTCATCCTATTGCTCGTAGGCTGAAGGACCAGATGCGTTTTCTCAATTCCACCTCTACGTTTGCTCGGCGTTCCTGGTACGTTGGAGCGAGAAATTGCGGAAAATGGACTTTCAGGTAGGCTTGTCTGAACTTTCAGTTGATATCAAGTTTTTTTAACTTGTGGAATCACCTAGGGTATTATCATGTTCTTACAATCTTTACCAACACAAGATTGGGGAGATCATGAGATTGAGATGCTCCTCAGCGAGGCATTTGTGCTAAATTCGATATGGCACAATGCGCAAAGTCACTTTAATGGGAAATAAACCGAAAATTGCCTGTGTATTATTTTGATTGATATCTAGAGTATGAGGATGGCATAAAAGAAGCATGAAATGGCCAATTGCATCCTGGATATGACTTGGCTAACCTCACTCACGGTCCAAACACATTACTATCGGGTGTATTACACCTGCTTGCTTGGTGAAATGCATATTGTGAACATTTGTCTCATAGTGAAAAAAAAAATGGACCAAAAAATAAGGCTAAGACAGGGCAACCAAAGCTCTATTCGATTGCAAGCATTAACTAGTGAGTAAATTTACAAGTCCCTGGAGTCCAAGATGAAATTACTCTTTATTTTTGGCCGTTACCAATCCGATCTCCTGGTCGAGCGCCTCTTTGAGCTGTTGGGCTTGTTCCTCTCCAGGTAGGCGAACACAGTAAGTTTGTGAGACGCCATTGTCATGACCAACGAAAGTTAAAGCCTTCTTGACTAGAGAGGGTTTCAGACCTGAATATATATTAAAATTCTGGGATCGAAATCAGTCAAATCCTTTTGTCACGGAATCACGATACATACGATAAGAATTTTGCCGTTTGTGCTATTCCGCAGAAGCATTCGGCGTGCACTCGTATCATTATCTTTTTTCAACCTCAGAATACCTGATGAATTGCATTTTTAAGTTTATGATGACACTGGTTGAGCAAGGTTGCTCACCGAATCCGAGATCAGCCCAGCCAGATCCACCTTTTGCATCCGCCTTTCGCATTCGATACGCTTTTACCTTGATAGCATGAACCGTGGTTTCATTTTCCTCTCCCTCTCCCTCATCATCATGAGGATTGTGTACAGCAAGCAAGTTCGATGCACTTTTACCAGACTCTCCGGCTCCTTCAGTGGTTGGTGTCGCTTGTTCTGAATCTTCTCCATCAGCTGCATCGTTAACAGTTTTCTCGTTCGTGGATATGGCAGTCTTTGATTGCGATCGAGCGTTCTCAGTGGATCCACTACCAAATTGGAAATGGACGGCATTACTGGTGCTCGGAGTTGTTGATGAATTGTCTGAAGTACCAATTAGGTCACCTGTGGCGGGCTGGTCAGCAGTAGCGCCCCACTTGAACGCGGGCTTGCTAGACCCAAAAGATGGCTTTATAGAGGAGCCTCCAAATATAAAGGGACTAGATGAGGCAGATGTGGTAGTATTTGAAGGGTTATACTCAGGAGGCTTGAAGAAGGAAGGTTTTTGAGAGGGAACGCCCAACAAAGCTTGTGTCGGAGTTTCGTTTGAAGCATTGAACGTTTTAGACGTTGTTGACGAGGGAAATCCGAAAGGATTATGTTGAGCGCCTACGCTAGGAGGGGAGAGAAAGGAAGTTGATGTAGTTGAAGGTGTAGAAGAGAGGCCTGAAGTTGAAAAAGAAGATTGCGCTTCTTGTGCCGGCGGTTTTCCAAAAGGTGAAGCAGCCGCTGGCATAGAAAAGAAACTCAGTGATGCTGTAGATGATGATGAATTGGACGATGATTCTGGTTTAGAAGCGTCGTCCTTCTCCTTCTGTATCCTCTGGCGCGTTGACTTATACGATTCCAGAATCCCAGATATATCGACGAAGGGGTCATCTTCTATACCTTTGGAAACGGTGCTAAGGAGGGAGTGGTTTAATCCGCGAAGATTAATATAGTATTTGAATAAAACTGGATCATCTTCATCTTCATCTGCAGGTTGCTTGGGCAAGGGTGACGAATTACCGGGGGCTGGAGAGCCAAAGATGTTTGAGTTTGAGCTATTGAGCACTGATGCAAATGCCTTGGATGTGCTAGAACGGGCAGAAGATGTTAGCGTGTCAGAGGACGATGGGAAAGCAAATGTCGTCTTTGGTGGTGTAGTGGTCTGGCTGGTCGAGCTAAATAGGGATGATGTCTGGAGAGAAATCCCGAAAGGCTATAAGAGAACGTAAGTTGATAAATATCAGTAGAGATTGGAGCACGGACGTTAGTTTGAGTAGCGAACGGGGAGCTGCTAGAGCTGTTTATTGACTGAAGTCCCAGAATGAGGATAGTTAGATATATAACAAGTGACGGCTTACATTTGGTGGATGTACGGCTGGCCTCGCAAAACTGTTGGTAGGGGAGTTGAATACGGAGGTGGAGCCAGGTAATGCGACACTTGGTGGAAACAATGGCGAAGCCTATGTACTTTGGCGTTAGCAATCTAAACTCTTTAAACAAAAAAGGAGAGGAATACACCTACAGATGTCCCATTTGTGGAATTCGATTGAGCAGTTGAGGGTTTTGTCCGATTCGGCAATCCACGTATTCTATTTCTCACTGGTTAGAACTCTGAAAGTCCTACTGGTAGTAATCAATCACGAACGCTCTCGTTTTCAAAATTTCGTCGGGTGCCTTTTTGAAGCCTGTATCTAGCGTTTGCTATGATATTATGAAAGATGAATGAGCCAGCTGTCATCAGGATCGGAAAGACGCGCCTCGGGTTCAACATATCCCTCTTCAATCTCTTCTTTTGTCAGCTGACTCTCGGCACCGCGTTTCATGGCAAAGTTCCAAATTCTCAGTCTTAAGGTATAGGCCTGGAAGATGTATCACTGAGGTTGCTGCAACAGGCTACAGTTAACAGTTGACTGCTGACTACTGTTCCTGGACGCGTTGTTCCACCACTGTGCCATGACAAGTACAAACATGCTTTGACCTCCCAACAACATTATTTTTGAATCTGTGAATCATACATAACAACCGTTTTGTACATAGACAATATTGAATGCCCGCCGAAGAAAAGGAAAAGAAAGTCTCGTAGGAACTACGTGGATCAAGTTAACTCTAAAAGAGACAAACAGTGCGATCAAGATTCAAAGACTATTAACTACGCAAAGGGGTTTTGACGGGAAGAGCCAGTTTGATGGCGTGGAAGGCGAAGCGGACACCGTTATGGAAAGCCCATAACATTGACACTAATTGGAAATGATGATGTTCAACATCAATAAGTCGCACCAGAATACCTGCCAAGACACTCACAAAAAAGAATGGGTAGCCAAAACAACAAGAGCATTCGATCATCTAAGTAAACATGAGTACGAGATTCCAAATCAAAATTGCTCACAAGGGAAAAAAACTTACGTTTCTTCTCTAACTTCTGAGTTGGCTTCGTAGCCCTGAAAGATTCAATCACCTGCTCAGGTACTGGTGTATTATTATCATACCCAAGCGGACGTATTTCAGATGGTTGTAGACGTGTAGATGTCGAAACCAGTGCTTCAGCCACCTGCGGCAATTGCACAGACCCACTTTCAATCGCACGCGGTGTATACACCGGAGGCGGTAAATCCTCCGTTTGTTGTCTCGGGGTGGTAGCAATAACCAATGCGACCCATTTCTCCCAAGTAGTACGCCATTCTTGTGCGGCACGAAGAGCGACATGACCCATGTTACTCGTAGCATCGTCGCCTTCACCTTCAGGTCTATCATCATCCGCAGCAGCGGCATGGTCACCGCCCAGGAAAGCCGGCCAACCAGGCATCACAGGTACAAAGACAGGGAATACCAAAGGTATTTGCGGCAAAGCACCCCAGGGGACAGCAGGGAGGTCAGGAAGATTGGGGAGATAAGGTAGTGGGAGTTGAGGGATAATACCCTGGGGCGCTGGGATTTGTGCTAGAGTGCGCTGAATCATCTTCTCCATAAAGGAGGCAGCACGTTTAGCATCAGCTGCGTCAGTGTCCTCCTTGGTTGGAGCGTCGCCTTTGCTTGCTTTATCGTCAAAACTGGGAGAAGGGGTAGCATCTCGGGACACATCTGCAGATCGTCGCGGAGTATTTTTCCCTGAACGAGGAACATTCAAACGCGAAGTGCGGCGTGAATTACGTCGCCTTAGAATTCTGTGAACTTGCAGGTCTTCATCATCTTCAGCGTCACCTAAATCACCATCTTCATCCGATGAACTTTCCCGGTCACTCTCTTCAGTGGGCAAAATATCATCAAAGAATCCAGGCACAGCAATTTCTTTCGATATCTTTCCAAGCACGTTGACAATCGCCAAATCGGCACCGCCTTCTACCAAGACGGATGCACATGAACTTGATCGCGAAATTGCGGCAAAATGCAGCGGAGTAAACCCATTACGGTCACGAGCGTCCAGGTCTGCGCCGTGTTTGACTAGGAAAGATGCTAAAGACGGGAACCCAAGGAAAGAAGCGAAATGGAGGAGCGTCTGTCCACTAGCAGAAGCATGTGATATAGCATCGAGTGTCGAAATAGAGTCAGGCGCAGAGTTGTCTAAGGGGGTATTGATGATAGTAAGAAAATCTATAATGAGGCTTTCGAAATTGTCGTTTTCGCCTGCTCTGGCAAATAATAACGGACGAAGATCGCGCGTTGTTGAAAGAGGTGCTAGTTGCATCATATTGTTGTTATTTCCCCCTTGCGAATCAGACACATCTCCACCAGCATTACCGACAATTCTCATAGCAACATTTTTCGCATCCTCGATCTTGCCTGTCATCTTAAGCCCAACGACCTGCAGAGCAAGTTCCATCCTAGAAAAGGCAATGTAAGGGCGCTAATTCATGACATAAAAAACGAGAAGATTGAAGCTCACAAAGCTCTGTCCGACTCATCAGAGTATGTGAACAAGGATGGCGGAGCATTAATTTGGTCCTCCGTCTTTGGGAGTCCCTCGAACCAAACGGCAACGACGCCAGGTTTTGCTCGTGGTGGTAAGACACAAACAAGAGTATTATCACTCCATCGTTGCGTCGAGCTGGCAGTAACATCGCCGAAAACGCATTTTAGTTGCACAGAAGGATGGAAATTGGCACCGAGTACCGTCACTTCTATGCCACCATGGGTAGGACCCACGTTGGGAATGAGACGATGGATGGTGGGAATTTGAGCTGGCAAGCCCTGTCCACTTTGAGTGCGATCGAAAAACATAAATGACAGAGAATGAGGCAAAGAGGGTCGTATCATCATATTTGATGAATGAGGGGGTGTTGGTGATGTATCTGAAAGCGAGAAATTGATCTCTGGCATGTAAACATCAGATCCTTGATCCAAAGGAGTTGCCAGAGAATCAGGCGATGACGTCTCAGATCCTTGCATTGGGTGATGCAGAGGTGGTGGATTGCCAGGTCCTGGAGGATCGGAGGAAACCATATTCTGAACCACAGAGGAAGGTGTTGAATCCCTCGTCGGTAACGGAGAAAAGGTTATAGAGGGCGATGGTTGACTGGCAACACTTCCCTCCCGAGAAACACGATTGGGTTTCCCGTTTGAATCGTAAGGTTTGGGTCGCCTCTTTGTGTTATTAGTAGTCGACGAGAGCTCCTCCTTGCGCTTTGAAGGAGCACGAAGATCCACGATGGGTAAGCTTTCATTCAGTGTCCCTCCTACTTGTGACCAGTCGGGATGATCCAACGCAGTAAAGTTGTTAATCAGTTCGGGGGGTTTATTGCTTGACGTCTTGTGATCATCAGTGATCATGATGGGTCTTGACATACCCGTGCCGACCACTCGACCTGAATTGTCCAGCATGGAAAAATGCACAGAGAACCCGACCTTCTCTCGGTGATGTCGGCAGTAACACGTAAGGCGAAGAGGCAAAACAGCGGTTCCGGTAGAGAAATCAAGGATTTCAGCGCAGTTGAATTGAATAATGCTTGTTGTATCTTCATGTTGCTTGCTGTTTGAGTGCTTGCCCAGCTTGCCATTGCCATCACCTTCAGATTCAGAACCAGAACGGGCGGGTCGGACACGAGCGGCCAATTTTTTCGCAACACGCTTCGCCTAACATTGAGTGTGAGATTGCAGTTAAGGGAAAAAGGTCTCCATTTTACGCACTTCGCGAGCTTGACAACTAGAACAGCTTACAACACTGCTGTGGGGGGAGGAAGCACATGTTACGCTAGTCACAAGATGCAGGACATCTTGAGGTTCAGGATCTTCTTTGAAATGAGATGGCGGCCTCCATTGCTAGAAATAAAAAGGGCGTACCAATTTTACCCTGTTTACGAGTTCGCTTCTTGGTTGTAGTGCCATGAGGTAGCTTCAACCACTTCCAAGAGCCAACACGATTGTATTTGAATGGATCGGAAGAGGAGCTAGAGTCGGCCAAATCGATGGTCACTCGAATTTGAGTTTCAACTCGCGATTTTGTGCCTCCTTCTGGAATACTTGGAAACATGATGGGGAGGCTATTCACAAATGAGTTACGACTTCTGGTAGTTAAGGGGGAGAACGGACTTGAAACAAGACTCCTTGGGCGGATGAGTGACTCTTTGATTAATGGTTGAAGGATCCTGTTTACGAGGTAGAACGGCAGGAGGAGGTATGGGTTTGGTCAAAGTTACCGGTCCAATTCGGGAAGGTACAAGGAGACTACGAAAGTCAGGAATGGCCGTCTCCGTATGATGAGGAGGACTGGAGGTAGTAGGATATGATGGTGGCGAGGGGTAACTTAGAGATGAGTTAAATTCCGAAGGTGGAGACCTTTGGACAAAGGTCAGATATGGGTTTAGAGAACAAAAGTGTATATTGACTCACTCATCATCATATGCATGCTGTTCGATGAGCTCATCCAAGCGCAACATCTGGTCATCCTCCGTTTTATGTTGAAGAGTGTAGAGAGGATCTGATACCCATTGTGGGATATTGTTTTCTGTTGTATGCATGGCTGAAAGGTACCACGAAGATGTGGGGTCAAGTTCGCTTTGGATAGTGATTGGGTCGAGGGCATCAGCCTCAGATGGCTCTGGCGTTGAAGGAGAGGGTGAACGAGAGGGTTGGGTCGTTGACGACATTGAGTCCATTGCCAACGCGGTCATGAAGGAGTAACTATGTTTGTTCATGTTCTTACATAAATAAAAACATTAGTACCCGACTGAGCTCAGGACAATTCAGATGAGACAAGCGCCCTTGTATGTTAGAATATCAAAGGCAAACCCAACGGTACCTGAGATATCATATACCCGACAGGTAAAATTTTTGTTCCTTTGTTTTTAGTATGTTCTTGTTCTGTTGTATTCTTATATCCCTTTGATGTATATATTCTTCATTTTTCTTTGTCTAATCTACTTACAGTAGTATTTGGAACTTGTAGTATAAAACGGAGACTCGTTCGTCTAACACCTCAGTCGTTTGCCGTACAAACACTGAGGTGAGACAGCTTACTTATTTCTTTACTATGTTTACTCATACATTACCTAGCTTTTCGTGTCTAGGTATAACTATACCAAATTTAGAGTCGTTTGCTGTACAAACACTGAGCTTTTCGTGTCTAGAATCTTACATTGTACTACCAATGTATTCATACTAATAGATAGGAATTTAAGGCCTATCGAGGCTTGATATCGGTGCAGCAGGGACCAGAGTCCGATGAACTAGTTTTCCTGATGTGCCGCTGTGACACTGTGTGATCTTTCAACCTCACTTGATGCTACTATGCCAGACTTATCTTACCCGATTTCCTGTTCTTCAGGCTTATCGTGACATCTTCAGAATATCTTCCGGGACAGCCCGTTCCTTCGTTCCTATTTTCGCAAGAGCCTTTTCATCTGGAAAGAGTACTAGTCTCCCGCTCAAGAAATCACCAAATGACTTTCTACCCTCAGCCCATGAAACCTTAACCCTCCTGCACAAGGCTACCAATCTGTTACCTCGAGTTTTTAATATCAAACGGACTTCCGGTTCTACGCGAGCTGAAGAGAGAGTCAAATTTTGGAACCTTATATTATCTAGCGTTTATGAAGACTTGTCGGCGACAACTAAAGGGCCTGCCAAAATTGTAGGTTCGTGCATCTCAATCAGTTTGTTTGAAGGGAGCATTGATTGCCTATTTCCTTTCCAGTCTGTGGCGTAAATGAATGGTCTGGTGCTCAAGATCTTCTAACCGCATTGCTGGCAGACCCATTGACTAGTACGGGGCCTCAGTTCGATTCTCTAAATAACCGCTGGAACGATGCAACACAAGAAAGGGTCGAAATTTCGTAAGTTAATGTATCACTAGAAACTTCAAGTCAGCCATGTGTTCTTAAAATGTCCACAGTTATGGAACGACACTGAATGACAGACCATCATCTCTCCAGTTGCCGTCTTCCTATCTTGCACAGTTCGATGTGCCCATACAAATTATTGAACTGCGGTTGCCTACAGCCCACCCATCAAAACGATTAACCTCGTTATCCCGTGTTTTAGAAAATCTTGATATTTTTAAGGCAGATGTCCCTATCATTGTGTGCAATCCTATCACAATACCGCTATCCATTATGCTTGCTGCTCCTCTGCCTCATAACACGATACTTGTTTTGTCATCCAGCGTCCCTCAAATCGACCTCGATGAAATGATACAACAGCAACTATCTGTTCCACAGCCACATAGCGGACCGCCTCAGAGAAAATTCAGAACCATACCCATTGACCAAAAACGTGCGGTCGGGGCTATCCATACTCTTCATTCAGACCGCCAATCTCCCACTGCAATACAAAAATTTCAAGACAACTTCATTAGCTCCAAAATTTCTACAGTTACCCATGCACTCCATGATAAACTAAAATCAAGTAGTTCATTGTCTCCCTTACTTGCTTTGCGAACGAAAGCAGCGCTTTATCATATCCAAGATGCTCTTTGTGCCGGTCTCACTTCTGTCCGAGAGATGCGGCGTGATTTGAACCAGGCTTACGTCGATGCCAGTAATCTGAGGGCGAAGATTGAAGCGGCCCAAGCTCGGGTTGAAGGTGACGTTTTCCGCGGCCGCCTTGATGACAAAACGGCTATCGACGAAGTAGCAGAGGCCATTCGGCTGGCGGAGGCGGAAATGCGACCGGTTATGGATCGTTTAACATGGTGGAGAATGGTTAGGAGGGTCGACGAGATCAGCAGCATCGTCGGTCATGCTGTTACCAGGACATGGTGCCAAGCATTAGAAAAGAAAGTCGGTACTGCTTGTTTCTCTCACAAATCTTGTCATTCATAAACGCGCAACGTTTCACCCAGCTTATTCTACATAGTGGTCGTTTGTCAATACTACAGCAAAGCATGACAGAGTCTGCATTCATGCTTCTCTCTACACATCAAAATGTTCCTTCAGCCGTATTACGCAACACTCTTCTCCAACTAAAAGGACTACCAAAATTTCCTCTCACACCTGAAAGCCTGATCCAACCTCTTTTTACAAGACGAGATCAAATCCTAAAATATCCTACCATGCGTTTGCATGTTGCAGGCCAAAGAGCAGTACTCGTGATGTCAGGCGGAGTTGCAAGTGGAGTGGGTATCAGTTGGGCGGGTTGGCTGGGCTGGTTACTTGGAAGTGGCGAAGGGTTGCTCGGATTTGTGGGTATGGATGTCGGGACCGCTGTTGGGGTAGGAATGCTGAGTGCGGTCGCCAGTATCAGATGGGCAGTGGGAAAATGGGAAAAGTCGAAGAAACGATGGTGGCAGGATTGGTTGCGAGTTGGCGAAGGGCTTGACAGAGACCTTAAGGTATGTCATTCGATGTCTCTTTTTTGTCCAACAATAACCGAATAATCCGTCAATGAAAGGCGACTCTCCATAAGACAATGAGCCAACAGGTGGTTGTGATAGCCGAGACGGCCTGTAATGGGATGACGGATTCAGTACGGACTCGCGAGGAGGAGTTGGATGGGGTCGACAAAGAGCTTGAAGAGGTGCAAACTTGTTTAGACGACCTGATAAGTAGGGTTGAGGGAAAATGATAGCGGTTGAAATCATCCCCCTATGAATGAGATATGACAATTCGAGGAGGACTTGGTTGAGTGGGTTGGGGTCGGCTAACGCTTGCTGTAGCGTCGTGTTCTTCGTCACTGTCTGCACCAATGTCAAATACGTCATCTCGCTCGTCCCAAACGTCAGCGAGCCTTGCTTTTTTGAGAGGCACCAGAGACGCTAGGTTGTTATGAACGTAGTGCGTCGGTAGTAGCTGAGTTCCCATTGATTCGTCCTCGTCCTCCTCTTCAAAGTCAGTGGCGGACCCCGTCAGAGGCCGATAAAGCCGTGCAATCTGATACATAGTCATTGAATAATCAACATCCACAGGCATGGAAAACTTGCCTCTCGTCGGTGTCGATAATATCGTTCTAGATGATAAGCAACGTACAATCCAAGACTAGATCCTAAAAGATTTGCCTAGAGCCGATGTGAGAACCACAAAGAAGTAGTTTGGGGAGGTAAGGCGTACCATAACATCGCCCCACTCGAAATTTTTAAACTGCACTTCATTTTTAAAATATAAAGGGATGGGTGAGGTAAAGAAAGACTCAACTGGTAGAGCAGCCTGTACGAATTCGCTTAGTATACCACCGCAGAAGAAACATGTAAATCCGGTGAATATTAATGGTGAATGTCTCCAAAACCATATTCGTCTCACACTCCTGTTGTTGTGGCCAGTTAAAGAAAATATCATGATACCATAACGTTTACAACGCACTCTTCGACATCGATTATGAAGTAGAATACCCCAGTTGCGATACAGAAACATAAGAAATGCAACAATTTGTCATTGAGAGGTAACGATCTTGAAAAGTTTGTGAACCCAAGGAACGCAAGTACGACCATTATGAAGCATGTAAAAACTAGAAACCACTGCAACAATGACTTTGAGCGAACGACATTAACTGAGCTGCCAACATACTTACCGGTCGAAGTCGAATGGGCATGTCATATTTGGGTATCCGAAAATGATGGGATTTCATAATGGACTTGGCAGCCCTTGAAGTCAGTCTGCGAACTCCCTTGAGTTCCAAAGAGCCGCTCATTGCTGCGAACAGGTTGAGATACGCAGGACGGAAGCTGAAGAATGGTCCTCTGATTGCCGGCCACGGGCTTATTTGGCATCTATCTCGAAACCAAATAATTACACCGCCACTATTATTGCCGTTGAAACTTGACGTTCACCATGAGCCGCTCAACGACCGGCACTTCAACTTACATACTCTCTAAGTATTCTCGCTCATATCCAGCAAAACGAACAATTAACAGGGCCCAAACTCAATCGCAAACTGGACCAGAAACGATGTCGGAATGGCAGCATTTTACAAATCCCGTCATCCGTCTTGTTCTCGACGTGAAGACATCAAGCAGCGGCGAAATAGAATCTGTTAGACTTCGCATTATGTGGCAAATGAACTCTGATATGGAAAACGGCTCTAACAACTCGGATATTGCGTTTGCAAGTCTCTTTGGATCAATCAATTGGCTTTCTGGGTTTATTCTGACGTTTTGTGGACTCGAAATTAGGAGGACTTGGATCTCTTATCTTTCTCTGTCTTGGCTTTGGGCGCAGCTCGCAAGCAGCAACTAGAAGGATTACCGCTCAAGGCTGTGTATCGCGACAGTGTTGTTGGGCTCAGATATCTTCATTCTCGAGAAGATACCAACATGCCTGTATGCTACCGAATCTGCGGTGACTTTGGCTCGTTCAATTTTTATTTTTTTACAGGTCTATCGTCGTTTCCAAATATCCTTTCAGTCAGTTTCTGAGGCTTCGGACTTCATCGACTCGATTAGACCCGTCTGTCCCTGTAAAGTCAATCCTTTGAATATAACCCAGGGCATCTCTCAAGCGCCTAGTCTCATGCCTGCTCAACGACTGACAATTCGGTCACAGGCAATCAATGCTTCTGCAGCAAAATCGATTTTGCCAGACCGTGGATCTGTTTTACCCTACTCGGCTGTACCGGCTATGCACATCAACTCGGGTCAAACCAAATTTACCGCCAGTGCCCATCAACCTCCTAGTGCTTTCGCTCTCTCGTCTTCTCCGTTAAATCACCAACCTCTGTCAGACCTTCATTCATCCCTTGGGCTTAATATTGCCAGCTCTCCCAATTCATCACCCACTTTTGCACCCGTTGATCCAATACGGGCAGGCACATTCCACCAATTGCAATCTCAAGCTGCTCAAATTCATTTTCCTAGCACCCATAATGCATCTGCGACCGCGATCAGTTACCTCAGTTCTTCTCTTCCTGTGGCATCCTCGGAGCAAAGTTCTGGCAGTTCTGCACAACCCCCGAACACAGCTCACTCGCTAAAAGGAAATAATACCCAACAAAGTGCGAATGCTATCCTTGCATCGGCAACGGAAGTTGCCTCTGTTTATGATCTGCCTGTCTCATCCTTAGAACGATTAGTCGGAGACATCATTCGTGAAGATGGTTTCGTTCAACTGGTATATATTTTGTACTGATCACTACATTCCTTCTGACGTTTTTATTAGCTCGAAACTCTTTCAACGATGTGGACGACTAGGAGCGTCGTCGGAGCTTGAGCTAGCTAGTTGAACTTTAGACTGTCAATAAACGTGTATATCTCGATTCTCTGGTCAGTCGAGCCCTATAAATCAAGAAATAATAGCCTGGTTTCAGAACTCCCATGACGCGAAGAGATGGTGAGGAACCAACACCATGCGCCCGTTCTCCCAACGAGCGACATGTCGTAAAACTGTAATTCAGGAGGTTTAAGTAATACTTGCGCTCTCAGAAGGTACAAAATGTATATGTACAAAGAGTTCATTCTTTGTAAACTAAAGAAATAAATTTCAGTTCGTATCACCCAGTTTACGAGTTGGTAGCTTTCGTAAGATCCTCAGCAGTCCAACCATATTGTCTCTTCAACTTCTGGGAAAATGCTTTCACCATGCCCCGGGTAAGCGTTGGATCGGGATGCGCTGCAATTTAAATTTAATTGCCCAAACCTCAACCAAAGCAGGGTCTTCAATTGACTCACGCTTATGGAAAGTAATTGGCTAATTACAGCACTATGATAAGTCTCTGAATACAAAACCGAGAACCCAATGAACACTGACTTTGTCATTTTTATCCGGAGGGTCGAATCGCACACTTGAGCCAGCTGTACTTGGATCATACTTAAAACCCATTTCTCTCATGATCTGTAAAGCTTCAGTTGCTGTATTTGGGTATCCAAGTTGAGCACATCCATTACCTTGAGGAAACTCTCCCATTTCAAGGGAGCGCCGCGCTTTTCATCCTCGGAGGTACCCATAAGTTGATGCATGAGGGTTTTTGTCTTCTTACTCAACTTCGAGAACCAACTCTTCCTGGCCTCCTTCATCGCAGTTTCTTTATCTTTGCCTTTCTTCAAAGAAAGGCTAGAAAAAAATCCCTTCTTCTCTGTATCTGGTTGGGAGAACAGAGAAGCATGATCAGGCCGCGATTTAACTTTCTTTTTATCGGATATGCTGAGACTCTGAAGGTAAGAGTGAGCCGATTGAGCCATTACCGTTTCTGCGCTAGGCACAAGAGAGGTCGTGGACATAAATCCAGGAAGCGTCGGGCTAGTTGAAGGAACCACGAAGGGTGCCTTGGTCGGGGATGTGAGGGCTGCCGGCGCTGTCGAAGTCTGGACTGACATGGGTTTTGTAGATTCCGCCGACACAAAAGGGAAAGCCCCTGATGTTGCTGTCTTTTTCTTCTTGGATTTCTTCTTCTTCTTCTTCTTGGCCGCCGCGAGATCTTCATCTTCCGCATCTTCGGCGGTGGCTTTCTGACTCTTTTGAGGTGGCACTAAAATGTAAGAGTTAGTGAAGGTGGATAGGTCAAATTTGATAATTAAACTCACCACTAGTTATAGTTGCTGTTGAAGGTTCCTGTGGCTTCGGTTTCGGCGGCATTGTAGTTGGAACATTTTTCGGAACTCCGGTAGGTGTTGCTCTGAAAGCTCCACGAAACCCTCCGGGACGCGGCTCTGTCCTGGTTGTGGTCTTTAATTTTGGACTCGACGAAAACATCCTGCCTGTAGAGATATAAAAGATCGTGAGTTCAAAGTCAGCTTTTTACGAGAAACGAACGGACCTCTCAGCGATCCAAGAAGTTTCAAGAATGGATTACCTTTGCGATCTTCTTGGAGGAAAGGATCAATTTCCGGTGGAATGTTATCACCAGAATCAAAGAAATCCCCTTCGCGAGCGATAAATATAGCTTCTTTGACCATCTCACGAAGTTCGTCCTCTTCATCTGTATCATATTCGCTGTCAGGATATTCATCCACATCGCGATTTCCGTCTTCATACTCATTCTCATCGTCATCGTCGTCATCGTCATCGTCATCGGAGGTGTTTGAGACAGACTGGAGTCCTGGCATTGAGTCTGCGCTCCCTTCACCATCACCATTAGTGATAGCAAGTCGGCGTGATATTTTATTTCTGCTTGAAACGGGAGCAAGCGCGGGAGGGTTGTCTTCATCCTCCAAATCCCTTCGAAGACCAGGCATAAAGTATGAGGTCCACTGAGGCGCATAGTCAAGACAGTCTTGAAGCTGCCAAAGTGCATTTATATCATGCCCAGAAACAGTTTCATAATTCTGCCAAAACAGTAAGCTATCGACAATTCCCGGACATAAGATAAAAAACTCACGAGGTTGATATCTTTCCACATAGCATTGAGAACTGCCTTGTGCCTTGTCTTCTCTAAGGGGAAAATTAGATCTTTAAAGCTGATGTTATTGGATGCTTTTTGTGAGTAGATCTGAGCATCAATCCAGTTTTCGTATTCGTCTGGCATGTGGCGAGCCTCCGTTTTCCAATTTTCGCCATCCGAACCGAACAGGGATGCTTCGAGCAGTTGTTGGAGTTCTACCGATACCTAGAGCGAGTGGTTTAGGCTGTGGTATACGATTACACCACGATCGTCACTGACCGAAAGGTCGCCAACAGCGTCCCACAGCGCCTGCGGGAAGCGTTTCGCGTCACGAGGGGATTCCTCAATGGCATCGTGAAGAATTTGATAAAGGACTGCTTTGGGATATGGCGCCCGGGGAAAGCAAAGTTCGATGATAATAGAATCAATGAATGACTCTGCTGCGCTGCGCAAGTCTGTCCAATCGAAAATATATTCCGATTCTCCGGGATCGGTGCTCTCGGTAGGCTTCAACTTGAAATATTTCGCGTAATGTGCTAAGTAAAGAATCAACGAAGGCGCTTGTGAGAAATAGCGAACGCACGGGCTGTCGTAGCCAGAACGGAGAACTTGACCTGGCACATATTCACGATGATGTTCACCATGTCGTACAGTACGAGATAGCGCTCCCTCATATCTTTATCGTTCTTGAGCTTCGTTTTAATGTTTTTATCAGTTAAGCCATCGATTGCAAACTCATTCAGGGTATCCGATACAATGTTCCAGGCGGAAGCAAGCATGTATGCATTGTGTATTCTGAAAACACAAGGCTTAAGTGCACGGCGGAAAGAGAATGGGCGATTTGGGTATTCACCTAGTACCGACCACTTTTGCTACATAGGAAGGATTTTTGCGGACATCACTCCTTCTCGGTTCGTTTCGGGCTTCCAATTCGCTTTCGATAAGGTGTCGGAATAACTCCGGATCTTGTAAATTGACGATATCATCGATGTAGGCTGTCAATTAAGGATAATGAGCCAAAGTCCTCAAAACTATCTTTATTCACGTACCGTCACATTGCGATTCAGCGATCTTCAAGCATTTCTCGAGGCGGAAAGGGGTCATAAGGGCTTGTTTGGATCGTTTAACAAGGTCCTCTATAACATAACTTTTAGAAGGCAGATTCAAAACATACGTGCATGAGTGCTGGAAAGACTTACCTGCAAGGAGATCCATTTTTTCCCGGCCGCTCATCTTGCTCTTGAACATTACTTCGCCTGTTCCTCGCGTTCCATACTTTCCATTTCGGAGGACGAGAGCCCTACTGGTTGTGGGCTTTTCTTCTGGCTGTCGTTTTCCTGGCAATTTCGGGGTTTTGGGCACAATATGTCTGGGACCCACAGGAACGAGAACATTGGAGGGTGATCCTGAAGCTGATTTCGTGGGCTTGGGCTTAGAGTTAGGGGGCATTATTGTTGTTGTATTAGTACAATTGAAATTGTCCAGATGTGGCTAATCGTTCTATTTGGTGAATTTTCGCGTGCCAAAAAGGCAACTTCGCATGTGCCACCCACTTCGCCAACATGCAATCACTTGGACACCTGCGCTCTCAGACACCGGGTTCAATGTTGAACGTTGGTCGTTTTTCGTTGAACCCACGACGAGTTCTCCTTTTTAAAGGTATCCTTTCTCTTCCAAATGACTGGGACGCTCTATGTACTGAGGTATCGATGTTTGGAAGCCTGCGCCCAAACACTTTCAGCTTGGTTGTTGATGAATGGCTCGTCGCAACTGGCATTGTTCCCTATACTCGTCAACTGCTTGGTACTAAGACTCTCTGCAGTAACTCTCAAAACGTTTGACGATAGCGATACTCCTATCACATATCTACCTTCAGCGTCTGCGTGGAAAATAACAGCAACTTCCACCTTCTTTAATGGCGCCACTGTTCCCCAGTTTTCTCAAGCCACATACTTCCATGCGGTTCAAATACCTGGTGCTTCTGCTTCCCTTTCGTTCTCTGGGGAGGCTGTCGCGCTTTATGGGACAGTTTCGCCTATCCATGACAATATTCATATCGTGATTGATAGCCACTCCCTCGTTTTGCCAGCTGGGTCAGGCGCGAAGTACCTGCTGTTCGTCCTCAGGTAAGTAGGCAAGGCTATATATCAATTTTAGGCGTATACACGGAACTCTACGATCTAGGTACTCTTGGTAAGTGCCATTCGATGTATATAGTGAATGAACGTACAACTCATGACTCGTCAACTCTCAAGTATTATCAGGACAACCTCGTACCAGATCAGTACACCCTTGTTCTTTCTGGTGATCTAACACCACTAGCTAGGCCTTCCATGAATCTCGACTTCATCACCGCCTTGCTAGTACGTCAAGCACAACCATGCCAACAACCGTGTCAACGTACGTGCGTCACAACTTTTCCCATCACTCTTTATTTTAGATTTAATAAACCATTATCAACGGGAACGGTAATTGGTGCAGTAGTGGGAGGCGCCGTCGGCTTCCTGCTCCTTGTTGCACTCCTAGCCTTGGGTTTCTTGATGCACCGGCGACGAAGAAGGAAAGACAGGTTGGTTGAAGACAGCATGGTACTTATTTCTCCACAATTGCAAATGGAAAGTAATCCAAAAGCGTTGGAAGCAGAGTTAAGTCATAATTTTGCCATGCTCGAGAACATGGTCTTCCCCCTTCCGCCCCCGACCGAGGCAGTGGCAGTGACGCAGCGCCCCGCTATAGCCCCGAGTTCGGCCAGTGAACTTTCATTCCAGACATGGCAGCGTGATGTCGTCCACATCAACAACGCCATTAGTTACGTCTACTCCTGTACTGCTCCCACAAACAAGGATTGCACGAAAACCAGTTCCCACAAGCGTAAAGGAGAGACGTCCGATTCGAGCCTGTTGTTGAGCATAATTGATGCCAATATTCAATGGGCTTGTCATTTACTTATTATTAGCTAGTTCTTACCACAGTTAATTTTAGGCTACGAGCGATTGATACGGCAAACCCGGGTCTCCCGGTGTATAAGTTGAAACTCCGACCCATTATATAGCGCCATCATTTCAATCTGGCTGTCCGTTTCGTTTTGAGCTCTGCTGGTCGCTTCTTCTTTCACTGTCTTTCTTTGACGAGCTGCGCTCGTTTAATTGCTATTTATCCCTCCCGTTCATTCACTACTTTCTCGATTTTTTCAATTCCCCGAGTTTATTCCAAGAGCCGCGCTCTTTTACTCCATTTACACAGAACACCTTTTTTCTGACCATCTAACATGGGCGATCTTATCTGGCACGAATATGCTCGCTTGGTGTCAATTACTTCGACTGTTTGTGAGTTGCCACTTGCCTAGAATATTATCCTGCATTTAAACTTGTGCTGCCGTAGATGCTATCTGGGCTTCGTTTTTCGGCCTTTTCTATCGTAAATTTTTCTGGGACTTCGTTGGTGGGACTCTGCGAGATCCAGGAGGCATACAGTGAGCCTCTCCCCCAAAGGTTGCATTCAATTTTCTTATCTTTCATACTTAGGCCCTCTCCCAACGCAGCAATCTTTATCACTCTCATCGTCAAGGTCCCAGTCATCCAAATATCCACGATAGCTCTAGCTGCTATCATTCTCTGCATTGAGCTCCCCTTGCCTCCGATCAAGAAACTGTCGTTGTATCGGAGTCTGGTCGTGAGGATTGTACTACTTATATTCCAAGCTTTTTTAACTATACTCTTCTATCAGGTGCGTTATTTGACTACTCTACTATATTTCCTGACTTATATGCATCTAATCTCGCTTAGGGGACTAACGCAGCGATTTGGTCGCTGATATCAGCCATATGCTATGGGCGGGGGGTTGCGCTAGGAGAAAAGATGCAGGAGGCCAAAGAAAACCGAGGTAAAGGAGGAGAGGCTTGATTGTTGGAGTCTTTTTAAAGTCTCCGGGTTTTGGACTTTCTTTAGGGTTGTGCGGTGGAGAAGAAACAGCTTTCAAGGTTGGGCAGGCCCATCTTTCATTTTCTTTGACATACGGGTTTTCAATTACTTGCTAAACAGTGCATTCTTTCCTTAGTTTTTGATACCTGTTCGTTGTACTATCTGTAAAGACTTTGAATTGAATGTGCTTGAGCTCAGACTACGAGATTCAAATATGCTATGTAGAACGTTACGGACAAGCATCACCCTTTAAACACGCACTGACTTGCCAGTCTCTTGCAAAGATCATCTACGAATTTCATTTTACTATTGACTTCAGGTTGATATCAAAATGGAATCGGTGATAAGATAAGATTGCGTATTTGGAACTGGCCAACGCTAATTATCGTTGCCAAAACCATGGTTGATCCAACCGCAATCATAACGAAGCTTCAATCGAGTTTCGAGAACGCCCATAACACGGGAGATCTGCACTTTTTCCCATCGACGGTAGTTACACATATCGACTCCGACATCGAGGTGATTATCGTCAAGGGCCTTAAACGCATCCAGGTTGCTGATCATGTCGAATTTCGACTTAGTACGAGATTCGGCTCTGTCCTGCTTTGCAACACAAACCTGCACCCAACTCTCAGGCTGATGTAGCTGGCGATGCAGATATCATGACGCAAGGAAATGGAGGCAAAGTCTTCGATCCATTCGCACCTCCTTACAATGTCAACTTGCTTATTGGCGATCTCAAAGATGAAGAAGCACAGGAAGAATTTGTAGTGTTGGTAAGCCCACCTAAGCCCTTCCAGAAGGGTTTTACTACAGTTTTTGACATCTAGTTGAACAAATTCTCGGTTGTGCCACAACATTTCCTCCTTGTGACAAAAGGTTGATAGCTGTCCTGACTTTTGCTATATTGAACTTGTCCTAAATTCTTCCTTCGGGCAGAATTTAAATCTCAGGCGTCACCTCTTACGCCTTCTGAACTCGTTCAGACATATCTCCTATTGTCTGCCGCTCGTAAATCAGGAAAGAAGTTCTTTGCATTTTATAACTGTAAAATTGGTTTTCAAATGAACTTGTATTTCTGGCCGCCTGTACGCTGACACTATGATCGTTTAAAGGTGGAGATAATAGTGGAGCGAGCCAGCCTCATAAACATATCCAGTTTATACCATTAGGGAGCGAGGACGGACCTCCAATAGACCGTCTCGCAAGGCGAGTTCGTATCGAACAACCAGGTCTGACTCCCACTCCTCCGTCACTCATGTATATGATGCCGATGACAAGTCTTTTTATTTTATTTTAGAGAAACCTTTCTCGCTGCACCAACTTTCCTATGCCAGCCATTCATACCGCTTTCCATCCTATTTCGACACTTACCATTCCGATAGGCTCGAAATGGTGCTATCAGTTGTATTCCTTCAACTTCTCGACCTCATTATCTCGACCATTCGACATCATCCAGGCTATCCAGTTGGTAGTCCTTCGTATAATGTGATCATGACACTAGAACACATGCACATCATACCCCGACGACAAGATGGCCATGTCCTGCAGGGAACAGGAGAAAAGCTCAGTGTAAATGCGCTAGGCTTTGCTGGGATGTTACTGGCGAAAAGTGAACAGGAAGTTGAGGCTGTGAAGCAGGAGAGCATTAGCAAGATCTTGCAGAGTGTTGGGTTGAAAAGTCTGCATGATGATCAAGATATTCCACTTGCTGGATTATGAGACAAGGCTCTGTGACACTCCTCGTATACTTATACCTACCGGCATACATGTCCTGACAGAACATGAAATGAAAGGGCAAAGAATCTCCTCAGTAGGTCGAAAAAACATTTTTGAGGCCGTTCAGTTGTTATCAATTGCGATGGATACTTTTAGAGTTTGGAAAAGGATACCACTGCTTATGTAAGTATGGGCGACCTATTTCGTGGCATTCATCATTCGCCCTGCCTTCATGTCAATATTCTATCCTGCAGGTCAGTTGCAACCTGTTGCAACATTCTCGGCCCTGAGGAACTAATGATCCGATAATTCGAAGCTGTTCTCGCAGCAACTCTTGGAGGAGCTGCTGCCCCTGTTAGCTCTTCAGAGGCTGCCTCATTGAAAGGGTGCGCTATCCAATCGTTCAAGGAGCATACGATACTTACTTCCGACCCCAGGAAGAAAGCTTTAACACCCATCATTGCTGGAAGCATCTGCGGAGGATTGATGTTTCTGGCTTGGACTATTGGATTCACGATTTATTTCAGGAAGCGATACAAACGGAGAGAGAGGCACCGCCTCATCGCTGCTGGCAAAGCAATTCCCAAAAAATCAGACCTGGATATCCCGCAAGAAGATGTTATTATCCCTCCGGACCCTGCTGTCCTTCTGGGCCAGTGCAAACCTGGTGAAATTATGTTCCCAGAACGACAGACCTCAAGAAATAAATTACGTCAGCTACTACCGTGGTCTCATCATGGATCTCGTGGAGAAAAACCTCGTGACAAGGCCGTTATATCCGAGAATGTGTCTCCTGTGAACCCATATGCGCTTCATGATACTGCCGTCACAGCCGAAGCAGAGAACGCTATCGTCGACGAAATGACTGTGCCTCTGAAAGTCTAAAATCATCTCCAACCCATCTGAGGACTCGGACCCGTGATATTAAAATTTTGATACCCTTGCCATTTAGAACCACTATTTTTAATTTTTTTAATAAGTATACATACATTGGGGACATATATAATTTGTACAACTGGCTAGACTTTGGTAGTAGTGGGCGGGAAGAGCGAGTCCCCGTCCCCTTATTAACGAATATGCAGACGACGTTGTTCTTGCAAGGGTTCCTCATTTTCCATTCGCTTGAACACCACTTTGTTCAATCACAGTACGCACCTAGACTCGCAGGCTGGAAATAAAAAAGTCAATTTCAAACTAAGTAGATGATTGGAAGTGTGTCTTACCGCAACGTCTCTGGCGTATCTCAATAAAATACCCCGCTTTACGGTAAGTTTGTTTTTGTCCGAAGCAAGCCATTCATCCTTGCGACGTTTCTGCTCTTCCTCGTCCACCAGCCAGTCAATCCTTCTGGTCGCAGAATCGATGATGATGCGGTCTCCGTCTTTGACTAGGGCGATTGGCCCCCCTACCCGAGCCTCCGGGACAACGTGCCCAATGATGAACCCCCGACTAGCCCCTGAGAATCGACCGTCTGTAATCAAAGCTGTAGATCCAGCAAGTCCAGCTCCTGCAATGGCTCCTGTAGGGCCTGATACGGACATGTCAGCCATAATTTACGTAGATCTCCCAAAATGCACTAACCGAGCATTTCTGGCATGCCTGGAGCTCCCTTAGGACCTTGATATCTGAAAATGAGGACCATGCCTGGCTTAATCTCTCCCTTTTCCAGTAAATTGTAAAATCCGACCAAACTTCACGTTCCGTCAGCAAAGAAAACAGTCTCATCAAGAACAAAGTAAGACTCGCCTATCAAAACATTTTGCAGTGCCCTATGATAAACTGGAAAGTTAGATTGACAGAATGCGAGTTAAATAACCGATGAAAACCTCGAATTGTAAGCCTTCTTTCCCCGTCAATTTTGCCACAGCCGTTTCAGGCGCTAAATTTCCGCGAAGAATAGTCAAGTGCCCAGTTGCCTTGATAGGATTCTTCAAGCTTCGCACTACATCCTGGCGTTCGAACTCGATTTCATCTACATCCACTAAATTTTCCGCCAATGTCTTGCCAGTCACAGTGAGCTGTGTTCCGTCAATCAAGTCAGTGTTGTTTAGGAGGTACTTCAAAATGGCCGGGATGCCGCCGATCTTGTGAATATCTTCCATGTAATATCTCCCAGATGGCCTGCCGAAAATCAGATAAGGGCGATGCTGTACACAATGGTTACGGCTGCTTACATCAAGTCGGCCAAAAAAGGTGTTTTATCTGCTATCATTTGGAAGTCGTCAATTGTAAGCTCGACGTCGGTAGCGCGAGCCATTGCCAATAAGTGAAGTACCTGGGGAAAATATGGGGACATGCAGACCTGTAAAAGAAACGTCTGCCTTACCGCATTCGTTGAGCCTCCAAGAATAGTAATGATCACTATCGCATTCAAGAAGGAATCACGAGTCAGAATATCCCTGGAAAAATGGAAAGGTGGCTGTAAATCTAGCACTTTGAATATAGGAGATTCTCGCGAACTTTGGCTTTAAGTCCAATGCTAGTAGGTTTTTCATATACTTCGCAGCTCGAATGCACTCTTGCACCTTCTCTACACGTCTGGATCGGAACAGGGTGGAAAAATATTTGTGCTGACACTTACGAGGGTACAATGCAGGTGTGCTCGAAGAATAGGGCAAGGACATGCCAAGTGCCTTGACCCGGTTCAAAAATAGTGTTCCATGCAACATTTGCACGACTAACCTCAAGAGCAGAGCTCATAGTGTTGGCTGTATACATTCCACCACATGCTCCAGCGCCTGGACAAGCGTGGCGAACAACATCGAATCGTTCCTCATCGCTGATTTTACCGATAGCGAAAGCGCCTGCCAAGGTATCATATGATTGTTTGTGAATGGTCAACTACAAGAAATGGACAAACCATAAGACTCAAAAGCATCTGAGATGTTCACTGACCCTCCCTTTTGCTTGCTCATGGAGGGGCAATCTAATTTATATTATGGCAGTCAACGAGAGATCCGCATGTCGAGCAACCAACATACCAATGTGCCTAACTCCAGGTTGAATTGTACCTCCATAAACTATAATAGTTGGACGATTGTGGCGGACGGCCGCCATAAAACAACCAGGCATGTTTTTGTCACAACCTGGGATTGAGATATTGCCGTCATAATGTTGAGCCTGATTGCGCTTGTGAAGAGAATGGCTCGGAGGAGAAAGGATGAGTCATACCATGACAACCTAAATTATATGACATTGTGAGAACATGTGTGCTTATAGTTGAGTACTGTACCCACCGCCTCGATGGAATCGGCGATGATGTCACGACTCGGAAGGCTAGAAGGTCGAGTATGTGATAGGTACTCAAGACGAATGAAAAGAAAGAGAAAACTCACGAGTATCGCATTCCTGTGAAGATGGAAAACTTTCAATGTACTAGTACCTGTGGACCACCTGAACACTTGCCGTCTGTGCCCATAGTAATTGCATCGCTAGATATCTCGTGAACTCCACAAACTTGAACGATAAGAGCAATGGCTTACCTGACGCCGATAGTATTAAAGATGAGTCCAACAAGGTTCTCTTCTTTGCATCCTCTTTTGACATGGTTTGCAAGATCGAGCTAAATCAGATTCGTTCAATCTACTAGTAACTCTAGAGAGAAATCCTCCGTCGTACAAGATGTGAATTACACGGGTTTCCTAAAAGGCGTCGTTTGGGATCATGTAAGTATTAGTGGCAAACTCAGAGCGCTGTAAAGTAAGGGCAAACCTTCCCACCATACTGGGGAAATTCCGATCTGCAGATATCATGATGAACGGGAAAGAGAGGGGTTTAAAGGCGAGGTGAACCTGCGGTTTATTCATATCATCTTCATTGAGACCCACGGCATAGACTGGGCGAGTTGACAAGGGTCTGATCAGAAGATAATCAAATTCCAGGCAATCCGTTTGACTCACGCATTGCCTGTGCACCACCTCGAATCTATACAGGAAGTTGGTAGTAAATACCATCTGATAGAATGTGTAGCACAATGAATGACCTTGTTCTGCGTCACTTGGCATGATACCTTGTTCAATACGGCGTTGGAACTGTTTGAACTTGGAACAGAATGACTAGGAAAATCCGAAAATGGCATCAGCGGAATGAAGACTGAAGGATGAACGTTGAGCCGGGGTTTACATTTGGACGTCGGATTGAGAGGACATGATGATTGGATTCCGATAGCATGCAGACCGTTCATTTTGTTGTTCTCTACTTTTATAAGATCCAGAGCCTGAGGTGTCACTGGATCAAAATCCGGGCCGTGATAGTAAGTGACCAATTAGAGTCAACTAGATTGTCATCCCTTTGTGCAAAATTACTCTACAGTTTGCAGGTCTAAAAATCAAATCCCTCTTTACGGAAGATATCTAAATTGCTCTTGGCTTCGGGATTGGCCAATTCGGCGAGGTCAGGGCGTTGCTTGAGGAAATATCTCAATAAAAATGGTGCGATCTTTGAGAGGGCGAGTTTCTCACCATCGAAAACAATGCACGACGAAGCGTGAACCACAATTGATCGCTACTGTCGCCGCTGACAGTATCTTGCAAACTCAACGCACTCAAGAAATGCTCTGCCGCTTCTTTGTCTGCACCGATATTCAAGCCTAGAGTCCAATCAGCTTTAGGTAGGGAAGAGGACAGGTTTGAATGAAATATGTACAAGCCACGCCAACATTATAAATGGCGCGTGTGTATGTTGGCCGGAGCTGCAGTGCTTCACGATAGGCACCGAGTGCTTCTTCCGGCTTACTTCCATTAGAAAGCGACGATCCTAGTCTGTTCCACAGTAGATAATCCTAAGATCGACTCTTAGAACCTGAAAGTCAGTCGATAAGGTAATGCATATACCCGTACCTTTGGTCTGACGTTCAGTGCGGCTACGAAACAGTCCTGTGCTCGGTTGTAGTCTCCATTGTTGTAGAATAAAACACCGAGGCCGATCTGCAGGTCTGGGTCCATCTGGTCTTGACCATGTTGAGTTCGAGCAAGGTTTAGGAATAGGTCTGTGATGCGGTCGTGCATATCCCAAGAAGCATTCGTAGCCATGCCTTTCACGGTTTCTTCTGGTACTGGAATTGTCGGATAGCGAGCCCTAAACCAACGTAATAGCATAGTATGAGATGCTCGGTCGTAAGATTCATTGGTGAATGATATGGCCAAAGACTGCGGAGGCCCGGGAAGAGATCAGGTTGGGAGTGGAGTTCATTCGAGCAAGGCTTACAAGCATCCCCGCGCCAGGTGCTCCATATTCCTCCGCTATCTCAACGCCGTGAAGAAGTGCACGCATGCCGGATTCTTCTCTTTCGTCCATGTTACGAGTTTCACCCAGGAGAACCCAGCTTTCATATCCACCTTCACCGCCTTCTCCTTGTTGTATGGCGGCTTCGAGCATCAATGCGGCCTCGGATAGAGACCCGTTCTGGTTCAAAAGAGCCTTGGCCTCGGTCAGGAGCGAGCGAGAGGATGACGGGTCCATGTATTTGTTGTTTTTCTCTGCAGGATGTATGAGAACGTGTTGTAACGCACAAAAAAAAAAGTTAACCGAAAATGTAGGCACCCAGAAGTGGGATACCTTCTGCGTCAAATTGTATTGCTTTTTCTCCTTCGTAATTTCCTATACCACCTTCCCATGAGTTCTGCATGTCAGTGCCGTATTCAAGTTCATCTCGTTGGGAATTCATTAATTGAGAAAATTGGGCCTCCCATTTTGCCATATCTTCCTTTGGTGGAGGCATGTCGGAGCTCTGTAGTTGATCCCATATTCTAGATGTAAAGCTTAATATTAATTAAATGAGAAGATGAGAATGTCGTACTTTCCGAAATCTCTTCCATAATCCTCTTCTTCAGAATTTAAAGAGACACCCTCGAGAGCACCCTCAATATTAGCCACGCTATCGTCGACCTCTTCGACTCGAGAAGTCTGAGTTTCTATAGGACCGAGCGAAGCTGCGACTTGTGCAAAAGCAGCCTCGAAATCTGCTTCCTTTCCCTTTCCCTTGCCTTGGTTTACGATGCTGGAATTGCTTCCATATTGCATGGTAGGAGTACTCGGTGCATACATTGCCATTGACACAGGACTTGCATATGGTCCCAACGATGACATGTAAGAAGGCCGTTGTTGGACTCGAAGGTTGTCAAGAGATAGAAGTGTTAATGCAGATATATGTACTTACATTCAGGTCTGCCTGGTATGCTTTGTTGTACGGGCAGTGAAGGCGAATGTATCTGCGAGGGGCTGCCAAACTCAGCTGCCCAAGCACCTTTCGACGATTCTTCATAAGCACGCATTTGCTGCTGTTGCTCCAAAGCCCAAGCTTCATTGATGCCCGGATGTGCACTAATTTCTGACATCCGAGCTAATTCCAAGTAATGTGGCATAGCAAGGCCATGATCGCGGTTTGCATCAAAAAATTGACGAGCAAGTGCACGATCTTGTTCACTTGCACCGGGGGCAGAAGAGGAACTTGTGGGTAGTTGATAGAGCTGAGGAGGTCAGTTAAGAAGTAAAAACATAGTCTAAATTCTCACTCGTGAAGAAGATGGTCCAGAAACTCTGTCCTGGAAAATAGTCAATGCTTCTCCCAATCCAAAGAGGTGAAAAGTGTACTTGTTGGAGGCTCCGATCGGCTTCCGTATGCTTGAGAACTTGGGATAGTGGGTTTGCAGGAGCAGCGCATTCGGATCCAGATATCAGACCTTGAAAAGACATTGGGGGATGAAAGATGAAACCTGAACGTTGAACTTGAAAGCAGAGCAATTTTTTGGATACCGGTTCGGCGCGGTGATTGACCGGTGATAAGTAAATGCAAGTAAATGGTTATATCTTGACCTTGTACTTGGAGTCTTTTGGGACATATCAAAAACGTAGAAACACAAGAAATATCCATTAAATAGAGTATACATATAAATAAGGAGACATCAATGATAATGATACTATCAATCTGGTGAAAAGTTGGATGAAATTGGAGGTGACCTACTGAAAGTCACAGACAACGCCATCACGTGATATACGCGCTGATTGATTTGTCCCACGCTGGGGATGTTTGTTTAATTGTAACTGCAACCTTGACCTCGGTTCACGAACGCCGCCGTCGTTCTCAACGTTCTCTGACCACCCTTGACCACTGTCCACATTCATGGCGACTCATAAGTCCCCGTTGCGGGACCGTTTACTTTCAAATTCTCCAGATCCTATCAAATCTTCAATTTTGAGAGAGTCAGGTATGGGTTGGAACTCATCCTCAGCTTCTCTTCCGTCTTCTGGTGGTAGTACAGGATCAATAACTTCTCCACTTCGTATTGAAAAACGTGGCTCCCCTCGACCAAAGAGCCCTGTAGTTGCCCGTCGTACGTCCTCTAGCTATCGACATGTCCACAACAACAATCTCGTTTCCAAATCCCCTTTCAAATCGCAAATACCCACTCCTTCCACACCTTCCTCCAGGTCAGCCCCTATGATATTTCCAATGCGCCGCGTTTCTGGAGAGAAGCGATCGAGGCCACCGTCTATGCATGAGCAGGCTGAGAATGAGAACGAACGCCCATTTGCCTTGAAGAGGGAGCGGAGACAGAGCAAGACTTTCCAGGGTCTGATCGAGAAGGAACCTGTAACCAAAAGTCCATTTAAACTCCAGCAACGCATCCCATCCTCCAAGACGAAGCCCCCATCCCCTCCGTCTTTTATATACAATGGTTCTTCTCAACGGACTTTAACACCACCTCTCCAACTCCAACCCCCTCGTACTTCAAGTGGAGGTCCATCGCCGTCCCCAGCTCGCTCAGCTCTTGTTTCAAGACGATTACATGGTCCTCGTCTCAGCGGGGGTCCTAGAAGAGAGAGGAGGAAAACAGTCACTTTCCACGAGCGGTGCGACGTTCTCGAATTTGATCGTGAAGAGGAGACAGACGAGGAGGATGTCCTTCAAAAACATAGCGAGGAAGACGAGCGTGACGACTCTTACCAGAGTATGCATGAAGAGGGCGACCCATTCCAGGGTTCCTCGCCTTCTAATCATGACCATGATGAGATAATGGTAGATGATACTTCCTACGAAAGTATTCAGTTATCAGACCAGGGAGTTAATCCCTCTGTGCCTTCCCTTCTTTCCGACCCAGATGCGAGCATTACCGGGATTGTTGACGAGATGTTTTTCTCTTCGAATGCTGCCAATCTTGTTTCCGAAACTAGTTTACTGTCCAACATGAGTACCCCTCCCCCGCACTTAGATATTCCAACAGATCTCGAGACAGAAGACGGCATCCCTTTCGGAAGAAGTCATCACGTTGAACGTTTCCTACAGCACCATGAAGGTGAACGGCTGCAACAATCTCCTCATATCCTTCAACCGCACTTTTCTCCGCACGCGTCCCCTCTTCATAATTCACCTCATCAACAGAGCCTTTCTAATTATCCTTTCAACTTCAATCTTCCTACATCTGCTTCGCCACATGGCCCTCCCGCTACCCCGCCCCGCCGGTCTCCAGGCACGCGTCACAGTACGCCACCGCTCGGACGCTCAACTCACTTGGAGAGAGTTAGAAAGGCCCGAGAAGAAGAAAGAGAGGCAGAGGAAGATGGCGATGACATTGACAAATTACCCGCAAGCCCTTCTCCGATGAAGAAAACGACAGGGGTCATAGGCCTTCATGACGAAGCTTTGATTCCAAAGTTCGACTTGAATACAGGTGAGGATACAAATCTTGGTGAATTTTGGGATTCTAACACGCCAATCTGAGCAGGAAATCATGCCGAGTCAAACAATGGTGTCAATATTAACACCGACCCTTTCGCCCCCCGTCTGCAGGATGAATCCATTCTTTCTGACATCCAGAGCCATACTGTTCCTATTGCCAACGGCGAATCCAAGGACGCCCCAAATCTTTCCATTGGAGGCTCTGAGGTAAACCTATCAAGACTTGAGGCGGAGCTCCATTGCAGCGACGAGGTAACGGCTCTCTGAATTTCCGTGTGTATTTATCTGACTCCGGCTAATTTAATCATAGACATTGAATAGTCAGCAAGCATCTCCGCACATCAAATCAACTCCCCCACGTTCACAAGAGGTAGATCATCCTTCCCCCGCCGTAGTAGCAAGTCATGCAGCATTCTCCAGACGCATTTCCTCACCCGCTCGTTCAGCATCTCCAATGGCTGCGGCCAGCTCGAGTCGAGAACGAATATCTCGCGAAGAAGTTCAACGACGGCTTTTAAGTCAACGAACTCAAAGTCCAGCCTTCGACGAAGATCTTCGGTCGTCTAGTCCAAGTATCAAGTCACCAGCCTGCGAAATTATGATTAAAGGAGCCGTCCATGAGAATAAAGACAACCTCGATTGTCAGCCACCTCAAGAGTTCTTGGAGAGGGACAGAGACAGGATGTCAGTCCTGACTACTCAGACCGATTTCAGCACGGAAACTGCTATTGTTGAGAGCGTCGAGAAACGTACAATGGGGTTAACAACTTTGGATGGGCCAGGGAAAGTACCCGTTCAAGACTTCGGCATGTTGGGTGCTGCCCAGTTCGACTTTGGCAGCAAGTTTAGCCTTGGCGGTTTGGGTATCTCTACTTCGGATGTACCGGTCAGCGTTGGCTCGCAGGACAACATTAACTTAAGGGTGGCGAATCCCAGAACGTCCAGGCCGGCTAGTATCGAAAGTGCTTCCGTGAGGTTAGGCGATGTGGATGTTGATATGGATATGAAGAGTGCACTTGACAGATTGATGGATGATGTTGCTGGTGCTGGTGCAAGAGCCGATGATTCAATGATGACTGAAGAATGCGATGACTCTTACGACCAATCCCAATCCCATGATGACGATCCTGATGACTTGCCGAAGGGTTTTTCCCGTCCGAGGATTATGGAACGCGCTGCTACCGACTCTGCTTTGCTACAGAAGAATGAAGCTGATGGGATTATGAGTAGGAATGTTAGTGGGGCGTCGACTATCACGTTGCCGCCTCCTCCACCCGTTCCTCCGAAAGATAATATCAGGCAGAGGGAACAAATCATCCTTGAGAAGAGGCGCGAGGCGAGGCGCCTTGAGGAAGAAGATATGGACATGAACCGAAGTCATCAGCAACATTTGGGAGTTGGTCGACCAAGCCGGAGGCGAAGCATGAGTACGGGAGATGCTGAGACAATGGGTGGCGGCGCCAAGAAAAGGGGCGATATTCTTTTGGAGAAAGTTGGCTTATATGACCCACTTGGAGATAGCATTGAACGAGAATTGCAAAAACTAGTAGAGCCTCCGAAGAAAAGCGTTAGTTTTTATTTTTATTATATTTTCACGTGATCTTTCTCACCTCTTTGCAGAAATACCATGTTCGCGAACATGAAATTACCATTTATGCGTCTTCCTCAGATGAGAGAGTTTCGCATATCGCTGGGCCGGGGGACGTTGATGTAGGAAAGGCGTGGAGGACAGTGCGACGGCCTTCTGACATGGTATAGAAATCCATCTAACATTGCATGAATTTACTGACGGTCGTGTAGAACGAATACGCAAAGCAAATCAAGGAGTATCGAGCTCAAGAGAAAGGAAAGGCCTATGGAAAAGTATTTGTCAAAGGTAATTTGATTTCCATCGGCATTGCAAGGTGCTGATCGAACTTGATTAGTTCTAGGAGTAAAGGGGTTAAATCTACCTCTGCCCCAGGAGCCTACTGTAATGACCTGCACTCTCAATAATGGCATTCATTTCGTTACCACCCCCGAAAGTCAATTGGTTAACAACAGTCGAATCGATCAAGAGTTTGAACTGTTAGTACATATCTTTTGATTACCAAAGTGTCCCAATTGACAACCTTGTTTTTAGTATCGAGCACAGCAAACTGGAGTTCACTTTGACGCTGAAGATTCGCCGGGATCCTCACATAATTGCGCAATTTAAAGCACTCACCCCCGTGTCAGTTGCTATTGCCCCGCCTCCGATTATTCAACCTCCGAAAAGTAGCGGGATGAGGAGCTTTTTCTCCTCTTCTCCCAAAAAATCTTCGAAGGAGAAGATTGCTGTCCAACCGCAGCCCCATCAACTACAACCAGTTCATCGGCTGCCGGAAAATCTAGGTCGGCATCTCAAGCCAGACGGCACGCTCGCTCGCGCGTTCATCTCATTCAAAGATATCTCAAGCCGTTGCGATATGAGGTTGTTTGAGACAAGCTACCCGTTGATCGGTCAACGGATGGAAATAGGCGGCAAACTCTCAACGCAGGAATGTGGTGAGATTATTCTTCAGATATTTAGATTACCACCTTTGCCGGGTATACCTCAAGAGCAACTACCTCAAAGTCTGGAAGAGTGCCATCGAGGTTTGCGTCATATTAATTGGCACAAGGTGACCTATTTCCAGGGTACACTTACACAGAATGGGGGTGATTGTCGCGTGGGTGTTTTGTTTTACATTGTTACAAAATGTGTCATCATTGAATTTGTTTCCTTTAGTCATGGCGTCGTCGGCAACTGCGCGTTATTGGGTCGAATTTAGTTGCGTTCAATGATGTTACGAAGAAAGCGACGGCAACAATCGATTTGAAGAAGGCTGTTGCAGTCGAAGATGATCAGGAACCACGTAATAGTGTATCGAGTCTGTCAGCTGGACTTGCATCTCGAGCCAGCCGGTGCGCCGACGAGTACGATGGTCTGTATGGGGTGGAACGGTCTTTCCGTTTGATATTCCCTCATGATCAGGAGATCATCTTCTTTGCTGACACGGATGAAGAAAAGAGTAAATGGTGAGTCTTTGGTGTTGTATGATTCCGACAGTTTTACAGAGCTGACCTGCCTATAGGTTGGAAGTCTTGCGCGCTCTTGTCGGGCATATTCCACCACACCCTCTATGGGCTGAGCTGCTTTGGCAACGTCAGGAGGAAATCACAAAGCGTATGGCAGCGGCTCAGCAGCAGATGCCTCAGTCGTCATCTCAGCCCCCACCGAGAAGACCCCCACAGTAAGGTTGCGTAAAAAAAAATGCCTGCTAGGTTTTTACCCGATATGTAATTTACAGTTTTTGACCATCACTTTGTACACCGACGTTTTATTCATTTGTTTTGACATCTCTCTGTTAACTAATGTGTACAAGTGCCTCTGCATGAGCGAGAGGTACCGTGAACAGTAGCCTGTTGAAGGTCCTTTAACAGGTAAGGAGACTTGCCAAAGAGCCTATTACAAAAACAAAAAAAAATGGCAATTTCCATGCATCGTTACGAGAACGAGTCTTTTCCTACTACATACCAGTCTACTTGTATTCCTTTATCACATTCTGAGTGAATCTTGATTCCAATTAGCAACTCATTTGGTGATACTTTAAGTTGGTTACCCATTTCTAATGAAACTACGTATACAAAATTGTTGTGATGGGCTTGTACATCCACTGCCTGTCTTGGTATGAGAGGAAATTTCTTTCATTCTTTCTACATAACTACATACAAGGTTCACATGTATGTTCGATCGTTTTCTTCCAACAAACCAAAAAAAGTTGACTTTTTTGTATGTATGTACAGTAAGCAAAATTTTGGGAGGTAGCATTACTCCGGACCCTGCATTTGAAAAAGTAAAATTAGAATAGTCGATTGACAACGATGACGCGGACACATGATCGGTGGACTACATATACGGGGAGAGCGATGGCGGCGAACGGCGGATGATGAGGGTGAAGGTGAATTAAGAGAGTCGAAAGAAAGAAGATCGGAATAGTGAAATAAAGAAAAGAACGTTTAAGGAAATCGTTTAAGCATTACTACCCGCTTCCTTGGCTTTAGCAGCCATCAAGTTGAGTGCGCTGCCAGCCTTGAACCATTCAATTTGGCCTTCATTGAAAGAGTGGGCCAATGGGATAGTCTATAAAAGAAGACGAGGGATGTTAGTTTGTGATCAAGAACAATATTCTTTAGAGAGAGAAAGTCTGAAACGCAAAAAAAGATAAACTCACCTCAACACTCCCATCCAAATGCTTTACTTCCAGCTCAAAATTCTTTCCAGGGGCAAAGCTTTCCAACCCCTTAATAGTAACTCTATCCGTGCCCTTAACCCTATCATAATCCTTCTCATTCACAAATGTCAACGCCAACATCCCCTGCTTCTTCAAATTCGTCTCGTGTATCCTCGCAAAACTCCTCACAATAACGGCCAATCCTCCTAAAAACCTCGGCTCAAGCGCAGCATGTTCACGTGAAGAACCTTCACCGTAATTATGGTCTCCGATGACAACCCATTTAAGGCCCTTGGAACGATAGTATGCCGCAACGGAAGGTACTGACCCAAATTCAGATGGCACGAGTTGATTTTGAACTGAATTGATTTGGTCATTCTCAGCGTTGACGGCTCCGATCAAACAATTCTGAGAAATGTTTTCCAGGTGACCACGGTATTTCAACCAGGGACCACCAGCACTAATATGGTCGGTAGTGCATTTGCCTTTTACTTTGATCAAGACGGGGAGGTCAGTTGGTTGCTGGCCGTCCCATTTTGTGAAGGGTTGGAGGAGTTGGAGACGGTCGGAGGCGGGTGAGACTTGGACTTGGACGGAGATGCGGTCGACGGGAGGGGGTTGGAATGTGTTTTCACCCGGGTCGTAGCCGCGAGGGGGGAGTTCGAAGCCGGAGGGAGGAGAGAATTTGAAGGGAGTGCCAGAGGGAGTTGGGATGGAGTCTGTGAGGGGATTGAAGGAGAGCGAACCGGCAAAGGAGAGTGCGGTAACAATGTCGGGAGAAGCGACGAAAGCATGAGTGGCGGGATTTGCGTCGTTGCGGCCTGTAAAGTTCCGGTTGTACGAAGTGACGACTAGAGGAAGGATTAGATTAGTGTGTATAGCAAGGACGGTGGGAATACGTACTGGTGTTAGGTTCACCCTTCTTGATGTCCTTTCTGTCCCATTGACCAATACAAGGTCCACAAGCATTAGCCAAAACAATTCCACCAGCACCTTCAAACATCTCAAGCTGACCATCACGGGCAATAGTAGCCCTAACCTGTTCACTTCCAGGCGTAACAGTGAATTTGCTCTTAAACTCCAACCCTACATCCTTCGCTTCCTTAACCAGGGACGCAGAACGTGTCATATCTTCATACGAGGAATTGGTGCAAGATCCAATAAGACCAACTCGAATATCATCCGGCCAGCCATTCTTCTTTGCTTCCTTTGCAAGCAGAGAAATAGGAGTGGCAAGATCCGGAGTGAAGGGACCGTTGATGTGAGGTTCTAGTTCCGAGAGATTGATATCAACGACTTGATCATACTCAGCACCTTCATCAGCCTTGAGATTGTGAGAGAACCTCGTAGCATATTCAGCGATTTCGGCTCGTTTAGTAGCTTTCAAATAACTAGCCATGCGCGGGTTGAATGGGAACAAGGAAGTGGTAGCACCGATTTCGGCTCCCATGTTGCAAATAGTGGCCATACCGGTGCAGCTGAGACTTTCCAAACCTGGTCCTTTGTATTCAACGATAGCTCCCGTACCACCTTTAACGGTGAGGATACCAGCGACTTTAAGTATGACGTCTTTCGGAGTCGTCCATCCCCCGATTTGACCCGTCAAGTTGATGCCAATGACTTTAGGGCATTTAAGTTCCCAAGGGATACCAGCCATGACATCAACAGCATCAGCACCACCTACACCGCAAGCAATCATTCCGAGACCACCGGCATTAGGTGTATGAGAGTCGGTGCCAATCATGAGACCACCTGGGAAGGCGTAGTTTTCGAGGAGGATTTGGTGGATGATGCCTGAGCCTGGTTTCCAGAAACCGAGACCGTATTTGGCGGTTGCGGTGGCTAAAAAGTCGTATACTTCTTGGTTGATGGCGATGGCGCGTTCGAGATCTTTGACACCTCCGACTTGAGCTTCGATGAGGTGGTCACAGTGGACGGTGGTGGGTACGGCTGCTGTATCCATTCCTGCGGACATGAATTGGAGGAGAGCCATCTGAGAAAAAAACTTAGAAAATGGATGTATTGTGGTGGTGGAGAGAGATACCTGGGCTGTAGCGTCTTGACAAGCGACTCGCTGTGAGAAATATCAGAGAATGAGAGTGAGTGAAAAAAGAGAGAGACTTGCGTCAGGACGAAGTTTGAGGTAGCTAGAACCCCTGACGATGTCTTGATTGTGAGGGTCGTCCAGATGACCGTAAAGGATCTTTTCGGAGAGAGTGAGAGGGCGGTTGAGCCTACATACGTCTATGAAGACAATTTTAATAATATAGAAAAAATAAGGTACCTATCGCGAACTACGAGAAGGTTATCCTCGATACGCTGGTAGTTGATATAAGCGCCCTTTTCAAGCAAGGACATTGGAACTTTTGTGTCCCCAATACGGGGAGCAGCAGTAGCCATACCCTTCACGATTGCACGAAGGGCATTTGCTGTTCTAGAGGAGAGGTTGAGCATGGTTGCTCGTGGTTTCTGGTCAAGAGCCTCTGCGGGAACGCCCCGGAGAAAAAAGGAGGTCACGTGTTTACTAAAGATAACGCCGGACTAATCAGCGTTGGTGGATATACAATTTGAATATACATCAGCAAACTTTGATTTTGAGTCATAACACGTCATAACAAACTATGTCAAGCATGCCATAGTGTCGGCCGAGCATTGTCTGGCTCTGTAGACAGCTGACATTGTCGAAAATAGTTGAAGAAGAGGACAAGGACACCCTTCTTAAGTTCTTAATCAAACACAATACACCTCAATGATGACGAAACTGCGGTATTACTGTACAAACTGACAACAAATTATGGATCAACATAAAAGCCAATGTCTTAACCACCCTAGCCAGTGAACAAAATCTGAAAAAGGAGGAGAAGACACTTGATGAAATGCTACCACCTGAACTTATGGACTACCGACATGTGTTTGACAAAACAACCACTGAATGTTTTCCTGTATCTTGCCCCTGTGTTAGCAACTACTGTTAGGGCAACTGCGGCAGCAACTTAGTTGAGATCTAGCAGGGGATCATAAACATATATATAAACATAAAATACGACAGGAAAGCGCACCTAGCAGGGGATCCTAAAAGAAAAGGATAAAACCCTGCTAAGGTGGGATGCATGTCTATATACCAAAAATTGGAGTTGAAATAATAAATTTGTTACGACACTCTTTTTACTTTCACTTTTACTTTGAACATTTGAACTTTACTTGATCTTATCTTATAGATATGAAGATCTCTTGATCTCTTGATCATATCTTTTGATCTTATCTCAACGATCTTATCTCAACGATCTTATCTCAACGATCTTATCTCAACGATCTTATCTCTTGATCTACGATCTTATCTTGATCTCTTGATCTTATCATCTGATGATGATCCAAGATACATTTCTTTATATGAACTTTACATTATTACTTACATGCATTTGACATGCCTTTGACTCATGTCTTTCATTGACGAT
>Ga0193743_1000203_pt1 | contig 47736 bp, 40 predicted proteins | sample L2c2metaG_FD_143038 | JGI IMG/M metagenome (GOLD analysis project Ga0193743, IMG submission 143038) | Soil microbial communities from a riparian zone of the East river system, Colorado, United States - L2c2 | ecosystem: Environmental > Terrestrial > Soil > Riparian zone | place: USA: East River... | reverse complement strand
GCTGGGCGCTGTGGTCCGCGGCCGGGCGCAGATTTCGTTCGGTCGATCGGGGTCATAACTTTTTGGGGCTGTATGGCCCGCTTTCTCTTGTGGTCCTGCTGATTGTCTGGGCGATTGGTCTGATCAGCGCTTTCGGGAGCATTTATTGGGCATTGTTTCCAGCCCAGTTCCGTTCTCATCCGTGGCTTAGCCACGTTTACTTCAGCGGCGTCACGTTCTTTACGCTCGGGTATGGAGATTTGGTGCCGCACGGCGCCGTCAGCAGGGTGCTCTCGGTGGTCGAGGCAGGCACCGGACTTGGGTTTATTGCCATGGTGATTGGCTATTTGCCGGTCATGTACCAGTTGTTTTCGAGGCGCGAAGCCCAGGTGATTCTGCTGGATTCAGTAGCAGGATCTCCGCCGACCTGCACCACTATCCTCTGCCGCTATGCAGAAGGACACAGTCTAGACGCACTGGACCGCCTGCTTCTGGAATGGCAGCACTGGGCCGCCGAGCTGCTGGAAAGCCAACTGTCGTACCCGATGCTGGCGTACTATCGCTCACAGCACGAAAATCAATCCTGGCTGGCAGCCTTAACCGCGATTATGGATCTTTCGGTTCTGGTGATGGTCGGGTTTGATGGCGTCCGAACGCTGCAAGCTCGATTGACGTTTACCACGGCCCGGCTTGCCGTTATCGAAATGGGACGCGCTCTAGGCGCGGGACCGCATTTGCCGGCCGAAGCACGCCTATCCTCCGAGGGCTTCGCAGGTGTAAAGACGAGACTTGCCGCTGCCGGTCTTCACTTTGCCGATGAAAACGAAGCTGAAGAAAAACTGGCGGCTTTTCGCGACACCTACGAACCTTTCGTGACTGGTCTTGCAGGTCATTTACTGCTTTCCCTGCCACGTTGGTTCGCCGACTTCGATCAGCTCGACAACTGGGCGAACAGCCCTCGCGGCAAATCGGCCAAACTCTTACTCGCATCCGTGCAAGCGGAACCCGAATCAGGCCCAGCCACGGGAAAGCGAGAACAAGGGTGAAACGCTTTCCCAGGAGTTGTGTCCAAAGGGCAGCGGCACTAGAAGCGCCGAAGCTCAATGGCGTTTACTTAGGGCGTTCGTGAGTAATGGAACATAGTGGGCGCTTACGCTTCCTGCTCTGCTTCGGTATTTCGGACTTCTTAAGTAAACGACATTGCGCCGAAGCTTCCGCCACGCGGTTCGCTCAGGAGTCGAATTGTCAGTACTAGACGTTGTTCTAGGGCGTCCGCTTTCCACTTCGGAAGAACGCGCGGAACAAATTGGCCCCGCTAAGGGAATACCCGTCTTTGGACTGGATGCCTTAGGGTCAGCGGCTTATGGGCCCGAGGCAGCGCTTACGCTGCTGGCGCCGCTTGGGTTGGCGGGCCTGAATTTCATTGTTCCGCTGAGCATCAGCATCATCGTATTGCTGGTTATTGTTTATCTCTCTTACCGGCAAACCATTGCCGCGTATCCAAGCGGGGGCGGTTCGTATATCGTGGCACGCCGGAACCTGGGCACCTTCGCCGGTCTCCTGGCCGCATCCGCATTACTGCTTGACTACGCCCTGGCTGCAGCCGTGGGCATTTCGACGGGCATCGGAGCATTGACATCGGCAGTACCGGCGCTGCACGCGCATACGCTTATGCTCTGCCTCATGGCGCTGGTTCTGCTAACGATAGTGAACCTTCGCGGCGTGAGCGAAAGCGGCGGCGCGTTTCTGATACCTACGTACTTATTTCTGGGGTGCATGGCGATGGCATTGGCGTTGGGTCTTGCAAAAACCGTGGCGAGCGGCGGTCATCCGATGCCAGTGGTGAAGCCGCCTGCCGCACATGCGACGGCTGCCTTCAGCGTTTGGCTGGTGGTGAAAGCGTATGCGAGCGGCTGCACCGCGCTTACCGGAGTGGAAGCGGTGAGCAATGGCGTGAGCGCTTTCCGCGAGGACCGGATAAAGAACGCCCGGCGCACTTTGGGCCTGATCATCCTGGCGTTGGGACTTATGCTGGCGGGCATCGCCGTTCTGGTTAAAGTGTATGGGATTGTAGCGACCGACCCGAACCGCTATGGCTATCAGAGCATTCTTTCGATGCTATTCGCAGCGGTTGCCGGCCGCGGCTGGTTTTACTATGTGGCCCTCTTCTCAGTGTTGGTCTTGCTTACGCTTTCCGCCAACACAGCGTTTGCAGACTTCCCGCGAGTTTGCCGTTTCGTGGCGGAAGACGGATTTCTGCCGACTGCTTTCGCGAACCGAGGGCGCCGCTTGGTGTATTCAGAAGGAATTTGTGTTCTGGCGGTGTTGACGGCTGCTCTGCTGATCGGGTTTGGAGGGATCACGGATCGCTTGATTCCGCTCTTTGCAGTGGGCGCATTCCTCTCTTTCACGATGTCGCAAGCCGGCATGGTGGTGCATTGGAGGAGGGAGGGCGGCAAGGGCGCGCGGCAGAGCATGCTGCTCAACATGGCCGGCGCTATCGTGACAGGCTTGACCGTCGCTGTTGTGGTTGCCGCCAAGTTTACGGAAGGCGCCTGGATCACGATTTTCGCGCTGCCGGCGTTGCTGGCGACGATGTACGGCGTGCGAAGGCATTACGAAAAGCTCCACCGTGAAATAGCACTCTCCACGCCACTCGAAGCGCATCTGCCCAGTTCACCCATTCTGGTGGTAACGATGCAGGCTTGGACGCGCGTAAACAAGCAGGCCTTGCGAGTTGCCATGACACTCTCGCGCGAGATCAAGGTTGTACACGTTTCCGAAGATGACAAACCGAACGACTTTCGCGACAGGTGGGAGGAGTATGTCGAAGGGCCGGCACGGGAGGCGAATCTCCCAGTGCCGCAGCTGGTCACGCTCCATTCACCTTATCGTTTGGTGGTTACGCCGATCGTTGAATACGTCAAGCGGCTGGCTGAGGAGAATGCAGACAGGCGCATCATCACCGTTATTCCGGAGCTGATAGAGAGGCGGTGGTTTCAATGGCTTCTCCATACGCAACGCGCGCAAATTCTGAAGGGCCGCCTGTTAATGGAAGGGAACGACCGCATCTCCGTATTGAATATTCCCTGGTATCCGAAGTCCACGTAACGAGCGATACGGCGGACGCGTCCCGGTAAGCTACATCCATGCGCCGCATAGTCATTACCGGACCGCCGCCAGTGCAGATTCTCGACGTCACGGGACCGCTCGAAGCGTTCGCCAATCTGCCCGACTACGAGATCACGGTTGGCACGCCCGGAACCGGTTCCGTGCTGCAAACGAGCCGCGGCTTCCCGATAGGAGCGGCCACAGCGCTGGGCGACGTTAGCGGACCTATTGATACACTTCTGATCGCCGGCGGGCCGGGAGCGGAGAGCGGGACTTACGACGATGAACTCATAGGCTGGATCACCCGGTCGGCGCCGCAGTCGCGCCGCATCGCCGCGATCTGTACAGGCGCGTTCGTACTGGCGGCCGCGGGGATTCTGGATGGCAAGCAAGCCGTTACTCATTGGTCGTATTGCGCGCGGCTGGCCCGCGAATTTCCTTCCGTAACGGTGAGGCCGGACCCTATTTTCCTGCGTGATGGAAATGTGTACACGTCGGCAGGAATCACAGCAGGCATTGATTTGTCGCTGGCTTTGATCGAGGAGGACCACGGGCACAGCGCGGCGCTGGCGGTGGCGCGGCAACTGGTCATGTTTCTGGTCCGGCCGGGCGGCCAGGTGCAATACAGTCACATGCTCTCCCGCCAAGCCACGGCCTCCCTGCCCTTGCGAGAACTGCAGGTCTGGATGTTAGAGCATTTGCAGGATCAGTTGCGCGTGGAACAGCTTGCCGAACGGATGAGCATGAGCCCGCGTCATTTCACGCGAGTGTGCCTGCGGGAGACCGGCATGAACCCGGGACAGCTGGTGGATCGCATGCGCGTTGAAGCAGCGCAGCAGATGATCGACAGTTCGGAGATGGGTTTGAAAGAAATCGCGGAGACGTGCGGCTTTCGGACCGCGGATTCGATGAGGCGCGTGTTCCTGCGAATTCTAGGCACCACCGCAGGCGAGTACACACGCCGCTTCAAACGGTGAGGCAGTGGGACACTGGGGCCATGACCACGACCAGTCTTCTCCGCCCAAAGGGTGGATTCCTGAAGATGCATGCACTCAGCCTGACCGCGATTGGCATTCTACTCACGTGGATCGTCCTGTATGCCTACGGCGATCCGAAAACGCACCGGGGTTCGTTTTTCGGCAATGCAATCGCGGACTGGACAGGCGTGGTTGTCACCGTACTCGCGACGAAATATTTTTACGAGATCGGCTCCGCGGAAAGCAAACGCCCGCGCCGCCAGTTCCGGAACGCCTTTCTTCAGGGTCTGAAGAATCATTCACTAACAATCTTCCTGGCGCTCACGGGAGCGGGTTGGGTATGGTTCTACCTGAAGATGGACTCCGAGGCAAAATGGGGACAAGTGATCGGCAATATCGTGTCGGAATGGACGCAACTGCTGGGCCTTGTGCTGTTGACGAAGCGCTTGATTGAGGCAAAATCGAAGGAGAGCAAATAGCCGCGGCAGCATCAACTGAACATGCATTTTCTGGATGTGCTTACTATTCTATGCAGCGGGTTGATGATTGGCAACGAGCTTGCTGTCTCTCTTTTTGTCAATCCCGCGATCTGGAAACTGAACGATCAAGCGCAGGCGAGCCTGCTGGCACGTTCTCTGGGCAAGGCGATGCCTTTCTGGTACGCCCTTTGTCTGATCCTTCTGGGCACGGAAGCCTATCTCCGGCGCGAGGAGGCGGGGAGGACGCTGCTTCTGGCAGCGGCAGTCTTGTGGGCAGCGATTATTGTCTACACGATTTTCGCCCTGGTGCCGATCAACAACCGAGTCGGTGCATCCCTTCCCGACTCCGGCCAGTGGCGGCAAGACCACAACGCGTGGGACAAGCTTCACCGATGGAGAATCCTGTTCCTGACCGTGGCGATGCTGTGTTTCCTCCGCGGAATTCTACGCTGAGAGTATGATTTCTGATTACCCGCGACTCCGGGCGCATTGCCCGCCGCGCGGCTGAGTTGCTGGCCGGGCAAGGCCATCGTTTGCATTTGGCAACCCGCAATCCGGAACACGCGCCAACGTACGCGAAGGCGGAGACGGTTCACGGCGACTTCGCCGACCGGGCGAGTTTGCAGGACGCATTCGCGGGAGTCACCGCAGCCCTTGTCGTGTCCGGGTCCGGCGAACCGGGGCAGCGCGCGCGGCTGCACCAGAACGCCTTTGAGGCGGCTGCGCATGCGCAGGTACAGCACGTTGTTTACTTGTCGCTACAAAGAAGCGTGCCGGACTCCCCCTATCCGTTCTCGCGCGATCACTATTTGAGCGAACAATACCTTTCGCCACGGGCTTGCCGTGCACGGTGCTCCGGAACTCGTTTTATATGGACATGTTCCTGGAACAGTTCGGCGCTGACGGAGTGGTGCGCGGGCCGGCGCAGCAAGGGCGAGGCGCTTTCGTTTCGCGGGAAGACGCGGCACGGACGGCGGCAGCCGTGGTGTTGCAGAAGCCGGGCGGAATTCACGACGTGACAGGACCCGAGGCGCTGAGCGTTGCCGACGTTGCCACGCGGCTTTCCGCGGTGCGCAGCGGGAGCTTCGGTATGAGGAAGAGTCCGCCGAAGCGACGCGGGCGCGGTTGAGCAAACAGGACCGGGTGGCCTGGCACGTGGAATTAACGGCGGGTTGGTTCGGGGCGATCGCAGCAGGCGAATTGGCGTCCTCCGCTTCACGGGAACGGCGCCGTTGACGCTGGAAAGCTACTTCGCGGCGTTTCCGCAGTTATTGCGCTTCCGGAACGCAGCGGGCAACGATTGAATCTTTTTTAGATCAAATAGAATGAACGTTCGAAAAAAACAGTCTAGCCGGGCCGCTTACGCTCAATGCCGTTTACTTAGGGCGTTCGTGAGTAATGGACCATCGTGGTCGCTTACGCTTCCGGCTCTGATTCGGTATTTCGGACCTTCAAAAAATGAAGCTAACTATGGGATCCGACTTACGCTTCCTACTCTGCCATAAGCTGCAAGACCACTCGCCGCTGGTGGGGATGGGCGCGATGCTCAAATACGTACAGCCCTTGCCACGTGCCTAGGGCCAGGCTTCCGTCAATCACGGGTACAGTCAGGCTGGTATGCGTGAGGGCCGCGCGAATGTGCGAAGTCATATCGTCCGGCCCCTCCAGCGTGTGGCGGTACCCATGGCCGTCTTCAGGCACCAAACGTTCAAAGAAATCGCGCAGATCCAACGTCACATCCGGGTCCGCGTTTTCCTGAATCACCAAGGAGCAGGAGGTGTGTTGCACGAAGAGGATGAGCGCTCCATTTCGAGCCGGCAGTTTACGGAGCCAGTCCGCCACGGAACGCGTGAAGGGGTACAGACCTTTTCCTTTCGTCCCAATGGTTAGCGTAGTGTTGAGGATCATTTCCTTCAGTATCGGGTTTGTGCGAACTCAGTGGACTTATGCTAATCTTCTATGCAATGTCCAAAGGAATACGCCGGTTCGGCAGCACGGCGCCAATTTGGCAACACAACTTTACTACGGGAGGACCGGACGGAAATGCAAACCATCCCCGCACTTGAGACGCTCTGGCGCGATATACGGCATGGCGCGCGGCAATTCCGCTTGAACCCGTTGTTCACGAGCATTGCCGTTTTATCGCTTGCGCTTGGCATTGGGGCGAATACCGCGGTTTTCACGTTACTTGACCAACTGGTGCTCCGTTTGCTTCCGGTGCAGGATCCCGAGCGCCTGGTTATGATCTGGTCAACAGGTCCACACTTCGGCGGCAACGCCGGTCCACGCGCAGCTTCCTATCCGATGTACCAGGATTTCCAGCGCAAAGCCAAGGCCTTCGAATTTGTGTTCTGCCGGTATGAGACTCCGTCTTCTGTCACTGTCGACGGCGGCACGGAACGAGTGGAGGCCGAGCTGATTTCGGGTAACTACTTTCAGGCTCTCGGTATTGGCCCAGCAGTTGGGCGGGTATTTTCATCGGATGCGGACGACCGGATCTATACAGGACATCCATCCGTAGTGCTGAGTTACCAGTACTGGATGCGCCGTTTCGCCGGTGATCCGAAAGTTGTGGGCAAAAAAATCCTGGTCAACCACTATCCGATGGAAATTGTGGGCGTGTCGGCGGCCGGCTTCGTGGGACTGGACCCCGCCCGTTCGCCGGATATCCGTGTTCCGGTTCTGATGACACCGGTGATGACTCCAGCCCGGGATGACCTGCGAAACCGCCGCAGTCAATGGGTACAGATCTTCGCACGCCTGAAGCGCGGGTACACGGTGGAATCGGCGCGTGCCTCTCTGCAACCGTTGTTTCACCAAATCCTGCGAGAAGAAGCAGAGCAACCGGCGCTGACCAAGCTTTCGCAGCATGGCCGCGACCAGTTTCTGAAACGCACAGCACTGGTTGAGACCGCAGTTAGCGGCTATTCGGTTCTACGCCAGCAATATTCGACGGCGCTCACGGTCCTAATGTGCATGGCGGCTCTCATCCTGGTGATCGCGTGCTCGAACGTGGCGAGCCTGATGATGGCGCGGGCCATGACGCGACAGAGAGAAACGGCCGTACGTCTGGCAATTGGCGCAGGACGCAAGGCGCTTATCAGACAACTGCTCGTGGAAAGCATCTTGCTGTCTTTAGCAGGCGCCGCCCTCGGACTGGGGCTGTCGGTAGCGGCAACGCGCGGGCTGCTGAGCCTGCTGCCGGTGAATGGCGCAACGCCGATGCTGCACGCGGAGCCCGACGGGCGAATCTTGCTGTTCAGTGTTGGCGTGGCTTTCGCAACGGCCTTGCTGTTCGGGGTGGCTCCCGCGCTGCAGGCGACGAGACTGGACCTGGTGACCGCGCTAAAAGACCTGGCCTGCGCGGCGAAAGGAGCTAGCGGGTCGGCGAGATTCCGAAAAGCGCTCGTTATGGCGCAGGTTGCGCTCTCTTTCTTGCTGCTGGTGGGGGCGGGACTATTTACAAGGACACTCATCAATCTGAAAGACACTCACACGGGTTTTGAGAGCGCCCAAAATCTGGTGTCGTTTCAGGTGGATCCGGCTAAGAATGGCTATCCGGTTGCGCGCACTCGTGACTTCTACACCGACGCCCTGCGCGAAATTCGGGCGCTACCGGGTGTGAAGTCGGCCGCCTATGTGATGTGGCCGCTACTGAATGGACGTGAGTGGGACTTGACCGTTGCCGTGGAGGGCCACCAGGCAGAGCAGGGAGAAGACATGCAGGTGTACTACAACCTCGCATCTCCGGGATATTGGCGCGCCATGGGTATACCGTTGCTCCAGGGCCGGGATTTTGACGGCCGGGATCGAGTGGATGGCGGAGACGATCCGCAACCGTGGACGGTAGCTATCGTCAATCGCAAGTTTGCGGAACACTTCTTTGGCGCGCAAGACCCGATCGGCCGGCGCATCGGCTGTTGTCACGGCCCGGGCACGAAGCCCTCGATACGAATTGTGGGGGTGGTGGAAAACTCGCTGTTCGCCGGTCCTCGCGCAGGCGTGCGCCGGCAGGTGTTTCTACCTTACCTGGAATCGGCGAGTCCCGCGGCCGTGACTTTTTACGTCCGCAGCGCCAGACCAGCGGCGGCCATGTTCGCAACGCTCCGGCGGCTTCTGGCGAAGCTCGACAGCTCGGTTCCGGTGTATGACTTGGAGACACTGGAGAATCAGCTCGATAAGACGCTGAGCACGGAGCGGCTGATCGCCTTTCTATCGACGGTATTTGGTGTACTTGCGACAGTGCTGGCCGCGCTTGGGCTTTATGGCGTGATGGCGTTCGTGGTTACGCGGCGGACCGGAGAGCTCGGGTTGCGAATGGCGTTAGGCGCGCCGAGATCGAGCGTGTTGTGGCTGGTCATGCGCGAAATGCTGATCCTGTTGGGAGGCGGCCTCCTGGTGGGCATCCCGAGCGCATACGTATTGAGCCGGTACATTTCTTCGCAGTTGTTCGGTGTAACGCCGACAGACGCGTGGACCGGCGCGGCGGCTATTGCATTACTGGGGCTGATGGCGTTGGTTTCGGGCCTTGTCCCGGCACGGCGGGCGAGCGCCATCGATCCTATTGCGGCTCTGCGATACGAATGACTTGGCAGCGGCGGGCGTACGGGCAATGTCGCTTACTTAGGAAATTCGTGAGTGACCGAGCATCGTGGTCGCTAACGCTTCCGGCTCGGAGTCAACAGACGCCGACTATCAGCGTCAGAAGATAGAGCGGACGTCAAGGACCCGGGCGCCGGTGGCCGGTGATGCGAATGCGGTCCAGTTCCGGCAGAAATTGTTTGTCGTTGAGCAGAAAGTCCAGCGCGGCCTCGGTACCAGCCGAAAGAACTTCTCCGTTGCCGCTCAAATTGGGGAGAAACACTATGTGGCCGTCGTGCTCAGGTAGGTTGTTTGCTCTCCCGGATGCGGCTTACGGTTGGTCACTGTGAAAGTCAGCGAAATTGATAACGCGGAAGGGCCACCTGCGGAAGTTTCATGAGACGCGCCATCAGATCGAGATCCAGGAAACCCGTATAGCGGCGGCGAGACAGGTTATAGAGGCCGAGAGAGCCGCCGACTGCGTGGCCTTCTTGAGCGTAGCCGCGGCTGGTGTATTCGGGGCATGGGACCAGGATCTGAAGACTCCAAAAGTTCTCCAGTGGAGCTTTGGCGTGCAGCGCCAGCTTTCCGGCAACGTAACCGTCGAAGCGGCCTATGTAGGTTCACGTTCGGAAGACGCGCTACAGGCCGCCAACCTGAACCAGGCGTATCAGGGCTCCGGGCCTGTGAATGCATCGGCCCCGGTCAATACCCGGCGACCGCTTTTTCTCCTGAATCCGAACATCGGGAACCTCGAAAGGGCTCACGATCGGCGGGTCCTATACCTATTCCCACAATATCGGTAACATCCGGGCCACTCAGGGTGGGCAGAACATTTCAAATCCCTACTCGCGCAGCCGGCCCTCGGCACGTACGGCAATGCGGCGCCTTACCAGGTAGTAGCACCTGGACGCATTTGGTGCAAACAAATTGGGTGGAGTGGAGCATTGCAGCCTTACCGGAAACTCACGGCCGGACCGTCCGGGCATACCGTTGGGCAACCAATCAGATAGGTAACCGGCAGGAACCCATCGCGTTTAGTTCCCAACTCCCAGCAATACCCTTTGGCGGGCAGACTCCGCACCAATTCGCCTAGTTCGTGACACGAATAGGAACGCAGGCAAGACATCCATCCATCGAACCAAAGGACAAACGGCACTAGCGGAAAGACGTAGGTCCATAGCAGCCGCGACCAGCGGAAGGGGCGGATTCGCGGCGTCAGAAACAAGATAAGAAGGGGAATAAAGCAGACCGCCACAACTGTTCTTACATCGCGCCGCGGGGCTTCAAAGATGGCGATGCCCTTTGAGCGCTGCACGGCATTAGCCAATACTTCGCGGGCCTCTGCCTCTCTGAAGTGGTGGAACGAGGAGAACATGGTGCGGAAACCGCCCAGATCGGCCGGCACTTCCGTCGCCGCTACCGGCCGCGGATCAAACCGAATCCTCGAACCCGAGTTTGCGGCGGCACGCGCAAATGCCTCCTGATTCGGATACTTGTCGGTCAGACAAACGGTGATTGGGGCGTACTGTCCCATTCCCAAGCCGGGCGCTAGCCGGAGCCAAGGACCACCGCCGCCAGAGCAAAGATCAAGAATTTCACTTGCTCCCGCCCTGGCAAGGGCATTCCGCAGTAGCGGTAGAACCTGCTTGTAGAAATCGGTGAATTCCCAGACAGCTTGCAGCCCGTCAGTCACCATATCCCGCAGGAAGGCCGGGAAGCGGGGGTGGTCGTGAATTTCGAAGAGTTCCATGCGCCCGATGCGGTCTCCGGGGGAAGAACAGTTTGCTTCTGGTCCGGCGATGTTTATCGTGTTCGTTTGTTTCTGCACAGTACCCTTCTTCCATATTGCATGTGCGCTCTTATGCTCAATACCGTTTACTCAAGGAAATTCGTGAGTGACCGAGCATCGTGGTCGCTCACGCTTCCATCTCTGATTCGTATTTCGGACTTTCGAAAATGAAGCTAGACTTCACGATTTAGGAAGAGGCGGAAGCGCTCGACCTCTGCTTCAAATTCCCTTTGAAACGACGGTTCCTTTATTTCTCCCTTAGAGAAACCTGGCTGCACGCTCAGCTTTGCCTGCCGATTCGAGACGTTTACCCACCCGACCACGTCGTCTTGCCACAACAAGGGCATTGCGTAATAGCCGAGCTTGCGTTTAGGGGCCGGCGTGTATGCCTCGAATCGATAGGACCAGCCCCAGAGATGTTCAAATCTGCGGCGGTCCCAAACCAGGGGATCGAACGGCGCCAGAAAGCGCACATTGTCCTCGGGCGTCTGGCGGACGACGTGCCCGGCCGGCCAGACATAGCGGACGTCGTCGATGACGCCGCTTACCAAGTCTCCCGATTCGATGAGCCGCGTTACAGCCGATTGCCTTCCTGCCAAGCCAGGCGTGGCGCGAGCCAAATGCTGCAGCGCCGCGCGCAAGCTGCGATCCGGCAGAGGAGCGAGAATCGCCGCAATCAGCAAGACGAGTTTGCGGAGCCGCTCACCGGGCTCCATCGGCTCGTGCTGCCTGGTTGTGGGCTCATACAAGCGGACGCCATTCTCGCGTCCGGCAATCCGCAAGAGCCCGCGATAGTGAAGCGCCTGCAGGGTTCGAGTGGTTGCCTTGGAATAGCCGCCCCAGGCGTTGAGCTCACGTTTTCGATCGAGATACGCTTCCAGTTCGCGCGGGTGGATGCGCTTGTGCGCGGACACAATCTCAAGCACTCTCCGTTCCGAGGAACTGAGCTTTCGTTCGAGCCGTGGATGGAGGAGCTGCCAGGTGGATTGCGGCATAAAGCCGTAGGCGTACAGAACATCCTCTTCCACATTGAGAGAAGGGTACTGGCGCTCGAGATCGCCAGCGCGGTAGTCCTTTACGCGATGGCGCAGGATGAGATCCTGAGCCCGCGCCGGTGACCGGATGGGATCGGCCTGTACGAAGCCCAGCCGCTCGATAGCCCGGCGTAGCGACGTTGGCCGGAACAGCGATGCCGTAATTGCGTGGCGCCGTAGCTGCTTCAGGGTTAGTCTCATGCGCTGCTGAGCCGAGCCGAATGGTTGCTATTGGCGGTCAGAGGCGCCGGCTGGTCACCAATTCGTCTGAGCAAGCCGAAGCGCGCCAGCTTCGTTTCGTCGAGCTGGCGCAGGCCAGTGACAAGGATCATGGCAATCGTAAAGTGCTCACGCGCACAAAACTAATATAGTTCTTGCGAGAGAGGCTTGAGCGGCGTCTCAGGGTGTTTCCCGAGAGATCGTGACAAAAAAAAGCCCGGCAGGAGTGGCGCGGTTCACACCGCAAACTCCTGCCGGGCTTTTAGCGCCTAAAAGGCTATTCGCTTTTCTCGGCGCCGGTCTTCAGTTTTTCCCGCTGTTCCTTCAAGATCGCCTTGCGGCTGAGCTTGATCTTGTTGCCCTCGAGCGCCAGAACCTTCACCAGAATCTGATCGCCTTCGTTCAACTCGTCACGCACGTTCTTGATGCGGCTTTCCGAGATCTCGCTAATGTGCAACAGCCCATCGGTACCCGGGAAAATTTCGACGAAAGCTCCGAAATCGGCAATGCGAACCACTTTGCCCAAGTACGTCTTGTTGACTTCCGCCACGGCCGCAATATCGCCCACCATTTGCAGCGCCTTCTTTGCGGAGCCGCCATCGGAGGCGAAAATGTTCACAGTGCCATCGTCGGTCACGTCGATTTTGACGCCCGTCGCTTCAATGATTCCCTTAATCACTTTGCCGCCGGGTCCGATCAGCTCGCGGATCTTATCGGTCGGAATCTGCACGGTGTAGATACGCGGCGCGTACTGCGATAGCTCGGTACGCGGCTTGTCGATCGTGGCGATCATGATGTCAAGGATAGATAGCCGCCCCCTGCGGGCCTGCTCCAACGCTTCCTTCATGATTTGCGTGGTGACGTTCGGGACTTTGATGTCCATCTGCAGAGCGGTAATTCCGCCCTTGGTGCCCGCCACTTTGAAGTCCATATCGCCGTAGTGGTCCTCGGCGCCCGCAATGTCGGTGAGGACGGCATACGAACTGCCTTCGAGCACCAGACCCATGGCAATACCGGCAACTGCGGAAGTCACTGGAACGCCCGCATCCATCATGGACAACGTACCGCCGCAAACACTGGCCATGGAGCTGGAACCGTTTGATTCCAGGATGTCGCTGACCACGCGCAATGTGTACGGAAAACCTTTTTCGTCGGGAATGACCGGGGAAAGAGAACGTTCCGCCAGCGCGCCGTGACCGATTTCGCGGCGTCCCGGTCCTCGCATAAACCCAACTTCGCCAACGCTAAACGGCGGGAAGTTGTAGTGCAGCATGAAGCGCTTGGAGGTTTCAGCGGAATCGAACATCTCAATCCGCTGCTCGTCGTCTTTGTTGCCCAGCGTGGTTGTAACCAATGCCTGCGTTTCACCGCGGGTAAAGATTGCAGAACCATGCGTGCGCGGCAATACACCAATCTCACAGGTAATCTTACGAATCTCATCGAGAGCGCGGCCATCCGGACGGCGGCGGTCTTTCAACATCTCATCGCGGAAGATGCGCTCTTTCAGGCTGTCGAAAACCTTCTTGGCTTCGAGCTGTTCCGCCTCTTCGGTGAACAAGACAATCGCCTTGGCTTTGGCCGCATCGATCCGGCTGTAGCTTTCGAGCTTGCCGTATTTCTGCGTGTTCAAAGCATCGCTCAATTCAGCGCGCACTGCGGCCGAAATCTTCGTGAGCATACTTTCATTCACTGCCGGTGGGTTGTATTCTCGCTTGGTTTTCCCAGCCAGCTTGACCAACTCACGGATGCCGATGGCAATCTTCTTGCAGCAATCGTGTCCAAACTCAATCGCATCCAAGACTTCCGCTTCGGATGCCTCATTGGCGCCGGCTTCCACCATGACAATGCCTTCGTCGGTGCCGGCAACCACGATGCCCAGCTTGGCGGTCTTAGTCTCTTCGTAACTCGGATTTGCCTGGTAGACGCCATTGATCAGGCCCACCCGGACACCGGATAGTACGTGGTGAAAAGGAATATCGGATATGGCCAAGGCAGCTCCAGCGCCGATAATGGCCAGAACACTGGGATCGCGCTGCGGATCGGCCGAGAGCACCATCGCGATGATCTGCGTCTCACAGCCGAAGCCTTCGGGAAACAATGGGCGAATTGGCCGGTCGATCAACCGGCTGGTGAGAACTTCCTTCTCTGAAAGCCGCCCTTCGCGTTTAATGAATCCGCCCGGAAACTTGCCCGCGGCATAGGTGTACTCACGGTAATCCACCGTGAGCGGAAAGAAATTGGCGCCCACTTTGGGCTGCGCGTTGGCGCAGGCGCTAACCAGCACCACCGAATCCCCCGAACGAACAACAACAGACCCATTGGCCTGTTTGGCAATCTTACCGGTCTCGATGGAGACCTTTGACCCGTGAAGGTCTATTTCAACAACATGTGACATGATTTAACCCCGATGCACCTTTGCGCATGATAACTTTCTTGCGCGCCTGACGGGAAACTCCGCGGCGCGCGAATCAAGTCCGGGACTAAGTGAGGACTTAGAGCTGTAGGAACCGCTTACCGAAGCGGCTGTGCGCGAAGGACTGTACGAGTTTTGCTACTGGGCTGAACCCCGCACCCGCGCTGCCTTGAGACCGTTCTAACGGCGGATGCCGAGACTCTGAATGAGAGTCTTATAACGTTCTGGACTGCGATCTTTTAGGTACTTGAGCAATTTTCGACGGCGAGCCACCATCATCAGCAAACCACGCCGCGAGTGATGATCTTTGTGATGCGTCTTAAAGTGCTCAGTCAGTTGCAAAATACGCTGACTCAGAAGAGCAACCTGAACCTCTGGCGAACCCGAATCCGACTTATGTGTCCGGTACTTCCCAATTACTTCCGACTTTTGTTCAACCGCCAGGGCCATGCTAGAAACGATACTCCTCGTCTTTTACTTAATCTCGAATTTATACTCCTAGATGCTAACACACCATTCATGGGGGCATCGTAAGGGAGATCAACGAACTGGGCAGTTTCCGAGTCGCAACAGTCTTGCGCGCCTGTCATACTCAGGATCACATGGTAATCGCGGTGATTGCTCCAGCGCAGCCCGCAGCTTTTTTCGACCTGTTATGGGATGGCGTCTGGGAAGCGACCCTCGATGTCTCCCCGTTCGGCGTTGCCGTTCAGAGCCGGATCACGGACAGGTCTGACTTGGCGGCTCAGCGTGCAATCCTCGCTAGTTTGCGAGGCGAACAAATTGACGCAATCGCGCTAGTGCCTTCCCATGCGACCGGGCTGAACCCGCTTATCGACGATTATATCGAACGCGGTATTCCGGTCATCACCTTTCATTCCGACGCTCCAGCCAGCCGCCGCACGCTCTTTGTCGGGCCGGACGCTCTACAAGCCGGCGTTCTAGCAGGAGAAGTGCTCGTAAAACTCATGGGCGGCCGAGGGCGCCTGCTCTCGTTTCCGGGATTGGGCGGCGAACACCACCTCGCGCAACGCTATGAGGGGCTCCGCCTTGAACTAAGCCGCCACCAGGAGGTGAGTGAAGTCACTTGCGCGTTCGACGCCAGTTCGCCGGAAAGCGTGGCGGCGGCGATTCGGAGACAGCCAGGTCCGATTGACGGCGTCTACATTTGCTCCGATCAAGCCGCTGGCGTAGCCGAAGGTCTGGAACTAATGGGCATCCAGGCGCCCTGCGTCGGTTTTACCAACACGGAATCCGCGCGGCCCTACCTGGAACGGCGGACAATCTCGGCGATCATCGATGAAAGCCGCTATCAGCAAGGTTATTTCGCGGTACAGAAAGCCTACGAGTCGATCCTCAAGCGTGGCGAATCGGTCCCTAAAAGCGTTCTCATGCCCAGTACGGTGATCTTTAGTTCCAACATGCGGGATACGGCGGGTGGTCAACCACTCAATGAGGCGTTTGAAGGTTTAGTCCTGCAGCGCACAACGACGCTGCGCACCTATCAGCAAATGCTCGAAGGGGCGAACAGGAAGCTGGAGGGTCTCGCGACTACCGATCCATTGACTGGTCTTATGAATCGCCGCAAGTTCGACGAAATTCTTGACCAGGAAGTGGCGCGAGCCCTGCGTTACGGGCGTCTTTCCCTGCTGATGATCGATCTGAACTGGTTCAAGATGGTCAATGACCAATTCGGGCATCAGGCCGGGGATGCTGCCCTTCAAGCCGTCGCCAAAGCGCTCCGTTCCCGCTGCCGCAGCACAGACGCTTGCGCGCGCCTGGGCGGTGACGAGTTCGCTTTGATCCTGCCCAATACGGAGGCGCCAGGCGCGGCGGTTGTCCGCGACTCGATCAGCAGCCTGGTAGAAGAGATCCGGCTTGCGGTGGGCGACGAACGAATCGGCTTGAGCGTGAGCATCGGAATAGCCACCTTGCCGGATGAAGCAAGCACGGCGCAGAGACTGATGGCCGTTGCGGACGCCGATATGTATAGGACCAAGGCCGCTATGAAGATGGTCTCGTCTTGAACGGTCAGGGGGCAACCGAGTCGCGTATGGCGGCATGCTTGGAGAGCCCGGGAAAAGCACAACCATGGCACTGTGGGCTGGATGGAGAGACGATGAGCGCAACCAAATCATACGAGGAGATCATCGATTTCATCACGGCAGGCACAACTCCGGACGCCGTGGTCGCGTTCCGACCCTCTGATGGCGTACAGCAGCGCGTGTCGGAGTTGGTCAAGCGCTCCAAGTAGGGCACCATCTCGCCCGAAGACCAATCTGAACTCGAAGACTACTCGCAGCTCGAGCACATCATGATTATGGCGAAGGCGCGGGCACGACAGCACACCCAGCTTGGGCAGTGATGTACGCGAGCCGCTGCGGCGATTCGTCGCAGAACGCGCGGTTCATCGCTGTGAGTATTTCTCAGGTTCATTGTTCTCGCTCCACCGATAGGAGAGTGCCAGCGCACGGAATAAGATAGAGCGCCGATTGTGATTTGTTAGCTCTATCGAAAGTCCCGGCTGCGAACGGGGAGCGCCGGAGCACCCTGTTGCGGGTCGAGGTGCTTCAATTGTGCCGACCAATCCCAGACGTGGCGTGCTACCACGTGCAGCACTTGGCCTTCTCTTTGCACCACTCCCCAGCAGGCCAGAAGCTTTCCGTGATAAACGGCGTCGTGATGTTTTTCATGCACGTGCTTCCAGACAATCAGATTGGCCGCTCCGGTTTCATCTTCGATCGTGACGAAAATTGTTTCCTTTGCGGTTTGGGGATGCTGACGGAATAGCACGAGCCCGGCCACCAGAACCGTCTTTCCGGCTTGCATCTGTTTTAACTCCGTCACCGTAATGACTCGTTTGGCCTTCAAGCGCGGGCGCAGGAAAGTTAGAGGATGTTCGCGCAGCGTCAGTCCCGCAGCTAGATAGTCCGCCAGGACTTCCTGACTTGCGGTTGTGGATGGCAAATCGGCATCCGGGTCATCGAAGAGATCCGCCGCCGCGAAGAGCGGGGGAATCTTCCCATCGAGAGCGCTGGTTTTCCATAGGGCTTGGCGCCGTCCGATGGTTATGGAGGAAAATGCATCGGCCCACGCCAGCCGATCTAGCGCGCGCCGGTTGCATCCAGCGCGTCTTGCGATCTCGGCGGGTGTGCGATATCCGGGGCCGCGCGCCGCCACGAGTGCTTTCGCATCTTTTTCCGGCAGGCCGGACACCATGTGAAGACCTAACCGGACAGCGTGACGGGAAGAGTTCGCGATTGGCTCCAGCGCCGTCTCCCAATGACTGTGATTGACGTCGATGGGGCGAACTTCCACACCATGTTCACGCGCATCGCGCACCAACTGCGCCGGGGCGTAGAAGCCCATCGGCTGGCTGTTCAGGAGCGCCACGCAAAAGACATCGGGGTGGTGGCATTTGATCCATGCCGAGACATACACCAGATTGGCGAACGAGATGGCGTGTGCTTCCGGAAATCCGTAAGTTCCGAAGCCTTCGATCTGACTGAAGCATTTTTCGGCGAACTCTTTTGGGTATCCGTTCTTTCGCATTCCTTCGAGAAACCGCTCACGCAAGGAAGAGATCGTACCCACGTGGCGGAACGTCGCCAGCGATCGCCGCAGTTCGTCGGCTTCGTCAGGAGTGAAGTTGGCGCCAATGATGGCGATCTGCATCGCCTGTTCCTGAAAAAGGGGAACTCCAAGAGTTTTCTTTAAGACCGCTTTTAACGCCTGGCTTGGATACTCAACCGGCTCTTTGCCTTCCCGGCGTCGAAGATAGGGGTGTACCATGTCACCCTGAATTGGGCCGGGGCGGACAATCGCAACCTCAATCACCAAGTCATAAAATTCTTTCGGCTTGAGCCGAGGCAACATGCTCTGCTGCGCCCGGCTTTCCACCTGAAAGACCCCGATAGAATCGGCGTTCTGAAGCATTGCGTATACAGCAGAATCTTCCTGCGGGATTGTGGCAAGCGTGAGTTCCTTTCCATAGTGATGGTCCAGTAATTCGAAAGCTCTTCGAATCGCGCTGAGCATTCCCAAGCCGAGAATATCCACCTTCATGAGCCCCAATTCATCAATGTCATCTTTCTCCCACTGAATGACGGTGCGATCCTTCATCCTCGCGTTCTCGATGGGAACCAGCTCATCTAAACGGCCGCGCGCGATGACGAACCCTCCAACGTGCTGCGAGAGATGACGCGGGAACCCAACCAGTTGATTCATCAAACGTACAGCAAGTTGTTTGCGCTCCGGTGAAACGTTATTAGAAAGTTCCAGCACTTTCCCGACTTCCCGGATTACGCGCCGCCTGCGGAAGTGCACGACAGTGGCAGTGAGTCCGGCGCGGTCGCGTCCATATTTCTCGTAGATGTGCTGGATGACTTCTTCCCGCCGCTCATGTTCGAAATCGACGTCGATGTCAGGAGGCTCATTGCGAGCGGACGAGATGAATCTCTCAAAGAGCAGTCCGCATTTCACAGGGTCCGCTTCGGTGATTCCCAGGCAGAAGCAGATGACCGAATTTGCTGCCGACCCGCGGCCCTGACACAGAATGTTTCTGCTCCTCGCGAACCGTATAATTTCGTGAACAGTGAGAAAGTAGGGCGCATACTCACGTTCCGCGATGAGCTTCAACTCGTGATTGATCTGCTTGATAACTGCTTCAGGGACGCCCTCGGGGTAGCGGCTCTTGGCTCCATCAAACGCACGACACTTTAGATCTTCGAACGCCGACATGCCTGGCGTGACAATTTCTTCGGGATATTCATAGCGAAGCTCATCGAGCGAGAAGCGGCATCGATCCGCGATTTCGATGGTTGCATCCAGCGCCTCCGGCCACTCGGCAAAGAGTTGAGCCATTACCCGAGGCGGCTTCAAGTGGCGCTCAGCATTGGCATCCAGGCGAAATCCCGCTTCGATGAGCGTGCACTTTTCGCGAATACAAGTCAGGACATCCTGAAGCATCTTCCGCCCTGGCTCGTGATAGAAGACATCATTCGTAGCGACGATCGGAATGGCTAAAGATCGCGCAAAGCCAGCGACGGTGCGAATCCACTGCCGGTCGTCTCCACGACAGGAGTGTGTCAGCGCGAGGTGGAGATCTCCACGAAACAAATCAGCGCAGCGTTGCATGTGCGTTCTCGCGGATTCCGTAAGAACCTGTGGGAACGGAAGAATGAAGCGCTGGCCTTCCGCATATAACACGACATCGGCGAGTTCAAGAAGGCATTCTCCCTTGGTTGCCCGGCGCCGGCCCAGCGTCAGGAGCTGCGTGAGATTCCCATATGCTTTGCGGCTCGTGGGATAGCAGAGAAGGCTTTCCCCATTTGCGAGATCGAGACGGCACCCCACAATAAAACGGGTATGAAGCTTTTCCATCCTTTTCAATGTGGAGTGCGCCAGTACAATGCCGGAGAGTGTGTTGCGATCAGTTAGGGCAATTGCATGGTGATGATATTCGTTGGCGGCATTCACAAGCTCCTGGGGATGCGACGCTCCACGCAAGAAGCTGAAGTTGGACGATACCTGCAATTCCGCGTATTGGCGCATACAACGTTTTAAGGAAGATGTCCGTGTAGGAACCAGTGTTCGGATGGATCGCAAAAGATCCAGAAGCGGAATCCTTTGTCATCTTCAATCCGGTAGTAGTCGCGTGTACTCCAACGCGAGTTTTGCTCGCGCCACCATTCGGCGGTCAGGCGCTCCGGTCCCTCCGAACGGACGACGCGATGGGTCTGCTGCCCGATAAGAAACTGTACCGGCGATCCGCCCGGAATGAGGATAGAGACTTGAATAGGCATGGGCGGATCGATCAAGCGGATGGGCCGCACGCGCCAGGCCGGCCATTCCGCGCTTGCAAGAGTAGAGGCACTGGCGGGGCGAAGTTCCACCGCATGTTCCGGCAAGTAACGTTCGCGCACCCGGATGCGATTCACTTCCTGGAACCCCAACCTCATTCCAAGACGATCAACCAGTGCATCGAACGATTCTTCATCGTCTGCCGCATCCGATTGAGAGAGGCTGAGCTGCGCCGGATGGAGCGCCTCGACACCAGGAACAGCAAGAACAAAGGTTTCAAATCCGAAGTCTGCCCATAGCTTCTCCAGCTTGTCCTTGAACAGCCGCATGAGATGAGGAATCGCGCGATTGGGCTTCGATGTACGCACTTCACATCGATCCACAGTTCCATCCACCCGATAACACGCAAGGTCCATGTGCCTCGATCCGAGATGATTTTTTTCAAGCCGTGCGCAGATCTCCCGCAACAAATCTCGAAGCACATATTCAACCGAGCCGACAGTGGAGACTGGCTCCGCAAGAATTCGTGAGGCTCGATACGCTGCCGGAGGACGCCAGGGTGTCAACGGCTCTTCTGCTTCGTGAAAAGCCTGATCGAGGCGCCGGAGAAGCGTGGAACCAAATCGCACGCCCAACGAGCGGCGCGGAATCTTTCGCACCGCGGCGATGGCGCCTAATCCAAGACGCCGCAGGTCTAAGACAATTTCATTGGGGAGTCGAAGCGCTTCCACGGGCAAAGGATCGAGAGCGGAAACAATATCCTCACCATGAACAATGAATTTATTGCCATAACGCGCGAGCGCCCATGCAGCGCCCCAAGTGCCGGCGATGGCTGCGTGCGATTCGATGCCCATTCGACACAGACGGCGCTGGAGATCGATGAGCAAGCGGTCCTCGCCTCCGAAAAGATGCGTGCAGCCGGTGATGTCGAGGATGACGCCGCCATACCCATCTTGTGAGACAAGCGGCGAATAGCGATCGCACCATTCGACAAGCCGCGGTAGGCGATCACCTGCATCTGGACAATAAAGACTAAGAAAACAACGTGGAAAACAACGTGCCATCTCATCCCGCTAGTGCCTTGCGCGCGGCCTGCTTCACCGGTTGAGCCGGGATGGCGTTCAGTTTTCGATCGCGCCATTCCAGAGTCCAGCTCCCTGGGCGTCCGCCACGGCAATAGAGAAGATCCAACGCCCATACGGGTTCGTCGAACCGTTGACCGGGTCTACCAATGACAGAGGAAACCTTCCATCGTGTAATCGGAGAAGCGATGGGAGCGGATGCAGCATTGCCTAAAAGAAATCCCGTCGCTCCGCTGGCTTCTGCCGCAAGCTGTAAACGACGGGATTCGGTGAGATCGAGACCGTTGAGTAAAGCAATGACCGCGCTGACTTGTGGGCAGCGCAACGCTTCCATTACTGTCCAGGCTAAATCCTGTGTCCGTCTTGTGGAGACGTGGAGGACTTGTTCTAATTTCACTCCATATGGGAGAAGGCCCAATGGATGTAAGGAACGGTCAGGCGCGATGTATAGAATGTTGCCCACGTCTCCAGCAAGCCGTGAGGAGAGGGCGGCACAGAAAGCAATGGCATTGGCAAGGCTGGCGCCTTTGACCTCATGAATGCAGCCCGCGGATAGTCCACCATGCGGGAGCCAGCGATCTATGGCATCCGCAATCGGGATAGTGCGCGAAAACCGGCGCTGGGTTTCTTCGAGACCGTTGATCCGCTGATGGAGTGTGTCGAGGATCGGATTGGCGAGCATTTCTTAGCGATCAGCATAGCACGATTTTCGCCTTTTGTTCACCTATCCAGGCTGTCGGAACGTCACGGCTGATAGAATCCCGCGTTTGACGCAAATCCGCTTACGGCCAGATCAAGCTGCCTTCGTCCGATGGGTGATTTAAGAGTGGTTGTCCTCTTCCTGGAAGCGTTATTTCTAGGTTGTGCTCGCTGTCAAGGGAGCGGGGGCAACATCCATCCAGTAGTATGCGGCGCGCGGCGTGGAATATCGCGCGCTTGTTGTTCTTGAGCACCCGTTGCGGCTAGGCGTGAAGAGGCTTGCGGCTCCGTCGTCCAGTAAGTCTCGAAGACATTGGATCCTTAGCAAAAGATGTGCATCATGCCCACCCGGCGTCCAAATATTTTGGGCGCTTCAAGTTCATCTCTCATGATGTCTTTCATCGTTCTCTCCCTTGCTAACCCCGGTCATGCTTGCGCCTCTGCGTCGCGCTTTCGGAAGGCGGCTTCTCCAGCGTCGGACACCTCGACCCACTTCGGGTCAGGCGAGGCCGCGGCGGCGTAGTTGTCGTGCCAGTTCCACCACTTGTACGGCGGGGTCTGGGGGTAACCCTCTGGCGAGTCCTCCCAAGTTTCCTGCCGGCCGAGCGGCGTGATATCGAGGTAGCTCCAGGTGGTCCCCATCGCCTCGTCGCCGCGGCCGTTGATGAAGTATGTGCGGAACACCTTGTCGCCGCCGCGGATGAATGCATTATGGCCGTGCCACTCGTCCACGCCGAAGTCGATGTCGAAGCTGTCCGTTATGGTGTACCACGGCATCTTCCAGCCCATTCGGGCCTTCAGGCGCTCGATGTCCGCCTGCGGCGCACGCGAGGCGAACGCGAGGGTGGTGTCGCGGGCGTTCAGATGCGCGAGGTGGGCTACCTGGTCGGCTCCGAAGGAGCAGCCGCGGCAGGCATGCTCGGGCCAGCCGAAGACGCCGGGCTCGAAGAAGGCGCGGTAGACGATCAATTGACGACGGCCCTCGAACAAATCGAGCAGGCTTACCTTGCCCTTGGGTCCGTCGAACTCGTACTTCTTGTCCACGGCCAGCCAAGGCATCCGCCGGCGTTCGGCGGCCAGCGCGTCACGGGAGCGGGTAAAAGCCTTCTCCTTCACGAGGAACTGCTGGCGCGCAGCCTCCCACTCCTGCTGCGACACGATCGGGGGTGTGTTCATTGCGAGATGCCCTTTCCCGTGTTCCTTGTCTCTCTCTTCACGTGTTCCATCTTTATGTGTCGTCATCGACTTAACTCCTTTCGTAAGATACCGTTCATTCCGTCTCGATATAACCTGTTGAGCGGCGCTCAGATACAAACTTAACGCTGGAGTATAGAACAGGGGGAGTGACAAGTGTGGCGGGATTCACATCGACGCGCCAAATTACTGCGGCAGCAAGTCCTTCGGACGTCCTCGACAGGCTGCTGAATTCCACGCAGTCCACGGTGAGCGCGTAAATTCAGCGATTGGAGGAGGAAGTCGGGCGTCCGTTATTCGTGCGCAGCACGAGGTCAGTCCAACTCACCTCCGCTGGGGAAACTCTCCTTGGTTACGCCAGAACCATAATGCGTTTGAATGAAGATGCACGCTTGCGGCTTTCTGGCGTGCGCCACGCCGGGAGAGTGCGAGTCGGAGCACAGGAGGACCTTACGGACAGCTGGTTGCCTCAGGTTTTGTAGTGCTTCTGCCGTCAATTCCCGGAGGTTGAAATCGAAGTCGAAATCGGCATTGGAACAAGGCTGTTCGAAATGGTCCAAACCCAAGAGCTTGATCTTGCCGTGAGCGCTGTATGTAACGGCCGGGCTGAGGGTAGGAAACTGTGGACTGAGCCATTGGTATGGGCATTTTCGGCAGGAGTTGAGTTATCAAGTGTGCTGCCGCTGGCATTTTTCCGCAGCCATCTCCGTACCGTGAGGCGGCGCTGCGCGCGCTAGCGGCCGCTCGCCAAAGCTGGAACCATTCAACCTCTACACCCTTCGACACACCTGCCTCACGCGCTGGGCGGCATACATGGACCCATATACTCCCGCGTACTCCCGCGTATTTAGCGGGGCAGGATACGGTGCGCTCTGCGACGGAGCGGGCACACAAGGGTCCAGGTAGCCAGAGTTTCGACCATGGCGACAAAAACAGCTCTCCCGTGAGCAAACGCCAGGAGGGCGTCAAAAGCTTTGGAATGAATGGGAGGAATTGGTCGGGGCGGCAGGATTCGAACCTGCGACTTCCTGGTCCCGAACCAGGCGCTCTACCAGGCTGAGCCACGCCCCGAACAGTCTTAGTCTATCAAGTGGAGAGAGCGGGACCTAATCCTGGCGCTTCAGCTCTTCGATTAAGCCGGTCATGCCCTTACGCCGGTAGATATCGGTCAGCCGCTGCTGCTCGGGTGAGGTGGCCAATTCGCGCCGCAAAATAGGATCGCTGGTGGCTTGATAGATGTCGTCGCGAGAGGGAATCCAGAGCTTGCCGTCCACAAACTCCACGTCGCTGACAAAAGTCATCAGCGCGCCGATCGTCATAGGCTGGCCGGTGGGACGTAAGAAGCGCAGTGTGCCCGACTGGTTGAGGCTGACCGTCTGCACCGGACCGAGTGCCATGGAAGCGGGAAGCGATCCGGCCACAAAGTCCCGGCCGCGCTCATCGCGCACAATCCAACCCATTTCGATGCTGCGTACGGCTTTCTGCGAGATGTTGCGCACTTCCACCCGCGGGATACGCACTTCGTTTCCCGACACTTGCGCCGCGCCGCGCATGGCCTGTACGGGCGAACTCGCGAAAGACACCGGATCCACGGTCAGCGGCTGCTCCGGCCGCGATTGCGCGCGCGGTCCTTGCAACAGCTCCAGTCCCAGCTGCTGCGGATTAACATCCTGCATTCCGAAACCTAATTCTTCGCGAACCTGGGCCGTCCGCCCGCCTTCGAGCAGCTTCGCCAGATACCGGCGGTCGCGCCGGGCTTGCAGTTCGAACACCATTAGGGAACGCCGCGAATGCAGCTTGTCCGGGCCATATGCCGTCAGGTCGTTAAACAAGGCACAATCCAATGCAACTTGCACAATCGCCGCGTCGGTCTTGGGAACGTTAAACGGCCGCAGCAATTCCATATCGATGCGCACCGGAAACACTTCGCCCGGCGGTATATAGAGGCTGGGCATGGTGACCGAGCCTTTGCCGGACGGTGTCAGGTCTTGCGCCTCGACGCGCAGGGTCACGCCCGAAATTGGCTTGCTGCCGATATTGCGCAGCACTACAGAGGCATGCAGATCCAGCGCCATCGACATGCCGCGCACGTGCGCCGTCGAAGGGCCCATGTTGAAAGAAACCACCACCACGGGAGAATCTCGCGGGAACTCCACGGCCAGCCAGCGCCCGCTCTTGTCGACGCCATCGGCCGCGCCGCTATCCGCCGCGCCGCTATCCGCCGCGCGCGCCGCCGGCAGACATACAGCTACCAGAAGCGCCGCCAGCACCGCGCGATGGAATCTACTGCCCATACACCTTTGTAATCGTCACTTGGCCAGTTTCTTCGTCAATGTAGCGGGCGGACACGCCAGAAGTACCCGAGAGCGAAATAACGGCCGAGGTAGGATGCAAAATCGTCAGCGTGGCGCCCTGGGTGCGCACCGCGATGCCATCCGGAGTCGATCGCAGCACCGTGCCCGTGGGCTGCGGCTTGTCTAATCCGGCGGCGCCACGCAAGGAAGCTATCAAAAAAATGCACGCTTGCGCCCTACGTTTTCAATACAGCGCGACGCATCCAGGCCCACCGCTATGTTGCCCATCATTTCGCGCTCCAGAACCGGCCACTGCGCAATCGCTTCGAAACCGGTAAGGGTTTGCGAGCTGGCTTCACGCTTCAACTCAGCGGTGGCGGAGCGAAACAACAACACTTGATGCTCGCAATCGCCGCAATGCGCCACATGGCGGCCCGCGCGCAGCCGCGTAATGAGCGGCAAATCACCGGTTGCATAGAGCGCCAGTGTCTCCAAAGTAGGGTGCAAAGGCATCCGTGCATTCCTTCCTAGCCCGGTCATAAGGACTTCCTCGATTCCAGATAGCGCTTGAATTTGATGCGCGCGTTCGCAATATGCGACCGCACCGTAGCCATGGAGCAATTCATCTGCAGCGCCACTTGTTCGGCCGGCATATCCTCCACATCGCGCAGCAGAATCGCCATGCGCTCGCGCTCCGTCAACACGGCAAGTCCGCCATCCAGGTGCAGCTTTCGCTCGCCCCGCAATAAATGCTGCTCGGGGCTTTCTAGTGTTGAGCTCGCGGTTTCCGCTACCTGCGTCACGTCGACAAACGCAAACTTCTTATTCCGCCGCAAAAAATCGATGGCGGTGTTGGAGGCGATCCTGGAGAGCCAGTGACTCGCCTTCTCCAGATCCTTCAACTGCCCCTGCCGCTGCAACGCTTTAATGAATGTTTCCTGAGTCAGATCCTGCGCGTCATCCACGTTTCCCACAATGCGATAAATCAAAAGGAAAATGCGGCGCAAATTCTGTTGCACGAAACGCGTCTGCGCGTCCGGCTCGGCGTGTGTTTGCGCGGGCGAAACCGGGGGCTGCGGTTGGGGCGAAGCTTCACTCACGAAGTCCTCCGGCGCCACCGCGGAAACAAGCACTCCCGCGAATCCGCTATCCCGCATCGACCACACCCGTTCGTCCGGCATTCCCCTACAAAGGGATGACGAATAAGCGCTCTAAACGTGCAGGCCGAACTAGCCATGGACGGTATCTTAGAGTATATGAGACCTGTAGCGGTAATAGGCATCGGCAAAACAGCTTTTGGCGCCTTCCCTGACCGTGGTCTGCGTTCATTAGCAGTGGAAGCCGTCGAAAATTCTCTAACTGATGCCAATATACAAGCATCGGCCATTCAGGCGTTCTACCTCGGCAATTTTGCCGGACCCTCTTTTTGCGGGCAGAACCACCTGGCGCCATACGTGGGCGCCGCAGCCGGCTTGCGCGGCATACCCTGCACGCGCTTTGAAGCCGCCTGCGCTTCCAGCGGATCGGCATTCTTCCACGCCTGGCAGAGCGTAGCAGCCGGCGTTTATGACATTGTGGTGGCGGCGGGCGTGGAGAAGATGACCTCGCAAAGCACCCCGCGCGTTACCGAAATCCTGGCGGGCGCCGGCGATATGTCCGGTGAGGGTCTAGCCGGCGCTACCTTCCCTGCCCTGTTCGCCATGATTGCGCGCCGCCATATGCACAGCTTCGGCACTACGCGCGAACAACTGGCGGCAGTCGCTGTCAAGAATCACGCGAACGGAGCCAAGAATCCCCTGGCTCACATGCGCAAGGTAATCACGCTCGAACAGGCGCTTGCGGGGAAGCCGGTAGCCGAGCCTCTGACCGTTTACGATTGCTCCTTAATCAGCGACGGCGCCGCAGCCGTAGTAATCGTCCCGGCCGAGCACGCCACGCGCTACACGTCTCGCTTCGCCCGCGTACGCGCCGTGTCTCAAACCTCCGACTACGTCGCTCTCGACAACAAGGCGGACGTCACCATTTTTCCGTCGGTGCAACTGGCAGGCCAACAAGCCTACGCCATGGCGGGCATCGGCCCCAGCGATATTGAAGTCGCGGAATTGCACGACTGCTTCACCATTGCCGAAATTATTGCAAGTGAAGACCTCGGGTTTACCGAGAAAGGACAGGGCGGTCCCTTTGCCGAGGCGGGCTGCACGTCTATCGGCGGACGTATTCCTATCAATACGAGCGGGGGCCTGAAATCAAAAGGTCATCCGGTGGGCGCCACGGGCGTGGGACAAATCTGCGATATTGTCATGCAACTGCGCGGAGATGCCGGCGAGCGCCAGGTAGCGCGTCACCGTATCGGGCTCACGCAGAACCTGGGCGGCTCCGGAGCAACTTGCGTCGTCACCATTTTGGAGGCAGCATAAAATGCAGGACTCACGCGATGGCGTCGTCTATACCGAAACCATTGTCCATTCACCACCCGAACAATACGCCGCGGACGCGCCTTATCAACTGGCCATCATTGAGCTCCACGCGGGCGGGCGCCTCACCGCGCGAATTCTAGGCAAAACGCCCGAAGAACGCGCGCATATCGGCGACCATGTCACCTTCGTCGAAGACCGTAACGGCGTGGCTTATTACCGGCTGGGTTTCAGGCCGAACCAGCAATAAAAGGCGTCCTCAACCGTTATACTGGCACGTGGCTTTTAGCGACTGGTTGCTTTCGGATTTACGCGTTCCCAAAGGCGTTCACAGCGAGGCCGAATCCACTCATGCGTGGTGGCGCGTCATGTGTCTCACCGGCGTCGATTACTTCTCAACGCTGGGTTATCAACCCGGAATCGCCTTTCTCGCCGCGGGCATGCTCTCTCCCGTCGCCACCGTTGTCTTGGTGATTGTCACGTTGTTCGGCGCTTTGCCGGTGTACCTGCGCGTGGCGCAAGCAAGTCCGAACGGACAGGGCAGCATCGCCATGCTGGAGAAAATTTTTCCGCGCTGGGGCGGCAAGTCGCTGGTCTTGATCCTGCTCGGCTTCGCAACTACCGACTTCGTGATTACCATCACGCTCTCGGCGGCCGACGCAGCCGCTCACTTCACCCACAATCCGTTTATCCCCGCCCACATGCAAGGCCAGATGACGGTCACGCTGGTGCTGCTCGGGATCCTGGGCGCTATTTTCCTGAAGGGTTTCAAAGAAGCCATCGGCATCGCGGTTGTCCTGGTTTCGGTTTACCTGGCCCTTAATGTGATCGTCACGGTCGCCGCCCTCATCGAAGTCTTCCGCCACGCCGAGATGATCCCCAATTGGACGCGCACCTTGTACGCGCAACACTCCAGTCCGTGGCAGATGCTGGGCATCTCCTTCTTCCTGTTCCCAAAGCTCGCGCTGGGACTTTCTGGCTTTGAAACCGGAGTGGCGGTGATGCCGCTGATCGATGCCGCCGACCAGGAGGGCCGGATCAAAAACACCCGCAAACTGCTACTCACCGCAGCGGTCATTATGAGCGTGTTCCTCATCGCCACCAGCTTTGTGACCACCCTCCTCATCCAGCCCAGCCAGTTCAATGCAGGAGGCGAAGCCAATGGCCGCGCGCTCGCCTATCTGGCGCATAAATATCTTGGAAACGGCTTCGGATCGGTCTACGACGCCAGCACGATTTTGATCCTGGCATTCGCGGGCGCTTCGGCGATGGCCGGATTACTCAACCTGATTCCCCGCTATCTTCCGCGTTTCGGCATGGCTCCCGAGTGGGCCGCCGCCGCGCGTCCTTTAGTGCTGGTTTTTGTAACCATCTCTTTCGCGGTTACGATTTTGTTCAACGCCGATGTGGATGCCCAAGGCGGAGCTTACGCAACGGGCGTCCTGGTGCTGATTACTTCCGCGGCATTTGCGGTCACACTCATGGTTTGGGACAAAGCCGTTCGCTGGCCCTACCTTGTCATCACGTCGATTTTCGTTTACACAACCGCCATGAATATTCATGAACGGCCCGACGGTCTAAAAATCGCATCCATGTTCGTCTTCAGCATGATTGCCATGTCTCTGATTTCGCGCGCTATGCGGTCGACCGAGCTCCGCATCACGGGCGTCGAACTGGACCACAACGCCCGCGCGCTACTCGAGGAAAACGGCAATGGAACCATTCGTTTAATCGCTCGCAAATACAACCGTGAGACCGAAGAAAGCCTGGATCAAGCCGAACGTGAAGTGCGTTTTGCGCATAGTCTTGACGGAAACGAGCGTTTGTACTTCATTGAGATAGAGCGCGGCGATGCTTCCACGTTCGAAGACAGAATCACGGTGTGCGGCGAGCGCGTGGGCCGGCATGCTCTGTTCTGCGTTTCGAGCCCCGTGGTCGCGAACGCCATCGCCGCCGTTCTCATCCAACTGGAAAGAGCCACGGGTAACGTGCCGCACGCCTATTTCGAATGGACCGAAGGCAATCCCATCGGCAACCTCTTCCGCTTTCTGTTTCTGGGTGAAGGGGACGTGGCGCCGCTGACCCATGAAGTGCTGCGGCGGGCTGTTCCAGATCCGCGGCACCGGCCCGTCATTCACGTCAGCTAGGAGTTGCTGGCGGAGATGGGCGCACGGGCCAATGCCGTTTACTTAAGGAAATTCGTGAGTGACCGAGCATCGTGGTCGCTAACGCTTCCGGCTCGGAGTCAAGAGTGACGCCGACTATGACATTGCGCTTACGCTTCCCGCTCTGTGAAAAAGACAATCCAGTTTCTATTTGGCGAGATACTGACGCGCTATTTCCATGAAGTTGCCTGCGAGTGTCCCGGTAGATCCGGTTCTAGTGCCGAGGTCCACGCTTGTTCTGCCTGGCGCGTGTAAATCCCGGTACACGGCTCCGGGTAGCGCTACATTCGCGACACAAGCCGGCGCGAGCGAGACACCAAGTCCGGCGGCCACCAGCCGTACGAGAGTTGGCCATTGCGGCGCGTCCTGGACAATCCTGGGGTGAAATCCGCTTCTTTCACAGCAGGCGATGGTCCGGTCAAAAGCGAGCGGTCCCATCCGGCGTGCAAACAGGATAAATGGTTCAGCGCGTAGATCCCCGAGACGCAGCGAGCGTTTGCGGGCCAGCGCATGAGCCTCCGGTAGGACTGCCACGTACCGTTCCTGGAGCAAGGTGCTTATCTGGACTCCGTCGGTAGGGTCCCCATCGCGCAGAAAGGCGAGGTCAAGCGTTCCAGCGAGCAGAGCAGCAATTTGCGCGGCAGTGGGAAGTTCGCGCAGGCGAAGTTCCACCTCTGGATAGCGACGCCGGTAGCCGCCAATGGCGGCGGGGAGATCAGTAAACATGATGGAGCCGCTGAAGCCCACGGTCAGCGTGCCTCCCTCGCCGCGTCCAAGGCGCCGCACCTGGGCAAGATCGTCGTGCACTTTTTCGAGGGTAGTTCGCGCGCGCTCGGCGAGAAGCTGGCCGGCGAGGGTTAACTTCACTCCGCGTGTTGTCCGATCGAAGAGACGGTGGCCGAGGATCTGCTCGAGGCGCTTGATCTGCTGACTGAGCGGCGGCTGGGCAATCCCCAGGCGCTGCGCCGCGCGGCTGAAATGAAGCGTTTCCGTCACTGCGACAAAGTAGCGGAGGTGACGTAATTCGATTTCTTCATTCATATCCCCATCATATAAATGCGTATCTTTTAGCTATTGGACATCTCAGAGGTCTTTGCCGTAGGGTGGTTACGAGGAGAGAATTTCCAGTGGCATTTCGCGGAACAAAAGATACGACCTGCTTTGTTTGCGGCCCCGACAATCCGCTCGGCCTGCGGGTGCCGTTCGAGCGCGACGGAGAGGCGGGCAGCGCGGCTTTCTATGTCGCACGCAAGGAGCACGGCGGCTGGAACGGTATTCTTCATGGCGGGGTGACATTTTCGCTCATGGACGAGGCGTTCGGGTGGTGCCTCTTTTTCCGTGATATCCCGTCCGTAACGGCCCGTATCGAAACCCGCTTTCATAAACCGATCCGCATCGGGACGCGATTGCACATTCGGGCGTGGGTGGTGCGGCAACGGCGCCGGCTTTACGATGCTCAAGCGGAAGTGCGGATTGGAGACGCCGGAGGACTGCTGGTTGCCGAGTCCGCGGCGGTGCTATATAACGTCGCTCCGGCGGCAGGCAGGGGAGTCAGCCAATGACAATAGAAGGAACAGAAGTAAGCATCCGCGAGTTCAGGCCAGGGGATGAAATGGCTTTTCGAAAGCTCAATGAGGAGTGGATCAGCCGCCACTTTGCCCTCGAGCCCAAGGACGAGGAGTCATTCGCCGATCCGAAGAGAACGATTTTGGATCGCGGGGGCAGGATCTTCTTCGCTACCAGGAATGGCCAGACGGTTGGGTGCTGCGCTCTGCTGGCGATGGCTCCCGGTGAGTTTGAAGTTGCAAAAATGGCGGTGGAACCATCATCGCGGCGCAGCGGCATCGGACGCAGCCTCCTAGAGAAAGTAGTTGCAGAAGCTAGAGCGTCGCGAGTGCAGCGACTCTATCTGGAGACGAACCGGAAACTTACAGCAGCGATCCGGCTGTACGAATCGCTAGGCTTCCGGCACCTTCCGCCGGAGCGCGTCGTCCCTTCTCCGTATGCACGGGCGAATGTTTATATGGAATTGTATCTTCAGGCGTGATTTGTTTAACGGTGACTTACTCGCCTGGGTGTGCAAGATTAGATCGTGAGCCAACTTGCGTATAAAGCGCCTACGAGCGCTGCGTCCAAAGCGCTTGTAAGCGCCAGCTGGATACTTTTTGCAATCGTGTTATATCTGATTTTCGCCAGTGCTCTGCGGCATTGGGTGCAGCTGCCAAGCTTTGGAAACGTTGGCTTCACGTTGGCATTCGGTCTGTTCTCCGTAATTCACTGCAGTGCGTGTACAGGTTGGAAACGAACGGCATGCTTGGACCCAAATTGGGGCACGTCCCAGTGCTTATTCCCCTGGCGTGGTTCATGGCGCTGTTGCAGTCCTTACTACACCAGTCTTTGCTAAACCAGGGCGTGACAGGCGATGACGTCGAAGCTATTGGATGAGCCGGCCATGGTGGATACGCGTATAAGAATTTCGAAGTGGCGAGGGGAGCCGGATGGCTCTATTCCGTGACTCTTTAAAATACGCGGAAGCAGTTCCAGATTGGTCGCCAGTTTGCCAGCTGCTTCAGTCGCTTCCGCGTTGGAGCCGCCGAGAAGCAGCACCTGCCCGGCCTGGTTGGGGTTACTGACCAGCGCCACAACCGCGTAGGCTTGACCGGTGCCCCAGCCTTCAGCGGTGGGCAGATAGACAGGCGATTCTCCGGCGCGCGGATGCTTGTTGAGAATAAATTCAGACTTCCGGAGGGCGTCAAACTTGAAGCTGAAATCGAGTTGATCATCGAAGAGCTGGCTCCATGGATTGGAGCGCGGACTGCCTAGCAAGACGAAGCTATCGTCCGTTCTAAAATCCGCCAAGCGTACGCTACGCGCGGTTTGCGTGGTCATCGTAAATCTTGCGCCCAGCCCCGAAATGCTGGCAATGCCCAAGGCGATGCCGACATCCACGGCGGCGACGTCGGCCCCGCGAAACGAAATGGCGCGCATAACCGGCTGCGCTTCTGGTTTCAGCGCCGCGGGCTTCGGCCAATAACGCTGGTTGGCGTAGTCTGACAGCGATACCGAATAATTCAGCAGGCGCTGGATGTGTACGATATCGGGATCGCAGAAAATCAGGCGAATTTGCCGGTTCGAGAGAGCTAACGCCGACCACGGCAAGGCCTGTGGCGATACCGCGTGAGCTAAAACAAGCTGGCGCTGCCACCAGAAGCGGTGAGCGAGATCAAGGGCCACGGTCAGCACGACTAATCCCAAAAGAAGCGCCATCAAAGTTCGTGTGCGTGATGTTCGCCGGGCCGGAATGGTAGGTAGCCGCGGCGAATTCCGGACTTCGTTCGCTACTTCGCTTGCCGCCCCAGCCGACAAAGGCGTGACCATGTTGCGGAACTCCGGTATGTAGGATCCGGGACGAAGATCCACGCGGAGGCCGGAGTCGCTGTCCGATTCCGCGTAGAACTGGGTCAGGCGCTTGCGGAGGTCACACGCGGTGACGCGAACAATGGAATCGTCGCCAGTGTCGTAGGAAGGCTCCCGTCCAAACAGCTCGACGCCCAAAGAGCGTTCTTTCAATTCGTCGAAGTGACCATTCAATGCATGATCGACGATGAATTGCAGAAATTCCTGGCTGCGGCGGCTGCCTCGGAAAGCCGGGCTCTCGACAATCTGCCGGACGTGAACTTTGAAGGCGATTACGTGAGGAGCAACCTCAATCACCTTAGTTACGGCGGCCATCTGGTCGAATTGGTTCACTCTTACCGACATGGCATGTCCCCTGACTCAGAGGAGCATATCACGGTGACGACGGGAGCGCCCAAACGCGGTCTATACACGCTTTGCAGGACGTTAGGCAACCGTTAGGAACGGTTTTCTAGCCTTGCTGCGACAGTTGTTTCCGCGTTATGGTTGGGCAACAAAAGGAGACTCTGTTATGTCTTTCGAGAAAGTGGCACAAAACGGGCACCGGGCCCTCCGCGCCATGAAGCGGGGCTGGGTGATGGCGATCGGCTTCGCGCTTGTGGGCTCCGTGGTTTGTTGGGCACAGTCTGAACAAGCGGCTATCACGGGAGTGGTTACGGACCAGAGTGGCGCGGCTGCGCCAAATGCGAAGGTGAGCGCCACTAACACTAATACGCAAGTGGTGGCTGCAACCGAGACCAACGAGCAAGGCAACTATAAGATCCCCTACCTATTACCTGGCACTTATACGATCACGGCGGAGAAAGCCGGCTTTTCGCAGGCGCGCGTGACTAACATTACGCTTCCGGTAGGCCTGACAGCCACGATTAACGTGACGCTACGAACCGGAGAGGTGCGAACCGAAGTGACGGTGGCGGCTAACGCAGAACTGCTGGATCTGCAAAGTTCAACCCTGGGTTACGCCGTCTCGACGCAACAGATTTTGGGATTGCCGACCGGCCGCAACCCTTACGCCACGGTCGGGTTAGCGCCTGGAGTGATGGGAAATTCCTCAGCCGGCACAAATACGGGCGCCGTCATCAGCGGAGGCCGGGCCAGCACGAGCGGAGTTTTGTTCGATGGGCAAGAGACGCGCAACAACTCAACGGGCGGCAACAGCTATACGCCGCCGATGGAAACAGTGGGCGAGCTGAAAGTGTTGACAAATAATTTTTCGGCCGAATATGGGCGGTCGACCGGAGGAATCATTACGGCGGCCGGACGCACGGGGACCAATGCACTGCATGGAAGCGTCTACGAGTATCTGAAGAATAATAACTTGAATGCGAACGGCTGGACCAACAACCGGAACGGGCTGAAGATTAACCCGGTGCATCACAACGAATATGGCTTTTCGTTAGCAGGCCCGGTGTATATTCCGCATTTCTTCAACGGACACAATAAGACTTTCGTTTTCTTCAACTGGGAGCAGCAGAAAGATCACAGCCCCTCCAACTACACGGGAACAGTGCCCACGGCGCAACAACGCACGGGAGATTTTTCGCAGACCAGGAGCAATAGCGGCGCTTTGATTCAGATCTTCGATCCGCTGACGACGGTTTCAGACCCGAGCAACCCCGGCAACTACACGCGCACTCCATTTGCAAATAATCAGATACCGGCCAGCCGCATTAATACGGTAGCGGCAAATTTGCTGCAGTACTATCCGCAGCCGACGCTTCCCGGCGTCGCCAATAACTACGCGCAGGCTGTCACGCGGATCGACAACTGGAACAAGTATTTCGGACGGGTGGACCAAAACTTTGGAGACAGGAACCGACTCTTCGTACGATATGGAGGGCAGTTCGAGCCAGTTACCTATCCGCCAATTAATATCGCGTGGCCGAACTACGGAACAAATGGCGGGCCGGGAAGCTTCACTCAGAATGAATATTCAGGAGTAGTGAGCGACACGGAGACGTTCACGCCCAGCCTGGTAGGCGAGTTTCGTGTAGGCTATACGCGGTCAATACGCACACAGAATCCGGGCACCTTCGACCTCACCACGCTGGGGCTGCCGCAATACCTCAAGACGGCAGCATCCGCGCAGCTCTTTCCCACGATAGACGTGACCGACTTTACCGGCATAGGGCCGCGGCGGGCTTCCCTCAATACCGACGCTGAAAACACTCCGGAGGTACAAGGGCAGTTGACGTGGATACACGGCAACCACTCCGTGAAGACCGGATTTGACTGGCTGTTTTGCGTCTTCAATACGTTGCGGCCGGATTTTCCCTCGGGCGACTTTTCCTTCGACCGGACATTTACGCAAGGACCCAATCCGGCGGTGGCCAGCTCAACTTCGGGCTACGGATTGGCGACGCTGCTGCTGGGAGCGCCCACCGGCGGGCAATTTACCATCGGGCCCGCCTTGGCGTCCTCACAGAAGAGCTACAACGGGTACTTACAGGACGATTGGAAGATAAGCCGCAGCCTGACGGTGAATCTGGGTGTCCGCTGGGAGTATCAGACGCCCTGGAGCGAACGGTACAACCACCTAGCGTACTTCGACACGGGCGCCACGGACCCGATCACCGGGCGGCAAGGCGTACTCAGCTTCGTGAACGGATCTAACCGTTACCCGAGCATTCCCCAACGGACCAACTTCGCGCCGCGAATTGGCCTGGCATATAACTTCGCGAAGAATAGCGTGTTCCGGGCCGGCTATGGATGGTTTTTTGCTCCGAGCAGCGGTGGTATCGGCGGGAGCCCAGGCGACCTGGGCAGCGGTTCGGCAGCGTCCACAAGCGTCTTCCTTGGCCAGCCGCCGGCGGCTCCGAATACACCTCCGGTTGGCGCCTCCATCGGAAATCCGTTTGTTACCGGATTGATCGCCTATCCGAGTACTCTGATCGGGAGCGGCATCGGCGCCATTTTTCCCAACTGGCAGACACCCATGAACCAGATGTGGAATGCGAGCTTTCAGCGCACAATAGGCAGCAACCTAATAGTGGAGGCTGCGTATATTGGCACGCGCGGTGAACATCTCTGGGCCAACATCAACGCGAACGCGGTGAATCCGAGCTATCTTTCCCTGGGATCGCAACTCAATACACTAGTTCCCAATCCCTTCGCCGGGCAGATAGCCAACGGAAGCCTCAGTGCTCAGACGGTCCGGCTCAGTTCTCTACTTTCGCCTTACCCGCAGTACGCGAACATCAATAACCTGCGGGCGTCGATAGGGGACTCCATTTATCACGCGCTGACGCTACGAGCGGAGCGGCATATGGTCCACGGACTGCTTTTTCAAGTGTCGTATACGAAAGGCAAGCTGATTGACAACACGCCGGAGCGCTTCTCGGCCGCCATGGGTTCCGCTATCATCAATCCCTACAATCTGGGGCAGTCGCGTTCGATATCGGATAACGACATTTCACAGCGGTTTGTGGCAAATTTTATCTACCAACTGCCGTTTGGCCGTGACAGGCGGTGGCTTTCGCATGGTATCGGCAGCTACATTCTCGGAAATTGGGAAGTGAGCGGTATTCTCACGTTGCAAACGGGAACACCGGTCGTGATCCAGCCCACCTGCAATACCCAATTGCCAGGCATCGGCTGCTACGCAATGCGCCTGCACGATCCGAATCTGACATCGGGCCAATCTCCTAACCAGTGGTTCGATACAAGCGCGTTTTCAACGGCTCCGCTTTATTCAATGGGTACAGATTCCCGCACCGAGCCGAACTTACGGAATCCCGGGTTGCAGAATTTGGATTGTCTGCTCAGCCGTTCTCAGCCGATTCGCGAAAAGCTGCAGCTTCAGTTCCGGGCGGAGTTCTACAATTCGCTGAACCATACAAATTTGAATGCTCCGCAGACATTGGTCACGGCTGCCGATTTCGGGCAGATTACCACAGCGGGGAATGCCCGGACCACGCAGTTGGGCCTGCGGCTGTCGTTTTAAGTACGCTATCTGATTATGAACAGACGAGCAGTGTTAAAGGCGGCCCTGCTAGGCGCGCCGCTGATTCCGGCGGCTGCGGCACAAGAGGTGGTCAAGCGTTCGAACGGCCTGCCTCGATTATCGATCAAGGATGTAAGAGTCATCACTACCAACGGCGGAAGCAAATACCGGTGGGTGTTTCTGAAGATCATCACCAGCGAGCCGGGTCTTTATGGAATTGGATCGGCTGCGAATCACTACGAGACGATGGCCGTGATTGCCGCGCTCGAAGATCATCTGAAGCCGTGGTTGATCGGGAAAGATCCCGATCGCATTGAAGACCTCTGGCAATCGGCGCAAATGCGGACTTACTGGCGCAACGGGCCGGTGAATAATAACGTTCTTGCCGCGATGGACATGGCGCTGTGGGACATCAAAGGGAAGCGCGCCGGCATGCCGGTGTATGGCTTATTGGGCGGGAAAGCGCATGGCGCAGTGGCGGTCTACGATCATCAGGGCGGCAAGACTAAAGAAGAGTGCCTGGACACGCTGCAAAAGTCAATGGCCAATGGATTCCGCCATGTGCGCATTCAATATGGCGAGGGCGGGTACGGAGGCGGCGGCTTCCTGGCGCAAGGACAAGGGAACAGAGCCGAGGGTGGATATCAGGGGCCGGCGTTCGATGAGCAGCTCTATATCGACACCATTCCGCCGGTGTTCGACTATCTTCGCGCGAAGGCCGGCTTTGAGCCCAAGCTACTGCATGATGTTCACTCGCACTTGAGCGGGATGAACGCGGTGGAACTCTCACGCCGGCTGCAGCCATACCAAATGTTCTTCCTGGAAGATGTGCTGCCTCCGGAGCAGATCAGCTACTACCGCAATATCCGGCAGATCTGCTCTACACCACAAGCGATCGGTGAAGTGTTTTCACATCCTTATGAGGTAATCCCGCTGATCACGGAGCGGCTGATTGACTTCATTCGCTGCCGAGTGGCGGCAACCGGCGGCATTACGCCCATCCGGAAACTGGTGACGCTGTGCGAGCTGTTCGGGGTGAAGACGGCGTTTCAAGAGGGCGGCGAAAACGACCCGGTGAACCAGATGGCCAGCTACCATGTCGATCTTGCGAGTACGGCATTCGGCATTCAAGAGGAAAATCATTTTCCGCCCCTCGTGCATGAGATGTTTCCGGGTACCGGAGAAATTCGCAAGGGATATTTGTACGACAGCGGCAAGCCGGGACTGGGAATAGATATCAATGAAGAACTCGCCGCCAAGCATCCGCTGGGCCAGATTCGCGATGGGGGCGCCTATAAGACAGACCGCACGATAGACGGAACGGTGGCGAAGCCATGATGGTGAAAAGTTTGCTGGCAGCGCTGGCGCTGGGCTGCGCGGCGATGCGCGGGGCGGATCACGTAGACCCATCCACATTGAACAACAAAGTGCTGCTGGGTTATCAAGGCTGGTTCAATTGCCCGGGAGACGGCTCACCACGTAATAACTGGCGGAGCTGGTCACGGGGCGTGCCGGCCGCGGACACGTTGACCATCGATTTGTATCCGGATTTACGAGAGCTGGATGCGGACGAGCGCTGTGCGCCGCCGGGCATGACGATAAATGGAAAACCCGCGTATCTGTATTCGGCGTGGAACAGGAAGACGGTGCTGCGGCATTTTCGCTGGATGAAGGAATATGGACTCGACGGCGTGCTGGTGCAGCGTTTCGTGGGCAGCACGGCGGATAAACGGGCGACGGGCGATGTCGTGCTGAAGAACGTCATGGCGGGGGCTGAAGCGTCAGGCCGGACGTTTGCGATTGAGTACGACATTTCGGGCGGCAAGCCGGAGACGTTTGCCCAGACGATTGAAGAAGACTGGAAGTACCTGGTGGATGACCTGAAGGTGACGGCGCATCCGAACTACCAACGGCACAATGGAAAGCCGGTGGTCTCAGTGTGGGGAATGGGATTGAACGAGGCGGGCCATCCACCGGCAGATGCCGCGGCGGCGAAAGAACTGATCGAATGGTTTCAATCGAAAGCGCCGGCGAAGCACCAGGTGACTTACATGGGAGGCACTCCTTCGCGCTGGCGCATTTTGCAAAACGACGCGCGCAAGGAGCCGGAATGGGCGGACGTGTTCAAGATGATGGACGTGGTGCAGCCTTGGACAGTAGGGCGCTACCGGGATACGGCGAGCGCGGACCGGTGGAAAGATGAAATGCTGGGACCGGATCTGACACTGGCGGCGCGAAATCATCAGCTGTATATGCCAGTGATCTTTCCGGGATTCTCCTGGCATAACTTGAAACCGGAATCAGAGAAGAATCGCATACCACGCAACCGGGGAGAGTTTTTGTGGCGGCAGGCGTACAATGCCAAGCTGACGGGAGCCAGCGTCTTGAAGATTGCGATGTTCGATGAGGTGAACGAGGGAACGGCGATTTTCAAAGCGGCGGCCAAGCGGCGAGATGCTCCGGACCAGGGATTTTGGTTGACGCTCGATGCCGATGGAGCGGACCTGCCCAGCGATTGGTACTTACGGTTAGCGGGTGAGATCACGCGCATGTTTCACGGGGAGATTCCCGCGACGGAGAAGATGCCGGCGAATCCCATGAGCGGGGTCCGGTAAGAGCCACGGTCCAACGCCACAGCGCCTTCATTCGTCCGGCATTGCGGCTGCGGCCTCGGCTGCGGTGAGAAGCTGACGCAGTTCGCGCAATGCGGCGCCGCCCAATTTTACGGAAAAAGCCCGCTGCGCCTCTTCCCATAAAGGCTGGCTCTGACGCAGTTTGCGCTGGCCGAGGCTCGACATGCTCAGCAGATGCCGGCGCCGATCGTCTCCGGTGGACGTGGTCAGAAATCGCGCGAGTTCGAGCGGTTGCAGGTTTCTGGTCAGAGTGGTGCGGTCCATACCGAGTTGAGCGGCGAGTTCGCTGCGGCTCAGGCTTCGAGCCCGGGAAATTTTGGCGAGTATGGAGTACTGCGTGATAGTGAGCCCCGCCGGGCTCAAGAATTCGTCATAAAACGTTGATAGTTTGCGCGCGGTGCGGCGAATTTGGGAGCAGGCGCAGGGGCCAAGATTAGATTGGGTCATTGCGTGTATATGCACCTATTATGCTACGCTCAAATTGAAAATGACGAAACGATTCCATTACGCATGGGTTATTGCCGGAGTTACTTTTCTAGTTTTGCTGATTACGGCCGGAGTGCGAGCGACGCCGAGCGTTTTGATCGTGCCGCTGGAATCGGAGTTCGGGTGGACACGGGCGGCGATCTCGGGCGCGATTGCGGTCAACATCGCGCTTTTCGGGCTCCTTGGCCCGTTTGCCGCATCTGATGGAGCGCTGGGGATTGCGGCGGCTGGTGCTGTGCGCGCTCGCGCTGATGATCTGCGCAGTCGTGCTGACAACGCAAATGAAGTCGCAGTGGGAACTGGTGCTGTTTTGGGGCGTCCTGGTGGGATCGGGCACGGGTGTTACTTCATTAGTCCTGGCGGCGGTAGTTGCGAACCGGTGGTTTGAGGAACGCCGGGGCCTGGTATTGGGGATGCTTTCGGCCGGGAACGCCACGGGGCAACTCGTGTTTCTGCCGGGCCTGGCGCGGTTGGTGGAGGGCTCAGGTTGGAGAAGTGCGGCCTTTGCAGTCGCGGCGGCGGCTGCGGTTGCGTTCGTGATGGTGTGGCTGCTGATGCGCGACCGGCCGGAGGATTTGGGCTTGCGGCCATTCGGACAAGTAGATGACAAGTCTAGAACGGAACCCAAGCGGGCGTTAAGCGCCATAGCGGCGCTGCTGCCGGCGGTACGTTCGCCCGCATTCTGGGTGCTGGCGGGTAGTTTCTTTATTTGCGGCGCAAGCACCAATGGGCTGATTGGCACGCACTTAATTCCCGCGTGCCATGACGTTGGGATTCCCGAGGTGCGAGCCGCTGGTCTGTTAGCCCTGATGGGATTGTTCGATATTGCGGGGACCACCGCATCCGGATGGCTCACGGACCGGTTGCCTAGCCACTTACTGCTGTTCACTTACTACATTTTGCGCGGCGCTTCGCTGCTCTATCTGCCCTACACGCTTGGACACGGTTCGAATAGCTTGTATTGGTTCGCTTTATTCTACGGATTGGACTGGGTGGCGACCGTGCCGCCGACTGTACGGCTTACGGCGGATGTTTTCGGACGTGAAAATGCGGGCGTGATTTACGGATGGATTGGAGCGTTTCACCAGCTCGGCGCGTCACTCGCGGCTTTGAGCGCGGGAGTAGCGCGGACATCGCTCGGCAGCTATAACACGGCGTTTTGGACGGCAGGAACGCTGTGCTTTCTGGCCGGGTTCGCCTTTCTGTTAGGAAAACCGGCATTGCGAAGGCAAACGTTAGCGACTGAAATGCAGATGGCGTAGAGCTACTCTTCGCGCAGCGCGCGTACCGGATCTGTGTGAACTGCGCGCGCCGCTGGAGTCCAGCAGGCAAGAAGACCGACGATAGTCATCAAGCACAACGCAGCGCCGTAGGTGATGGGGTCGCGGGGGCTCACGCCGTAAAGAACGGCGGAGAGCAGGTGACCTGCGGCAAGCGTGATTACGGCTCCGACTGCAATACCGGCACCGCAAAGGATTAATGCGCGGCCGAGCACCGAAGAGAGTATTTGTCTTCGCTTTGCGCCCAGGGCCATGCGAATGCCGATCTCACGCGTCCGCCGCGAAACAGCATAAGACATCAGCGCGAAGAGGCCGGTGGCGGCCAGCGCCATGGCAAAAGCGCCGAAGACGCCGAGAACGATGGCGGCTACGCGAGCGCCCAGGAGCGGAAGGGCCAAGTGGTCTTTGAGACTGCCTGTAGCGAACAACGTGATTTCCGGGTCCATGTCCAGAACGGTCTTTCGCAGGAGCGCCGTGGCCACAGCGCTGGGCAAGGGAGAGCGGGCCACCAGCGTGGTCCAGTGGTTGGTGAATTGGGTTAAAGGAAGAAATGCGGCGGCACGCGGCGGCTCATTTAAGGTTTCGTATTTGCCGTCCTCCACAATGCCGGCAACCTCTATCGGATGGCCGCTTAAGGATATGCGGACGCGCTGACCCAACGGATTTTCGTTCCCGAACACCAAACGCGCGAATGTCTGGTTGATCAGCGCGACGGGCGTGGAATCATTCCGGTCATGCACATTGATATCCCGGCCCGCGAGCAGAGTTGTGCCGGCCGCCCGCAAGTAGCCCGGAGAGATGTTGTAAATAATGGCGACGCGTCTTTCCGAGGGCTTGGGAAGAGGGGTCCCATCACGCCAGATAAACTCGCTGTCTTCACCCTCCGGTCGAAGCGGCACGTTATTGACAATGCCGGCGGCTTGGATGCCCGGTATGGCTGAGGCTTTTGCCAATAAGGCGGCGTCGAAGTTGCGAATACGCTCGTTGTTGTACCCTTCGAGCGCGAGATCAAACGAGACAGAGACTGCGCTGTCCGGATTGAAGCCCAATTGCAAACTTAATGCGTGCTGCAGGCTCCGCACAACGAGTACGGAACAGATGACCAGCATGACCGACAAGGCGATTTGTCCGGCCACCAGGAAATCGCGGACACTCCAATGGCGAAAGCGCGTGGAAACCGGTTCGTTTTTCAGGCTGGGGACCAGGTCCACGCGAGTCACCTGCAGCGCGGGGGCCAAGCCGAACAGGAGCGTCGTTGAAAGAACAGCGGTCAGAGTAAAGCACAGCACGGCCGCGTTCGGGTGAAGCGCCGTGTTCAAAGGTATATCGAAAGCCGGATGCCAGGCGCTAAAGAGACTGCAAGCGCCGAACGCAAGGAGCAACCCCAATACTCCGCCGCTGACGGACAGCAGCAGACTTTCGGTCATAAGCTGCCGCAAGAGCTGACGGCGGCTGGCGCCCAGGGCCAAACGGATGCCGATTTCGCGGCGCCGGTCAGAGGCACGGGCAAGCAGCATGCCCGCCAGATTGACGCAAGCGAGCAGAAGGCCCAAGCCCGCCACGCTCATCAGAACGATGCCGAAGCTGGTCACGGGTCCGCGCAACGACTGGCCGATCAGACCGGGGCGAGACAAGTGAATCCGCACCTTGCCGGAGACCTCATTCGGAAAATCGCGGGCAAGTTGGGCGGTGATCTGATCCAGATTCGCTTCGGCCTGAGCAGGTGACACCGCTGCTTTCCGGCGGCCCAAGATCCAAATATTTTGCGAAGTTCGCGAGCGCATCCAGTTGTGACCAGGCTCTATCCGCGAGCTCATACTCATGGGAATCCAATAGTCCGCGGCGACAAGCAACTCGGTTCCCGTGAATGCCGGAGCTGCCACGCCGATGACTGTGAACGGATAGCCGTTGATCTTCAGAGATCTACCGATCACGTTCGGATCGCCGGCAAAGCGGATCTGCCAGCAATGGTGGCTGAGGACCACTACCGGGTGCGCGCCGGGCTTATCGTCTTCTTGCGGTCCGAAGAAGCGGCCCAACAAAGGTTGGACACCCAGCAGTTCGAAATAATTGCCGGTTGCTTCATAGCCCCAAGCGCGAAAATTGTCGCGCGGTTGAAGACTTATGCTGGCGGGAAGAAGACGGTGAGCCGCCAAACTGGAAAAAGCCGTGTTGCGGTCGCGAAAGTCGACATAATTCGGATACGTATTATTGGCCGTATTGCCCCAGTTGACGGCGTCTACCTGCCGCGGATCATGCACCGGCAGCGAACGCAGCAGGATATTTTCGATGAACGTGAATACAGTTGTGTTCGCTCCGATACCGGCGGCGAGAGTAATCACGGCGACCACGGTAAACAGAGGAGTGCGGCGGAGCATGCGAATGGCGTAAGTGAGATCGCGCGCAATGTTCTCGATGAAGCCAATCCCGCGGGTATCCCGGCATTCTTCTTTATAGAGCGACAAGGAGCCGATCAAGCGTTGCGCGGCGAATTTTGCCTCGGCGGGCGGCATGCCGGCGCGTATGTTACTTTCGATCTCTTGCTCCAGATGGTATTGAAGCTCGTTAGCAAGGTCGATTTCGGCCCGGCGGCCGCGGAAGAGCGATCGGAGTGAGTTCTGAAATTGAATAAACCAGCTCATGATGGCGCTCCTAAATGGACTCGATCACCAATCCGATCGCGCTCGAGAGGCGCTGCCAATTGTCGAGTTCGGATTTAAGCTGTTTACGTCCGGAGGCAGTCAACGAATAAAACTTCGCGCGGCGGTTGTTCTCCGAGTCCTTCCATTCCCCTTTCACCCAGCCCTGGTGTTCCAGACGATGAAGCGCGGGATAGAGCGACCCTTGCTGAACTTGTAAGACATCTTTAGACACCTGGACGATGCGCTTGGCGACGGCCCACCCATTCATCGGCTCCAGCGAGATGGTTTTCAGAATCAGCAGATCAAGCGTGCCCTGTACAAGATCAGTCGGTTTACCCAAGGGAAAGCTCCTCTCGACTATCTACAATACCGCATTGTTTGTAGATAATCAAGAGGAGCAGGCGGCCGCCGTTAGTGGAGCATTTCGACCTTGGTAACTGTGAGAGTTTTGCCATCGGACGATAAATCGCCAGTGACTTTGACGTTGTGCCCGGCGTGCGCCGATAGATCGGCGAGATTCTGATTTGCGATGGCGTACAGGTTGCCGCCGCTCACGAACACGAACTTGCTGCCCGCTTTCGCGCATTCCAAGGCGCAATCGCGGGCGTCGATCTTTTTCCCGGAATGGGGCATTCCGCTATGATCGGCTCCGCACATATCATCAGAGATAGTTCCGGTAAGCGTCGTAGTGGCGGCCGTCAGGCTAAGGCCTCCCGCTAAAAGGCACACAGCCCCCTTAAGCAAAAGCGTCATTTTCATTGGTTCATTGTCTCCTTCGTTTGCGGGCTGCCGGCACCCCACTTTACAAGGATGCCGAGCAGATTTTTATTGGGATCGAACTTTGCGTGAATGACTACGCGGTCACCGACCTTGAGGTCTTTCAGCGAGGACTGCGCAGCGCCATGGGTGAACTTAGTGGACGAATCGAGCAGTACGGTGATCGATTTGTGTTGGATGGTTTCGACTGTAACGGACGTCTTGGAAACGGCGCTTACTGTTCCCATGACGTGCTCCATGCCTTCATGCGCGAACAATAGCGCACTCAGCAGGACCGCCAGGCAAATAATTCGGTTGTACATCTACTTCTCCTTAGTGAGTTGATGGTTGAGGGGATTGGCCTTTTAAGAACTGTTCTTCCTGTTGTTCTTCTTCCCGTTCGTGCGGGCCTTTGGGATTTGATTTTTCCATGTTTTGCAACTCAGCCGGTGAGAGGCTGGGTAAATGACGGATAAAGCGGACCAGCTTCCAGGAATCCTGTTCTCCGCCGTGAGCGGAGCCCCAGGCGGGCATGCCGCTGAGCCGGACGCCGTTCTGGACGATATAGAAGAGTTCGCCGTCAGTCTTGTTTTGCGTCACTCGCTGGGTCATGTCCGGGGCATTGGGATACAGTTGCTGCCCCATCCCAGCTTGACCTTTACCATCGTTGCCGTGGCATGAGGCACAATGATCCGCCCAGTGCGCCCGGGCCTGGTCCAAGACCTCGGAACTATCGGAAACGGGATTTACTGCATGCTTCATTTCTTCCGGAACAGCCGCCGCCCTGGCCTGCCGGGCCACCCAAGCCTCAATAGCCGTAGCCGGAGCATTGACGCTGAAGCCCTCGGCGGACTTGAGCAAAACGACGGCAAGCGCCAGCATGATTGCGGCGGCGGTTACCAGACCTGCAAAAAACCAAAAAATGGAACGCATGAACGGCTCCCAGGCGAACTTTCCTTTATTTATAGTTAGAGCTGGCTGGGCACAAGTGTGCTCACAGCGTTGGTCCACTGTAGATCAAAAGTGCGGAAAGTTCAGATGCGGAGAACAGCCAGGGAGCGGGAAAGCGGCTTGTCAGGAGGAAGCTCGCGCTCCGGCGGCGTGAAAGGCCCCTGTCGCAGCCGGCCAGACAGAAGGGACTGAGCTGGCAAGAATACGGCGGTGAACGAGGAAGGTGCGGCCAAAGTTTTAGCCACATCCGGGCTGGCTTCGGCACTGATAGAACCGGACTGCCGGTGATCGCAGCGCGAACTGCCATCATCGCTTGCCGGCGACGCGTGACGGCAATGGGCCGAGTGCTTTATACAAGCGCTTTGAGAAACCGAGGCAAGACACAGGGCATAGCACTGGCTGTTTGCGAGAATAGCGGCGATTCCCAACAACGCGACGGTGTGGAACCAGCGGGGCATGTCTTCCTAAGTTACAAGTAGCACGATCCGTCTCGGGGCGGCAATAGTTGGGCCCGCGTACGATATCGCGCGGTTTGTAGATAATCAAACAGAGGAGCAGTTCTTGTATTGTTCCAAAATGGACGCACTAGTCCCATTACCGAACGCCTTAGCGAACGTCAGCGAACGCTGACGCGCTTGGCCCTGTGGCTGCAATGCCGTTTATACTCCGGCTGACTGTGCTGGACCCAACACAAGCCCTTCGCAATGAATGAGTTCCACCTCGGATGCGATACTTAGAGAATGCTGCGTAACGACCTGATCGACGGCAGCGGATACTCGCTACCAGAAGTAAACCGGACCGTTGGGACTTCCCATGCCGGCTTCTGGAAACGCATGCTCGCCTTCGCGGGCCCTGCTTACCTAGTCAGTGTCGGTTACATGGACCCGGGCAATTGGGCCACCGATCTCGAAGGCGGAGCAACGTTTGGGTACCGGCTGCTGTGGGTGCTGGTGGTTTCCAACTTGATGGCGCTGCTGCTGCAGACGTTGAGTTCGCGCCTGGGTATAGTCAGCCGCCGCGATCTGGCGCAGGCGTGCCGCGACGAATATCCGCGCCCGGTTGCCTATGTGCTTTGGATATTGTGCGAGCTGGCAATTGTGGCGTGCGATCTGGCGGAAGTGCTGGGCGCGGCCATTGGTCTTAACCTGCTGTTTCATTTGCCGCTGCTGATCGGGGTGCTGGTGACCGCAGCCGATACCCTGCTAGTGCTTTGGTTTACCCGGCTCGGCATCCGCGTCATCGAAGCATTCGTTTTGGTGCTTATCGCGACCATAGCGGGTTGCTTCGCCTTTGAGATTTTTCTTGCCAAGCCGCAGATTGGCGAAGTGGTCACCGGGCTGGTTCCGCACCTCAATTCCTCGAGCATCTACATCGCGGTCGCCATCTTTGGCGC
>Ga0193743_1000202_pt1 | contig 47775 bp, 34 predicted proteins | sample L2c2metaG_FD_143038 | JGI IMG/M metagenome (GOLD analysis project Ga0193743, IMG submission 143038) | Soil microbial communities from a riparian zone of the East river system, Colorado, United States - L2c2 | ecosystem: Environmental > Terrestrial > Soil > Riparian zone | place: USA: East River... | reverse complement strand
TCCCGCTCGTCCAGCTTGAGCGTTCGCAGCGAGCGCCGACGAACCGGAGGTGCTATCCCCCCGCGCTTCGATAACAAGAACTGAATCGAGCCATGGTCCTTGCCGAAGGCACGACCAATCTCATGCAACGACTCGCCCGCCTTCCAAAGGCGCCAAATGTCAATACTCTGCGCCGCAGAAAGCCCGTACCGTCTGCCTTGTCTCATAATCACCACCTTCACATCAGATGGTGTTGCACCGACCAGTTGAGACCGCCAAGCTTTTCGGCCACTTGCTAAAAGATAGATCGATTTGGACAGCTCAATGAGTGACATGTCCTGTACGCAACAGTTGACATCTGAGTTGGCAAGGGTCCGCGGCACACCAGTCGGCTTCCGGTATTTCATGCCTCGCGCGCGGAGGCGCGCCTCCCATTCACTGCGCGATACTGTTTCGATGTGTACCGGCCCGCCCAAGAGCCTACCTGGCGTAGTATTCCGGAGCAATCTCCCATCAGGCCGCTCCTCTGCTGCCACCATGATGGCCGCATCGCATGTGGGACCATCTGGACAAATTAGCCAATGCGTGATTCGCAAAAGCAACCATTGCAGTCCTATGAGTGGTATATCGGCTTAATGTTTTAAAACTTGAGCCTTCTGAGCCCAAAAGCTGCCTGAATATATTGCCGCTTTAGAGTAATTATCGGCTCTCCACAAAGTAGCTATGCTTTATTTGCCCATCTCAAACCGAGATCACCTCTATAGATAACTCCCTCTATGCTCCGTGCGATTCCACAACTTGCAGATCTAGCGCTCCTCTGTCGCCGGCATGAGGGTCTCCTACTCCCGGTAGAGGCACATCGCTCCACCCGCTCTGCTACTCCGTATTTCGCAGCACGTGTAGTGCAATAAAAAATCATTCTGGGAAATACACGCGCGCCCACTGCCGAAATACATATTTAGTAACTTTAATTGTTACGTTTCAACGTGCAAGGTAAAGCTTGCGGCGGCATAGTTAGCTTGTCACCAATTCATTGACTTCTTAATTCCGATTTCGGTCCGGCGGCATTCCCAGTTTTTGCCGCAGGTCCGTTTTCACTAGGGCCCCTACTCATGAAAACAATTGCGAACGGATCTTTCCTTGGCTGGAACAAGATAATCTCCTCACTTCTCTTCGCTGTATTTGTTGCTGCAAGTGCTCATGCAGACACCACTTCGACATCGACCATCACGCCGACTGGCAATGGATTCACTATCCAGATAGCGAGCGATTCAGAGGTGATCAGATATCAATGGCAGGCTCCGGCGCTTGGCTCTCTCTACTCCGTCGGCTCGGTAACCGTCACCGATTCCATTGACGGAGCCTCGGAGCAGGCTGAAATTACATTGCCATCGAAGATCGACTGGGTGGGCCCCTCGAAGGGATTGCAGTCCGTCTCCATAGACCCTGCGTCGGGCACGGCCACCCTCACCTTCGCCAACTCTTCGGGTGTCATGCACCTTTCCGTTGCACCCGTGGTCGACGGCCTCTTCGCAGGACTGCACTTCGCCGCAGATCAGGCAGTGCTTCAGGATATCTATCTCGGACAACTACCGGCCACCGTCCAATACAGTGCCATCTCCGTACCGTATTACTCACAGCCCGTTAATTATCTGAGTTCAGTGGATCTGTTCGAAAACTCCTACTTCGATCCTTTTGCATCAAGCGCAACTACCATGTCGACGGCAAATGGCCAGGAGACCTTTTACGGGCCGAACGAAAGCGGCGATCACAATATTCTTAATGACGTATGGAAGGTCGCCATATCGAAGAACATCGTCAATGTTCTGCCTTACCCCGAGCATCCTGCATCGCCATACATGGCGTCTCTTGCAGGCACAATGACGCTGGACGTCCGAAATCAGGCGCAGTTTGCAACCATCGCATCACAGTTGGCCAACCTGGGCGACAACGGAATCAGGAACTGCTCAGTCATCATAGGAACTTGGCAGACATACGGCTACGATAATGCTCTGCCTGCCCACTACCCTGCAAACGCATCTCTGGGCGGCGATACAGACATGAAAGCCATTGAAGCCGCGGCAAAGTCCGCCTCCTGCCTCTTCGCGCTCCACGAAAATTACACAGACTACTACCCGAATTACCCCGCTTATACCTCTGCAGCTACGATGCGCAATCTGGACGGAACACAGACGGTGGCCTGGGTAAATCCCGTAACAGCTATCCAGTCCTACGCAACCAAGCCCGGCTTCTTCGTAAGCAATGCCGGCACGCAATCGCCGGCCATACACACAAATTACGGAACGAATGCATCATTCATTGACGTCAACTCCTCTGCCATGCCGTGGTGGCGTGCCGATCGGGACCCGAACGCAACAGGAAACAACTCTTTTGGGAGCTACCGCGATGCATCCATTGCCCTTTGGGCTTACGAGCGAAACGTCGAGAGCGGTCCCGTCTTTGGAGAGGGTAAATACCACTGGTTCTGGAGCGGCCTGCTTGATGGCGTTGAGGCCCAGTTCGGCGCGGAAAGCACGCCGATCACGAATGGGCCACAAGCACCACTCTTTGTTGACTTCGATCTGACCAGAATTCACCCACTGCAAATCAATTACGGGATGGGATATTACAATCGCTGGCTGCCAACAGCCGCCATGACGACGCTGACACTGGATGCCTATCGCATGCAGGAGGTCATTTACGGGCATGCTCCGTATCTAGCCGACAGTTTATGGGCCTCCGTGCCGCGGGCCTTGCTCGAACAGAACCTTATATCGCCTACTGCCGCACGTTATGCCCTGCAAACACCGAGTAGCATCTCATATTCCTTAGACGGAGCATGGGTGGACACCAGCACTGCGGCCAAAGCCGGAAGTTTTTCCATTGCAGAGGTCAACTATCCAAATGGCGATACTATCGTCGCGAACAGCACGCCTGCGGTGTTCTCCTGGGGGTCGCTCCAGATACCGCAATACGGTTGGGCCGCCACTGGGACCAATTACCTTGCCTACACTGCGCTCATTGGTGGCAATGTCGTGGACTATTCCCAAACGCCCCAAAGCATCTATGCAAATGCACGAAACCAGGCTGATCTCCTTGCCGATAATACGGTCGCGACGCCCGCCGTCTACTCCTTCAAACAAACCGCCGCGCGCACTTTCCAGATTCAAATAAGCTGGGATGTGAACACAGCTGTTCCCGGTACCGCATATCAGGATTTCATCCACTTCGTCAGCAGCGATATGCCTGCTGGTTCAAATGCTCTCTCCGGTGTGGTTGGAGGCGGCCTTTCCGTTCCAACCAGCAGTTGGACCGTGGGCGAAAAGGTGGTCGACAATGTTCTGACCTACTGGCTTCCGTCCACGATGGCTGATGGCGTGTATGAGGTACGGGTAGGCCTCTATCAGGGTTCGCAGCGTGCTCTTCTCTTCGGGAACAACGATGGCAATCAGCGATATACCGTCGGAAAGATCACTATCGCAAATCAGGGCACTACTATCAGCTTTGCTCCCGTTGCCATCAACATAAACAACCCCGATCCTCGGTTGAACAGCGCGGGCAGTGTCATCGACTTTGGCCCTGTACGCACGGACGGCATGGTCATGGTTCAGCAGATGACGAATGCAGCGGGTCAGACACTGCAATTGAGCAGCTATCCTCGATCACGAGATGTCGTAGTCCAATTCAATGTAACCTCGGTCGCGGCACCGGCTTCGCTCACCTGCGATAACGGCGATGTGCTGACACCCACGCTGACGTCAGGCTATTGGCAGGTCGATTTGCGCGGTCACAAATACTGTTCGTGGGGCGGAACGCTGTAGCGCTCGGCCACCGCGCGGACACCTTTACCCCCGAACCGCGTGTCTAGCCAAACGACGGCGGAGCGGCGGAAGCACTTCTCGAGTAGCCCTTCTAAGGAAGGGCTACTTTTTTCCAGATGACCTTGGGGTTATGAACCACAACCTGGGAATCAACGGTGTGACAGTAAAGAGTTAAGGAACGGCGAACTCCGTCGCTACCTGCCTGACGCGCCGAACCCTATGACGGGTTGACGTCCTTCGACTTCGAAAAGCACCACGCGGTTGAATCAGGGCGTGACGATCTTAACATTCAGGCGCCGCTATAAACGCCAGACAGGCACGGGTCGTCGAATTGCACTATTTCGCTGGGCTCTCCCTGGAAGAAATCGCCGCCCCGCTCCATATTTCGACGAGGTCGGTGAAGCACGACTGGTCATTGGCCCGGATCTGGTTGTTTGAGGAACTTTCGCACGAATTAGGAGCTAGATAAACTTTAAACAGTTTTTTTGAAAGAGGCTGCACTCTTCGTGGCACAACTCCGCATTACCAGATGAAGGCACTCATAGAAGGAGCCTTCCAAGGAGAGAAAGCCATGAACACGAGATCAATTGCAAAGCTTCGCACCTATTTGCTCGCCTGCACTCTCGGGGCTGTGGCAATGGTGTCGGCATCACACGGATTTGCACAGGGTGGCGAGATGCGCGTGAACGTCCCCTTCGCATTCCACAGCGGCTCGCAGGCTATGCCAGCTGGAGTCTACAAGGTCAGCATCGAATCCCAGCATCTGATCTTGCTGAGAGGAGCTTCCAGGAGCGCGTTCATCACCGCAAACCCTGAGAGCGGAAGGCCGGCGGAAAAGGGCAAGCTGATATTCCAGCGGTACGGCAACCAATACTTTCTCCGCGAAGTTTGGCCCGCACAAAGCGATACTGGCCAAAAATGCACTAAGAGCAAGTTGGAGCGTGAAGTCGAGATCGCGCAGCGCAAGGTCGATCAATCGGGCTCGCAACTGGCGCTCAACCAGCAACCGCAGTGAAGTAAGCAAAGCGTATCCGCCCGATAACCGTCGAGCGTATACGCTTTTGCTTGCCGGGAACTCTCTAATCGCACCACTTTCCAAACAGATCTGCGATCACCCAATGATCCACTCGGAGCGGAACGTCCTGTATCCTCAGCGCCACATCACGCACTGTTTCGCTGCATTCGCAGCAAAAAAAACACGTCTGTCTCCGGGACACTTACTCAACGGCGCTTCAGCTTCACCTTCTTCGCCTGGGTAGCGGAACGCCGCACGGGTGCCGTCATAGCTGTGGCATTCACATCGGTAAGCGTAAACAGCGGTTCGAACTGCGGCACTCCGGCGTGCTGACCGGCGATCCATCGCAGGACATACACCTCAACCGGATCGGTAAGGCTGTGGGTCAACGCGTTTTGCGCAACTTCCAGGATCGCGTGCGCGCCAGGATCGCGGAAATAATCGATGTCTGGCTCGAGGGTGACGCAGTCGACGCCGTTGATCGTTTTGTGGTCCGGCGGATTCTCGTGAAAGGTGAGTTGCACATTTGCCTCGCCGAACTGGACTTGCTTCCAACTGTTCGTCGATCCGGGATGAAATATGGCGGAGCCTGTTTCACGCGTAAAGAGTCCCTTGCCTGCAGCGTCTCTGACTTGTCCGACTAGAGCAGCGTCACAATACGCGAAGAATCGATCCTGCTGCGGGGCACGGTCCCAACGGACCTGCTTGATATAGTCCAGCGGCGTCCCACTCGCGAGAAATATTTGCCCCATTGCCGCGGCAAGGTTGAGGAAACAGGCAATCACCTTCGGGGTATCTTCCATCAGGTTTTCGTAGCGGGCCTGGGCCGTCGCGGCGTCTGTATCGCTGGTCAGAAACGCGAACTTGCCGGCCACGCTGGCCCATCGCGCGTTGACGAAGCTGAAGCCGGGATCATCCGCCACTAGCATAACGTCCAGCGTTGTCGCAGTTTGGTTCGACAGTTTCACCGGAACAAACCCTGCCTGCCGGTGCCCGTCGCACCACGCCGTCACCGAATAAAGGTCTCCGAAGTTGTCGTAGAAGGGACAATCGAAGTCCAGGACAGCTTCTTTGTGGAAGTCGCGATGAATCTGCTTCTGGTTTCCGTCAAAGATCGTGATCAGAAAATCCGCCGGAGCCGCAAAGGGCTCCCTGCTTCCATCAAAGATCCGCACTTGCAGCCGGCTTGTCGTTGAACCCATCTGCTCTCCAACCTGCCCTCCAATTCTAAGTCGCCCATTTCAATCCGGAATTACCGAATGCGCTCTGCTGAAAAAGCTTCAGCAGGGCGCGGGAAAAGGCCAGTCATCTTATCTCCCGATCGTGTTGCTTCTCGGCCGATCCATAACAAGATAAACCCATTGTCGGACCAGTTCTCCGGAAGTAGCGATTATGGGCCCGCGGAAGTAGAGGCTACGTGTGATTGCACGAGTCGTAGCTAGGTTAGTGAGTTCCGATGGTGAATTTTCCGTTGACGACCGCGCTGCTGTTAGAGCCCGGTGCTACAGCCATCGCCCTGATCGTCGTGGAACGGTTAACTACAATGGGACCCTGATATCGGGTGGAAGCGGTGGTGGGAGTGCTCAGATCCGTCGTGTAGTAGATCACGGCGCCAGGGGTTGCATCGGATAAGGTGACGGTCTGCGGGGAGGTGTAGGCACCCGCTGCCGGTGAGACAGTAGGTCTGGCGGTGGGTGTAATTGAGAACCGTCCCATGCTCATTGGGCTGACGCCAAAGCCTGGTGCGCTCGCAATCGCCTTGATCGTGGTAGAAAGTTTGACAACAATGGGCGCATCGTAAAGCGGGGAGGCGGTGGTCGGCGCGGTTCCATCGGTTGTGTAGAAGATGACCGCATCGCTGGCCGCATCGGCGAGCGAGACATTCTGGGTGCTGGTGTATGGTCCGGCCCCTGGTGAGAAGGTTGGGGAGGGAGTTTGGATGGTGAATTTCCCGTTGACGACGGCGCTGTTGTTATAGCCGGGTGCTACAGCCATTGCCCTGATCGTCGTCGAACGGCTAACCAGAATGGGACCCTGATAGCGGGTAGAAGAGGTAGTCGGCGTGCTTAGATCTGTCGTGTAGTAGATCACGGCGCCAGTGGTGGTATCAGACAACGTGACCTTCTGCATGGAGGTGTAGACGCCCGCTGCCGGTGAGACGGTAGGCCTGGCTGCGGGCGCATCTACAAGCGTGTAGGTACCACTGCTCACAGAGCTGCTTTCAAGACCCGGGGCGGCTGCCATCGCCCGGATGGTCGTGGTGGCGGTGATGACAATGGGGCCCAAATACCGGTTCGAAGAAGTCGTTGGAACGCTGCCATCCGTCGTGTAGTAGATGACCGCGCCGCTGGTCGCATCGGTCAGCGTGACGCTTTCCCGAGAGGTAAAGTTTCTGGGTGTCGGAGTGAAGGTGGGCGCCGCCGTCGTCGTCGGTGAATTCGCCAACAGTCCATATACATCCACTTCGGATTGCGCGCCAACGTATACCTTTCCATTGGCGACAAGGGGAACTATGAACTTGACGGGCTTGCCGGCACTGTCGCGTGCACTGTTCTCCTGAGAGTTATAAAGGGCCTTGCTGACATCGTTTGCGTCGAAGGCGTAGAGGGTAGAGACGGTTACTTGGTTGTTGACCGCATCAATCGTCCACAGGATCCCATTGCTGGTGCCATTGGAACTTGTAACCGCACTCGGTCCCCGATGGAAGATGTGTGTGCTCTTGGCGACAGGAGCAGTGCCGAGCAGTCCATTCTTCAATGTGTACTGCAGCATCGGCCCGTCATTGCTGGAGATGTAGACGTTGTTATTCCAGTACGCCCCGGCGGAGCCCACCTCGCCTGAAAGCTGTCCGCTGATCTCCTGCACGATGTTGTTCGAAGTGGTGTTATATCCGCCAAGGTTGTCACGATCGAGAACCTCGAGGCGCGCGTTCTTGCCGACCTGAATCAACTCATGAACGTGTGACCCGGGTTGATCGGGCAATACCAGCAAACCGGCCGATCCCTGATCCCCATCTGAGTCATTGAGCGCCTCCTGGTCGAACGGTGTCCACGCATCGGTAACCTGCAACTTGCCGTTGCTCGGAGTGAGGGCTATGACGGAGTCGCCGAAGTCCTGATTGTTCGAATATGGCGAATTGGCATTGAAGGTGCCATTGCCGGTCGCCAGGAAGATGCGGCCGCCGCCGATCACGGTGTCGGCGCCCAAACCGGCCCCGCCTTCCCAGATTCCGCCTTTGCTGCCAACCGGGGTGGTGTTGTAGATGCCAGTCTGCCGTAGTGTCGTGGCATCGTACGAAAAGACCCAGCCATGATACGACCCCTGGTCGCCAAAGGATGCGTAAGTGACATAGACCTGACCATTAAGCAGCAGCAGAGCAACACGGCTCAACTGAAGCACTGGCTGGAAAGCGATAACACCATTGACGCTGCCAACACCGGTACCGGGTACTGACCCACCGATCACGACGGGGCTATTGGGCTGCTCCTGGCCAGTAGTCAGGTCCAGGGCATGCAAGCGCTCTACGAACCCGCCGTTTTCCTTGCTCTTTGCGACTACGAAGATAGTCTTCGTTGCAGTGTCGATCACCGGAGTGCTGGTAATGCCGATCTCGGGCACGATGCTGGAGCCGCCAATGTCCGCTTTTGTCGCTGTCGCCGCTCCTGCCGCTGCTCCGTGCGCAGAATCGAGTAGGGTGACATGCCACAACTGTTGATTGTGGTCTGCGTCCATTGCATAAACGCTGTCATGTTCGGTAGCGATGAACACTACGTTATGGCTGCCACCAGCAATGTTCAGCCCTGAGACGAAAAGCGGCTGTGCATATACGTAACCATCCACCGGATATGCGAAGTACTTTCCAAAGGTGGCGCTGTTGACGTTTGCCGGCGTTAGCAGTGTTTCTTGAGTATTTTGGCCGGTACACCCGATGTCGTTCCGCCAAGTCGTCACGTTGGTCTGGGCGAAGACAGGCAAGTTCAAACAGCACACGATCACAACAAGGCGGAGAGCTCTTGCAATCAGCACGGGGGATCCCTTTCGACGTACGTTTACAAGGGTTGCTGAGAAACAACTCGTAACAATCACCCTGCTTATACGCCGGTTACGATGCCAATATCAAGTGAATATCTATCAGGTACCGGCATGCGCAAGATGCGGGTCTGAATTCGGCCCCTATCAGAAACTCATTGCAAGGGACGCTGCATGATCAACAGGCGCAGCCATTCTCCAAATTTGTTACCTGCTTCAGGCAGCAAACCGGCCTGCTGAAATCCAAGCGACGCATGCAGAGCGACCGAGGAGACATTCACTCCACAGATGCAGGCAACCATAGAGTGGCAGCCTTTCGCTTGGCATTCCGAGATCAGCTTAGCCAGGAGCATCTTGCCGACGCCGTGGCCGACACAATCCGGGCGCACGTATATCGAGTCTTCAACAGTAAATCGATAACCTTCGCGGGGACGGAATTGCGATGCATAACAGAAGCCCACGATATAGCCCTCGAGCTCCGCTACCAGATACGGCAAATCACGATCCAGAACTGCCTGCCGTCTTCTGAGCATCTCGGACTCATTCGGAGCTACGATCTCGAATGTCGCCGTGCTCGTTGCGACGAACCTGGCATAGATTGCGGTGACGCCAGGCATGTCTGCGGGGATTGAAGGACGAACTACGCATTTCGACACGTGGGGAGTGTCGTCCACCCGGTTGGTGGTTCCACTTTCAGCTCCCATTTGGCTTGGGTCAGAAGGAATTTTACGGTGGATCAGATCGCATGTTTCCACTTTGTTTGAGCTGTACCAAGTCCTCACTTTCACTCTAGTACACGCTGAAACGTATAAAGAAGAGCTAAGGATCCCCACTTTATTCATCGCGATTTCATTGCGCTGGCAAACCAATTTCACATCGCGGGGCCGAAGGACAGCCAGATGATGTCTCGCGGTACCCTCCGATCTGGCTTCCAGGTAAGCACACCATGCAACGGATCGATCCGCGTCAAGCGCAACCGGAAGCAACTTCCCTATTCATGGATCATCCACTCGGAACTTGCACCATTCATCCGTAGCGAACTCGAATGAGTGACTCAGCCAGCCATCGATGGAGATATGCGTGAAACCCTCCTCTATTGTTGTCGACCAGCCACCTGGGACAGGAACAACCGCTCCTCGATGTGGTAGCGTCTGGCTCGAAAGGAACGCGCATAGCGCAGACCGCGCCGCGAAGGTTTAACTTTGGCCCTCCGTTCGCTCACGCTGTTTCCCAAGGACTTTTCTCACAGAATCGCTTTTATCATTTCTGCAAGCAATCCACAATGAATGGACTTGTGCCGGCAGGCAGCACAAGATATAGTAGCCATCTCCGACGGTTTCTCCGCGAGGAGGATGAAAAGGGAATCCGGTGAGAATCCGGAACTGCCCCGCAGCGGTAAGCAGGTACGAAAGCCCAAGACGACACTGGCGCCGCAAGGCGCTGGGAAGTCCGGCGAGTAGGGTTGAACCTGCAGAGTCCGAAGACCTGCCACGGAAACATACTCTAACGCCTCCGAGGGGAGGCGAGGTGGCAGTGGCTTTGTCTTCCGTCCCCCGGACCGCACCGCTGTTTCTTCGCACCACTCTTCGAGGCCAAGGAGACGCTCCATGGCCACTTCCGCGACGCGCAGTTTGAACGGCGCTTTGTCCGCTCCGCCTCCCTCCTACCCTGATCGCGTTTTATCTTCCCAGGTCGACCAGGATTTTCAGGTCATTCGACGAAACAGTTCAGTCTCACCTTTCGACCCGAGTAAGATCTCCGTCGCCATCACGAAGGCGTTCGTGGCTGTCGAAGGATCGGCTGTTACCTCATCCCGCCGTATTCATGAAGCGGTTGGGGCGTTGACGCACCATATCGTTGAGACGCTAAGCCGGCGGGCCGATCCCGCGCGAACCATCCACATCGAGGACATCCAGGATCAGGTTGAACTGGCTCTGATGAGAAGTGGCGAGCACAAAGTCGCCCGCGCCTATGTGCTCTACCGCGAGGAGCGTGCACAGGAGCGTCGCAGACGCGAAGAGCAAAGCGCTCCCGCTATCCAGTCAAAACTCCATGTGCGACTTAAAGACGGCCGGCTTGAGCCGCTCGATGAAGTGCGTCTTGAGCAGGAAATCGCCGTTGCGTGCGATGGACTCGACGGCGTATCCACCGATGCGGTGATGACCGAGGTTCGTCGCAACCTCTACGACGGTATCCAGTTGCACGAGGTGAGCCTAGCGCAGACCATGGCGGCGCGCGCGCTCGTCGAGCAGGAACCGAACTATGCCTGTGTCAGCGCCCGGTTGCTGCTGAACAGTCTCCGCGATGAGGCTCTGGAGTTTGTCCTGCCAGGAACCTTAGGGAATCACTCAGGAGCACTCTGATCTCCGGTATGAAGAGTATTTTCCTGAATTCGTCCGACGCGCAATCGACCTGCAGATACTGGACAAGGAGCTTGGGAACTTCGATCTTCAACGCCTCGCCGCTGCGCTCAAGCCAGAGCGGGACGGGAACTTTCAGTTTCTCGGTTTGCAGACGCTCTACGATCGCTACTTTCTTCATAAGGGTGGAGTGCGTTTCGAACTGCCGCAGGCATTCTTCATGCGCGTCGCGATGGGCCTAGCTGTCAGGGAGATCGATCGGGACGCGCGGGCGATTGAGTTCTACGAGCTTCTCTCTTCGTTCGACTTTATGTGCTCGACGCCAACATTGTTCAACTCCGGCACACTTCGGCCGCAACTCTCGTCCTGCTTTCTTACAACGATCTCCGATGACTTGGACGGCATTTTCAAGGCCATCAAAGACAATGCCTTACTGTCCAAATATGCGGGCGGGCTCGGCAACGATTGGAGTGCCGTTCGCGGCCTGGGTGCCCACATCCAAGGAACGAATGGCGAATCGCAAGGCGTTGTTCCATTCCTCAAGGTTGCGAATGATACGGCCATTGCGGTGAATCAGGGCGGCAAACGCAAGGGCGCGGCGGTTCGCGATAAAGTGCATATATTGCTCACATAGGCCGGCACTCAAACCGAGGAAGCCGTTCGGCATGGTGTCGCGTCCATAGGCTGCTTCCAACTCGGCAGCGGAACGAAGCTCGATGCTCTCTATCGCGAGGCGTGGCATGCGGGCCTTAAGACCACCTACTACCTGCCATCGCGCAGTGGCGCGCTGACATGGGAGTAGCGATCCCTATCTCGGGGAGCTGAACCGGCTGTGCCCCGCACATCGCAGGCAATGCAAAAGGCACCGCAGGTTTGAAGATAATTGCCAATATTTCGATTGCAAGGGCTCCGCATATCGCCGAGGCAGAATAACCATCCAACAGTCGGGAGATAGTTGCTATCTACCGCAGCAATCCCTTTTTCTGGCAAAGTGCGCCGCAGCGGCTGTCTTCCGAATGCCTGCAGATGTTTATCGGTTGCGTACTATCGTTCTCAGGCCGGCCTGCAGTCCGTTGCATCTGAGCGCGGAGGCACGTCATTACCTCGGTATCATTGGGAGACCTGTTGCTGCGCAGCCTCATGCCCCTTTCCCCTACGCCCAATCCGCCTCCCGTTCGTGAACCAGATTTGACTGGTCCGCGACACTCTACGGGCTTTGAACCCCTACGGTCCTCGCTCTTTCGCAATCTGTGGATCGCTTCCACCATTTCGAACCTCGGCGGCTGGATGCAGGACACGGCCGGAACTTGGCTGATGACGTTGCTTACGCCATCTCCATTGCTCATTGCTCTGATGCAGACCGCTGCTAGTCTCCCGGTTTTGGTTCTGGGACTGCTGGCAGGCGCCACCGCAGATATCTTCGACCGCCGCCGGCTTCTGCTCTTCTGGCAAGCCTGGATGCTAGCCGCAGTCGCACTGCTCAGCGTGCTCACGTTCTTCGACATCATTTCGCCGTGGGTGCTGCTCATGCTCACTTTTTTCCTCAATGTGGGAACGGCGATGAATAGCCCGGCATGGCAGGCCATCATGCCTGAGCTGGTCCCTCGCGATCAGCTTCCGGAAGCTGTGTCACTGAACAGCGCCGGATTCAACCTGGCTCGTGCCCTCGGCCCGGCGCTGGGTGGATTGGCCATCGCCTTCTTTGTTCATGCGGATACAGGTGCGGCCTGGACCTTCTTGCTCAATTCACTCTCTTTCGTGGGAGTGATCCTTGTCCTCTACAAGTGGAAACGGAATCCTCTCTTTAAGAGCGCGTTGCCGGCCGAACGGATCTATGGCTCCATGCGCGCCGGTCTTCGCTATGTCCAGTTCGCTCCGCTATTGAAGGCAGCCCTGATACGCGTGTTCTTCTTCACGATATTCGTCAGCGCGGTCTGGTCGCTCCTGGCAGTCGTGGCCGCTCGGGACTTGCATCAGGGCGCACTTGGCTACGGCATCCTGAATGGCAGCATGGGCCTCGGAGCCGTCATTGGAGCGACCTCGTTGCCGCGGCTCCGGCGAAAAATACCAGCCGACAGGATCATTGCTATTTCGACTGCTGTATTCGTTGGGACACTGCTCATCCTTGCTTTCGCCCACTACCCGCTTGTAATCATTCCCGTACTCTTGCTCGCAGGATTTGCCTGGACCAGCACCATGTCCACGTTCAATCTTGCCGTCCAGGTTTCCGCACCAAGCTGGGTCCAGGCTCGCGCCCTCGGTATCTACCAGATGGTTTTTTCTGCAGGCATGGCTCTCGGAAGCGTTATCTGGGGACTCATTGCAACGCATGCTTCGACAAATGTCTCACTTGCCGCGGCCGCCGGCGGCCTGTTCATTACGCTGCCCATGACACGCCGGCTGCATGTGTTACGCGGTGAACTTCCCGATTTCAGCCCATTCACGTCAATCGCTCCTGCGCCGCAGCTCGCCATGGAGCCGAAGATGTCCGATGGTCCAGTACGCATCCTGATCGACTACTACATCAATCCAGAGGATTACAACGCCTTCGTCCACGCGATTCACCAGATGAAGAATGTGCGGCTACGCGACGGCGCCATGCGTTGGGGCATCTTTCAGGACGCCAGCGATCCGCGTCATCTCCAGGAAACGTTCATCATGGAGTCATGGATAGATCATCTCCGCCAACTGGAACGCTTCACAGCGTCGGACCTCACGATTCGCGATCGCGTCTTCAGCTTTCATCGCGATAAGGAACCGCCTCGCATTACCCACACCATCTATGCGAAAGAGCAGGCTGATGATCTCGGTTCGCATCAATCAGATACTACGTAGCCGCTGATTCGCAGATATGCCTTGCTAAGGCCGACTCCGCCCTCGAACAGCACATCACCTATCCGCGTTCGAGTCATGATCGTGTCTTATGAGCGAGTGGAGCCGAAGTAGCAGCTCGTTCAGTTCCGCCCGGATATATCCCCGCGCTTCGTCCATTGTGAACCACTGACCGCGGTCGATCTCCGGAATCTGCAGACGCTTTCCGGATTTCGAAGGCCATTCGATCTCACACGTGTTGCTCTTCAACTGCATCGGGTCGCAGTCACCTACGAATGCCCACGCCGTCACGAGCTTGCCACTTTTCTGGCGAACTTCTCCGAGGCTGTGAAACTCTCCGTCGGCTGTGAAGCCGGTCTCCTCGAAAAACTCGCGTTGGGCTGCTGCGAAGGGCTCCTCTTCGTCGTCGTACTCGCCTTTTGGAATCGTCCAGGCCCCTTGATCCTTGTTGGCCCAATACGGACCACCCGGATGGACGAGGAACACCTCTATCCCATCCTGCTTCCGTCGGTACATCAATAAGCCTGCACTGCGCTTCGCCATGTCTATCCACAATTATCATCGGCGGAGCTGAGATCCCATAAATTGTTATGCGGTCACGCTATTGGATGCTGCAGGATTTCCGCGAGAGCATGAAGCCGTGTTGCGTCGGCCGGACTCGTCGCCGACACGGCGCTCGTCTCCAGCGAAGCTGACATGTCTTTCAAAGCGGCCACCTTGCTCGCGTCCATGTGAGACTTTTCTGCCCCACGGACCGCCTTGCGCACGGCGTCAATGCGATCCTGCGATAAAGCCCTCGACCGTTCCAACTGATCCAGATATGCCTTCGCCACGACTAGCTGCGCAGGCCACTCGATCTTCTGCTGGTTCTGCACATTCAGCTCCGCTACCCGCACTGCATTTGCGGCGTCGATTTCGTTCTGTGTAAGGAACTTCGTCGGCGCCAACTTGAAGATGTCCAACCCTCGCGCAATCTCGGATGCGTAGATGTGGCCGTTGTACCAATACGCGGACCAGTCTCCGCCCAGCACCAGTGTCTTCGCATCAATGGGTCCGCGGTCGAAGTAAGCAATCTCAACCGGGTGCGCCGCATCCGTAAAATCCATCACCGAAATACCACCCTGGTACCAGGACTGCACCTCGATATCGCGCCCGGGCACCGGGATCAGCGAGCCGTTGTGTGCCACGCAGTTCTCCGTGTCCCCTTGGGCTGCCGGCAGCTTGTAATAGCTCGCCAGGCTCAACTTGTCATCCTTCAGGCGGAAGATCGCGTCCGCACCCCACTTATTCGGATCGTTCGGACGGCACCGCGCCCCCAGTCCGCCGCCCCACTCGTCGGTAAACACCACCTTCGTCCCATCGTTCGAGAACGAAGCCGAGTGCCAGTAGGAATAGTTCGGATCGTTCACTGCATCCACGCGCTTCGGATGCACCGGGTCCTTGATGTCCAGCAGTATCCCATTGCCTGAACACGCGCCCGCCGCCAGCCCAATCGCCGAGTACACCGTAATGTCGTGGCACTGGTTGGTGTCCGCGGGCTTCTCTGCACCCTTGTCATGGCTGCCGCCGTTGTTCAGGCCGTTCAGCGCGCCCGTCCGCGGATCGATAAACACCCGCGGGCTAGACACCACCTTCGCATCCTGCGGCGCCGCCACCGGAACCTTGATCACGTCGATACGAAACAGCGCCGTGTTCGGATCCTTGTCCGGCTTCTCGCCGGAGCACCCAGCCAGTTCTTCTGGCTGCCGCACGAACGATGTCCCGGAGACGTAGATATACACGTTGTCCTTGTCGTTCGGGTCCACCACAAGCGTATGTGTGTGCGAGCCGCGGCACGTCTGCACTGCCGCCACCTGCTTGGGATTCTTGATATCCGAAATGTCGAAGATCCTAACCCCGCGGAAGCGGTCCTTCTGCGCCGACGGAGGATGACGCTCCTTTTCATGCCCCGCCGCTGGCGGAGGATCCGGCGGAAAGCCCTGCGTGCCGCAATCCAGCCGCCCATTCGGCATCTCCACCGACATGAACAACAGGTGTCCGTAGACCGACACATCGCCCTGTCCCCCCGGGCAGACCAGCGTTGTCAGCAGCTTGGTCTTCGACGGATCAGCAATGTCATAGATGCTGACGCCGTAGAAATTCCCTTGGAAAAGGTGGTTTCCCTGGAATGCAAAATCAGAATCCGCGTATGCCAGCTGCGCGATCACCGGTTTCAACGCCGCCGGCATCTTCGACGCGTCGCCCACGCCCAGCAGCTTCAGCGTCTTGTCCACCTGCGGGTCTCCCGGCGATGTCGCATCCAGTCGGAAAGCAGCCGGCTTCTTCAGGAAGAAGAGGTGCTTCATCCCCATCGACGCCTCGCCCGCGTTGTACATCCCCGCCTTCAGCGTGTAGCGCTTGTCGTGCGTATCGGATCCCGTCATCCCCGCGGGCAATGGAGGAGCCGGCTTCGGCGCGAACTCATCCATCTCATCTGTGGGCGTCGGCTTCGCGGCCGTTTTCGCATCGGGAATCTTCGCCGCGGGGGCTTGTGCGGCGGGCGCGGTCGGTGCAGGCTCCTGCGCATGTGTCGAACAGAAAGGAAACAGCAGAACAATCGCAGCCGCCGGCACAAGGGCCAAGCGAAAAGTCACACTCTTCCGGGTCATCGTCTCTCCACTAACGTGTTTTATCCAGCATGCTCTGCATAATTCTGATTTCGGCCCGTTGCGTGTTGTCTGCGTCCGTCGCGAAGTCAAACAAGTCGGCATCCTGTCCCGCTCCCGCCGTATCGAACAAATCTTTCACCATAATCAGCGCGCCGTTATGATGCTGGATCATACCTGCCAGAAACAGGCGATCGAACTCCTCACCCCTAGCCTGGCGTAGCTCTCCCATCTGCTTCGGCGTTAGCATTCCCGGCATGGGAGCCATCGACTGCCCTGACGTGTCCATGCCAGGCATGTCAGGCATCGCCATGGAGATCGGCTCATGGCGCGCCACCAGCCAGCCCTTCATGAAGTTGATTTCATCCGTTTGCGAACTGCTAATCTTCGCTCCCAGCGACCGGACATCCTTGTTTTCCGTGTGTGACGGAATCATTGCCGTCATCTCCACGGCCTGAGAGTGATGCATGATCATGCCCTCCATAAACACGACATCTGCCTGAGACAGGTGCGGCACGGTAGGACGCGTGGAAGGTGGAAGCATCTTGCTCGGCTCACCCGGCGCTCCAGGCTGAACCACAACAGAAGTGGTCGCCGGTGTCTCCTTCTGCGCGTACGCCGTTGGAAATAGCAATACTACAAGGGCAGGCGTCGATATAGGGAGGCCGAGCAGCACCCCGGCTCCTCTTGCTAACCGCAGCCCCTTCTTGCGGTAAACACAGTAACCGGTCAATTTCTTTGAGCCGTTGAACATGGTCGCTGCTTCACGCTATCACTAAGTTGCATAAATGGCGGAAGCACGCGGCCCAGTCGTTCAAAAAAAAGCTCCAATCCGTGAGGCGTCAAGTAATCTGCCGGGGTTGCGAGGCTTGACACTGTGGGACAGCCCTGCCCAGTCTTACGGTGTGGCGGAGGCACGACAGGGGCGAATGTGGACGATGCTTGGCTCAGCACACCGAAGCCCTTCACATATCCACCACGACCGCTGGCAATCGTCGTGATTGGCGGCCTGGTCAGTTCCACTGCACTCGCGCTGTTGCTTTTCCCATTGGTCTACGCGGTGTTTGAGGGCAAAGAAAAACACATCCGATGATCACCATCCATACTCTGGATATCGGTGTTTAATTGCGATTCTAAATATCTGGCATACGTCAAACTTTTATGAGGGAATCGTCACCAATCCGGACCTTTGGCGGAGCTGCCGCACTTGCCTTATCAGCCGCCACAGTATGCTCAAGCGCTGCTGTTGCGGAACAATCCTTGTAGAGAGATCCTTCCTTCATGATGACGTGCAGGTTTTTCTCATGCACGACAAGGTCAAGATCTTCCAGTGGATCCCCGTCGACCAAAAGCAGATCGGCAATATAGCCTTCCTTCACTTGACCAAGCTCATTGCCCAAGCCCATTACCTGTCCGCCGATGCGCGTGCCGCACTGCAACGCCTCATTGGGCGAAAAACCAAGCAGATTGACGAAATGCTTGAGGTCGCGGGCGTTGTCGCCTTGGGGTGTCTGAGCAAAGCCGTAGTCTCCACCGATCAGTATGCGCACACCGCGTTTGCGCAGCTCTGTATAGACGGCGGCCGTAGTATCGATGACGCGCTGCATCGTGCGGCCTAGCTCTGAATCGCGATGAAAGCCGAACTGCTCGCCTTCATAGAGCGTGCCGTAGATGATGCCGATCGCTGGGCCGACGAAGATGCGATCCTTGGCGGACTCGAGCATGTCGATCGCTTCCTCATCTGCAGATTCGCAATGATAGATGACGTCAACACCGCAGCGAACAGCCCGCTTCACGGCCTCGGCTGCTCGCGCATGACAGTTCACCTTCTTACCGAAGTCGCGGGCGACACTCACCGCCGTCTGCACCTCTTCCTCCCGCATCACGGTAAGGCCGCCGTGGGCCGCCGGGCTGAGGTCGTCTCCGGAAATGTTGACCTTGATGTTATCTACCCCTTCGCGGCAGCAAAGACGGATAGCCTTGACGAGCTCATCTTTGCCGTCAGCAATCATGCCGAAACTCTCGTAGTACATATGCGCTTTCCGCTCGTCGCCAAGGCCGCCCGTCACGGTGATCTCCGGGCTTGCTGCTCGCATGCGTGGTCCAGGCAGCCGGCCTGCATTGATTTCATTGCGGATGACGACATCGAGCCGCAGTTTCGAGGTGGCGGCGCTATAGGCGCTGGTGAAGCCGTGATCGAGCAACGTCTTCGCATTGCGCATGGTGAGCAGAACATGCTCTTCGGGAGGAATGTTGCCGAGGTCAGAATCGTTGACCGCCCCGCCGAACGAGATATGCGCATGTCCCTCCACGAGACCGGGCATCAGCGTTCTGCCGCGTGCCTCGATCACGATGGCGCCATCGGTGGCGAGCCTATCCGGCGCGCGGGCGATGGTTTTGATTCGAGTGCCTTCGACAAGAACATCCGCTGGGAACGCGGCTGCACCACTACCATCCCACACGCTGGCACCGCGGAAAAGAACTGGCTTCATAGCAGCTACCTCCTCAACAGCTATAACGGCTAATTTTACCGATCCGCCACATATGCGCCGATGCGATCCGCCAGGCCGGGCGACAATCGTGCGATCACTACACCATAGATAGCGGATAGGACGAGAACCCCGAGGGCGATCCATGGGAACGCATTGAAAGGCCACGATTGGCCTGGCTGGATAAGACCCCATAGAGGAAGCAACATGATCAGCGTGCCCGCGATCGGCAGCAGGATATGGCGAAGAATGTCCAGCTCGCTGCGATGATATCGGAGCACATAGACCGGAAGTGCAAGATTCGTGAGCATGTACGTAAGGATTATGGGGATAGTGCCGAGCGTACCAGCAAAGCCGAAGTAGTTCAGTGGCGCGATTCCGCCAAGCAAGCTAAACCCTAGGATCAGCACAACCGCAATGATGAGAAATACCCACATCGCCCAGTGTGGCGTCTGGTGTCGCGGATGAATCTTGCCGAGGAACTCAGGCAGGAGGCCTTCGCGACCTGAGTTGAAAAGAATGCGCGCCTGAGAGTTCACCAAACCAATCAAAGAACCCAGGATGCTTGTAACGCCGGCAATATACGCAACAATCAGCAGGGCAGGTGCGGAGGCCTTCAGGCCATCGATGAAGGGGATCCGCGAAGCGCCCAGGGCGTGTGCGTCCATTTTGAATCCGACGGCTGTCGCATATGCAAGAAAAATATAGAAGGTGCCAATCGCCAGCGTGCCGGTAATCAGCGCAAGCGGGATATTGTGCCTTGGGTTCTTTGTCTCTTCTGCGAGAGATGCGGAGTTCTCCCAGCCAATAAAGAGATAGACGGCGAGTGGAAAGCCTGCTCCCAGCCCCGCGAGTCCGCCGGCCAGCCTGGAAGGGTCGAAAGGGGCAATCGTCAGGAAATGAGGATGTTTGGCCAGCATAAGGACGCTACCCAAAACTAGTAGCCCGGCCTCGAAGTAAAAGAAAACGCCGGACCAGAATGTTGAGAGTTGGACCCCTCGCATGACCAACCACCCCGTCGCCATCGCGATCAGGACAGTAAGGATTGCCCAGTGGACTGACAGGCCAAGAAAGGTCTTCAGCGTCTCAGCTACCCAGACACCTGCGATAGAGACAATCGTTGACGCCGCGACGATATAACCGAAGGTGATGAAGACCGAAACAGCGGCGCCCACAGAAGGGCCAAACGCCTTCCCGGTAAAGGTGACGAACGATCCAGCCGATGGTGTGAAGCGGGAGAATTGCGCGATCGTATTAGTCAGAAATAGTATTACGACCATCGCGGTAAGAATGGTCAGAGGTGCTGCTAGTCCAGCTCCCTGCACAATCATTGCAAAGCCAAAAAAGAAACTCATCGCGGGCGCGATGCTGGCAAGAGTGGATGCCACAATGTGGCTCAGGAAAAGCTCGTTTCGCCGAAGCCGAGTCTCGCTGCCTGTCTGGGGGATGGATGCTGTTTCGTTCGCCGACATAGATGTCCCCTGAACGGCTAGCGCGCTATGAAACCCCTCATTCGAAAAACAAGAGGCGTGGACGCAGTCTACACCGGACATGTTCGGCTGCTCGCGAAGTAGACAGGATGGCTGCAGCGAATGTCCGTCAAACCTTTCATCAGGAGACCTTGACTAGGTCATTTGTAGGAGGGATTACCGGGATTTAATTCCATTCGGCATGCTCCTCTTGGGTAAGCGGCAATGGTAGAACTCGTCCCTCCGCACCCGATTTGAAGGATGTCTCAAGAATGGCCATGACAGCCACAGCATCCTTAACGGTAATCAGTGGCGGTTGCTGGTTCTTGATTGCGTCTCGGATATCGACGTAATACATCCTCTGATCGCCCTTAGGCGCGGCAATCTCTGTCCGTGAACCGGTCTCTCCGCTTATGACAATGCCGGGTTGCGGATCGATTCCAAACGCAGCGTCGTCGGGGAGCATGCCGGAGACAAGCTGCGACTCCTGCACGTCAGCACCGAATTTCACCCAACTGGCCCGTGTGCCATGAAGTGTCGATCGTGGGCCTCCACCTGAGACGAGTAAGGAAGAGTGAAGAATAACGCGGAGGCGATCTGCCCCGTCCCGTTTGTAGATGAGCTGAACGTGGGCCCAATCATCGGTCTTTCCGCCTCTGCGGAGTATCCCAAATTCCGCACTTACAGTGGCGGGCAACCCAAAAAGGTAGAGAGCCTGATCGATCATGTGTGGGCCGAGGTCGAACCATAGGCCGGCTCCCGGCCCCGGGTCTTCGCGCCACCGTTGTCGCACCACCGGCCGAAACCTATCCATATGGCACTCGTAATGCGACACCTCGCCGAGCAATCCCGAATCGAGAATCGCCTTCGTCGCGAGGATCTCACTATCCCATCGGCGATTGTGAAAGACGGAAAGAAGTCTGCCATGTTGCTGTGCGATGCCCCGGAGAGCACGTGCCTCCTCGAGCGTCACGGTAAACGGCTTATCGATGACAACATGCTTGCCCGCGCGCAATGCGGCGGCAGCCAGCGGAAAGTGACTTTCATTCGGACTTGCGATGACAACCAGGTCCACCTCGGGATGCGTCGATATATCTTCAGCGTTACCGACCTTCGATCCCGGCAAATCCGCATGCACAGCATCGGGCTTCGTCGACCCAACATGGGTTAGCACTAACCCCGGCACAGAGCGAATGAGCGGTGCATGGAAAGTCTTTCCTGCATAGCCGTAGCCGATCAGGCCGACAAGAATTGGCTGCTTTTCATCATCCATAGCCATAGAGATTAAGGCATGTACCGTCAGGCCCTCGACTATCTCTCTGGACCCGTTGGCACATCCCTGCAAAAAGCAGGCAAACCGGCCATTTTGGCGTTCACCTTTAGCTCGGTTGGTCTCAGGAGCAGGTCGGCGTATCGTGGATACTGTTTCGGCTTTGCCACAGCGCACTCGGGGGATGGAATTCCGCCGTCGGCGCTTCTTCGTCCGGAACACCAACTCAATGGGGAAAGTGAGACACGCTTGACGATGCTCGACCGTAGAAAGTTCATCCAGGCCGCTGCCTTAGCCGCTACTGCTACCGCCACACATCTGAAACCTCTCTTGGCGCAATCGTCGTCAACACGGTCCCCGAATGACAACATCCAACTCGCTCTCATCGGCGCTGGAATCCAGGGGCAACATGACACGGGCATCGCGGTGGAGGTCCCTGGGGTTAAGCTTGTCGCCGCCGCCGACTGCTATGACGGCCGTCTGGCCCACTGCAAAGAACTCTGGGGACCGGATGTCTTCACTACCCGTGACTACCGCGAGATTCTTGCACGCAAAGACGTGGACGCCGTTCTCATCGCGACGCCCGACCACTGGCACAAAACAGCTGCCGTCGATGCGATGAAGGCCGGCAAGGACGTCTATCTTGAGAAACCGATGATTCATCTCTACGCCGACGGCCCGGAGATTATCGAGACGGCACGCTCCACCGACCGCATCCTCCAGATCGGCAGTCAGCGGGTCAGCTCCGTCATCTACGCCAAAGCCAAAGAGCTGCTGGCCTCCGGCGTCATCGGCAAGTTGAACATGGTCAGCGCGTACTGGGATCGCAACTCTTCCATCGGTGCATGGAACTATTCCATCCCGCTTGATGCCTCGACCACGACCTGCGACTGGCCGCAATTCCTCGGCTCCGCACCCAAAATTCCCTGGAATGCGGAACACTTCTTCCAGTGGCGCAAATGGAAGGCCTACGGATCAGGCGTAGCCGGAGACCTCTTCGTCCATCTCTTCAGCGGCACTCACTTCATCACTGGAGCGCACGGACCCACGCGCGCTATGGCCACTGGCGCCATTCGTTACTGGAAAGACGGCCGCGACGCCGACGATGTCCTGCTTGCGCTCTTCGACTATCCGGAAGGCTTCAATCTCAGCCTGCACGTGAACTTCGTCGATGGCGGCGAGGAGAGCGAGGGCTTCCTCTTCACCGGCTCGGAAGGCCTCATGACGATCGCTGGAAATACGGTCTCCGTCACCCGCACCCCACCGGAGACGGAACCCGGCTACACCGTCTCCACCTTCAGCGACGCCATGCAGAAGGAGTACATCGAGCAATACGAGAAAAAGTATCCCCCAAAGCACTTTAGCGGCCCGCTGCCCGAGAATGTGCAGAAGTTCACTGCGCCCGAAGGCTACTCCGACAGCTATGACCACTTTCATAACTTCTTTGATTCCGTCCGCAGCCGCAAGCCCGTCGTCGAAGATGCAACCTTCGGCTTTCGCGCAGCTGGCGCTGCCCTGCTGAGCAATCTCAGCGTCGAGAAGGGCGAGGTTGTCCGCTGGAATCCCGAAACGATGAAGCTCGTGCGTAGCTAAAACCAACGGAGACCATGATGACCATAACCTTCAAGCGCCTGCGCCTCAGGCATGTCGCCCCACTGCTCGCCCTGCCTCTCCTCGCCCCTGTCCTGGGCCACGCCCAGGACCCTGCCCACGCCACCGAATTCCGCATGCAGCACCCGGGCAACGGACCCGGCGGCGAACCGCGGATTGCCTTTCTTTCGCATCGCCTTGGCAACGATCACGCCGAGGGCATCTCCTTGTTGGACATGAATGGCGACGGCTTCGCCGACCTGCTCAGCGGCGCCTATTGGTATGAAAATCCCGGGGCCAACAGCGGTGAGTGGAAACGCCATCAGTTCCGCACCGTCGGTATTCACAATGAGTTCGTCTCCGACTGCGGCGAGTGGATCGTGGACGTCGACCACGATGGACTCCCCGATCTCGTCACCGCTGGCTGGATCTCCAATGGCCTCTGGTGGTATCGCAACCCTGGACCCAAGGCGACCGCGGCCGGCACCATGTGGAAGGCAGAGAAGATCACCGACAGCTACGACACGGAGGGCGGAGCCTTCGCCGACATCAATGGCGACGGCAAGCCGGATCTCGCTCTCGCTCATTACAATCGCGCTGGCGTCCTGTGGGTCGATTTCAGCAAGGAGAAACCGCGTGTCCACCATCTAGGCGGACGCGAGCAAGATGGCCACGGCATCGGCATCGCCGACATGAATGGCGATGGCAAGGCGGATGTGCTCACAACCCATGGCTGGTTCGAACAAATTGATGCCGATAATGACAAGTGGACGTGGCACGGCGATTGGGATATCGGCGACGCCGGCTTTCCGATCCTTGGCTACGACGTAAACCACGACGGCAAGCTTGACGTCATCTACGGTCAAGGCCACGGCTATGGCCTCTATTGGCTGGAGCAGGCCGGCACTCCCGATCATCCGACGTGGATTCGTCACACCATCGACGAGTCCTTCTCACAATCGCACGCTCTTTTGCTCGCCGACATCGACGGCGATGGTACTCCGGAACTGATCACGGGCAAACGCTATCGAGGTCACGGAGGCGACGATCCCGGTTCGTATGACCCCGTGGTGGTGTATGCGTACAAGCTGCCCACCAAAGCCCAGCTCGACGCCGCCAAATCAAGTGCAGAGGCCACCAAAGGCTCAATGGAAACGATGCGCATCGCCGACAGTGCATCGGATCCTGTCTTCACGCGGTACGATCTCTCTGTCAACGGAACTGCCAGTGCGGGAACGCAGTTCATCGCCACCGACATCGATCACGATGGCGATATCGATATAGCCAGCGCAGGGAAACTCGGCGTACATGTACTCGAGAATCTCAAGGTGAACAACGTTCCCAAGAACGTTCGCGAAGAAACCCAGCCACTCGAACGCAAGTGGCCCTTCCCTGGTGAAGGCAAAGAGGTTCCACAGGAAGATGGCCCTACTCCGTAAGCCAGAGCGCTGCACACTGCGTTTTGGGGCTTCATGAAAGTGGCTTGTGTGAAGTTCTGGGCGCAAGATAGAAAACAAACGGTCCGGCCTCCATGGCTGGACCGTTTGTTTTTGATGGGGCGCTGATATCCGACGACGTGCAATTCACAATTCCACCGTAAAAGACGATGATGTCCGAAAATGGCGAATTTGCCTCTTGAACGATGAGAGGATTGCAGGAATGGATTCGCTATTGGCTATCTCCGTTTTGAATCGGCAACCATTGTCTTCCATAGGAGAGTTTTCTATGCATAAATCTCTCGCTGAAAAGCGCGCCGCATTCCGTGCCCTCCACAAGCAGGGTAGCTTTGTACTTCCTAATCCATGGGATGTCGGAAGTGCCAGGATGTTCCAGGATCTGGGATTTGTCGCATTGGCGACAACCAGCACAGGATTCGCTTGGACCATCGGGAAACCGGATTATGCAGTAACCCGAGAAGACGTGCTACAACACTTGACTGTAATGAGCGAGGCCGTCGATCTGCCATTGAACGCTGATTTCGAATCCGGGTTTGCTTCTGATCCGCAGGATGTCGCCGCGAATGTCACCCTCGCCGTGAATGCGGGCGTAGCCGGGCTATCTATTGAAGACCGCGTTGTAGGCAATCTGGGTAAGCTTTACGAAACACCTCTCGCTGTCGAGCGAATTCGTGCTGCACGCTTCGCAATCGAGAAGACAGGCGAAGACGTGGTCCTCGTGGGCCGTACTGAAGGCGTTCTGGTCGGAGGGTCTGTCTCCGCTGCGATCGACAAACTGGTCGCGTTGGCCGACGCTGGTGCCGACTGTCTCTACGCGCCAGGCGTGGGCATGGCAGGTCTGAGCACGAAAGATGACGTGATTGCGCTTGTAAAAGCGGTGGCACCAAAACCAGTGAATATCCTGGTGGTTGGGCCCGGCGTCACCTTCGCCGACTATGCCGATCTTGGGGTGAGACGAATCAGCGTAGGTGGTGCGCTCGCTCAGGTCTGCTGGGGCGCAACCCTGGCTGCAGCGAAGCAGTTGAAGGAGGGCTCTTTCGATGGCTTGGCAGCCGGAATTTCAAATAGACAACTTGACGAGATCTTTGGCCGCTTCGTCTAGACCATTGCAATGATGAAAAATGGCTGTGACGATTGGCCACTCTACCAAACGACAATCTCATTTCAGGGTCTTCCGATATCCTCGCGCGGGGCTTAGGCGTAGTCTTCTGTGGAATCGAGCCGCGGATGTGGCCGGCCACACTCGCCGGCAGTGTTCCGTGCCGGAAACAGTATGACGAGACGCTATCCGCTTAACAATTTCTCCTCGACGCTGCCACCCGTACAAGTGAAACGTAGAATTTTACGCGACGGCGCAAGTCCAAATCAGTTACGCGACGCAGCATTCCGCCAGGTAGTACTGGCGATTCCGGCGGGTAGCGTTAGTACGTATGGAAAGGTGGCAGCAGCGGCCGGTTATTCGCTATACCATCGCGCTGTGGCACGGCTCTTGCGAACCGATCCGCCGGACCTACTCCCGTGGCACCATGTAGTGGGCGCAGGCGGCGAGATCAAGCTCCGGCATGAAGCCGCCGAGGAACAGCGCCTACGTCTGAAGACGGAGGGCGTTGCCTTCCGTGGCAAACGAGTAGATATGCAGGTGCACGAATATCAATTTCGCATGTGGGAACGGAAAGCGTAATGAACGTCTGCGTAATACGACAGTGTTTGCCGCCATACAAGTACTCACCGAGGCGAATGCGAACGCTATTCAGCAGGATCGTAATTCAGATTTGGCCCCAACCATCGCTCGACTTCTGCAACGCTCATTCCCTTGCGCTCGTGATAGTCGGCCACCTGATCGCGATCGATCTTGCCAAGACTGAAATATCGCGATTCCGGATGAGCAAAGTAAAGCCCGCTCACGCTTGAGCCCGGCCACATCGCAAATGACTCTGTAATCTGAATTCCGGTGTTCGCCTCCACATCGAGCAGACGCCAGAGTGGACCCTTCTCCGTGTGATCCGGACAAGCCGGGTAACCAGCGGCCGGTCTAATCCCTCGATACTTCTCTTGAATAAGATCTGCGTTACTCAGGCCTTCCTCACAGCCGTAACCCCATTCATCGCGCACCCGCTTGTGCAGGCATTCGGCGAAGGCCTCCGCCAGGCGATCCGCAAGGGCCTCTGCCATGATCGCGTTGTAGTCGTCGTGCTCCGCTCTGAATCTATCGCACAGCTCCTTAAGACCAATCCCGCTGGTGACTGCGAAAGCGCCGATGTGATCCGGCAACCCTGTCTCCTTCGGCGCGATGAAATCGGATAGCGACCGGCACGGCTCATTGCCTTCCCTGTTCGATTGCTGGCGAAGGAAGTGGAACCGCCCGAGCACCTTTCCGCGTGTGGCATCCGTGTAAAGTTCGACATCGTCGCCCACGGCATTCGCGGGGAAAAGGCCGTATACGCCGCGTGCCGTGATCAGATTCTTCTCAATGATGCGGTCCAGGAGCGCATTTCCTTCAGCGAAGACCTGCCGCGCCTGGGCACCCTGCTCTTCATGCTCAAGGATGCGTGGGTAAATGCCTTTCATCCCCCATGCATGAAAGAACGGCGACCAGTCAATGAAGTCGCGCAGCGTTGCTAGAGGAAAATTATCCAGCACGCGCACGCCTGTAATTTTTGGCGTGGGGAGATCTTCGGCGCGCCACTCGATCGGAGTTCGCCTGGTGCGAGCAGTCTCAAGCGCGACCACATTTTGCCGCGGGGCGGAGTGCGACTTTCGAACCGCCTCGTACTCGGCGCGATGTTGCGTCACGAATGCATCCTTGCCGTCGTCGCTTAGAAGGCTGGTGGTTACAGGCACGGCCCGGCTGGCATCCAACACGTGGACCACCGGCTCGCTGTAGTGCGGGGCAATCTTGATGGCCGTATGTGCCCGGGTCGTAGTTGCCCCGCCGATCAGCAACGGTAACTTGAATCCCTGACGTTCCATCTCGCGAGCCACATGTACCATCTCGTCAAGAGACGGTGTGATCAGGCCACTGAGGCCAATCACGTCCGCTTTCTCAGTCTTGGCCCGTTCGAGGATTTTTTCGCAAGGGACCATGACTCCCATATCGATTACCTCGAAGTTGTTGCAGGCAAGAACCACGCCGACGATATTTTTCCCGATGTCGTGAACATCACCTTTCACCGTTGCGAGCAGGATTTTCCCCTGCGCCTTGATCACGTGGCCGGCGGCAGCCATGGAGGCCTTCTCGGCCTCCATGAAGGGCGTCAGGTGCGCCACAGCCTTCTTCATTACCCGAGCCGATTTGACTACCTGGGGCAAGAACATCTTCCCTGCCCCGAACAGATCACCCACCACGCTCATCCCGTCCATTAACGGGCCTTCGATAACAAGCAATGGGCGGCCCAGCTTGACGCGGGCCTCTTCAGCGTCGATCTCTATATACGCGTCTATTCCCTTTACCAGCGCGTGAGAAAGACGCTCTTCGACTGTGCCGTTACGCCATTCTTCGGCCTTCTTCTCACTCACTACCGCGCCGGCGCCTTTCAGCGTCTCGCCATACTCCACCAGTCGTTCTGTTGCATCCGGACGGCGATTGAGTAGCACATCCTCGACCAGCACCTTCAACTGAGGCTCAATCTCCTCATACACCTCCAGCATCCCGGCATTCACGATGCCCATGTCCATGCCCGCGGCAATAGCGTGATAAAGGAACGCGGAGTGCATCGCCTCGCGCACTTTATTGTTGCCCCGAAAGCTGAACGAGATATTCGAGACGCCACCGCTGACCTTTGCGTGCGGCAGGTTTGCCTTGATCCAGCGTGTGGCGTTTATGTAGTCAACCGCGTAGTTGTTATGCTCCTCCATACCGGTGGCCACGGTGAGGATGTTCGGGTCGAAGATGATATCCTCTGGCGCGAAGCCAACCTCGTCGACCAAAATCCGGTAGGCACGTTCGCAGATACGTATCTTGTCGTCGTAAGTCGCGGCCTGCCCTTGCTCATCAAAAGCCATCACCACGGCAGCCGCGCCATACTTGAGCACAGTGCCGGCGTTTTGGCGAAATTTGTCTTCGCCTTCTTTCAGAGAGATCGAGTTCACGATCCCCTTGCCTTGCAGGCATTTGAGTCCCGCTTCGATGACCTCCCACTTTGAAGAGTCCACCATAAAGGGCACTTTGGCCACTTCAGGTTCGCTCCCCAGCAACTGGAGGTAACGCGTCATCGCCACGACGCCGTCAATCATGCCCTCGTCCATGCAGATGTCAAGAACATTGGCTCCATTCTCGACCTGCTGCCGGGCAATGCTTACCGCTTCCTCGTACTTGCCTTGCTTGACCAGCTTCGCGAACTTGGGCGAACCGGCCACATTGGTCCGCTCGCCGATCATGATGTAGACGCCGGCCTGCTGAGTGAATGGCTGTGATCCGGAGAGACGAAGCGGCCTCACCTCAGTCACCTCGGCGCCGGACACGCTCTGGCGTGTCTCCAATGTCAACGCGCCACCATCAATTCCCGGGGGTGTTTGCCTTCGAGTGCTTTGGCTATCGCCGCAATGTGTTCGGGGGTGTTGCCACAGCAGCCGCCGGCAATATTGATCAATCCTGCCCGTGCAAAGTCGCTCAGATAACGGGCCATGTCCTCCGGACCCAGGTCGAACCCGGTTTCCGAGAGAGGGTTTGGCAAACCGGCGTTTGGATAGCACGAGATGGCTACGTCCGCCTTCTCCGAGAGTTCGCTCAGAAACGGATACATCAGATCGGGACCGAGAGAACAGTTGAGACCCACCGACAGCGGGTTCACGTGCTGCACCGCGTTCCAGAACGCCTCAGTGGTCTGTGCAGAGATCAGGGTCTCGCCGCCACGCCCCACTGCCGCAGAGATCATCACCGGCAGCTCCTTGCCATCCTGATCGAACACCTCACGAATCGCGACAAGTGCCGCCTTTGCGTTAAGCGAGTCGAAGATGGTCTCGACCAGAAGCAGATCGACGCCGCCAGCAATCAGGGCACGAACCTGCTGCGCGTACGATGCTTTCACCTGATCGAAGGTGACGACGCGGAAGCCCGGATCATCCGCATCGGGTGAATTCGAGAGCGATACGGTCAGGGGCCCGATCGCCCCCGCCACAAATCGCTGCCGAGAGGTTGCGTTACCCACCCGATCTGCCCATTCGCGGCACTGCCGCGCGGACTGCTCATTGATGTCCCAGGCGAGCCTGCCAAGTGAGGGATCGTCGACGATCTTCTGGTAGAACTCGGGATCCTTTCTGCCGCCGCGCTCCCGCGGATCCTCCACGAAAAACTCACTCTGGGTGATGCCGGTCGCGCCAAAGGTATTCGTCTCGATGATGTCCGCCCCGGCTTCCAGAAACCGGCGATGGATATCGCAGATCATCTCCGGTTGAGTCAGAGAGAAGAGATCGCCGTTGTTCAACAGGTCCTTCGCCGCATCCTTGAAGCGCGTTCCGCGAATATCGGCTTCCTTCATGCCATAGGTTCGGATCGTCGTGCCCATCGCTCCATCGATGATGGCGATGCGGCTCTCGAGGATCTTCTGGAGTGGATGTTGATGATTCGTAGTCATTTATCCCTTCTCCCTGATGGCTTGTGCACGAGAATCTCGGCAATAGCGACAGCACTCCATTATAACTAGTGGCGAACGTGGGATTTTGCGGACGGCCGGAGGAAGTGACTGGAGCCTGGCTCGCGAGACGCAGCCATCACGCCCTTAAGATCGCTTCGCTGAGCCGCTGCGGAGAAGCAACGGTCACTGCATATCAGAGCGCAAAAGAGTGGACCAAGTTCAGTGGCGCATACTCGCATTGAATACATCGTTCTTGCGAACGATCGCTTACGTTGATTGCGGTTTCGCGTAGAGCGGGTCATTGTCGATGACAACGATAGAGCAACGTCTCACCGTTCTATCGTGTGGGTTGCTGACGCTGAGTGCATTCGGACCGTTCGTCACACACAATGAGTGAATATGACGGTGACAACGGCCCAGCGATCAACCTGTCAACCGCCACCCTACGAAGCCATTCGCCGTCCCACGGACGATGCAAATCCATGATGAGCATCTAGGGCATATGTCCTGCATAAAAACAGTGTAGGAGTCTGATGACAGATTGCATTCGCTGTTATTCAATCCATCCAGCTCAAAAGTTGTACAGCCAGCGGCAACGCCGTCTCCTCGAGTTCGTCTACGCAATCGCCGGTCAGACCGCAATGGTGCATCAGGTCGGCGGCTTCCGAGGGATCCGACTGGCCCTATCTAAAACTGAAGGGGTAGAGCGAGTATGAAGCGACTTTTCTTACTCTGTATCAGGCCGCTGGCAGTCGCGGGAATCTTCTCCATCGGTTCGGTCTTACACGCTCAGGTTGCCAACAACACTGCGCTCGTAGGTGCAGTAGCCGATCAGTCCGGTGCCCCTGTTTCCGGGGCAAAAGTGACTGCAGTGAATGAAGGAACACAAGTTACCTACCCGGGCACGACAAATGCCGATGGATACTATTCCATCACCTTTATCTCGCCTGGAACGTACGACATCACCGTGGAGCAATCAGGCTTCACCAAACTAACGAAGACAGGCCGCATTGTGGTGACTGATCAGGCCCAGCGAACCGACTTCAAGCTTGCGGTCGGGTCTGCAGCGACGTCGGTGACCGTTTCCGCATCTTCCCCTCCAATTGCAACCGACGATGCGACTCTCGGCGAGACCTTCAATACCAAGGCGGTCGAAGACCTGCCGCTCATCGGTCACAATGCTTTGGAAGTCGCCGCGACGGCATCGAATGTGATTATCGGGCCGACGAGCAACTACTCAGGAGTGCCCCCGGGTGAGGATTTCATTGGAGCGGGCCAGCGCGAGATTCAGAACAGCCTGAACCTTGACGGCGTGTCCATCATGAACAACCTGATCAGCCTCGCACCTGCGCGCCCCAGTTCGGACATGATTTCCGAGGTGCAGATGCAAAGCGGCAACTACTCCGCGCAATACGGCTCGTATCTCGGTCTGCATATCAACCTGGTAAGCAAGTCGGGAACAAATGATCTGCATGGCGCTGTGTATGACTACATCCAAAACACGGCCCTGAATGCGAGCCCATTTCTGAATCCGGTTGGTACGCCAAAACCAATTCAGCACTATAACCAATACGGCTTCGATCTCGGAGGTCCGGTATATCTGCCCAAGGTCTATAACGGGCGGAACAAGACCTTCTTCTTCGCGTCGTATGAAAAGATCAACCAGGTCCAGCAGGCGAATCAGGGACCTGTCTCCACACTTACACCGGCAATGGAGGCTGGAGATTTCTCCTTTTTGACCGGTAGCCAGCAGTTGATCGATCCCTATACTGGACAGCCCTATCCCAATAACCGGATTCCCGCTTCCGAGCTAAGCACGCCTGCTGCGCAAATCGCTAAGAATATCGAACAGTACATCGCTCCGCCTAACCTTTCAGGCAGCACAAACAACCTGAACGTGAATTACCCGAACAATCTCTTCATCAAGCAGACGCTTGATCGCGTTGATGAAAACATTGGTGATCGCGTTAGACTTTTTGTCCGCTACCACTGGCAGAACCTGAGCATCGTGGGCGGCGACCCCTTTCCCACTGACGCGTCCTATGGACCCACGAATACTCGAAATACCGCGATCGGCTACACCCACATCATTACGACCAACCTGATCAATGATTTTCGTATTGGTTTCAACACAGTCAGCTCGAATAACTTAAATTACTTTGCTCAGAACAATCTCCCGGATGCGGGGACGAAATTGGGCATTCCTGGCTTCAACTCAGACTCGATATACAAAAACCCGGGAATCCCTTCCATCAATTTCGATACCTACCACGAGGCGGGAAACGATGCATCCAACTGGTATCAGGATGACCGCACTGTAGATGGCTATGACCAGTTGAGCTGGACTCACGGCAAACACACCATCATGGGCGGCGTCGAATTGCGGAAGCTCACCATTGGGCGACAGGCTACGAATGATCCCCGTGGGTCCTTCACCTTCTCCGGCGCAGCTCCCACCGACACCGGCTTCACGAGCACGGGTTATGGAGCAGCAGACTTTGTTCTGGGCTTAGCTCAAAATTCACAGACTCCCGTTCTACCCGTGAAAGGATCGATCGGCGAGTGGCGTGACGGCTTCTTTGTTCTGGACAACTGGCAGCCCTTCAGCAAGCTGACGCTGAATTACGGGCTGCGTTACGAGTTGCCGACAGTACCATACAGCCTGAACGGCTTTGCGCGCATATTGAATCCAAATGAGACCGCGCTGATCCCAGCCTCGAACGCCACCGTCGCTGCGGATTTCAAGCCAACACCCGGCTTCAAATTCAACGGCCCCAACCACAATGACTGGGCGCCGCGTATCGGCTTTGCCTACCGGGCCACGGAGAGGACAACGCTACGCGGTGGATTCGGGATCTATTACAACGCAAACCAGCTCAACACCTACACTCTGACCACGCAGAATTTTCCACTCTCTGCTTCGGTCAACTACTTCACGACTGCCGCCAACCTGCTTTCGCTGTCAAACCCTTCCCCCGGTGCGGGATCGGGCTCGCCTCAGGCCGGGATCCCGGGCACCTATGTGAGCGCAGTAACAATGGGCCCATCCCTGCCTACCCAGACCTTGTATCAGTGGAATCTTTCCGCGGGGCAGGAGCTCTGGCGGGGCGCGGGCGCCGAGCTGCAGTATCTCGGGTCCCACGCCATCCATCTAGATCGAGACTTCTACGACAATCAACCGCAGCCATCCACAAGCCGAGATATCAATAGCCGCAGACCCAACCAACTCTTCGGAACCATACGGCGCATTGAGAATGATGAATACTCCCACTACAACGGCTTCACAGCGATTCTGCGGCAGCGCGCCAGCCATGGATTGTCAGGCATGCTCAGCTATACCTGGAGTCACGATCTGGACATTACAGATAATTCGAATGGTGCCACTACAACAATGGATCAGTACAATATCGGCCTCGACTATGGTGATTCAAACTGGGATATTCGCAATCGCTTCGTAGGTACAATAACCTACGAATTACTGGGCATTCCTCATGCGAATGCCTTAGTACGGCAAGTCCTTGGTGGTTGGCAGACGAACGCCATCGTCACGCTTCAGTCAGGCGAGCCATTTAACGTCAATCTGGGCTTCGATCAAGCGAATGTCGGCTTGCCCAGAGGCAATGTTCAGCGCCCCAACTGGGTTCATGCGACAAGCTCCCATTGCAGTCTTCACGACTACATCAAAAACAATGGGTACAACAACGGCGGTACGTCGTGCATCGACGCGACGGCATTCGCGATTCCTGATCTGGGGACCTATGGTACATCAAGACGAAATTCCATCCATGGCCCGGGATTCAGCAATGTCAACTTCTCTCTCTTCAAGAGCTTTACCATCTGGGACAATCTGAAATTCCAATTTCGCGCGGAGGCCGGAAATCTCTTTAACCATCCCAGCGCCGGTAATCCCAACTCAGAGATCGAACAGGGGTTCGATCCAAATAATCCTGTGGCCACAAGCAATTTTGGTTCGGTGACGACCACGAGCACTTTCTATAGCCCTCGCTCGATTCAGCTCGCAGGAAAATTAGTTTTCTAGAGATCCTTAATACACTTTGAATTCCGCCCCTGCATCCGCTCCATCTGCATCGGCTTGCAGGCTGTAGACATCGCGATCCGCTTGTTCACTGGTGCTTTTTCCTTTCAAGTAAGGCGCTAAACTCGGCGCGTGACATCTTTAGCTTTTCCGGGTGAGCATCGATCCACTTCGCCAGGGCGTCGTATTTTTCAGGCGTCCATCCCCCTTCAAACTGCGCGCCATTCTTACCGGAGCGGTTTAATTCAAAGTTGAATGCGTCTTGCAGGTTCGTGAACTCAGCAGAGCTAATCACCGACTCCGCCAAAATTGCAGGAATGAAGATCACTCCGTCGGTCTTGGCAAGCACCAGGTCTCCCGGCAGCACAATGGCTCTTCCAATCCGTACTGGGGCATTGATTGCCGTCAAAGTCATATCGGCCCATGCCGATGGGTCATAACCGCGGTAGAACCCATTCAGATTTGAAATTTCCCGATTCTCTTCCTGATCTCGAATGCCTGCATCGAAAATGAACCCTGCATGAGTGTGGGCTGCGATGCCGCTGCCCAGGTTGGAACCGATCAACGTTCCTTCTACAATCTTTCCGAAGCCGTCGGCGACATAAACATCTCCCGGCTGCAGCTGCTCAATCGGCCAGCTATTGTTGTCGCCCCTGCGTTTCTCGGATCTGCCCTCGGCTGCGATAGCCCTGGCCATGTCCGGTCGCAGCGGCATGTATTGTGCCGTAAGTGCGCGTCCGGCAAAAGGCTTGTCGATATGCAAGGCTTTCCACCCGCCATCAAATTGGCAACGGTAGTCCTGCCCTTGCAGATAGTCCCATACGTCTTCGATTGAAACATCCAAGGCTCGTCTCAGCAGATCGTCTGAAATCCTTGGGCGGCCATCCGGGAACCGCTCGCCTTTCCATTCAGGCGTGTAGAACAAGATCTGCTCTTTCGTCGTTTTCACCTGAGAAACGGCAGGAACGGTAACCGCCATGCCGCAGGCAAGCAGGATGACCGATAGCGATCGCTTCATTCAGTCTTCTCCGGGCCGATACTGTGTGAACCTTCTCTTGTGGCTGAAGAGGGCCCCTGGTTGGTAGCACATCCTCGGGGTCTCCAAAGCGAGACCCAAAGAATATCCGCCAAACCACGTAGAACGTCGATAACGATGCTCTGGGCTAGTGTTTTACTGCGATTGCTGAAATCTCAATTTTTGCCCCACCAATTAAGCCGGCGACCTCTACTGTGGCTCGCGCGGGCTTCGGATCTGGCATGAGCTTCTTGTAGACCTCATTCATTCTTTCGACGTCGTTCAGGTCGGTCACATACACTGTTACAGACACGATGTCCGTCATCTGAAAGCCTGCTTCTTTGACGACTTTTTCTATAGCAGCGATGGCATTCGTGGTCTGAAGGGTGATGTCAGTACCGGTAACTTTGCCATGCGAGTCAGGTCCCTGTTGCCCGGCAACATAAAGCGTATTGCCAGCAACGTATCCCTCACTAAAAGGCATGCCCTTCGTAAAGCCGACCGCCTGATGCTGCGCAAACCCGCTACTTGACATACATAGAGTAAACAGCCCGGCCAGCCAGATACTCCGCTTTATCGTGCCTGAAATTGCTCTCATCATATTTTGATCTCCCTTTTTGTTGGATACGAGGTGCAATTCTCTTCGGTTTGCTGTCTCTAATATAAGGTCTTTTTCGAAGGCTGCCACTTGTGGCCAGACGCGGACCCAACATGCATGCGCGACCGAGTCTGCGCGTGCTGTCTTGCGATGGCGACTTCACTCTGCGCAATCGAGGCCATAGTGACGGTAACAGGCGCCGACCGCCGTCGGACTCCACCGCGCACGATCCGATAGAAGATGAATTATCGCTCCATCCACTGAGGGCACTTGCGGCCTTAAGACAGCGAGGCCCGGGCAGGCTGCGCCGCCGCTGATGTGGTCTCCCACCTCAATGCTTTTAAATCAAGGACGAAGATCGCGTACATGACGGGTACCTGAATCTTGGTGACAACCGTCGCGATGAGGAGACCGCCGATCTGCGCGTAACAAAGGGGCTTCCAAAGAGGTCCGCCGTGCATTGCCAGGGGGAAGAGAGCGAGTACAGTCGCGAAAACCGTAATCAGCACTGGCCGCAGCCGCAGAATGCCCGCGTCGATGATCGCATTCTCGAAGTCGTCCCCTTCTGCATGCCGTTCTTCGATGTAGTCAAAGAGAACAATCGAGTGACTGACAATCACGCCCACGAGACTGGCTACTCCCAGGAAAGCCATAAAGCCGAATGGCTCATGCATAATCCAGAGCGCTAGGAAGGCGCCGACCATTCCATAAGGAGCAGCCGCCAGGACTAGTAAAGGCTTGATCGCGTTTTTGAATTGAAATACAAGCGCGAGGAAGATAGCCAGCGACGAAATGGCCATGACAATCAGCAAATTTTTGAAGCCAGATTTCGTCTTGTAGTATTCCCCGCCAATCTCCACTTTGTAGCCGGGGGGTAAGGAGGTCTGCAAAGCGAGGAGCCTGGGCATCGCCTCCTTCAACACTTCGGAGCTCAGATGTCCAGCGGCGGAAAAGCTGCGCACATTCATCGTGCGAAACTGTTCCAAGCGAACAATACGGCTTGTCACTAACTCATGCCCGACGGCGGAAACCTGCATCAGGGGGACCTTGGAGCTGTCTTGCGACGCATAGACGTAGAGGTTCTGGATGTCGGAGAACTGCGCGCGCTCGTCCATTCGCATACGAGCGACGATGGGTATCTGCTTTTGCCCCTCCTGCAACACGCTCACCGTGGTGCCGCTGATTCCTGCAGTGGATGAATTGGCTACATCCATGTTGGTGATGCCTGCCAGATTGGCACGATCAGGATCCACAGTGAGCGCGATTTGCGTGTTCTCTTCGCCCCATTCATTGCGCGTTCGCTCAGCGACTGGCGAGGCGCGAAGGATATCCTCAACCTTGCCGGAAATAGCGCGTAATTGGCGAATGTCGTCTGCCTCTTGGGCTGCATTCACATCCGCGGTACTGGACACGCGAACTTCGATCGGGTAGTCGAGAGGATTGGTCAGGAGTTGCCGCGCATCCAGCCGAGCACCCGGAATCGATGCAGTCAGTAGGGGTTGTAACTCTTTGATGAATTCCGGAGTCGTCTCCTTATCTGTTACCTCGATCAGGACCTGTGCATAATTGAGCTGTTGCATCTGAGGCGAAGCCGAAAACCAGAAGCGCGGACCTCCTCCGCCGACAAATGTGGTGATGTAGCGCAAGATCGATGCAGAGTGGTCACGGTGAGCAGCTTGTTCTTGCGTGAATTTTCTCGCTTGCTCTTGCACGATTTGTTCTGCGCGCAATGCGGCCGCATTTGTGGCGCCAAGATTGGCATCATTCGGTAACCAGACATCGATGTAAGACCAGTACTGCACATCTTCTGGAAAAAAGGCAGTGTTCAGGCGGGAAAAGATAAAACCGCCCAAGACAAGGAAGACCAGTGAAGCGTAGAAGACCATCCATCGGTGATGGATGGAATACCGCGCAATGCGTGCATACCAGCCATAGAATCCTACCGTTCGCATCTCTTCGAGAGATCGCGCTTCTTTCTGTTCGGGTCTCAGCAGATAGTAAGAAAGAAGTGGAAGAAAGGTCATGGAAACGAGACGCGATGCAACAAGCGCACAGGTCATGACGATCGGCAAACTGTGCAGGAATTCGCCCGTGCTGCCGGTCACCATCAGAAATGGCAGATAGGCGACGATATTCGTCACCGTCGCATACATAATTGCCGTGGCAAGTTTTGTGGGTCCCAGCCACGCAGCGATAATATTCGGCTGACCTTCAGCGAGAGTCCGCTTGATGGAATCACCGGCAAGTACCGGATCATCGACCAAAAGCCCAAGCGCAATGATGAGAGTGGCGACAGAGACCTGCTGAATGTCGACTCCCAGTAGATACATGGTGCCGAAAGTCATTGCGAGTGTGATGGGAATGGCCAGAGCCATCAAAAGTGCCGAGCGCCACTCCCAGAAACCAAGCCAGGAAACCAGTACAACCAGAACGATGGCTTCATACAGAGAATCCATGAACAAGCTGATGTTTTCCTTCACCTGCAGGGGCTGGTCAGATGTGTGGGCAATAATCAGGTCTTCGGGTAGGTACTGCTTCACAGCCGTCAGCTTCTGATCGACGCTCTTGCCGAACGCAGTGATCTGATCGGCGTCTTTCATCTGAACGGCGATAGTGATGGCCCTACTGCGGTGCCATGTACTGTTCTTATCTGCCCACGTCAGATAGTTCAAATAGCGTGCAGGGCTCTGATAGCCGCGAGAAATATCCACCAGATCACGAAGATAGACCGGGCTTTGACCTGTGGACGATGAGCTCCCGACAATGACGCCCCCGATCTGCTGGGGGCTCGTGAATTTGCCGGATGGATCGATCTGAACGCTCGTCGCGTCGACCTCAATTTGGCCTCCAGGAAGCGTGATGTTACGGGCTCCAAGGATGTCCTTCAGGTTAGAAGGCTGCAGTCCATAAGAGGCGAGCCTTTCTTGCGAGTAGTCAAGGTAGATCTGCTCGGGCAGCACACCCTTGCGGTCAATCTTGGCAACCTCCGGAGCCCCCTGAAGAGTTCTGCTGATAAGGTCCGTGTAGTCGTCTAGTTCCCGATAGGAATACTTGTCACCCGCAACTGCGGATAGCTTCGTCTTCGTCTCAGCCGGATCGCGTATGAAGATTGCCTTCCACGCGTCAGGATGTATCTCGGAGCGATGAAGATTCTCTACCGCCCAGTTGTCTCCAAAGGCGCGAAGCTGCTCATCGCTCAGTCTTGAAGTAATATCGACACCGAGAAAACCGCTGCCTTCAAAGAAATGAGGGTCAGCAGCTGCATTGTTCTCCGTAGCGGTACGAATGACGGCGGCGAATGAGTCGCGTATCAGCCCTGCAGACACAGAAAGAGGAAACGAGTAGACGATGCTGATGCGTGGCTGAGGAGAGTTTTTCGGTTCAGCGCCGCGTGTCTGCTGAATCGCACTCTGGATAGCCCTTGCACGCAGCGCAATCTCAACATCTCCTGCGGGAGGGCCCGCTACAGTCAACATCAATGTCGCGGTGTCCCCGAAGTCGCTATTGAATTGAATAGGACCCGCACCTTGCGGCAGCTTGCTGTTGAGCGCATTCAGCTTCAAGTTGATGTCGGCAAATTGCTTTTTAGTGTCTGTGACACTGTCATCGAGCTGGACGTAAGCAATGGAGAGTCCTGCGAAGCTGAGGGAGCGAATACCGAAATCGGAGGGCGTGGGTGGCTTAATGTGCGGGTTCTGCGCCAACGTCTGTTCCACGGGGCGGGAGATCAGTTGCTCAACCTCTTCTGCCGTTGCCCCCGGCCAGGAAGTTGAAGCCACGGCGACCCGCACCGGAATCTGGGGATCCTTACGCTTGGGCATCCCAACATAGCCATACCAGCCCCACAGCAGGACGGCGACCAGCAGCACAAAGCCGACCTGGCGGTGTTCGACAAAAAAGCGCGCGGTGTTGTGCGTGTTCGCGATATATTCTGCTTCGGACTTATGACTCATAAATAGTGTCCGGACCGCGGCCGCCGTGTCGCATCAAGGAATGACACGGACGGAAGCCCCGTTTTTGATCAATGTCACGCCAGTGGTAATCACTTTCTCCCCTGGCTGCAGACCGCTGCTGATACCTATCATGTTCCCGTAAACGCTTCCCGGTTGTACGGACCGGATGTGCGCAGATTCGATCTCCGAGTCGCCAGTAGCAACCATGACAGCAAATCCGTCCGTCTTCTGCGGGTCACGAATGACAGCGGAGAGTGGAACTGCTGAAACGCTTTGCGGCAGATGGGCTCCGTCGCAATCATTCCTGACTTCAAGAAATTCTTTGGATTGTCGACTGTCAGCTCTACCGAGAACACGCGGCTCTTCGGGTCGGCGGCCGGCGAAATCGCGGTGATGCGCCCGCGGAATTCCTGGGAAAGCGCGTCGGTGGTAATGGTCAGCGATTGACCCACCCTCACGCGGTTGATTGACGTATCCGGGACAGCGAAGACCGCTTTCACAGTCCTTGTATTCGCAATGGTGAAGCCGTTCGTTGCCGGTCCAACAAAGCTGCCCGTGTCGACAGTCCGCTTGACGATCCATCCGTCGAAGGGTGCACGCAATGAGCAATACGCCAGCGCGGTCCGTGCCTCACTTTCCTCAGCCTCTGCCGCGGAAACAGAAGCGGTTGTGCTGTCGAGTTGCGTCTTGGCGGAGTCGAAGTCGGGTTTCGTTGCACTCTGTGCCGCGTAGAGCGCTGAGATACGGTCAAAGCTCAGCTTCGCTTTCTCACGTTCGGCCTGTGCCCGTGATAGTTGTGCTTGTGCCTGCCCGAGTTTGTCTTTGTAGCTGTCCTGGCGCACTACGGCAAGGACGGTGCCTTTACTCGCCCAGTCTCCTTGATCGATATTCCGCATTCCACCATTGGCACTCCTCACCTGGCGCACATGATCCAAATACCCGCCCGATTGAAACGCCAGATCGACTTGAGAGTACGGAACGATGCTGGCCGAATACTTCGTCGGCGTGCCTAGCGCGATAACCTGCACCATGGCAGTGCGCACTGGCACCGGCGGACGATCGACGGCAGCATTCTGTTTGCACGAGCTCGCGAGAAGCACGAACATGCTGCTCAAAACACTGAGGGAGATCGGCGTCGATTTCATGTTCACTCCTCCCCGAGCGCCTTCTCGAACTGTGCCTTTGCGCTCCAGAAAGCCAGCAGGCCCTGCTCGTAGTCGTGATTCGCATTTGCAACTGCGGTTTGCTGATCGAGAACGTCGCGCAATAGCACCACTGACTTGCTGAATTCGTTGTTGACCTCACGCAGCTTCTCGTTCGCCGCGTCCCTCGCTGCTATTGCCACTTGGAGAGTCAATCGGCTCTCTGACAGCTTGCGAAAACTGTTGTCGACGTCGATCAACACTTGAGAGCGAGTTTCATCAAGTTGATATTTGCTCTGGGAAACGGCCGTTTCCTTTTGCTTTACGTTGTCACGGCGCTCACCCCAGTCAAATGGGTCCCACTTCACCTCCACGCCTGCTGAGGCGATGTTTTGCGGCAGTATCTGCGTGCCGATGGGGCTCGTGTAGTGGAAGGCTATCCCAATGTCGGGGATGTAGGCGGCCTTTGCGATTCTGCGGTCGTATTCTGCGCGGTGCGTGTCGATCTCCGCTTCTTGGATTTCCGGGCGCTGCTTCAGCGCGATCTGTCGCGCCAGCTTCAAGTCAATTTCCTCTGAAGACACGGCGGCGACTGGCTGCGTTCGAAACGGCGTATCAATGTCCCGTCCAAGCAGGTCGTTGAGCTTCTCCTTCTGCGTCTGCAAAGTATCGTTCAGCTCAGCTACCTGATACTGCGCTTGGGCCAGCTTTGCTTTCACTTCCAGGCTGTTCGACTTCAACACCGACTCTTCAGAGAGATACTCGAGCATCACCCGGTCCGTCTCCTTATACCCGGCGACCGTGACTTCTGCGGCAACCAACGCACTCTCGGTCTGCAATACGGCGTAGTAGGCCTGCTTCACATCCGCGACTACGGACTGCCGATTTCCCTGGTACTTCGCCTTGGCAAGTTCAACTTCCAGCTCTTGTTCCCGAACTGCCAGTTTGATTTTGTAGAGCTGCGTAAGGGGTTGAGCGACTTGCGCAAACACATATCCGGTAAATGCCTGTGACAGTTCGATGCTGACATCTTTTGACGGCACAGGCGGCAGATCGCCGTTCGGGAAAATGCCCTTCTTGAAGGTGAAGGACGCAGGCGTGAGATTCCCCGAACCAAAGAAATATGTGTTGATCTCCGGAAATCGTTTCGATTTTGTTGCCGCCACCTGCCAATTGGATTTCGTGATGTCGAGCTTCGATATCTCTACCGGTCGGTTGTTCGAAAGGGCAATCTGAATCGCCTCCGTTAAGGGGAGTGCCGGAACGTCGCTTACCGGCTTTTGGGCAAACGCGATAGTTCCGGACATGAGCGCACAGGCAAGTGTGAACTGGTTGATCGCAAGCATGGGCCTTTCCGCCTTACAAACGGTGACCACCACCTTGCGGTCCGAGATTGTTGAGATCATCCAGTACCGCCTGCCGGTCTTGGGGGCGGAAGGAGCCCGCATTCATCACCTGCTCAATCTCAGACTTCGAGCCCTTGAGTGCTCGCAACGATTGGAGCGGTCCTAGATTTTGAGTCTTGATCTGTTCCAAAGAATTCAGACTCGTCTGCAACTGCTGGACCTGACCCTCGGTGGGATTGCCGAACATGACCGCCGTGAAAATGTCTTTGCCGAGCTTCTTTCCGGGACTTGGATCCGCCGCGGCAGCCTTTGCGGGCTGATTTGCCAGGATCGCCTGCAGGTCCTCGCGCAGTGTCTCGCGATCTTTCGCATCGACCGTCGCCATAATGGCCTTCATCTTGGAAACCGCGCGATAAGGTGTGAGCAGGTCGACCGGAGCGCCTGGCGTTTGGTTCTCGCGTACGCTCTTAAGCGTGTCGGCATTGGCCTTCAATTCTTGGACCTGAGCAACCGTGATGCTTCCATTCATGACTGCCGTCTTCATGTCTTGCTGAAACTTATCTCTCGCAGGGTTCGGCGCATCCGCCTGGAAAGCAGACAGAGCCGGTTGCAACATGGCCAGTGTGAGGAATACGGGAAGGACCTTAATTGCGCTTCTCATTAATCGTTCTCCTGAAGTTCATCTCTCTTCAAATTCCTTGGGTGTGCCCAGAGTGTCAGCTATCTGACGGAGTAGCCGCGGGCATCCAGACAGGCCGACAGTGCCCGCTTGAAGTCGTCCTGCTTTTGTTGCTGCTGCGTCTTTGTCGCGTCCGCCGTCTTGTCCGCCTGCTCGCTTTGCTCTTTCGCTTTCCGCTTCGCTCGGACGGAACCGAGAATTGCCCCTCGAGCCGCCCCTTCCCCAGGATCTCCGCCAACGGCGCCCGAGACAGTCGCGCCCCGCAGGGCTCCTTTCGCCGCCGCGTGATGGTTGCCGCCACTCGACTTTGGTGTCTTGGCCGCGGTAGTAGTCGCATTGGGGTCGAAGCCGGTCTGTGTCTTGGCGCTGTCGTAGCACTGTTGTTCATCGGTGAGCTGCTGCGTGGCGCTTTGCTGTTTCTGGGGATATACGTAGAGACCAACGGTGCTCGCCATTCCCTTTACGGGTTTCTGCGAGTTGCTCTGTGCCGCCGCGAACGGAACACAAAACGCTGCCAGGAATAGGTAGGTGGCCTTCGTATGCATCGTTCGCATCCTGTTCTTTATGGAATGACGTCGCCCTTGTCGTTCAGCTTGATCCAGCCCTGGCCTTCAGAATTTCCGCGGCTGAAGCGTCAGCGGTCTTGGACACATACGCATTGAGAGTCTTTTTGCGATCCGTGATGGTCGATTTGGCCGCGACCGCCGCGGGATCCATGCCAGCTGCGGCGGGCGCCGCTGCACCCACATTCTTGGACTTCGTCGCCTCTGTCTGGAACTGTGAGAGAAGAACCATCTCCTTCGGGGTCTTCAGCCGTACATCCACCTTCGTCTGAAGCGCGGCCGAGCCGGTTCCCATCCCCACAACAACGCGCTCTGTTTTCGTGCCCTGTTGAAGAGCAACGAATGTCCCTTGAACGACAAGCGAGTTGTCGGATGGCGCCGTATCTGCCGCGACGTGCTGAACCGAAAGGCCCGTCGTGGCCAGCTTCTTCTGCAACTCCTCAGAAAACGCCGCTTGAGCCTTATGTGCGATCTCTTCGGGCTTTTCGTCGCCGGTGATAAGGTGGCGCGGCCGGATCTTTTGCGACGCATCCACCTGCACCTCAGAAGAATCCGCGACCAGATCGTAGAGGAGAATCTTGTCCGGTTTCGGTAGAGGGGTACCGCTGTAGCTCTGCAGCGATGTCACCTTGACTTTGGCCGCCAGGGGGCCGTCGGCGAAGCTGATCGAGCCAACACAAAGCACGATTGCAAGCGCGGGCAATGCCCTTGCAATGTCTCTCGTCGGCAGGCCAAACCGGATCGGATTTCGCAATGCTTTCATGCGTCCATCTCGCTTTCGAAAGAAACGAGTGGGAGTTTGATTTGCGCGGCCGCGGTGCGTCAATACAGCCGGTCTAAAATCTTCATCCTCCTCTTCTAAAGAATCTGTAAACCCATAAGCCTATCAATATGATAGAGATACGGCACGAACGACAAGAAATAACCGTCGCAACCCGCGATATACTCTTTGCAGCTTCCCCCATCATGAGGCGCTGTTCCGACTGCAATTCCGGAGAACGGCGTTGTACGTCTCTCTCACTTCAGGTGGCACGGATGGCCCAACCGAACTTCCGCTTCGAAGAGTTTGAGTTGAATGTCGATAGCTGCGAGCTGCGACGATCTGGCGTGCCCCTGAAAGTGGAACGCATCCCCATGGAGTTGCTGCTCCTGCTGCTCCAAAACTCTGGAAATCTGGTCCGCAGGGAGGTTATCAACGAGAGGCTGTGGGGCGACGGCGTCTTTATTGAAGCGGAGCACGGCATCAACACCGCGATAAATAAGTTGCGCGCCACCCTGCGCGACGACTCGCGAGATCCTCGATTCATCCGGACGGTCGTTGGCCGCGGCTATTGCTTCATTGCGGAAGTGAACGTGGTGCAATCTGTCGAGCGGATGCCGGAGGCGGATGCCCACTCGGTGTCTGTCTCCAAAGTGGACACCCTCCCTGTCGGCAGCAACGGATATCACGCCGGGGCACATGTCGGTCCTGCACAGATCGAGGACGGCCCAACCGTCATGTCGCATACAGTCGAAGCCGGCCACCTCGTACCGAAGATCCCCCTCCCGCCGCCTGACCAACGGGACGGTACGAGACACATCACCGGCGGAAAAGGACGCCGCGCGTGGCTACTGACCTCTGTACTGCTATTCGTTGCGGTTGCGGGGACGGCCTTTCTCCTGCTCAAGCAACGGCCGAAGCGCCGGATATCGGTGGACCGGAGCCAGCATTCCCTTGCGGTTCTGCCGTTCCGCAACCTGGCCCCAGATTTCGGCCAGGATTACCTCGTCGACGGCATGACCGACCAGCTGATTACACAACTTGGGAAGAATTCCTCGCTGCGTGTGATCTCTTACGGGTCTGTCATCCAGTACAAAGGGGTGCAGAGCTCGATCAGGGACACTGCTCGGCAGCTCAATGTCGACATGATCGTAGAAGGCTCGTATCTGCGTGCGGGACAGAAGGTACGTATTACTGCTCAGTTGCTGGACGCGCGCGACGATCGAGAAATCTGGACGCAGAGTTACGAAGAAAGCGATGCTGACCTGCTCACCATGCAGGATCAGGTGACAAATGACATAGCGCATCGGATCGCATTTGCGCTGGGCAGCCCCCTCAGCCACAGCAGCGGGCAGACTGTGAACGCACAGGCCCGTGACGCCTACTTGCGCGGCCGCTATCTCTGGAATCAGCGAACCGTGCACGGACTGACCGAGTCGATCCGTTACTACACTGAGGCGCTTCGTGCCGACCCCAATTACGCGGAAGCCTATGCCGGGCTCGCAGAGTCGTATGTGCTTCTCAGCATCTATGGAGATGTGCACCCCTCCGGCTCTCTTACAAAAGCGCAATCGGCCGCAGAAAGTGCACTGCAGCTCGACAGCAAGCTGAGCCAGGCCCCATACCGCATTGGCGGCAGTCAAAACGGACCGCGATTGGGACTGGAACGGAGCGGAGAGGGAGTACCGGCGCGCTCTTGGGCTCAACCCAGGAGATCCAACCGCACATCACTGGTATGCTCTGCATCTGTCACGGTTGGGCAGATGGCAGGAAGCGGAGACAGAAATACAGCGCGCCCTGCCTCTTGATCCACTCTCGCTCATCATCAATACAGACGCGGCAGAAATTGCATACTGGTCAAGAAGGCCCACTCTGGCCATGTCGCGCGTCGATGCAGTGCTCACTCTCAATCCAGCGTTCGCACAGGCACATCTCGTGAAGGGCAAGGTGCTCCTGCAGCTGCATCGCTATCGCGAGGCAGATGCGGAATTTGTGGAGGCAGGAAAGCTCTTCGGTGAGCCCAAGAGCCTGCTCTCCATACGTGCGCATGCAATGGCGCTCGCAGGGGAGAACGACAAATCGCTGAAAATCGTGAGAGATCTGGAGGCTGCGTCCAATCAGAGGTACGTTTCGGGGGTCCACATCGCGCAGGTGTATTGCGCACTTCACAGGACAGATGACGCCTTGAGATGGCTCGATCGCGCATATCAGCAACACGACACCGGAATCAACATGCTGAAAGTAGAGCCGATGTTTGACGGCTGCCGCGCAGACGCTCGCTTTCAGCGCTTGATTGCCGAGCTTCGTCTAGGCGATTGACTCATCCACCTGCCTCGCCCATGGTGCGATTCAGGGTTCCTGCTAACTAATCTTCTAGTTGATCGTCTTTATGACTGAACCGGCAGCCCGTGCCGGCAAATCTGGACATGCCACCCAAACGCTCTAACACGTTGACCGAGGCCGAACTCCGCATCATGAGGATTCTCTGGACTCGAGGCGAATCGCTTGTCAGCGATCTGGTCGCCGCCATGCCGGACAATGCTCCGCTTGCATATACCTCAGTGCTGACGACCGTACGCATCCTGGAGCAAAAGGGGTACGTGGAACACCGGCAGGAGGGCCGCGCCTTTCTCTACAGGCCCTGCGTCGCCGAACACGAAGCCAGCCGGTCGGAGGTCAACCACATGCTTCATCGATTCTTCGGCAATTCGCGGGAGCGGCTGCTTTTGACACTTTTGGGCGACGGAGACATGACGCCTGACGAACTGCAGCGTCTGAAGAATGCCATTGCAGAAGCCGAAGCTTCTGACGGAACGGAAGACGCATAGAGATGCACCCACTTCTCGCGGTCTCACAATTCATTGCACAGGCATTCATCGCCGGTCTGTGGCAGGGATTGGCCCTGATCTCGGCGGTTGCGATCCTTCTTCGTCTCGTCCCGCGAGTGAGTGCCGCAGTCCGATTTTCCATCTGGGCATTTGCGTTTGTGTTGGCGGCCACCATGCCCCTGTTGCACCTTCCGACTGTCTCCGCCCTAAGACCGCATGCTGCCTCCGCGATGGTGCATCTTGGATCGAACTGGGGGGTCGCCATCGCGGTCATGTGGGCCACTTTCATGTTGGCACGCGGCGCCCAGCTCCTGATGCACGCGATC
>Ga0193743_1000201_pt1 | contig 47986 bp, 50 predicted proteins | sample L2c2metaG_FD_143038 | JGI IMG/M metagenome (GOLD analysis project Ga0193743, IMG submission 143038) | Soil microbial communities from a riparian zone of the East river system, Colorado, United States - L2c2 | ecosystem: Environmental > Terrestrial > Soil > Riparian zone | place: USA: East River... | reverse complement strand
TAGAAGGTATATGATTTCCAGCCTAGTTCGTCTGCTCTTTCAGGTTTCCTTTGTTCTTCGGGGTCGGTAGAAGTATCTTGGTCGCTTCTGGGTGCAACTAGCAGAGGTTGACATTCGTCGCAATTGCAAGTAGGGGGGGCGGGCACTTTGGTTACTCTCTCTACCGACATTGTGGTGGTTCAAGTTCAGGATGTCTGTCGGACAATTGACGTACGTTAAGCATGGAAGTGGCGTATACTTATTGGTCTTCTTCAATTTCCCAGCTCTTCCTTCGGTCTTTACTACTACCGTAGACGGTTTAGCTAGTTTTAGGGGCTTCCATGCACCTGGTCAATGTCACGTGATATCGGATATCTCGTAACAAATTGAAAATAAAAGATTCCTTCGTGCCAATCTATTAGAATAACTTCCTGGCTACAGATTGACACAATACTTTCGCTTTGTGGAAAGTGTCGAAGGTTTCAAGTGGGCAGCTGAGTCAGACGGACGACCGTTTTAATTTATGATCGCCGTATGTTTCCAAAAATAAAGCGGCATCCGGCGGTTACGGCCCGGCGCAAGAGATAGAGAGTTCCCCCCCACTTATTATGCTTTTTTCAGGCAAAATTCCCTCATAGTTTGCTCATGGTGCACCTCAAAGGTGTCATGCATGGGGATTGGTTTTTGATATTTTACGGTTGGAGGAACTCTCAGGATATGATTCACATGAAATTTGCATGAAACACAAGGTATGTGGCAGGAGTGCTAGTAAAAAATAAATTTGTAACCCAACTTTGATGCATCCACTGGGGCCCCACAACGTCAAGAGGGGGCTTGAGCAAGCATTTTTACATTCTTCACTACTGAAGGAACTGCGAAATTGACTGCTTGCTTGCGTAGCTAGCAGGGCGTCGGTGTTGATTTTCCGAGGGAAGATGATGTATATATCGATAAGGTTGTTAGCCAAGTGCTGAGTCAATGACTATTCTTGTGGCGACTGTCCTCGAACGAGCGTCTCCAGATACTGACGATACCAATGTTACTGAATGAAGTCAACGGGACTATGCCAAAAAAATTCACCTTGCATGGTACATTGTATTCTGTCAAGAAATCTGCCGTGCCCGATGTAGCGAGTCTAGCGACATCGAGAGCATTTCCAGTAGCTTCTATGAGAGTAGCATCACCTGAATGGACACCTGTGTTCTCCTGTTCTACTCAAATTTCACTGTAAATAATGCAAAGAACAGCGGCGGCAAGATCCGAAAACGCGCTGTGACATGCATTCCGATCTCCTGGAATTTTGAACGCTCGACGTTGGGAAGGCTCCGCTGTTCCCTGTACTTCATAAGCCCAAAAATAAAGTGGATATTCGGATACTGGAGACATGAATGCATCGGTCTGCGAGATTTGAGTAGCAGGAGGTAACTATCCCGAAAGAGGAATGGGTGGACTACTTCCGTATGTGTTTCGGAAGCGGAGGGCTATACTACTCCTAAATGGGGATTCTGTCGTCTTGTTTTCTGGTGCTGAATTTAAACGAGATATCCGATCTCACTGAACATCTCCAAAACCTCAAGTTGTTTTGGATATGCAGAACGACATTCTAAAATCCTGCACATGGACAAGAACGCTTCTCTCGTGAAAAAGAAATCAACACATGTTCAAATAGTATATATCTTCCGCTTTTTAAAAAAAAAATTCTGCCGAAGAAGGCTGTTGAGCCGAGAAGAAGACATCCACCTTTTCAAATTCCCAGGACATTTTAAACAAATAATCATGCATATAAAAAGTCATGAGCAAGTTGCACATTCTATCAAGAAGGTTGTCTGTCTACTGGTACCGATGCAAATGCAGCCTTGATCATCGCAGCCCGTTTGTCACCCCGGACTTGAACATTACATTTAAAGGACTTGGGTGCCAGCTCGAGTCCAGGCTACAAGACCGAAAAGTTATCACAGAGATGCCAACCATGGTATGGGATACACTTACCTCGATATAGCGGTCCATCTCCATGGTAAAGCTCTCATTTTTCAAAGGACTGAAATCAAATGCCCACACAAGATTCATAGCATTCAAGGCCTGCAAATTTTGATTAGTTACTTGAAGAATCCAGCTGTCAGCTGCTTACGGCTGTGCGGCGGCCCATCCGTTCACCAGGACAGATCCGCTAAGCAAACATCAGTCAAATATATATCTATTAAAAGAATGGAAATTCACCCTGCCCGCCCCAAATGCAAAGTTGTCTCGGAAAGACGAAACATCTGCCCCGAGCTTGATCCCGAAAGTAGACTCGAGGAAACGCTCTGGTCGGAAGGTATCTGGATCATCATAAAGATCTAGGGCAGCTATTAGCTATCACAATGGTAAAATTCCCATTGATATCAACTGACCAGGGTCATGGAAGACACCCCCTGCCATGTGCGTTAAATCACTGTCAACAGAACCGGAAAGGTTACATACACGTATTCATAAAGATCATAGCGCCTTTTGGGAAGGTATAGCCCTTGTACTACGACGGGGGATTAATGCCACTCCTTCCAAGGAAAAGGGCCGGCTAACGCACAGTCAAATCTTCAGTCACTATGTGTGGCAAACCGATAGGCAGGAGAGGTCTGAAACGATGTATCTATTTGGCAGATTAGATGGTAAACGTTTGAAGATAATCAAATAGTTACTTCGTCGATGAAAGCTCGCAAATATGGTAAATCCTGATAGTCTGTCATTTTCGGCATACGACTGGAACCTACGACTGTATCGATCTCGTTTTGGATGCGTTTTTGGCATTCTGGGTATGACAAGAGAGCAAGCACAATTGCCTGTTGGACAGACGCCGACGTCTCTGCCCCTGCATCCATAAGTGCTGCGCCAAGGTACCTAGAGGTTGAATGATCGGTGGGTGTTAGTTTCGGCAGGACGTAGGAAGTCAGTAGACGGACGAGATATCTTGTCGTGACAAACCCAGCTCTTGCTGGCGGGCCAACACCTTCTCAATATAACATCCCGTACCGCGTCCCGCTTTGATTTCTTGTTCGCACCCATCCAAAAGTGAGTCGTAAAGGCGATTGCGCACCCCCTTCATGAAATCACAATGACCACTCCACTGGAAAAGATTGTATCATCAGCTACTCTGACAGTGTGTGAATGAAAAGGCCTACCGGAGCCAACCAGCGGGGGATGTATTTGATCCACGGCATGAACTCCAGAGGAGGGTACTTGGTTTGGTCGTTGATTTCGTTCACCAACTTGATTCCCTTGAAATATACTTCTGCTTCGCTACCTTCATACACCGGGAAGCACTTTCCATATACAAGCGATGCGGCCAGGGACGCTGTGTTGCGCATGATATGGGTGTATATTTCCTGCCAAAGTGAAGCGTCAAAATATGAACATAGGTTGAGATCATTACAACACACCTGAGGGGTTGCAAGGAGGTCGTTTAGTAGTTGAATAGATTCAGCTTCTTGAGTAGGCAAATGCTTATCAACTGCCTCGGCTGTGAGGAATAACTGAAAAGCCTTCCTAGCGCGACGCCAGACACCCGTGCCTAAGAAAAAACTAAGATTCCATCGTCTATAAAGGAATGCCACAGAGTTTAACTCACTCGCATTTTCTATGGCCATGTGAAGACCGTCGGTAGTGGTTTGCATAATTGAACGAGGGCGACCTGAGGTCAAGAGACCAGTTTTATCCAGTACGGCTCTGATTGCAGAAGGGCTCGAGAGCACAATTATGGTGCTATTGAAAACCTTGACCTAAACCATATCAGAGTCAGCAAAGAGCATAGACCTCCCGAGGAAAAAGAATCACCGAAAAGATGTCTCCATATGCTTTCGCCCATGCCGTGAACCTAGGTAGAGATATGAGGGATGCTCACGATTTCGATTGTAAGCTGGCGTTATTTTACTCACTGTAGCTGCATAAACGACGTAGGAAGCAGATGGACATTCCCAATAATTGGCTTGGTTGGTGGTCCAGGCGGCAAGTGACGGTCTCGTTGAGCAAACCCCCAGAGCCAGTACCCTACAAGAGATAGAGGTAAGTAGAAGATAAAGTTGATGGGATCCATGGTATGAATACTGACCGAAATTTGCAGTACTTATAGGAAAGCTGTGGATTCGATAGCGACTTCAGATAACGAGTGAAGATATTTTTTTGTCACATCATTTTTGGCTTTCTGGATTAATCAGTGGGAGGTCTTTGTTTGTGTATCTGCACCTTCTCGTTGGCTTTCGGCTGTCCAAGTCTTGTCCCTCCGCCTCAGGCTTCCAGGAGCATTTGCCATATCCGCTTGGTATCCGATCAGCTGCGTTTCGAGATAGCGCGACCTTGAACGGATACAGGTTGACTGGAGTGAGAACGGTGCTCAGAAAGCTAGAAAACTAGGGCGGAGCAATACCCAGACACCGTATTCGGAGAATATGAGTGACAAATCACAATGTGATCAGCGAAATAAGGGAGCAGAGATCCGGATGGTGGATGTATGGAGCAGACACTATCCAGTTGTTGTGACCAGTGAATAATTAACGAATCGATGCGATGGTTGCAGCCAAAGACCGGTCAAAACATCTGTAAGTAGCATAAAATCGTCGGCGAAATCGCCTAGGCCAATCGGCTTTGAGAATATCTCATTCCGTAATGACTTTTTTGAAAAAGACGGAGTTCAGCGTGGCAACGATGCGGTAAAGTACTCGAACTTGTCGCCATTTCTGCCTCTCGAGCTATCAGGCCGGCGGTGGGGTCGGATAGAGCAAGGGTCATTACAGTAGGAGAAGGTCATAGCAAATATGACGACGACTCTCTCTCCGCTGCCATCCATCATTTTCACGCATACCATGAATCACGGTGAGAGAAAGGTGAGCCATGGAGGTGGTCCCTGCTCTTATTGTTCCACTCCATCCCAAAGGTTTATTACATAAGGACCGCCTAGTTCTTCGAATCCTAGTTTTGGTCATGCAGGTCTGTAATAACTTATTGTAACGCAATAGTAAACTACTATACAACTTCTTGGAACAGGTGCGTGAATTAGGAACGCACAGGATCTCATTCGTTGTACAGTCCAAGTAAAGAGTCAAAATGTATGTAGTAAACATGAATATGATCATAGGTCCTTGGAATAAGATTGAAGAATAAGTAGTACAAAAGACAAGAGTCAGAAAAAAGACGTGAAATGAAAGATACAATTGCCTCAGCACGAACCCAAAAACAGAATGTCGTTTACATGAAGGAAATATGCATTCAGTCAAATTTTCGGGATGTCAAAAAAGCTCTGCAACGAGAAGTAAGACAGAGAAAGACCATCGACATATTTCTAAATTCTTGGTAAATAAAAATTTGGCTCTACCTTACAACCCTTAGACAATGATTAATGATTAACGATTGCTTGCTTCGCTCGCAACTACCTTCTGATTATAATTTGATAAAGCCCTGGCAGGGATTTAAAAAGAACATATTACGGAAAAGTAAACAGATATACCAAAAAAACAACAGAAAAGAAGAAAAGAAATAAAAAAAGAAGCAAGCAGCAGAAAAAAAAACAAAGGCACGTATGTGGATTCATGACCTAGAAACGTTCTGATATGCTATTGCCGTACTTTCATATTCACGGAGGAATATTCGATCTTTTTCTTTACCTAAGAACATGAACGAGGGGTTTAAGCACAAAATGAGAGGAATAATGGTAAAAGTAGACTTACACCAATAGTTCATTTGCGTAGTTACGTAGGATATTCACGGAATCGGCTTCAAGTGATGATGTGCTATCGTCTGTGGCGAAGCTCACTGAAGAAACACAAACAAAAGAAAATTAACCAAAAACCGAACAGAAGGAAATGCAAGTAGAAAGACAGGGTAGGAAAAAGGAAAAGAACATACCAAGCATACGTAAAAGATGTTCAGCACCATAAATCAAGCATATCTCTTTCTCAGTCCCAACTACAACTTTCGGACCTGTCCAGTAATCATGTCTCAATTGAGCATATTGAACACGTTCGAAGCAGTATGAAAAATTAGTGCCCAGGGCACGATCCAAGTAGATCTAAAGCCCTGAGATGACGGTTTGGATCATTAGAGCTGGTTCTTTCAGACTGTTGATGAAGGAGAAGAGTTAAATATGAGCTTTTCAGGAGAGATAGGTGATAAGAGAATGAACAGACTGGGGAGGTTTTGTGGTTTTGATGTATTCTGCGAATTCTGCAAGGAGTTCGACCACAGAGATAAATGTCTTATTTTTGACATAAAGTGTGGGCAAAGTACCCCATAGGTACAAGATCCGGGGGATATAAATTTTCAACGTGCCGCTACCCCTTGCCCCGGCGGTGAACGTCCGCGGATATCATGCGTACCACCTCTCAAGTCAATAATGATTCCAGTCAGTGTGTATCGATTCCCCGGAGTGGTAGATTAGCAGGTCCCAGGTTCGGCGAGATAGTTGGAAGATGCTTGTGAGATCTTCCAAAAGTACTACATATCACCATGAGTTTCGGCAAGCACCTCATCGGGATTCAGCGCTCAGTGTCGATGATCGCGCACTATGTGGACTCGTGACTGAAGTTCCTGATATAGGACAGGCATATGTATCGCCCGGTCAGAACGGGAGATCTATAGTAGAGTAGATGTTGGTAGACCTTCTAGACGTGACTTTCTTGGATTGGTAGTGCTCGACAATATGCCAGAAGTATTTTTTAAGTAAAATTCGCATTTCAGAAAAGATATACTAAAAATACAACCCTGAATAGAATACAATGAACATCAATAAAGAGAGATGAAAAGAATCATACCTCTAATATACATGACCATAGACAAGGCAGATATTGACAATGATGATAGTTCCTTAAGCAGATACAGCGACCGCCTTAAGAGTTTCATTAAGAGTCAACTTCTCCAAGGCGTCTTCGAAGTCATTATCATCGCTATCCTCCGCATCCTCTTCCTCTCCAGAGTCAGAGTCATCCGGAGGCTCATCCTCAAAGTCGAGCTACTCGAAAAGCCAATCATCAGTAATCGGATCACGACCAGGCACATACCAACAACGCACTGGGTCATATATCACTCGTATGATGAGACTGCAACTAGGACATGTAGCAATATCTTCGCAGTCTGCAAGCTGGCGTCGTGAAATCTCGAAACGGTCTCCGCAAGGACAAGGATAATGGTATACGCGTTTCTCATCGTCCCATGCCATATCCTCGATTTCAATCTCGTCGTAATAGGCACCCATTTTTTGGAATGTAGGTCTTTTTTTATTAGGAAGGACCCAAGATATGTTACAGAAAGAAATGACGGTGGTTAGCTAACTTAGACCATGAATGAGTTGCACAACTTGAAATTTTTGACTCGGTGTGACACTGAGTTAGAAAAACCGTGACCTACCGAACGCCAACTTGAAGCGTATCATTGAAGCTTTTGAATAACTTGTCTATGATTGACAGCATGGGGAGGTTCTGGTAATTAAACGGTACCTGCTCTCAGAGATAAATTCTCCCATTCTCTTTACTGTTTATACTGGTACCATCACCATGCTGGAAGACTACTGCTTTACACTCGCCACCTCCCAAACTGCGAAAGTATCGCAACTTCCCAGCGGTTGGTCTTCATTTGACCATGTCTAGTACTCCGTAGATGAGCCAATTCTGCTTCTGAAAGTGTGGCTTTGTGGCTTGAAACCTTCACAGGTCTTCCTCAGAGTACCCTTCACAAAATGATTGACATTACATGTAATCACACCCTCTTTAATTGAATAACTTATACAAGGAAGTCCGCTTCACCTGTGATGATGTGAATATGCGGAAGATGTTTGAGTGACTTAGGTCTGGGCCTCTCAATGAGCCCCAAAATATATAGTACTCAATGGTTTAATTGTACACTCCCCTTGTTCGTGTTCCATCGAATCCGAAGGCTTGCAGAATCTATCCAACAGATCTTTCCCCCAAGATACTCAACTCACCTTATTCAACGCTCACATACCTCAAGAATCGCAAACAGATATCATTTCAGGTAATTATGGTCAAATTCTAGGACCCTAACCTACGAGATGTTTAACGTTACTGGTCAAATCTGGACTTTATCAAAAAAGCCGACCATTGATGTTAAAAGCTGAAATCTCTGTCGAGGATGGAGGCCATATAATTCACCTTTACAGTCTCTCGCTGCAGGTGCGCTGTGATGGATATTCCTGCGGTACCCCATACCTTGGTCAAAGCATTCAAGATAACGATGATTTCGTTGTCCTTTCTTCAAATTCCTCCCTTACTCCCCTCAAGCCCATTTCACGCCGTATATAATGCACTGGCATTTCATCAGCCAGCTGATCTCACCCATAGTATTCATCACAGCTCATAATCAAACCCCAGGCATCTCTTGACTTCCAATGAGGAAACGTTTGGTCGAGCCATGGCGTCGCTCATGAATCGGAACATTTGATATGCCTTATCCTCCCCAAGCTTGCTGAGAGTAAGTGAGTATTGCCAGACCTCTTAGCGCCTTTGATTATAATCCCTCTCTTTCAGTCGTTGTTATGGGAAATGCGATACCGAGTGTCAGTTAGTCTCTTGAAACAGACCAATATATAACAAATGGCAATCGATTTGTAATGAATTATATTATAGGTCTGTTCCGGTTTACCGGGGTTTTGGTGGTTGGGTCCTTTCGATCATCTCGGTCAAAAGTCAGGCTCTTTTCAACATCACGTTATGGTTCAATATTATCTTAGAGTCAGCCGACGTCAAATAGGTTCCATTTGTCCCTACAAGCTTTGTAGTGTGGAGTTCTTTATATCCTTGTCATCTACTATGGAACCAGAAAGATCTATCCGACATACTCCAAGGCTCCAATTCAACGAGCTCAGACAACACCTGCCGTTTCAAGGAGTGGCACGTCTGTTCCTTACACGGTGAAGCAACGATGACAAGGCCCGGATGATTCTTGATAAAGGACGCGATACGCGATGTCTACACGTGATACGAAAATCTAACGGGTTTTGTGTAACACCGAAGGGATCCAGCCCTCCAAACCGGACTAGAGTAATTTAGTGTCAGTTTCATAGTATGTTTGTGGGGGATTTTGATATAGTGATATCCCCGTTGAAAGAGTCAGCATGACTACGGGACCGTCCGACGTCGGATGCGCTCAATGAATAGTGAGTCATTCGCTTTCTAACCTTGTTCTTTCAAAGAATTGCAACTATGGACCTAATTTACGACCAGAATTTCTGCTTTCCACTACCGGATAGGTTGGAAAACGAGCGTGTTAAGTTGATTCCTTTCATAGTTGAGTTATTGACTACACTGAACTCATAAGATGATGCTGATCGGAGGTGGCGAACACGATATTTCCCATAAAGCCCTTGAAGCATGCAAAACTCTTCATAGATCAGGCCATTTCATACCCTGAGCTATTCCGTTACCTTCCTTTCGGACCCTTCAACAGCGTTGATGACTTCATGGAGAATTTCTATGAAACTTACATTCACAAGAATACAGGCTACACATTTTTCGCCATCTTCGATAAAACTAGACGAAATACCAATCTAAGTGGGGATGATGCTCATGATGCTCATGTAGAGGAAGGTTCCAATGAGGGGCCACTTGCTGGTCTAATTGGATTTGTCAATTCGTCCCCTATAAACCTTGTGACAGAAATCGGGGGTATTCTGATCTTGCCACCCTTCCAGCGCACCCATATTGCCTCCAACGCTACGGGCTTACTACTCAAATATGCTCTAAATTTACCCTCCGAGAGCCCACCAGGATTAGGACTTCGACGTGTCGTTTGGCAGGCGAATGTATTAAACAAGGCGAGTGTCGGTCTTGCAGAACGTATGGGATTCAAGTTGGAAGGCATATTGAGGTGGGAAAGAGTGTTACCCCCCGGGAAGGAAGAATCAGGGCGAACATCGAGAGAAGGTGATCCAAGGCGTAACTTTACTGGGAGGGATACTACTCTGTTAGCCCTCTGTTGGGATGATTGGGTGGATGGGAGAAGGGAGATGGTAGACCAGGTTATGCAGAGAGTAAAATAAGGACAATGATCTTTTTCAAAAAATGTACCCATACAAGCAATTCACAAAGCCAAAACGCATGGCCGTCGAGTCCTCGATGACGCTTGTATTCTGGAAGATATGCTGCATGAGATTGACGCATTAACTCAGCATGTGACAGGTGTCGCTATGACTCAAGCTTAAGTGCGCCACATAATTGAGAGCTTGCGAAAATTTCAGGAGTCTGGGTTTACCTACTGGAAATTATTATCTACTCCTTGATTGTTACGACCATGTGCCACTAAGGAAGTCAAAGTAAGATCAGATGTACCGTAGCAAGATGAATGGTTTGCAAAACACATGTACTTATTACTACCTTCGCATTTATCCTACATAGATTCCGAGTTGAAAAGGATAGTTAAAACGATTGCCTAATTATATCTAGTGACTCACGAACTGACATGCCGTCACCGATAGATCTTCAAGTCATCTGCGACTCAGAATCTAGTGGACCCAACACCCTGTGATAATTAGGGTTTCCATGGGTTGCCTCATATTATGCAAGGCTACTTCGGTGCTCCTGAGATTTGTGGGACTCCTTCATAATTTTATTCTACGACTAGGCTGAGGGAGCGTAAGCACTATCATGACCGTGACACCGGTCATAGCTCCAAACGGGGACTTGGATTCAAATTGCATCTTCTACCTCAAACACAAAGCGTTTTAGCCTCGAAAATTTTCTGGGATGAAAGCTAAGGTGCTTATGAAACTAATCTATTTCTACAAAGAATGAACGTTTCATGCACAATAGGATCACCACCCTGTTAAGTTCGTGCTTGCATCGTGCATCATATTTCTGTAGTTTTACATAATCTCGAAAGGTTTTTAACCCAAAAAACCCCTGGCAAGGCGCCAAAGACCCGAAAAAAAAAAACCTCGAAATTTATGTCCATTTTTGTCGAAACCTTTGTGCAGGGTAGTTCTGTGTTCGGTTTTGTACCAAGACTTCTGTTCGCAGTTTCCGGAAACTACTAAAAACCCCGAAACTAAGACTATCTTCCTGACATGATAACGGAATATCAAGAATCACATCAGTAAAATCGGGTACACTGTTTCTAACAACTTACAAGTAAAATTCCCTATGTTTGAGTCCCAAACTTAGAGAATCAAAAATGTGTGACAATAGTCCAAATATGGAAACTCTTTCAAAATTGAAGCAGGTTCATTACTTACTTCTGGTAAAGTATTGGAGTTCTCAAGCAGTTCTACTATGTGAGCTGAATGTAAAATTATTGTTGGGATAATTACGATATATTTTTGTTGATTCAGTAGGCTTTTACAAGATGTTTTGAATCCCCCCAAGTCTCACCGTGGTAGCATTTAGCCACTCAAGCTGAAAGGACCGACGCTAGGACCAAGAAACCGCGGTATCAATAACCGAGACGGTGACTTATTAAAGTCAAAGTTAAAACGCAAAAGCTTACGTGACTGTAGGCACACAAGCGATATTATACTAGGGAGGAACGTTCACCACGTTGACAAGGTTCCGGCCACCCTCAATATCCTTGTCTAGGTTCAAATCTGTGCAATAAGGTTGAGCCCAAGGTAGAGCCGCGGATATGATGCCATAACTGATTGAAACGACAGTCCATTTTTTTTTGGGCTGACTCTGCCTTATGTCAGGGGTCCTTTGATGAGACCAGAGAAACAAAGCATTTCCATTAGGCAGGAACCTCTAAATGCGGACATTTGGCAGCCGGCTGAATAATGTCGGTTCCAAAATCCGGACGGACTTTCAAGTTATTTCTATGAACTATTTGACGTTAGGTGATTTCTGCCATCCGGATATGGAATGCAATTCGCCCAACTGACCTTGGAAATAAAGCCCGGCTAGAGAAGCGGTTAGCCTCTTCTTAGTAGCACCGATGAGATTGAGTTGGTGATTTACGATAAAGTAATTATTTTCTTTGTTTGGCAGTCAAATTAAATCAAGCATGTTACTTACTACCTATGTATGTTTTTCATATTCACGGCGTGAGCAACCTCTCATTGAAATGAGGTTTCTCCAGGTGACATAAAACCAGATCTGGTAGCTATCACGATTTAGGAAGCGCAAAGTTGACTCTTAGCTTGCAAGCTTGGGATGTAACCTTAAGCCAGTAGCCCTTGCCACTATACTAGATTGTTCATTTTGCTACGTCCTGTAGCTGAAGGAGGCGAAATACAGATTTTTCCAGAAACCTATCGCCCCTGGCCCAGACATCTTAGTCGAATTGGGGATACAAGTACTTAGGTCGTGCCCTTTCCGGATAGAAATCCGAAAACCTTTTTGGGGACGACCTCTGAGCCATAGTATGCCAGGGGTCCCTTCTTGGGCCTGCTCAATTCTTAGTTCGTCGAGCTCAGTTCGCTAGATGTTTGGTTTCTATAGAAAAAATAAGTGTGCCCGTTTGTAGTCAACAACTGCCGTGAACAAGCCCTGCTCTTCTAAGTGGTCTGGATCCCTCATTTGTACACTTCGAAGCGAAGTGTTTTGGCCTTTAAAAGTATCGACGCCGATACATCCTCATGAGAAACCGCACATAGTAAAAATCATGTCCATATCTCGCCGCGAACACCATGTCGCTATCGGACCTAAGAATATTGACCAAGACGGTACTGGTCCAGCGCTATAGAATATACGATTTCAGCCATGGGGTTGCCAGGTTTTCACCATCTTGTCTAAGCTCAAGGTGGACTGGTACAGAATCTTCAATCGCTAGGGTAAGATCAATGCCTTTTCCAGGTATCGGCCGGCAATGAATTAAAAATGACCATCATTCGAACCAACTCCGTAATAGTTTGAGTAAATCAGGTGACTGGTCTCATAGGATTCGCAGCACGAGTCGATCTTTCGACTTCCGATCGCTCTGAAAGCAAATTGTGAACGATCTCAAGATGATTCTCGATTTCGAATGACAGGCTGGACTCTGGACTCGGAGTCCCGGCTTGCATTACAGTACTTTTGAACTGTTACGGATATCCATACCATATATAATACGGCGGTTCAGGTCTTACAGTGGTCGCTTTAGGAAAGCATCACGACATCCTGGTAGATTGAGTTAATATGAGTGAAGAAGAATATTAAATCCACTGATCTAGGTCGGCATTAAATTGAATTTGGTCCGTTCTTGCTTTCTTCACCTTTGTCCAGCGCCCGCGAATTCAAATCGATACATATATAAGATAGGATTTCTCAGTTATACCCAATTAAATTAATCCAATTTCAACAAACAGAACAAAATATTGACAAATTCATCTTCCATCATGACATACGATCTTCGAATGAATGAAATTGTGAGACGCGCAGGAATAAAGCGGATTTACTGAGAATTCGAACCCCATCACGGTCGCCTCCTGTATATGATTACTTCTCAGAACAACAGAAGTATTCTGTGAAATCGGTCATATGGAGGACGTGCAAGCAGAGTGTGCATGAGGACTGCCTTTCAAATTTCAAAGTTGAGCTCCGCCGCCTGCAAAAAGTAGTCTTCACCACGTGCACTTCTCGTGGCCGAATTTAAATTCCTCTCCTTTTTGTCCAGCATTTCCATTTTGGGACTTACATACGGGGATTCCCCATCTTTGACACACCGGTACCAGACGACGACTGCCCAAAAACTATTATATACCCAACCTCAAACAAAACACGGAACTCACAGCTCGAGTCAAGCTTTCCTGGTCGAACCTATAGCGAATGCTGCAAAGACTGTCGAATCTCTCTCGAGTAACTTAGATAAAACAAGAGACCAGCGGTTCAGGATCTTGACCATCTTACATAACTTTCAAGGAAGGCCTTCACTTTCCTGGAGTACGGCGGTGCTTGAAGACCTCACCCTCTTATCGACTGAAAGTACGAGCCTTGGAGTCAGTCTCCTTTGCAAAAAAGAAAAGGGAGTATCGCCTTTCTCCGGGTATCAATTCGCTGACATCGAGGTATGTCTCCTTGACAAATTGAAATGGCCCGTTGCCTGTTAATCACCAACCAGCATTTTTCGTCTTGTCAGAATAGAAAGTCCGACGGAGTCCCATAAGGATCCACACCTACAACCAGTCAGATTCTAACGCGCCGTCCTTCCTACTGTTTTTTTACCACCATCTCCTTTTTGCCACTGAAATCCACCCGCTACTTCAAAGAACACTCGTCATGTCTCTGAGCTCTAATTTTCTCTTCAAACCGACAGTTCCACAGCAACCTGTCGCGACGGTCATACTTGTTGAAAACTCTCAAGCGATGTCATATATATGGTCCGATCTACAAGATCAATATCTCAACAAACTTGTAGACAGTCTTGTAGTCGCGAACCCCTTTTCCCCGGTATGTGATGACCTGCTGATTTATTGCAAGTGCCACCCGTTTATCACTTCTGTTGTATTCAGTTAACAGTGTTGGTACTTGAGAGTTATGCTTGTCAGGATCATGGATCGAATTCTTCTCTTTCCCGACAGTATAGCGGCTACCACGACGGATTGCGTGATTTGAAATTCAACTATGCACCTGACAACAGGATCTCAGCCGGAAGAATCAACAATTGCATTGACGTGCGTATTTTTCTTATGTCATACATTTACGGTATTTCATCAGACTGTCCCTCACAAGTTACTCGACTCTGGAAAATCACAAGGTCAAAATCTTGCACTGCATTTGATTATCGTAGCAGTGACCACGCCCTCTGACGAAAATAATTTTCCCGACAATTTCTCTCCCTGGTTTCAGTTGGCGCAGAAACTCGCGAAAGTGAAATTGTTTTGACATTCCAGATTATCGATTATCTAAAGACCTTTCTGTACTAGAAAAATGTGCACTGCCACATTGTTGTGAGCCCACACCAGGACATGACCCCGCTGACGATGTTATTCGACGAGACAGTAAGTCCTCTAGCAATTCGGTCATTTCTGTTTGAGCGACAGTCCTGGCCATAGCTTGGCCAATACTAAACGTAACTAGCTCCAATTACAGAACCGCATTGAAGCAACGCCTCCTTTCCCTGTCGATCCAGCTAAGATAGCGCTTCGGCTATCAGCGCAACCGATATACGGAGGGTACCCAGAGTCAGGTTTGTCTTCGTTCATCCTCGGAAAATTCCTTTGATTTGACTCAACTTCCTCGGACCCCAACAGCATCTTCAAACCCATACGTACGTAAATTTCCAATTGATTCTCTTCTATATCTGAGGCCCTTCTTGAACGACCTTCAGCCGTCCCAAAGGTTAGTCCCAAGCAGAAGAGAGTCTTATCCTCTGGACAACTTTCATGTTGAGTTCGACGATGCGTCCGGGCCCGCATCATCGTCCAACGAAACTGATCCAGCACCCAGCCTCGTTTCTCAATTACAACAGGTGCATGGATTGATCAAGAAAAAGGTTTATGGCACAAGACCACCGCGACAGCCTTTTTTCCGTGATGAACGCGTCCGCGACAAGTATCGCAAAGTGCCTACCCCCTTGACCATGCCCTCATCTGTAACCGAAGAGATACCTTCGCCTAGCGCAGGAGGAAAAGTCGTTTCACAACGCATGAGCCGTGTTGGCCAGGCTAGTCCAACGGATCTCCATTCGCGTCGCCAGCACCCATGGCCTAGACGTGGTTCTGGATTGTCCACCCCCGAACCAGAAGGCATGTCCTCGCCTGCATCTACGTCGACCGTTTACGACCTTTCTCCTGGAAGTCCTTATCTCCCCTCTGACATGTCGTCGCCAGTAACGCCAGTGACAATGACAGAAGAATCTTACAATCTCTCAGCAGGTCATGTACAGACTGGAACCCCTGCTCTGCCAGTATACCAAATTGGGGCTATGCCAGAACAAAGTTGGCCGCAGCAGCTTCATTATCATTCCGGATACCACTCTTTACCTCAGCAGCAGTACTTCCCGCCACAGATATCCAACTTCTACAATGCAACTGGCCACGTAATTGAGCACGCGGACATGCAAGCTCCGGACCAACAACGACCGCCTAGCGTGCCGTCTTCGCACTCTCCCGGTTCATACTCCAATTATGCACTAACCCCCATGCTTACGCCACCTATTGTATCTTCGCAGTCCTACCCGATGAACGATACCCCCATGACTGGAGTCACAGCATCCACACGCATCACACCCAAAGATACCACCATGCAGGCCCCGAAACCGAGTCAACGGTCCTCCAAAAAGATAGTAGCATCAGAAGAAGACGAAGAAAGGTTCATGTTTGGCCAAGAATTCGTTGCTGCGACAGCTGCGTTATTTGAAGCAGAAGTGCTTCCTGCATACCCTAATTACCCAGGGATGAGTTCTGGGTTGACAACCAGTAGTAACCAAGGAACGTTGCCTTATTTGGCACCGTCGCAGGCTGGGGAACTTTATGCTTCTCGTATTCGACGGCCGGGCGTGCAGCAGCAGCAGCAGCGACAACAGCAGCAGGCAGCGCCACTTGTGTCTCCTGTCTCTGCGCCGCCAGCAAGTGTATTCTCGACGAACGGATTGATGATGTCGTCATACTCGTCTGCATCTCACCCGACTTCCTACCAACCGCAGGGTACCTCTTCCCTCACCGGGTGGGCTGGTTAGAGACACTTTTCCATTTCTTTTCTTCCAGACTTCAATGCATGCAAAAAAGATTTTCTTCTATCATCCACCTTACATATCCCACGCGGACCTCAATCTGTTCTTTCTTGCTCGTCGTTTTTGTATTTTTTTTTTCTTTTTTTTTTTTGTTTTTTGTTGTCTTCGGGAAAATTTTGTGACATTTTCTTAGCTTTCGTTGCATCAATAGGGCTTATTTGCTTCTTCTCATATTGCTTTCTGGGTTTTGTCAAATGTGTACATAAAAATTATCGTCTTTGATCTTTACATGAGACAATTTTTTTTAATTTTCTTTGATTTCCTGAATTTCAGGTACGCCCCGGCTCTCCGCCTTGTGAGGTGTACACATATTAATTTTAACGGCAGGTGGAGTTCGGTCACTCTCTTTTGGACTAGTCAGTAGGTTTGGAAGTATATTTGAAAGGTCGCCGTCACATCATCACATTATGTCAATCTCTCGATTGCCAAATCAAACCCGAATGGTGTTCCTGAAGGGTTGGAGTGTGGAAAACGGAAGACAGCGAATAAATAGGACTACACAATAATACAACGCCCCGTACTATCCGGAATAGGGACTGGGCGACTACTTGGCTATTGCGACTGTTCCGCGTATATCTGTGCCAGAAGTAATAATTTTAAAAAAAGACCGAACACAATAGATAGGAATCACAGACCTTTATCGTTTTATCAGCCCCTCCAGTAATTAGACGTGTGCCAGTTTGGTCAAAGGTGGAGCAGAAAACACCCGCCTCCGCTTCGAGAGATCCGGGTTGCGGTACGTCTTCCATATTTTGGAAAGGCGTTCCTGTGGCATAGTCCCAGAATGTTAAAGTTCCATTATCGCCTGTGATCATTTCATAGTATTCATTCAAAGTCAATCCAAGTTAGCGCACAATTCCGGACCCAGAAGCAAAATTGGATAGGACAGAAGAGATAAAACATAAAGATGAGTCAGTGAATGCCGAGATAGAAAGTTAATTGACAAAAACTCGCCTCCAGAGAAGAAGACGCCTTCGGCATTGACAGACATTGTGTTGATAATCGCGTCGTGCCCACTGAAGTTGAACACGAAGGCACCTTCAGGACATTTCCATTTTTTGATGTTGTTCCCGCCAGCAGATCCAGAAGCGAAGGAATACTCTGTAGGATGGATAGCAAGAGCCCGAACAGATTTTTTGTGATGTGCCAATGTGGTCAAAGTTTTGCCAGCCGCTAGGTCCCATAATCTGGTGCAAGAAGTGACAGTAATAAATAAAAAAAGGATAAAGATGTCAGCTGTTGTTCGTTATCGATATTGAGGGAGTAAAAGATTCCGAGGTGACATAGGGATGTACGTGTTTCATGAGAGGAAACAAAAGAGCCAGAGCTTACCTGACAGTGGAGTCCATGCTTCCAGTTATGACTTGCGGATCGGATTCTTGGCATTTGACGTCTGCGACGGTGCCAGTGTGGCCGGAGAGGACATGAATTTGGGCCTTTGTTCGCATGTCCCATACTCGAGCTGATGCATCTCGGCCTGCTGTGACCAGAACATCGAGCGTTGGGTGCAGAGATAGGGAATAGACACCTGAAAGATGACCGTGGTAATGACGAATGACTTTGTTGGCTTCTAGGTCCCAACATTTGACCATCTATCGGAAAGAGAAGTCTGTTTCGCATGCTCATGGAGATCATGACTAAGTCGCACCTTATCTTCACCACACGAAAACAGATAGGGATGACGTGACGACACTGCTAACCCTCTTACAGTTGAGATGTGACCCGTCAATGATAACTTGAGCTCTCCAGAAGCCAAATCCCAGATCTTGACAACCCTATCCCCTGCACCGGTGGCGAACCAATTATTTCCAGGCTCAACAGCCACGCTTCTCACCCAACCCAAATGCCCTGAGATCACGCGAACAAGCTTCCACGGAGGGTGATATGTAGGTTTGATAGTTCTCGTGGTTTTATGTAGGGTAAGTGCTTGAGAAAGTTTGGAAGGAGCGGTCAAAGTGGATGGTTTGGATTGAGGAGTTTTGTCGATTGAGGCAATTAGTTGTGAAGTGTTAGTATTAATTGAATCTGTCAATTGTTAGAAAAAAAATATTCAATTAGTTATGTTTCGGAGGGAAAATGAGGGTTACATACCACCAGAGGTAATCATTTTTCGTGCTGGATCTAGTGCGGGGTGCGAAGGACCTACTGGGCCTTGTTGAGAGAGAAGAGGGGGTGGAAGTTCTTTGTAGTCGCGGTATTCATCGTGGATTTTGACAGCTAGACGAATTTTAGCACTGTTTCTTTTTTCGTTAAATCAACCTTTTATGAACACAAAGAAACCGACCTTAATGCCTCCTCTTCTACCAAGATATCGCCTGTTTCGGATGCGAATAAAGCTCTGGTTCGTTTGGCATTTATGCGGTGTAACTGTTCAAGAGGTGGAAATGCCGGCGCTGTCGTCATTAGACTGGAAGATAAAGTGCTAGTTATGTTCAGAAGAAACGACGAGCTCAATATTTACGTTTGTTTGGTTAATGCCTTCTTGATCACACAGGTCACACGTTGTGGCCTCGTTGCACATTGCACTCAATCGGTGACCAGTCCGTTGTTGTTGAGAAGGCAGCCGTTGACCGCTCAAAAGAGTTTTAAATACTTCTTGTCAGTCTGTAGCGAGTTAGTTGTAGTTTTTGGCCCAGAAGATGTCGGACGTCGTAGAGTTGAAAAAATTAGTGAAACAGTTACAAAGTGCTGTCAACGAGCAGGTATGTTGTGAACATTTTTTGTGTGTAAACCCTGTCACCTTCGTTGCTGAAATTAATTTGTATAGGAGACTCTCGGTATTCTTGCTCTATTGAAGGAAAAAAATGTAACAGAAGGGCTTTTAAGGGTGAGTTTGTGGTTTTTTTCCCTTTTTTTTTTCCTTTTTTTCCTCCATCATTCCCTTTCCACCTCCGAAATCATGCTGATTTGTTGATCTATGCTGTAGGAAAGTAAGGCTGGACTAGCAGTGGGCAAGTTGAGGACCGCGCAGTCGAAAAGCGTAGCCGATTTTGCAAAGGAGATTGTTAAGCAATGGAAGACGGAAGTAGACAAGGCCAAGGGGGTCGCAGGTGTGTAAAACTCCTTTCCTCTTTGGATTGAACACTTACTTCCCTTGCGGGAAAGTCAAAAAATCAGCAACAACGCCGATTACCCCCACTGAGGCTGCGGCTAAATCTAATACCTCCTCTGCCAGTACTCGTACTGCAAAGACTGATGGCGTCAAAAGTGGAACAGGAGATGCTACACGCGATAGGTGTGTTGAGCTCATCTACGATGCACTCGTGGGTGACACAATTGCTCGTACGTCTGACTCGTCATTTGCCTTTGTTGATTACTCATTCTTTTTTGGTTAGCCACTGAACTAGTGTTATCCATATCTCGTACTGTGGAAAAGTCCGTTTTGGCACTTATGGGTGGCACAACTGCCGAATACAAAGCCAAAATCAGATCGTTGTTTGTCAATCTCAAGGACAAGTCTAATCCGGGCTTGCGAGCCAGCATCGTTGATGGCAGTCTTGCGCCTGAGAAATTCGCCAAGATGACGAGTGAGGTGAGATTCTTTTTTTTTTACCTTCTTTGTCAAAATTATGAATCTAGTTTTTTGTTGTAGGAAATGGCTTCCGCAGAGAGACAAGCCGAAAACAAGAAGATAGAAGAAACAAATCTTTTCAATTCCCTTGCGGCTGCAGAGAAGCAGGCGGAGACAGATGCATTCCAATGTTCAAGGTGCAAGCAGGTGTGTGATGCGTATTTGTCAGATTTGTGGAGAGTTCCTGACGGTTGAGGGTATCAAGCGAAAATGCATTTACCGCCAAGCGCAGACGCGAAGTGCTGATGAACCTATGACGGTATGTGTCCAGTCCACTCCTTGCCTATTGAACTTGAGAATTCAACACAACATCTTTTCTTAGACCTTTGTGACCTGTACTGCTTGCGGCAACAAGTGCTTCATCTATTCAATATCCACGCTCTGGTTTTACTCACGAAATATTTTTACAGATGGAAGTTCTCGTGAATTCGACTCGTTGACCGACTCTTGTGCTGCCCTCCTGATCAAACATACCACGCGCCAGTCTTTTATAATGTTATAATATATCCCACATGCTACATACTCCTTCGATAGATTTGTGTATAGTTATGTGCATTCTCGAATGCTCCATTTCACAGTCAAATCAGGGTCCTTTGAGAGTTCCCACGAGGGAACTTACCCTGATAATGATCTAAAGCTCTTGTTCGTTCTCATACCAACCACCTACAGATTCTGCTTATATTTTTTTATATACCCTTCTTGATGCCTGATATACCGACTTCTGATTCCTCGGCATCCACCTCTCCTTTGCTGCTTACCCCAGAGTCGACGGGTGCATCGAGCTCGCAGTTAGCTATCGTAATAGATTCTCCAAGTTCCAATGCGAGTTCAGCAGCAACAACTGGGAAAGCGCGTCGACAGACGGCATTCTATCCCAACATGAACTCGTCTAATAAACCTCAAAAGCCTTTCAGTCGGAGCGCCGCGAAACGCGAGAGTGTGATGGCATTGGGCAGTATTGAGCATTTGCAGCATTACTTTACAAAGACAGGCATCGCTTCCAAGAAGGCGTACGTTTATTTTGTTGCTTTTGGGATCCATGCTGACTACCTTTTTCAGACCTCTAGATAAATTGCATCACGCTCTAGTTCCAGCAATCGGTGGCAAAGAGCACGTCCCAACGTCGCCTCCACTCGATATCGAACAATTCCAGATGCTACCCTCACCGGCCATTCCATCACCTGTTGCCCCTACATTCCCACCCCACGTCAAAACATACGAGGTAGACCCAGAGTCTCTCCTCCCAGGGGTCATCGAGGACGTGATCGCTGTTTCTTTGGCCTGGAGATTGGACAATGTAACAGAGAGAGGACGTCAGGATCAGCCCTCGTTACAAGTTCCAACTCAAGAACGATCGTTGACATGGCCGTTTGATGTACTGGAGGTGCTGAAGACCACAACGCGTGCGATTAGGTCGACAAGGAACTATCTGCTTTCGTTGCCAGATGAGTCGGTGGGCGCGAGCCGCACTCAATTTAGGTCCAAGATATTTGAGCCCAGAAGACAATCTCCTCAGCCGTCGGCTGCTTCTTCTTCCTCTTCTAATACCATCGCTGCCTCTTCATCGACCTCGAGCACTTCTACCTCGACTGCGAACACACAATCACTTCAATCCGATCATATCACTCTCATAAGGCGGTCCGCATTGGAAGTCCTAACGGTTTTACGACAGCTAGAAGAGAACTGTCGTTTACCTCTAAGCGATGACGCTTATGATGCTCAGAGCGATGGAGGACATTCCCGAGGGATGGGCGCTAATCATTCAGCTTTCGCTAGCCCTTCCAACATCACACTTGATTTGCCACCTGATGAACCGGACGCTGACCTGGAAGCCACCAACATCGTAGGCGATCCCGATGCTTCGTTTTCTTTCTCCCTCGTGCAAGTTCAAGGTAGATTTGAAAGCGTCCCCGTTTGGGAAGACGACGATGACAGCTGGAGCGCTTTCGGTGCTGATGCAGAAGCTGAAAAGACCAAAAGGGATGGATGGGATGAGCGATTGGTGTTGGGCAGTGGGTGGTTATATAAACAAGACATCAAACTTGAGGAGTTGGTGAAGGAACGTTCGGTGGTTCGGCAGTATTTGGACGTAGTCGATAGGGTCTTGTTTAATGGAAGGAAAGAGGATGTAGAGAGGGGCTGGATAAGAGTTAGGCGGGAGAGGGATGGGAAAAGGGCGACATCGAGGTCAGCGAAGAGGAGGGTTAGTACGGGTGATTCGATTGGGCGGTCTGGGGGTTTATTGGATTCGGCTGGTGGAGGAGGAGATACAGGAAGGAGGAGGGTTTCCACTGGCATGGTTCATATGTTCAGAGGGATGAGTTTGTCAGAGGACCCGGAGGATATGGATGATATCAAGGAAGACGTGGAAGATGGGGAGGAAGAAACTCTGGATGATGAGGGTCTACCAGAGTGGGCACAGAGGACGGCTTTCATTGATGATAAAATTGGTATTTTCTTTCTTCTGACTTCTTGTTTCATCAGTTTCTTAGTTTACTTTTCATTTGTTTTCTTTTATAGGACGTGCACACGCGCTGTTATTATTCTTCCTCCCGTCGCACCTCCAAGCTGTCTTGGACACGTCACGCCCGACGTCGAGGGCTTCGTTCCTTACGACATTGTCTTCAGGCCAGTTGTTATGTATTGCATATAACGCATGCGTACGTAAATCAAGGCAACCTTGGGGCTTTGTTAGCAAAGATGGCATCCATGATATTTTGGCGTTGGAGAACGAAGCGTCTCGGAATGGCACTGGTGATGAAGAAGGGAGAAAGAAGGTTTGGACGTTTAGAAGGACTGATAACTTAAGGTTGTGGGTTGGGTACGTTCCACGTATTCTTGCTGTTTTTTTTTATACCATGTTCATCCACCATATCTAGGGCGTTGAAGCTACGTTATACCCTACCTGTTCATATCCCTTCGCAACTCTCTGGCAATCCATCTTCCACACCCCTTGGCTCTCCTTCCGCCAAAATGCAGTCATTCACATTCCCAGCACAACAAAAGGCGGATCATCGCAGAGAGTCTCCAATTGTGTTCGATGCAAGAATAGTGGCGAAGAAGGAGGAAGGTTGGGAGGATATGTTGGAGAGCGTGTTGATGAGGTGGGTGGATAGGGTTGTGGAAGAGAAGAGGGTAGCGGGTTGATTGTTTGCTTTGAGTGTCAATTTCCCACAGATACCTGTGGCTGTTTTTTTTTCTTTTTGTTGTTGTTGTTGTTGTCGTATTTTTCTCTTTCCATTTGTTGCTTTCCACGTTAATACCGTCCACACATGCGTATCTCTCTCATCACGACTCAAATACCTCTTTTTTTTTATTTTAGATATCTATCGTTTTGGACATACACAAAGGAATACACAATAAATCAGTTGAATTCATGCCTTCTCGATAAAGTATACTTAGAAAAAGGGTGTGAAGTCTATCCATATATTTGCTTTTGTACTATTTACTACCTTACAATCAGCAACGTTCACATTAAACATGGTAGCCCTCAGTCCCACTCAATAATATTGTCAAAATGATGGTCCAGGATCCGATCCACTTCAACCCTCTTGTGAGTACTCTGTCTCTCATGATCAACTATACGGATGGGGCAAGAATCAGGAAGAAGACTTCTCAGCGTCTGAGTGGAAGATAATAAAACTTCATCAAACTCACAAAGCGCCTAAAACCGAGCTAATAATAACAAGCGCTGCGCTGCTGCCAGAGGTCTTTACAAAGACTAGCCCGTAGTACAAGTCGAAACGACAATCTGGAATCATATTTGTTACTAAACTATATTACATAGGCATTCAAACTTGCTGGTTTTTATAAATAGTTCACCCAATAGAGTTCCAAACCTAACCGTCAGATATCAAACATCGTGATGAAGCTAAAGATTGAACAGACGGCCATGAACCTTTAAAAGACAAAGAAAGCCGAAAATACTTACTCCTTCTCCCCAAGCCTTCTTGGCAGCAGTAAATACTCTAGCCTCCTTCTCTTTACGATCGCCTTGAGTGCTGCCAATAGTAAAACTCTTATCATCCACAAGAGAATCATTCAGGTAACATCTTCCTCTCTCACATGCCAAGTCAGCATAGTAAGCGGCAGGTATCAGACTGACTGCTTTCGTCGCTCGTGCATAAAGATAACTAGCGTCATGCGTGCCTTGCTGTAGGTCATCCGCTGACAAGTCATTCTCGTCGTATACGACCGTGTAATGCGTGGACTTTACGGTGCCTTGCACGCCTGCGTGTGCTTGCAAATAAAAGTCGAAGTCAAACCTGAGATGAACGTTCGCAGGATGGTAAATTTGACGAGCAATCCCATGCGAAAGCTTAGTACACGGCCGTGACTCCTTTGTCGACAACCGTACCTGGACGAGTGTTTCCATTACGGTCAGCGAACTGGAAGTTAGTAGGGTAGAATCTGAATTTTCATATAGTGAAATGCATGTTATGATAGTAGTCAATTGTTGGAAAACTCACCTGGCGTGATGTCGTTTCCTAAAAAGCACAAAAAAAAGTAACCTAACCGTTTCGACACCGTCAAGAAACTCAATAACAATGTTGAATTGGCCCTGGTTATTACTATATTGGATGGGATGTTCTTCCACCCCCCTCAACCGTCCACCTTGATTTTTGCAACAACGGCTGGCTCCAATCCTCTCAAACTTGGCATTATGAACACACACTTTAAGACAAACAGGGCAATGTAATTATTTTCAAAAAAAACAAAGTGTAAGAGGTGGTGAATTTTCGATGTCGATGTCACTCTTGATGGAAATGCCGAAGAACGGCAAAGCGGAGTTACAAGTTGGAAACATGTAAAGTTTGGTAAACAACGCGCCAATTTTGTTAAAACTGGCGCGTTTAATCGACAGTATATAACGCAATATGCACGATGTCCGCATATCGTAGTGAAAGAAAACAACAAAGTACGCACGACCCGTATTATGAGAAGAAATTACAAGAAGCTATTGCTCTTGTCCGTGGTGGAAAATCAATTAGACAAGCTGCAATCGAGATAGGGGTATACCATTAACATTAGTAAAAAATTCTCATTATATGCAATAAAGCATTTCTTATCTTTAATAGCTATTTTTCTGACTTGTTAATTTACCTTAATTCTTTATTTATCGTGTGGACGGTTCGCCATTGGTCGGAGTTTGAATGTAACAAAGGAGCCGACGGTTTCAGGATGTGACATTGATGTGACTGGACGGTTGAGAGGGAGGAAGAACATCCCATCCAATATAGTATTTACGAAAGATTACAACAACAAAAAAGTTAGAATGGATACCCGCCTCTGATACACCATCGCGATATATGAATATTCGGTCTGGAAGGAGCTTGTTCTTTCGCTCATATACCTGTAATCATTCCACTAGCATAGTTGTCAATTCGTCCAACATCTCAAGTAGCATTACTCATTATTCGCATGCGAATCCAGAAAACCCCACCTCTTTCTTGCTTTCTTGAATCCTCATACTCGCAGGGAATTGAACAAACGAACCATCAGCACTGGCTACGACGGCCGTAATGGAGGGAGTGCTGTCTCTACTGCTTCCTCGACCAGGATGAGTTACGTCAATTCCAACCATCATGGTCTTCTTGTTCGTCAACCATCGCATAGCACTATTATCCAAGTGAAGGAGATTTATAAGATCAAAGGATGAAGCCTCGAGAGAATAACGTACCAAATGATTCATCCCTCCCAGTTTTGTGTTGACTTTCAAAGCAACGTTGGAAAAATATTGGTCTTGCTTCTTGGGATCGCCCAAGACCTTGTCCAGTTGCATATGAATTGTGTTGACACCCAATTCGACGTCGCCAATGTGCTACGGATGAAGATCAAAACTTCGAAAAAAAAAACACGAATTGGGCCTCCAAATTCTTCGCAATCAAAATAGGTATTCCGAGCGGACGTGGTTCCTACAGCGAACAGTTTCTCGTACCCAAGATGCTTCGCCCTTACGCTGATGCTTTTAACCATAGCCTTTGGAAGTGTAGGCATAGCTCCCCATGAATTTTGGTTGGAGGACTTGAGTCTATCCGCAAGGTTTCCATCAGGAAATCCCTCAATCCACCATTATGCACCACTAGTCTAAAGATTGCCCGAAAATAGCACAAAGTTTCATTATTATGCACAAGTATACATAATTGTACGCTTTGGATCAAATGGATCAAATTGTGCACAGACTGTGACCTGTTCGGAACGTTGGTAAAAATATGCCTTGAAAAATGGTGCACAACTCTGGATTATTTTGCATTTCTATACATGAATTATGGAAGAAAAAAGATTAATGTTCATCTTAGAGGTCCATTTGTTCACTTGAAATTTACCACACCACAACATACACATTATGTAAACACGATAAAAGAAAGAAAGAAAAGGCTATGTATGTAAATGTAGGATGTGTAGCCTAACAAAAAAGAAAGGAGTGTTCACGAAAACAAAAAGCTAAACCAAACTCTTCTCGCCTCCCCTCGCCTTAGAGGTCTTTCCTCGCCCTCATCCTCTGTATCCATCTAATTCTCCTCAATTGTGAGATCTGTGTTGGTGGTGGATACAATCAATGAGCCATTCATTACAACGTGTATTTTCTCAGGTCACGCATGTGGATAATCATTCTACAGGACTGAGTCGACAAATCCATCAAATGTGGTGGGAATGTACAAGGGAAGAGGACTTACAGCTATCGAAAGAGCAACCATTGGCCAGCTTGTGTCATGGAAGGAGAGGAATAAGAGTGAGAAGGGTAATGACCTAAGAAATAGGGATGGATGTAACTCACACAAAGATGGCAACTGGGTTACTGGAACGGGTTACGAAACAGTAGGGTATGATCCCAGAAATGTAAACTGTGTTACACATCGGTGAGATGTCTGTCTGGATGAAAACAAGTAACTTACTGGTAAGAACGACGAAAGCCCAAGTCCCTTGGCGAACGGTAAGCCTGGCGGCCGCATCATGACTTGCTTCGCTACGCTTCCAGAGTATTGCAAACCATAATGGTATATGGGCCACGATGGTAACACCCCTATCAAAGGTGTTAATCAGGTTGAAGACAAAAAAAAAAAAAAACAAGCACCCTAACAAGCCGACCTCGAAAGGTGTGCTACTTATATCGCAGTGGGAGTCGTAGGAGTCATGTCGGAATGCATTTCGTCCATGGAATAAAGTGGCCAGGACATAGTGAGACAGAAGCGGTACCATAAGCATGTAAATTTTGATATTCTTTCTGTATAAGGCGTATACTAGTAGGTAGAATAGTTGAGCCAATGGTCGTTGAATACATAATTAAAATCCTCGTACCTTGAAGCAATAAGACCGTGTCCAAAACAGCCATCAAAACCGAAGTAGAAAGCATAAGAAAAAAGACCCATGTTTTGCATTGTTGCTGTTGAACAGGACCACGGTTGAGATATATCTGGACCAAGCTGTAATGGACTCTAGAGCACAATATTGTTAGTCGAAGAGTGGTGAATGGACTTAAATCGTTCCTGCGCACGTCAGTGTGAAAATCGCAAGGTACCTGGACAGGAGATAAAGTCCTTTTAGTGACCACAATGGAACCCTTGATCAGTATTCCAGTTAGTCCCGTTAACGAACCATTAAACCAAAAAGATCGTGCGCACCTCCATCTCCAGATGTATTTGTACTCCGACTTTATCGTCATGATATATTCTATGAGAATAAATACCAGAGCTGCGACTACACATAGGATTGACTTGTGGTCAATGGTAAACTCAGCTTGATGTTAAGAAAACGTACGCGACAAGTAGTTTCGTGCGTCGACAGCATCCCAATTGGATGTGACCTGGTCAGGAAGCATTGCGAGTCCTACAGCTGCAGCAAAGGTGGAGACCGTTTCTAAGGCTGGGTGCTGAGCAGTGAGGTCGTTCTTACATCTAACACCCTGAGTCCCACTGTCACGTACATCCATGCAGGGCAGGGTTTGAATTACTTTTACGTGTAAGCAGGCACTGTGGTGTGACCTCAAGTTGACAGCTGGATTCCCGAAAGTATTAAGGGGATCCGATCAGTGCCCGTGGTCTCAACCACCACAAATGTCGAGAATGTTACCCTCTGCAATCAGCATGAAGAACGAGTCATATCTTGGTTTCATGATCCAGCCTGCACCGTTTTCAGGGCAATGTACGTTTAACTTGTTAGCAATGGGTGAATCCGGTTTTAGTTAAACGAGTATGCCAATATGATATGTCGCACCTTTAAATTTTGACCCATCGACGAAACAAGGGAAGAAATCCCACGAAACTAAGAATGACTATGAAGCACCTTTTACTGAGAGGTCTTCTCCACTAGTGGAGAACTTGTCTTCCCATCCTACTAAGGTATGGGACACACAACGTCACATGAAGTTACTTTTATGTGTCATTGTCCAAATCCGGATGAATAGGGTTCGGAGAAACATTGGAGCACAACCTAGCAAAGACTTGAACGGTTATATCGAAATTGAGCTCCAATAAAGTATTCTAATACATATTGAGAATAGATCTACAAATTTTCAGACTGATAGAATTGAAAATGGTGGATCAGATACAAGTTCAAATCATGCAGTCAGATATCTAATCATATGATGATATCAAATGTGATAGAAATATCACAAAATCATGTTTAAACTATGTGTTGTCTGTAGATTTGGTTTTTTTCAGGTTGTCTATCCTACTTTGCACATATCTCTTTCTCTTTTCCATGTCCTGACCGAAGGAAAAAGCGACGCCAGGTGTAGAGTACCAGGTGTAGGGAAGAAGACCTGCAGTGGATTAACAGCCGAGAGTCAAATTATTGGAAACCTAAGTTTCTAGGTAAAATTGGATATATTGTTATTGTCTACCGTGTTAAATGAGAGTTCTAGTAACTTCTACTCAAGCGCGCGCGCGCGCGCTAATCGTTCAGCACCTTGAGCTTCAGCCGTTGTTCCAGTAAAATCCTAAAAAGGTATCGTAATCATCAAGCAAGCAACACGAGACGAATGGGAAATAGACTTGAACGATATATATATGTGTGACTATGTGTGTGTAGGGTGATCAATGTGGGATGAATATCTACGATGCGCAGCCAATGAAAAAATAAAATTAAGATCGTTGTTCACTAACGAAAAAGAAAAAAAGCTGGAGCTTACTAGGAAACCAAGCTTCGTCTCGCCTCAGGTACCAAAAGAAAAAAATGGAACAGCACCAACCTCTCCTCCCCCTCGGGATCCCGAATCACAAATAACACCAACCAAGCGCACTCCCAATCTCCCTAACCCCTCTCCTCTCCGACAACTCCAAAGCCAATCTCAAAAATTCCTTCTCCTTCTCTTTCCTTCCTTGTAACCCATAAGCTTTAGCTAAATAATACCACGCTTCGGGAACATCCCATCCTTTGCCTTTGGTTAAATAGGATAACATACCTGCTGCAAGATCGATGTCGCAGTTTGTGAGTGCGTGATCGGAGGAGTGGGTTGTTGTGGTCGTTGTTGGTTGAGTTTCGGATGAGGTGGGTTTGGTAGTGGATTGATTATTGGAAGAGTGGAGACGGGCGTTAAGGTCTGGATCGAGGTAGAGTCGAGAAAGATGAATAGTAGCTGCTACATCATCCGGACATATGAACAAAGCTTTCTGAAACGTATCAACGGCATGTTGATATAACCCAATCGCAATATAATATAACCCAAACTATTTTTTTGTTGCTTTGGTTAACACAACGCACACAACTGGAGACCGCGAAAAAAAAGCAGAACCCAAACAACATACCTGAACCCAAACAGCTGGATTATTCTCATCTCTAACTTCCGCTTCTTGAATAGCTCCTTTAGCTTGATCAATCTTGCCAACTCTCCTAAACGTAGCAGCCGACATGAGCCATAAATCACTCAATAAACGATTTTCATTCGTCGAACTGAGGATAAAATCTTGACCAGCTGTAGTTGTAGGTGAGGGTGAAGATGATGAAGGTTGTTGAGCAGTGGGTGGAAGTGGGGGTGGGGGTGGAGATTCGGTTGGTAAAGGAGAGGTGATAGTACGTTGTCGTGTAGCGCTCATGAAACTGAGTCGCCTACGAGAATGAATAGAAGATGCTTGATAAGATTGTTGTTGGAAGACAACGTGGAAATCTAGGAAGGGTAGGGGGAGCAAAAAAAAAGGGTTTTTAGAAAAGAGATATCATTTTCGAAAAGAAAGAACCCCAAGCAAACGTACCAGGTGTAGAAGTCGACCTCCTCAATCCCCCATGTCTAACAACGCCATGTCCCAATTTCTTAGTAGCAGCTGTGATACCAGCCCTACTCCTCTTCACACTACCTTTAATTATCTGACCTACGTTCATTTTCGGTATTTGCACGTCGAGTCCAAGTCGGTTAGTGTTATCCCTTTCGATGTCGATGGAAGTTGAAGGTTTGGTTCGGAAGGTGTTGAGTGTTTTCTTTTCTTTGCCTTGGTCTTTCTCTTTCTCTCGTCCTTTCTCTTTATTCACATCTTTATCTTTATCTCTCTCCTTTTCCAATACCCCCAATACCCCACCCTCCCCACCTTTTTCATCATCAACAGGCGAAGCAGGACTAATCGTGATCGGAATCGGAATAGGCGGCGGTAGGGAATCCGTAGTCGACCCGTTCGTGTCCAGATCGGAAGAACCGTTCGCTGGAGGTTGATTTTGGTATATCTGGTTATTATTGGTTGGTACGCCAAGGTAGTGGGGTTGTTGTTGATGGTGATGGTGGTGAGTGTTTGGGTGTAGATGATGAGGAGAAACGTCGATAGTCGTCGTTGTGGTAGTATGATGAGAACTGCTGATATGATCATTTGACCGTTGAGTGATACCATCTATAGATCGTCTCTGAACCCCACCCCCACCTCCTCCTGCATCCCCTGCTACTGCCGCTGCCGCCGCCGCTGCACTTCTCTTCTCAGCAACCCATCCAAAAACATCTAACCACAACCTCTCCGCACCTTCTGCTCCTTCCACAACTTCCATTAATGCTCCTTGGGTCATGCGGAGTTGGAGATGGGATTCGAATAATTCGTGTGGGGAAGGTGGGTATTTGGAAGGTGGGGGTGTGAGGAGGAGGGTGGAAGCTAGGGGAAGGGATGGGGTGGTGGAGGACAATGGGGATTGAGATGGGGATTGGGAGAGGACGTAGGTGGATTGGAATGGGAGGTTGTTGACGTTGTTGGATATGATGGGAGGAGGGAGTCCGTTTCCGGAGCTGTCTATTTTAATCGTGTTAGCATCTCCATTCGTGGTTGGGTTCGGGATCGGACGGCCATGAAGAGTTCTAGCATCCATTTGAACAGTCCCGTTATCTTCAATAGTGCTAGTATCTTTATCCCCATCTTGACTCCCCATTTTCACACTCGAAAATCCTTCACCCCCACTTTCCTCACCAACGTCGCCTTCCGCGTCATCATCAGCATCATCAACACCCAAATCAGCACCCCTCTCCAAAAGCTCTCTCGCCTGTTCCCATCTCTCCTGAGCAGCAAGTAATAATCCTAGGAGGTGCCAATATTTGACGTCTCCTGGATCAGCTTCGAGGGCTAAACCGGCGTATTCGATTGCTTGCTGGAGGTTGTAGTTGGCGTTGTTGGAGGTGGCGGATGTGGACCCTTGTGTTGTTGTTGTTGTACCCCTTGGAATGGCGTATGAGAGAGCAAGGTGATAATACCCGCTTGGCGTTGGATCTGTCTGGACCGATTGAAGAAGAAGAGAATGAGAGAGCGAGAGGTGTGTTGGTCTAGTTAGCGGGTCTCGACCTGTCAATTTCAATTGGGTTTAAATTTTATTTTCCCTGCCCAAGAACGAAGAAAGATGGGCCATACCTTTAACACCAACAATCATCCAATAAACACCTTCAGCTAAACAAACTTTAGCGACTAGACGTTTATCTTGTTTATTTAACCTCGTTTTTGCTTTTTCGATTATTTGGTGTGCTTCGTTCAAGTCGTCCATTCCATTCAGATAGGATGAGGGTGGGCAAGAAGACGGGGAGGAAGGAGAGAAGGAGGATTTGCATAACATGATAGCACCGAAAATAAGAGTGTCGACCCAATTTGAATCCGTATCCGTATCTTCTCCTGCATCCGAACCTGAACCGGACTCCAAGCTAACACTGACGTTACCGCTGGTCTCGTAGGCTTTCCCAACAACCTGGATATACAATTTCAAAGTCCGTTTCGCGAGATTCGTATCACCAGATAGATAAAGCAATCTAGTCATGTGTCGTAGGATTCTTGAAGAGTTGAATGTGAGACGGGTTGCCCACCATAGAATCTGTGTTTAGGTTTTTCTTGGTTAGGATCGGTTTTGAGGGGGAAAAAAGGTGGAGAGAGAAAGAGAAACAATAGAAGGGAAAAAAAAAGAACAGGCAAGGAGACAATGCATCATACGTACATCGATGACCCACTCAACCTTTCCTGCTCCTCCCCCTCTAAAAACACTAATTTCCCAAACAGCAACACAAAGATCCACAAATTCCTCTACTTTCTCGTTCCGGGTCCCAGCGCGAGGGAAAGTGGTAGATACGCTTAAGATGGCTTGGTAATCTTGGATGACTAGGCGGGTTTGATGAAGCCATGCTGGGGTGTTTTTGAGGGGTTTGGGTGAAGGTGAGGGTGGGGGGGAAGGGAAGGGAGAGGGGGATGTGGAAGAGGGAGAGGGCAGGGAGAGGGAGGGAGAGGGACGGTGGATGAGGATTAAAGCTCGTATGTGGATGGAAGCAATTGTGGACCTATGGGAGGTACGGAAGGTGGATGGCCAGTAAGCGCTATAATATGTGTAGTGGGATAACCAGGTCCATAACGAATCTCCTTCAATTTCATTCCCATGTTCATGTTCATTTTCGTTTTCTTTATCTCCATCTCTCCAACCTTTCCTCACATCACATACCCTTGCACAAAGTACGACGGCTCTCCAAATGATGCTCTCCACCCACCTCCATAGTTCTCTTAGTTGATGAAAGATTGTGACATCTGGCTTACCCGATGAGGGTGACTTGTGGTTTTGGTTGTTGTAGGGGAGGAGGGATTCACGTGTGAATTGAGATTTTAGGGATGGGAAGAGGTGTGGGAAGACGGAGCGGTAGGTTTGGAGCGCGATTGAAGGGGTGGTAGGGTGTAGGTGTTCGAGAGCCATACCTGGGGGAGAGGGGTGTGTTAGAGGGGGTGTCTCTGAGGGGAGCATGGGAGCAAGGGACCTTGAAGGCAGATAGATCTGAATGATTCTGCCATTGCTAATGCTCGTCCATCGCGAACTTCTGGTACTGTGCTGTCCACGACTGACGTAAAGCTAGGAGTAAAAGAAGCTGTAGAAGGCGCATAACTCGAAGGCGCCAGGAGGTTTGTACTAGAAAGGCTAGCGCTGAGACTTGTTGGTATATGGCTTCGAACTTGATCTAGTTCGGGTACTTTTTCGAGATGTGTTATACACAGTGCTGGATCTCCGAGGGCGTAAGCGTAGTATGCTAGAGCAAAGTGAATCGCCTATTGAAGGGTTGTCAACCGAGAAACCATCGATTGAGGAGATGCTCACATCGAGGTTGGATGACTGCAAGGACTTGAGCTGTTCATAACCCGCTTTAACTTGCTCGACCTTTCCTTCCGAAACGAAACACTCTGCATCAATACATAACGGTAAAGTGCTATTATCCTGATTAGATGAATCGTCCGAAATCAATAAAGCAAGAGCATGAGTATAAGAAGCAACAAGTGCCACATCTTGAGCTCCTCGACAATGTTTATTGAATTTTCGGAACAGTTCTGACCACGATAGAGGATGACCGTTTGGTGTTTTTGCTGGAGAGTGAGAACGCCATTGACCTGCTGTTAGAGCTGTTCTTAGTTGTGTCCAGTAATGTCGCTCTTTGGAGTTCGACATGAAGAAATGCCGTCACATGTGACCAACGGGCACCCAGAAGAGATGTCCCTTTTTTCGTGCCCATCAGGACACGCTGTCTGTCATTGCCCATGGTGCCGGTAGGTGCATTTCAAGGCTACAATAGGAAAGTTCAATTTGTATACTGCAGTAGACCTTCTGGCTCGGAGAACTATTGAGAGTAGTCGCAACCTTGGAGTTAAACTTGTGCTTCAGACTCTCAAGGAGTCTGATGCGAAGCGTTGACCTGGTTCGTTGCTCTATCACGCGCCTTTAGCAATCTTACGCCAGGACACTAGAGGTATGCTATACATCAACGAATTCTGAGTTTCATTCCTTATTCCTTGGACCATCCGTTTGTAAGGATGGTATCATTTATTGATCCATAACCGTCTCCCTTATAGCGAAATTCAAAGATTTGACACTGCATGTACCTGGCATTACTACGTCCTGGCTGATAAAAGTCTACTTGATTTCTTACTTCAGGAGTTCACCTCGATGGCGGCGAGCAGCACTAATCATTGTTGACTTCGAATTCAAAACCCAAAAACAACCCATGATTATCCTATCCAAGATATAATCTTCTCCAACCACCCAAACAAAAATTACCCGCCAACAAACCTAACCTGACCCTCAACCCAACCTATCAATATCATCCTGATACCCTCTCGCAATCCCACTCCTTCCCTGCTCCAACACACTCGGCGCATCCTGTCCAATACGCATATCAAGGCCTTGATATGTACGTTGTTGGAGGAATTGACCTGGGATTGAATATGTTTTGTGAGTCAGGAAAGGAGGGAGGAAGCGAGGGTCCTTTACCTGCTGCACTATCCAATTGAGCTACTGTACTATCTTGATTCCGGAGTATGACCGCGGATTGAGGGGTCCCTCTGATTTCAGGTTGTTGGTGTTCTGAAAATTTTGTTGGTGAGTAGGAATGCCTTTCAAACGATGAGGAAGGAAACATTACCTCTACCATAACGTTTCGGATGTCTATAAGTGCCCGTCACCAACGAAAACACTGGCCGATCGTCGTCATCCTCCCTGTCGCCATCCTCATCGTCGCCATTACTAGATCTATTTCTCCCGTCCACTTCATCTACGCAGACGTCTAGCAATCAACACATCAACACAACAACAACAACAAAGTAAAACGCACCTGGTTCCATCCTAGAATCACTCAACACCTTCTCAAAATCAAGTACATACTCTCCCGTCCAACCCCGTCCAACACCCAACGCGATCTCTAATTCATAAGGCGTAACGATCGGTCTTAAAAATTCCTACATCCAACATAAGCCATCATAAACTATAGCGGAAAAAAAAAAAAGAGAAACCTTATCCCCAACAACAATCGCACCTTCCCCGCAAGCCACGTACACAAAACATTCCACCTCCAAAAAATTAGCCAATTTCGCGGGATTTAACTTGCCTACACTGATTGTATAACTCTTTTTTTGTTTTTTGGTTAAGAGTTTACGGAGGTGAGTTATTAAAGGGAGGTAGGATGCTTTAATAATTGGGGGCATGCGTTAGCTCGTTCCTTTTTATTATTATTTTGAAAAGGGGAAACGGATGGGGAGGATGGAGATACCAAATTAAATTTTTGAAAAGACTTACCAACACCAAGTGTACCGACTAATATGCCAAACACATCTGCATCCTTCGCTTTTTGAACCATTGCGTATCGACGCATGAGGAGTTTGTTAGAACGTGAGGATTCGAGACGGACAGTTTGGGATGTTGGGTTGAATGAGAAGATCTGATTATAAGGTAAGTGATTGTGTTTTACGGAGGGGGGGGCGCGTACTTTGGATGATGCGTTAGTCATTAAAAGGTTTGTTAGTCCTATACTCTCAGAACCGATGTAAAAGATAGTTGTATGCGCTAATGGGATCTCCGAATTATGTTGGGTCTTATCTGTATCTGTGAGAAAGTTCGTTGTTGAATCTGGTTGTGTTAAAGTTTTTGAGGGTTGTTGACTTTGGTTAGTAGGTGTAGGCGTGGATTTTATGGGGATGTTGTGGTATAAGATAGGGATGTTGCGGGGATCTAGAGATTGGTGAAGCTTCTCCAGGATGAGATCTTATGTCCCAGCTTCAGCGGGCGGCGGCCAGTAAAAATGGGATGAGATAAATACCAGCTTGGTGCGTGAACACGACATCATGTTTGAGTAGAATTGCATTTCTCCCCATACCGTTACCATCAGGATTATCAGCATCAAAGGCTTCAACCAATTTTTGGACGCAAAGATCGACGTCGATGGTCTTTTTTCCAAAGACGTAGATGACGGGTAATCGTGACGTTCTACTCAGAAACATCAATCCAAAGAAGCGAGGGGGTTATCGGGATGATGAGACAGACGTACAGACTCATACAAGCATGACCATAATGAACCATAGCATCTGCGTCTACATGTTGAGCAGCAACTTCATCCACACAACAACTTTTGCGCCACATAGAGATAAGATGAAGGAAAGGGAAAAGTCAGACGAGAGTCGAGGGAAGGGGTAAATAAAAACGCGAAAGCGTGCCTGCCGTAGGAAGTGTCTGCCAATACATAAAGCTCGCGACCATCACCTAGTTGACTTTTAAGATGTCGATAGATAGGGACAGAATCGTGTAACAGTTCATCTGGAAATTGAAGAGCGATCTACGAAATGAAAAATAAAAATAAATGAAAAATACTGAGTGAAATGTTAGGTAGAGACTTTACCCGTTTATAATCGCCTGTAAATATTTCATCGACTGTTCTTTGTATCTCATAAAATTCAACGAATTCATGTTTTGAGGAGAGATCTTGTTGGACATGTATGATCCGGGTTATCGCATCTTGCTCAGACGTTGAGAACGCCGTCGTCATTATAGTCAAGCTGGCCACACGTGACAGTATCTCCAGCACACCTAGCTTTCCAGCAGCCACGTCCATGTAACGAGTAGCGATGTTGACCATCGCTGGATCTATTTTCTAACCCATCACTCGTACATATTCATTTGCTAGGAAAAAGACCGATTAAAAGATTGGTGGTTTCTTTCATCCAGAGGCCATAAATAAAATGACACCGCCGCCCATCACATGAATCATTGGGCGACATGGAAAAAGAAACAATTCTAAATTTTGATTTTTCACATCATATATATAAAAAAAAAACAACTTCAATTATACCATAGGAGAGAGTAGTCGCTAGATAAAGAACATAAACGCTGACGTGAATTGGTCGAGCAAGGGTTGATTCGAGTTCGTTGGGCTTTACAACAGTCGCCGCTGCAGGAGAAACGATTTGAGCATTGGGCATAGGCTGGAGTAAAAAGGCGCCCAAGCAAGACGAACGGTATGAGCAGACATGCTTGGTTTTGTAAAATCTTATATTGCCGTTGATAGTGTACCAATCTACGAAAGACATATATACTCATCTATCAAGTACTGCTCAAACTATTGTGGAAATATAAGGCAGATCCAAGTCGCACAAGCGGCATTATAGACTGAATCTATCCCCCATCCCCTCAAACACAGAAAATAATAATCCCAAGCTAAGGATGACTCCTGCCACTGCAGATACTTCCATGCAGTATCAGTGGAATTCGAAGTTCGATGGAAATGTTGCATGTGTTTGCAACTGCTTGTTGTACCTATTTGTGGTGAAGCTACGTTTGACGGTTTGAAAAACGTTCATACGTTAAAGCTTTTAAAGTTTTGAAGGTCGTACCAGGTCGTACCATCCCTTTTATTCAATCAAGCGATTCAAGAAGTCTAGCAACCATTGCAACTATACTCTGACTGCGACAAAACTATAGAAATTCACCTTCTTGATTGTCTAACTAAGCTCCTTCTATCTCGCAGAAATGCGGAAATACAGGAAGAAGGATGGTACTTGGGAGCACTCGGTCGCTGTACAGGTAGGCATTTATCTTGAGTTTTTCCTCTTTTCCCTCGTGCATTGGCCTCTCATCCTCCCCCCCATGCTAGTATCCGAAGGTTCTACCCTATTTCTAAACGCTACATCCCATCTCCATTATCGGGAGTGCCCTCACTCGTCCGCAGGTCAAAGGGAGCCTGTGTCTTAGAAGATGGTGTGCTTCCGACACTTTACCTTGGCAGTTGACCATGTACGCATTTCGAGCCTAAACAATAATTGCCCTTTTCAAGCGTCTCGTCGGGACCTGTCTGTTCCTGGCTATGAGGCCACGATCATCCGTACGTTTACTAAATGCATCTATCGATTAGAGAAATACATGGTTCTGCGAATTCCAGATGTGACTGGTAAATTAGAACGAAGGCTGCAAATGCCACCGTGAATTATTTAACGTTTATCACAAGATACTGTACCAAAATGTGTGAGTCTTCCACGATTCACCTATCCTCACGACAAACTGAAAAATAAAGGAAAAAGACGTTGACAGAGATCAAAATTGAGGAAATTCCCTCCTAAAAAGGCAGGTAGGGCTCCACTGTTGAAGTGTTTCCATCCCAAAACTTTGATTAGGAGGCCCCTCAGGACAATGGGCCACCAGAACCGAAAATGGTAACGCAGCCAATGCCACACTAACATTGTGGAAGAGGGCCACCAACATCCATTACGACAGTTAGTATAAAAGGAGGGTCTGCTCATTCTTTCTTCAATTCTATCTTACAACCCCTGTGTTACCCTTTGCACCCGCGATACATCCTTAACTCTTCACGATTTATCATTATCTGCAATGTCGAATAGTCCTTACCCATCCTCAGCCATCACCGATATGGCGTCCGTGATCATCTACTCTCCTCGAACTTCTGCGGATGATCTCATCCGTCCCCTTTCGCCAACCTCCTCTCTCAAAGGAATATATGTTCGCTCTCGCCCTACGTCCATGGAGGTACCTGCTGAAAGTCTCGGTTTCGATTTTGGTGGGTTCTATCAGGCCGCTTTTAGTACAACCGTACAGCAAGGTCTTCAATACACGGAGCATGCCTTACATGCGCACTCCCTTTCTAGTTCTACCTTATCCGACGGGGGCGAACTCATTTTCACTCCCAACGCCTCGTCAGAATTAAGTCATGCGTCCTCCGCTGCCACATCCGTCTACACCGACGAGGAGTACATCCAGAGGAATGCAGCCAGACGTACCGCAGAGACGCGTGCTCGCGTTAAAGCTCTCAATGAAGGCCATGCGCGTGCGAGGAAAGAAAGTATTTCTACCTCTGTTAAAACTACTGCTAGCAAAAACACTCTTATGACCCTTGCGCTTGGACATCATTTCAAGAAGAATAATGACAACCAGGCGGCAGCCTACGAGAACATTGAAGGCGACGATACGGCCAGTGCACCGGGAAAGATGAAGGATCAATCTCGAACTCAGAAGAAACGCAGTATTCCTCATGTTTATCGCGCGGTTACCAAGAAGGTCTATGGAGTCTTTCACCGTAAAGCGTATTCCACTCCTGAATCGATTCAAGTTGATTCCCCCCTCTCCGACAATTTCGTTAACGACGCGACCGCGGCTCCTATCCAGGAGCTCAAACCTGCCGAGCCCATCAAGTCTTCCTCTCTCTCTCTATTCACCAGGAAACGCCGTCCGACGATTGACAGCCAAAAAGAGGCCCCGCGTTCCAAGAATACTTTCTCCCAACGTGCACTTTCCATCCGTAGGAACAAAAATTCCATTCCTGCAGCTCCCAATACTGTCAGCCTCACTTCTACCTCCCTCGCAATCGAAAATCATGCACGCCTTCGGCGTTCTATGTCCTTTGCTGGGTTCGTTGACTTGCCTGAGTTAGATGACGAGTTGGACGAAGCCACTGCTGAAGCTGCGCAAGTTGCTACCAAGGCGTCAGTCATGGTTCGTTGGGCGAACATGCAGAATCAGCAGGGGTGTGATTCGGATGGGGTCGACGACGGCTATGTCTTCGAGCGAAATGTGGGATTATAAAAATGAGTAAAGCAAATACAGATCGCCAAATCGTTATGAATGAATTCAAAAAATTTAAGCCAATGTATATTACCGATGTTTATCACCATATGCCCTCTTATTTGTTCTATTTCACCTTCCATCCATTTCTTTGTAATGATTCAACTGCGAATCAGCATTCGAGAGTATTCAAGTTGAAGCTTTCTGCTTATCAGGAGATTTGTTGAGTCGTTTACATGGTAATTTCGACGTTGGTTGGTTAATTTTGCGGTCTGTCCTCAAATTGCAGTGCCGTTTTTCGACTTGCGCTTCCATGTACAGCCTTCCCCCGAATATACCACATATGGGTGGTTTCCCACAACAATTATTATTTCTATCTATAAATAGTAAATATTATTCAACTCACGCTTGCAAGCTTGAACTAAAAAATCTTTCAAAACTTCCAAACGCTCAAAAATAGTGTCCCCTTATACCCATATCTTTTTGGAAGTGAAATGCCGGGTTTCCCTAGTAGCCTGCGTTTTTTTTAACCAGCCTCGCTGCAGTATTCCCCGTCCTCCGATATACTTATATATATATACTAGGAGGGTATCTGGCTTGGGTTCCACGCTCTGACCACTTCACAGCCTTGAGTCTTGAGTCCCGAATGATATAAATGCCCACCTCGAAAAGAGCCCGAGTTCTCCTTACAGCAATATGCCACCGCTTCCTAGACGCGCCCAAGAACGCTTGTATAGTCTATCGGAACGATTTACCGGCCTCCTCCAGAAAATTATATCAAACATACTCAAGCATAAAATCTTTTCCTGTATTTTTGGAAGACCCATGCAAAATGAAGGTGATTACGGGATCACGTCAGGGAGATCTCTCACCGTTGACAGATAAAATGTTCTAGACGAGCCACAATTTGGCTCATCACTATCTTCCTTTACACCTACCTCCACACCTACTTCTGCCATTAACTTGAATGGCCACCCTAATTCACCACATAGATACAAGAAGAAAGCCCTCCTCGTAGGCGTCGAGACTATTTATGAACCCGGCCCCGGGTCGACGGAGCGAGACATGAGAGGCCCTCATAAAGATATTCGTGATATGCGCCAATTTTTAATTGGTAAGTTTTAAAAACACAGATTTATATCACAAAGGTTCTCAGTTTTCTTGCGAGCAGACCATTGTCATTATACTCCGGATAACATCACCCTTCTTATCAATACCGACGATCCGGCACAAGTGCAACCCACCAAGAAGAACATTGTAGGAATTCTTTTGTACGCTGCGAGTGATAATTTGAGTTTAGTATTTATTCCAGGAGCAACATTGTCTAGAATTGGTTGCCGAAGCTTGTAAAGGAGATCGCTTCTTCTTTCATTGTATGTCCTAGATGTGTTCCGTATCCAGCTAAGCTATCATTGATAGCTATTTTCTACCTTCAGTTGCAGGTCACACAACACAGCGGCCAACTGACGGCGAAGAGGAGGAGGATGGAAAGGACGAATGTATTCGTATTCCATACCCTTTCTGAATCCAGTTGACCACAACATTTGACAGACATCCTGACGTGCGATGGCGAGGCAATCCAAGATAATGTTAACCTTTTGTCCATTGATAGAAGCACATCATTTAACACTCCACTAGAGTCTCCGAAAGATGTTGGTGGATACCTTGCCGCCGGGTGCTACGCTTGTTGTGAGTCACTGCCGTTTGTACATGGATAGTCCTTACCATATGCTGTTATATAAGGCGGTCTTCGATGCCTGCAATTCGGGTACTTTACTCGGTAAGATTTTCCATGAATTTTTTGAGCTATGGGACATCTAAATTCCGAAATTAGATCTGGAACACCACAGGTGCAACAGAGTTTACGTTCCTTGGATTAATAAAGGGTTTCGACGAACGGCATCACTAAGGAACGGCGTGGGTGAGTTTTTTTTCATATTCTTTCGACATGTGGAGCCTGATCAATGAGATGACTGCAAGTGCGCGGGTACGCTTGTAAGTCCAAATGTCTTACTGCATATTAGAACCTTTCATAACGCATCTTTGAAGTGGCCGGCGCCTTAAGCTCTGTAATGCTATCTCCGACCACCTTACCTGTACAACTAGTCGGAGAAATATTTCCCATATTCCCCCTTTCCAGGCGATCTGCGGCAATCGCTGCAGGTTCTGGCCCAGATGGTAGTGGTATGTGGTATGACTGCCCTGAGATTCCCATGCGTTGCTGTGACTCGCCGGTTGCGCGTTTCTGTACGGGACATTGTAACCGGAATGAGCCACCACTTTTCGATAAGGTTCATGTGGTAAGTACGGTCCTTGAACTGATTTCATTTCATATATACACACGACTGATGTCTCGCTTTAGATTTGTCTCTCATCTGCTAAGGACTGTCAACGGTCATGGCAAGATCCACAAGGATCTTCTATGACTCAGGTATGCATCGACTCTGCTGAATTGATCTCCGCGACTCATCTTACTCCGAGCAGGCATTAATAAAAATTCTAAGTAAGTTCTCTGATCCCGATGCTTTATTCGGTTACTGACATCACATCCACCAGCGCATAAACCCGATGCCACTATTTCAGACGTTTTAACAGCTGTGAGGTCGGCGCACGTTTATTCGTTACCTTATCTCGTTATGCTGATGCTGTGCCTTTCCCTTATAGCCACGAGCTACATACATTTTACCTCGATTTGCATCAGAATTCTCGCCAATACAAGCGGCAGATGGGGGATACTAACAAAAGAAGATGGGTAAAAGGGAAACAGCCTTTTAGACGACGAACAGTTGAGATGGACAATTTTCAGGATCCACAGGTTAGTGAACGTTTCCTTCAGCCCATAAGTATTCTCCAACAAATACTGATTTTTTTCCCCAGATATCGAGTCATAGACCCCTGGTATGAGCCTTAATCTATCTTCTCAGTCGTCTTTCGACTTACCATTTGCCACAAGGATATGAAGAGGCGGTGGGAGATGTAGACTTTGAATTTACTCTCGCTTCCTCGGCCCTTATGTATCTGCCTCGTTCCCTTGCAAACACTTACATATCAATAGAGTAGCTTATGATATTTTGTAGCTTTTATATAAATATAAATGGGTTTATTTAAGAATACTATAAAACGAGTTTAGTATTTTTTTAATTTTTAGCTAAGGCAGCGATGCATGATCAGTGATATGTGATAGGAAAGTGGTTGGAGAATCATACTCAATGGCTACAAAAGAAGTGGAGGGTATTGAGTCTTTGCGATAAGGAAAAGTAAGTTATTTCATGATAATCATCCCGTCTTTTATTCGATCTTTGTCCGAGACCGTACATGGGGACTCGAGAATTAAATCAAGTATCTCGGCGACGATCATCATATCCATGGGTGACTGGCCAACGCGAAAAAACAAGGGATCCTCGATGCAAGGGGGTAAGAATCTTAAAAATGACACGGTGGTCGGTAAAGTTAAGCCTTTGGATGCGTTCCTCCCTTCCAGAAAGGGATATGTCGGACAGGGCAGGGTTATTCCAAGAAAAACATATCACATTTTTGTTATTTCTATGGTAGTTATTTGAAGTCCGCGAGAGCTACTTCTTTGGATGCGCGTCGGAAAAACCCGAAATACCTCTGGTTCTGCAATCGAAAGTGGCACCCTTCAATATCACCTAAAATCTTAGAAAAAAATTAACCATGCATTCTTCACTAGTTTTTTTATTATACCACAAACTTTGAGCGGAATCAGAGGCCATATGTGCCGAGGATTATAATGCTTGCGCCTTGTAAATCACGTCACGAGGCGTTACCCTTACAAGGCATTCCGGGGTTTTCCGACATTCCTCGCAATGCCAATTTTTGGGGAGTCCAAGACGTATATTGGGAGCTCAGACGGCCGCCTCGAGATTCTTTCTCTAATATAGAATGGCCCATGTTTTTTTTTTAAAGATTCGTGAACTTGAATAGGAATAATTCACAAATAGTCTCCCAGTCTTTTAAATTAATTAATTTGACCATATAACTTTCCCACGGAAAGCAGCTTTTTCTTGACGCGTTTCTGTTCGGCTTCACACTTAACATGTCCTCCTCAGACTCAACTCCCCTATCCATCATCGACCGCGTTCAAGACTTTGTCTCGGAACATAAAAAGGCTATTCTCATCACAACCGCCGCCGCTGCCATTGCGGCTGGAGGAGTTGCTTATTATGCCTCCACCTCTTCAAAACCTCGAGGTTCTGGCGGGGATGTGGAGAGAGCGGAGAAAAGGGAGAAGAAAAAGTCGAGTAAGAGCGGCAAGAAGAGGAAAGGTGGGGAGAAGGATAGTGCTGAAGGACCTATCCTTGAGGAGAGGAAACCAAAAATCGAGTCGACGTCAGAGGGTATGTGTTTTTTATGCGCCATTGTCTTGTCTGGGGGACAAGGAAGCTGAAGTATCGTCTTTCTGTTGTTTATTCTACTCTTATAAGACGGGGAAGATGCCCAAATGACGACGGAACAGATACTCGCGCTACCCGACGAGGTTCGTCACTGCTCCACCTGTCACATACAACCATCGTCCTCCTGCCTAATCACTCACACAGGAGCGCATAAAAAAAGCTTCATCCTTGAAGGCTCTAGGAAATACTGCATACCAAAGCCGCAACTTTGAACGTGCCATCGAGTTGTACACTCGTGCTATCAACGTCTCGCCAAAACCAGAACCAGTGTTTTACAGTAATCGTGCTGCATGTAAGTCTCGCAATCCACACAACCTCGTCTACCGGATTCCTGGCTTATCATCTGAGGCAGGTTATATCAATTTGTCACCTCCGAAACTTGATTTGGTCGTTGAGGATTGCAGTGAAGCACTCAAACTTAACCCTGACTATGTAAAAGCCTTGAATCGACGTGCGACTGCACTAGAACAGCTCAAACAATACGAATATGCTCTCCGAGGTATGTTTTCTCTCACCATTCCTTGTGGAGGAGCATCTTTAGTTGATGGTTTTTCGGGCTTTGTCAATCCTAGACTTTACCGCTGCGACAATTTTGGATAGATTCCAAAACGCGTCTTCAGCTACGGCTGTTGAACGTGTTCTCAAAGTGATGGCATCTGAAAAGGCGAAAGAATTACTTTCTGTATATGCCATTCCTCGCCTTACTTGATAGGTGACTGACTAGTCGTTATAGAAACGAGAACCTCGTTTACCCTCACATACATTTATCTCTGCTTATTTTGCCGCTTTCCGATCCCGTAAGAGTCCATGCCAAATATTTCTGCATGTATTAACCACACTTTGTATCCTAGGTGCTCGTCCTACGTGCCCAACGAATGACTGTACAGCCGACTCGACCTTTTACCTGGCTCTAGACGCCCTTGATGCAGCAGACTACCCACACGCTGTGTCGCTGATCAATGAGGCTCTTGACCAGAATATCTCATGGGATGAGGGTAAAGCTGAAGCTCTGAACCTCCGAGGTACCTTCAAGTAAGTCCAAATTCAAACCTCGTCCCAATTTTTGAATTCATTGTTTGTTTTTCTTTTCGCACAGATTTTTGATGGGAGAGGTAGCTGGAGCCAAAGAAGATTTGTTGGAGAGCGTGAAGATTATACCATCGAATACGCAAAGTCTAGTCAAGATAGCTAGCGTTCATATGGAACAAGGCGATCCCGCGAAAGCATTTGAGTGTTTCGAAGAAGCGATCAAGCATAACCCCAATGATCCCGATATTTACTATCACCGTGGTCAAGGTCTGCAATCCCGCTTTTACCTCCGAGTTCCTTGAGGCTGAACATCAAATTATGATTATTATAGTTCTATTCATCATGAACGAATTCGCAGGCGCCGCTGAGAATTACACCAAGTCTTCAGAGCTGGACGACCAGTTTGTGTTTAGCCATATTCAGTTGGCCGTAGCGCAGTACAAGTCGGATAAGCTGGCGAACAGTATGGCTACGTTTAGAAGAACGTTGAAGGCGTTCCCGCACAGGAGTGAACCATATAATTATTAGTGAGTTCCCTCCTATGGCATGGTTTGTTGGATAGCTAACCAAAGCTATCGCTATTTTAAAGTGGTGAACTGTTATTGGATCAGCAGAGGTTTGAAGATGCGGTAGAGAAGTTTGATAAAGCGATTGAACTGGAGAAAGTCAAGTGCGTTCTTATATCTCCCCAGAGTCTCTTTATTCTGCGGACCTCATTCTCAATAATGCGCACTCATCTATATAGAAACCCCCCGAACGTATTATCCCTGGTCAACAAAGGTCTGGCCCTCTTCCAATGGAAGCAAGATATAGGCGCTGCGGAACGGTGCTGCAACGAAGCCCTGCGTATAGATTCGTCATGTGAAGCGGCGATAGCCACGCTTGCCCAGTTCAACCTCCAGCAGAGTAAGATTGAGAAGGCGGTAGAGCTGTTTTCCAGACAGGCGGAGTTGGCGAGGAGTGAACCAGAGTTGGTCAATGCTTTGACGTATCAGTTTGTGAGTTTTTTTTCTTCGGTGTTGTTGTGTTTTCTTTTTGCATTTATGCGTCTATGTTGATCAATCTTTCCCTTGTTTATTTTTGATTTTTTGTGTTCCGTTCTTCCGGCATTTCGACTCTTATGTTACCCGATGTCGAACTTTTGTTGATGAATTCATTCTTTTTCCAGGCTACATCCGCACAAGTCGAGTTCTTGCGTAACTATCCAGCTATGGCCGCTCAATTATCGCAAATGGCCCAGACTATGATGGGCTAATTATAAAAGTAGCAGATACGACTTGTCTTCTATTCCAAGTCCTCCTCAAGCGGTTTGCTTATGTATACTTCATTTGTTCGCACTTGTTACATAGACGGCTTAATAGCACTTCAGCTTTAGCTTTATCCCTTCCTTCCCCAACAAAAAAGTTTGACTCTCCGTTTTTATTTTGTTCCATCCTTAATCGTTATTTTTCTCGGTACCCATATCATCCCTTGTCTTTTGTTATTTCTAAACTCATGCAATCCACCATCAGCACCACCACTCATTTACTCATTCATTATATTGCTTACTTTGCTTGTATGATCTGAGTCGTTTTTTCTCTCTATAATCGGACTTGATTTTCTCAGAGATGTTTATCTTGAGATCCAGCTTGGGTGGTAGGTATACTTATGTTTTGGCATTTTCTCCCAGCAGAACGTCTCGAAGACTTGTCATCAATGACTAGTTAAACTGTTCAACAAATTGCGGCAAGGGGAGCGTAGAATGGAAAAGGCAGTATCTAGACCGTCATCTAGATATTTTGGGGGGACGAGAGTCAGACGGATAAGAAAAAGACAAAACGACCAGTCCAATATTTCGAGTCGGGGCTTCGGAACAGTTCGTGCAACTTTTTTATAACCTCATAATTAGACTCACGATTCACGTTGCCTTTAGCCCTTATTTTAAGCCTATCACTTGTGGTCGCTTTGTTATGTAGAACATTTTGCAAACACTTCCAGGACTCACCTAGAAAAGGTTCATCTTTTTTTTGTTGGTTGAACTTCCTCTGCGAATGTACTCTCCGAACGAGAGAACCTCGAGACCGGGTTTAGGACTCGCCGGATTATGTACCTATATGTGCTAGCTGCTTACCCTCAGGGAGCCTGTTCGTCGGAGTCCGAGATCATATCTCCACCGCATCGAAGTCTGTCAGTGTCGACTGCCAGTGTCAAATCTCCAGAAAAACTTTCCGAGGACCCAAATATCAATGATCTTTTTGAATGGCCCGGGGTGAGTTGCAATTTGTCCATGTGCATCCTGCATCGTCGAACTTGAAAGCGAACAAGCGCAGTGCACTCAGGCTGTACGGTATATATTATTTAAATTATGGATATCAAAAAATGCAAAAATGTGTATTGCATCAATCGTTTCGTAACCAATCCGACTATAACAGCCTTCTTAACTTCACGGCAGATACGAATCGCTTCGAATATGAATTATAGTAAGCCCTTCATGCATCTTTTTTGTATTCTGATCATCATTATACTTGATCATGGGTCCGTCAGGAATCTATCATTCAAAGGAACTCAGGATCGAAGCCTTAAGCTTGAGACCTCCATTCAAGGACAGCCCTCCATCCGTGAGCCCCCTGCCTCGTGAGCTTCAATTTAT
>Ga0193743_1000200_pt1 | contig 48612 bp, 34 predicted proteins | sample L2c2metaG_FD_143038 | JGI IMG/M metagenome (GOLD analysis project Ga0193743, IMG submission 143038) | Soil microbial communities from a riparian zone of the East river system, Colorado, United States - L2c2 | ecosystem: Environmental > Terrestrial > Soil > Riparian zone | place: USA: East River... | reverse complement strand
ATTCGTGTCCGATTGTCACTTCATCTCTGGCCAGGAATTCTGATCGTGATCCGGATCTTATGCAAAGCAATGAGAATTGTCTGGCTTGGCCTGGCCGCACTCGCCCTCGTGTCCGCTCAGGTGCCGAGCACAAAAATAGAGCAGGACCAAAGAAATCGAGCTACGGGCCAGAAGTCCCACTCTGGGAGGTATGGCGTGACCTCGTTTGGGCGGATAGGTCCTCAACGCCGAGACTTCGCCGCCTTCGGTCTGGGTGAGGCAAACTGTTTCGGAATGAAACTGGCTAGCGATTCGAAACGTGTTACCCACCGATTCCTTCAGCGAAGCAAAAAAAGCCAACCGAACTTGCGTCCGGTTGGCTTTTGCAGTTGTTGCGGGTTTATTAGCTGGCGATGGCGAGCGGTCTCACGTTGATGCCGGGGATTACCAGCGAAAGTACTTCTTCGACCCGTTCGACGAAGTGGAACTGCATCTCCTGCCGCACGTGGTCGGGCAAGTCGCGCAGGTCTTTCTTGTTGCCTATCGGGAGGATTACCCGATGGATGCCGGAGCGGCGCGCTGCCAGCACTTTCTCTTTGACGCCGCCGATTGGGAATACCAAGCCGGCCAGCGTTACTTCGCCGGTCATAGCGATGTCGCTACGCGCGGGAAGACCCGTGTAGAGCGAAGCCATGGCGCTCGTCATGGTCACGCCCGCCGATGGGCCATCCTTGGGAATGGCGCCGGCCGGGACGTGTACGTGCACTCCGCTGTTCTTGATCACCTCGGGGTCCACGCCTAAATCCGCCGCGTGCGCCCAGATGTAACTCTGGGCAATCTTGGCCGATTCCTGCATGACTTCGCCAAGCTGGCCGGTCAGCGTCAAGCCCTTGCCGTTTGGCAGTAAGCTGCTCTCGATATAGAGAACATCGCCGCCCGACTCGGTCCAAGCCAAGCCGGTTACGACGCCTGCGGGGACCGTCTTGCGCATCTGCTCCGGCAGGAAGATCTCCGGCCCAAGCAAGTCTTCGAGAATCTCGCGGTTTACCGTCACCTTCTCCGACTGCCCTTCGGCAAAGCGCAGGGTTACTTTGCGCGCGACTCGCGCAATCGCCCGCTCCAGTCGCCGCAGACCCGCCTCGCGAGTGTAGCCGCGAATGGTGGCGCGCAGGCCGTCGTCCGTGAATTCGATCAGGTCGTCCGTGAGCCCGGCAGCCTTCAACTGCTTGGGGATCAGGTAGCGTCGAGCAATCTGTTCTTTCTCCTCTTCGCTATAACCGGAGAGCCGCAGAATTTCCATGCGGTCCAGCAAAGGCTGCGGAATGGAATCGAGCGAATTCGCCGTCGTGACGAAAAGCACGCGTGACAAATCGAACGCCAAATCCAAATAATTATCGCGGAACGTCTTGTTCTGTTCCGGATCCAAAACTTCCAGCAGCGCGGCCGCCGGATCCCCACGGAAGTCGCGGCCCAGCTTATCCACTTCGTCCAGCAACAGGACGGGGTTAGAAGCACCCGCGCGCCGCATCGCCTGCAAGAGCCTTCCGGCCATTGCGCCGATGTAAGTCCTACGATGTCCGCGCAATTCGGCTTCATCGTGCAAGCCGCCTAAGCTGAAGCGTTCAAACTTCCGCCCCAGGGCCCGCGCAATGGACTGGCCCAGCGACGTTTTACCGACGCCGGGAGCACCCACCAAGCAGAGAATAGGCGCTTTCGCGTCCGGGTTCCGCTTCAGGACACTGAGGTGCTCGAGGATTCGTTCCTTCACTTCGTTCAATCCGAAATGGTCCTCATCTAAGACCGTACGGGCGTTGGGAATGTCCAGCTTGTCTTCCGTGGTGGTATTCCAGGGCAGATCGAGGACGAACTCCAAATACGTACGCGTTACCTGATAGTCGGGCGCGCCTGTGGACAAGCGCTCGAGCCTGGCCAGCTCGCGTTCGCATTCCTTCTTGGCTTCTTCAGGCAGATTGGCCTTTTCAAAGCGCTCGCGCAGCAATTCGACTTCGGCCTTGTCAGCATCTTTGTCGCCGAGTTCGGTTTGTATGGCGCGGAGCTGCTGGCGCAGCAGATAGTCACGCTGCTCCTTACTCATTTCGTCGCGCGCATTGCTGGCGATTTTCTGGCGGAGCTCCAAAACATGGAGCTCATGAGCGAGATAAGAGTGGATCAAGCGTAAAGCGTCGACCCAACTATCCGCTTCGAGCAACTTCTGTTCGCGAGCCACATCGAGGCTGAAAATACTCGCCAGCAAATAGGCCATGCGCAGCGGATCTTCGCTACCGGCGAGCATGCGCGTCAGCTCGTTCGCCGACTGGGGCTGCGCCAGTGCAATCGCCTTGGCCGCCAGATCAAGCAATGCGCCTGACAGGGCTTCTATCTCCGAGCCGCCATCTTCGGGCACCGGCAGCACCCGGTACTTGGCACTCAAGTAGGGCTCGCTGGATTCCAGCTTGACCAGGACTACTCGCTCGACGCCCAGCACCAGAATTTCCATGATGCCGTTGGCGGGACGCGATGATTTGCGAATGACCGCCTTGGTCCCGATGGTATAAAGGTCATCCTGCTGCGGCGACTCGATCTGCGGGTCGCGCTGCGCGATGAGGATAATCTCTTTCTCCTCAGTGTTCAGCGCTGCTTGCACCGCGCTTAGCGAATTTTCGCGACCGACTGAGAGCGGCAATAGCAACCCGGGAAACAGGATCGTATTTTTTAAAGGCAATGCTGGCAGAATATGAAACTCGTTATTTGGCATTTCGTCCTTCTTACTCGGTTCGATGCAGGCATACACCCGAAAGGTGCGATTCCTTGCGTCGAACAGACTCAACTCTTTTACTTACAAAAAAACCCGGGGGAAGAATCGCTTCACCCCGGGCGCTTTGGATGCGACTACCTACTGCTTATTTCGGCTGAATTACAACAAAACCAGTAGAGCCGCCGTTATTTACGGTCAACAAGATAGATTTGCCTTGTGCCTGACTCACTAAACGCTTGAAATCCTGCACATTGGCAACGGGCTTGCGGTCCACCGCGATAATGATGCTGCCGCGGCCGACCGAGTCCGCCGCCGGACTGTCGGCATCAACGGCGCTGACCACTACGCCCTTGGTGGTAGGTGGCACGCCGACCTGCTGCGCCAGGTCCGAAGTAAGGGTTTGGACCGTGATGCCGCGCACGGAAACATCGCTGCCCGGGCCATTGTCATCGTCGTCCTTGTTGTTATCGTCGCCGCCACCCTTGTTCTTATCCCAATCGACGCCGGTCGGGCGCTGTCCGAGAGTGACTTTGATGGACGTGGGTTTGCTGTCACGGATGATGTCGAGAGTCACCACTTCGCCAGGTTGATGCGAAATGACGTTCATGGTCAGGTCGTCAGACCCGGTTACCTTGGTTCCGTTGATGGCCGTAATTACGTCACCAGACTGCAATCCGGCTTTCTTTCCAGGAGCACCTTCGGTCACATCGCCAACGATCGCTCCGTGGCCGTCCTTAATACCGAATTGAGACGCCAATTCGGGACTGATGCTCTGTAAAGTCACGCCCATGTAGCCACGCGAAACCTTACCGGTCTTTATGATCTGGTCCATCACCTGCTTGGCCATGTTGGAGGGAACGGCAAAGCCGATGCCCACGTTTCCGCCCTCGCCGCCGCCGAAGGGGCTGCCCCCACCGCCGCCGCCGGTAAGGATCATGGTGTTCATGCCGATGAGCTCACCGCGCGCGTTGATCAAGGCGCCGCCGGAGTTGCCGGGATTAATGGACGCGTCCGTCTGAATGAAATTCTGAATACGCGTCATCCGCTCCAAACTGCGGCCCTTGGCGCTGACGATGCCCATGGTCACGGTATGGTCCTGACCAAAAGGATTGCCGATGGCGAAACAGAGGTCACCGACCCGTGCGTTTTCCGAATTGCCGAAGGTCAGGGTGGGGAGACTTTCGGAAGGAATCTTTACGACGGCCACATCGGTCTGTGGATCGCCGCCTACCACCTTGGCGGTAAAGTCACGACCGTCGGAAAGGGTGACTTTCAATGAAGTGGCCTTATCGATGACGTGATTGTTCGTGAGGATGTAGCCCGACGAAGTGACGAGCACACCCGAGCCGAGGCCCTGTTCACGCTGATCGCGCGGCTTAGCATTTCCGCCATTGCCGCCGAAGAACTGGCGGAAGAACGGATCGGACATCATGGGGTTGTTAGTCTGCTGCTCGGACGCCTTGATGACGCGCGTCATGCTGATTTTGACCACGGCCGGAGAAGCCTTTTCGATGATGTCGGCGAACGAATTTGAAAGTTGATTGACCCGCTGGTTGCTGGGGTTGGTATCGGCTCGCGCCGTGACCGCAACCGGCTCGTGAGAGCGCGAAGCCACCGAGAGCGCCGCGATTAGACCGCCGCCGATGGAAGCCGCTACCAGCGTTAAAATTGCCGTTGAACGGCGAAATTGGACCACGTTTGCCATGTTCCTTAAATCCTTTCTTTACTGCGGCGCGACGGAGAATCCGGCCGCTTTCCTAACATTGGACGTTCAAAACCCAGTTTCGATTAACACGGGGAATTTTTTACAAAACAGGGGTTGCTTCCTGGACGGTGCTCTCGGGCCGAAACGACAAGCCGGAGCCGTCGCCCGGCGCGTCAATCCAGATGGTTTGGCCATCCCGCACTTCGCCCGAAAGAATCTTTCTCGCCAGCGGCGTTTCAATTTCCCGCTGGATGGCACGCTTTAACGGTCGCGCTCCGTAGGCCGGATCGTACCCGCTTCGCACTAGCCGCGTCCGCGCCGCGTCTGTCAATTCGAGCGAAATATGCCGTTCGTCCAGCCGCTTTCGCAAACCAGCCAATTGTATATCGACAATTTTCTTCAATTGCACTTCGTTCAAAGCGTGGAAGACGATCGATTCATCCAGCCGGTTCAAAAATTCCGGCCGGAACGCCTTCTGTAATTCCGACAATACAGCATCTTTCATGCGGCGGTATTCCTCGCCTTCGAAGGCGCCACGATATTCCAGTATGCGATGACTCCCGATATTCGATGTCATTACTACAATTACATTCTTGAAATCGACGGTTCTACCCTGGCCATCTGTAAGACGCCCATCGTCCAACACCTGGAGCAAAATATTAAAGACATCCGGGTGCGCTTTTTCGATCTCGTCGAATAGGACCACCGAATACGGGCGGCGGCGCACTGCTTCGGTCAATTGGCCGCCCTCGTCATAGCCAACATAGCCTGGGGGCGCGCCGACCAACCGGGAAAGGGTGTGTTTTTCCTGATACTCCGACATGTCGATGCGTACCATGGCGCGCTCATCATCGAACAGGAATTCGGCTAGAGCGCGGGCCAGCTCGGTTTTACCCACGCCGGTCGGTCCTAAGAAGATAAAGCTGCCAATGGGCCGATTCGGATCTTTCAATCCGGAACGGGCGCGCAACACGGCTTCGGCCACTGCCGTAACCGCTTCGTCCTGCCCGATGACGCGCCGGTGCAGTTCGTCCTCGAGCGCCAGCAGTCTTTTCATTTCGCCTTCCAGCAGCTTCGAAACGGGTACTCCGGTCCAGCGGCTCACCACCTCGGCAATATCTTCCTCATCCACTTCTTCTTTGAGCAAGCGGGTTCCGCCGTCTTTGGCTGAAACGCGCGCCTGCTCGGCGTTGAGCTGGCGCTCCAATTCGGTGAGCTGGCCGTACTTCAGCTCGGCCGCTTTGTTCAAGTCATAGGCGCGCTCGGCTTGGGCGATGTCCACCTTGACTTGTTCGATCTTCTCGCGCAGGCTGCGCACGCGCTGCACACCTTCTTTTTCAGCCTCCCACTGCGCTTGTAACGCGGAGGAGTTTGTTTTGAGGTCCGCCAACTCTTTTTCGATGCGCGTCAGCCGGTCTTTGGATACCGAATCGGTTTCCTTCTTTAGAGCTTCGCGCTCGATTTCGAGCTGCATGGTGCGGCGTAACAGCTCGTCGAGCTGGCTGGGCATGGAATCTATTTCGGTGCGCAGCTTGGCCGCGGCTTCATCCACGAGATCGATAGCCTTGTCGGGCAGAAAGCGGTCTGTAATGTAGCGATTGGAGAAGACGGCGGCACCCACCAGGGCGGCGTCACGAATGCGCACGCCATGATGAAGTTCGTAGCGCTCGCGCAGTCCACGCAAGATGGAGATCGTGTCTTCGACCGAAGGCTGATCCACGAAAACGGTTTGAAAACGCCGTTCCAGGGCGGCATCTTTCTCAATGTATTTGCGATATTCGTCCAGCGTAGTGGCGCCAATGCAATGCAGTTCGCCACGCGCCAGCATAGGTTTCAGCAGGTTTCCGGCATCCATTGCACCTTCGGCCTTGCCCGCGCCGACCACGGTATGCAATTCGTCAATAAACAAGATGACCCGGCCTTCCGACGATTGCACCTCTTTCAGCACTGCCTTCAGGCGTTCTTCGAATTCTCCCCGGAATTTGGCGCCGGCGATCAGGGCGCCCATGTCGAGCGAGACCACCTTCTTATCCTTCAGACCCTCGGGGACATCGCCGCGCACGATGCGCTGGGCCAAGCCCTCCACTATCGCGGTTTTACCAACGCCGGGCTCGCCGATGAGCACCGGGTTGTTCTTGGTGCGGCGGCTCAATACCTGGATGACGCGGCGGATTTCCTCATCGCGCCCAATCACCGGATCCAGCTTTCCCTTGGCTGCCAGTTCCGCCAGGTCGCGTCCGTATTTCGTCAGCGCCTCGTAGGTGGTTTCGGGATTCTGGGTGGTCACGCGTTGATTGCCGCGAACCTCTACCAGAGCCTTCATTAAACGGTCATGCGTGAGTCCTACATCGCGCAATGCCTTGCCGGCGGCACCTTGATCGTCGGCCGCCGCAAGCAGCAGGTGCTCGATGGAGACATACTCGTCTTTCAGACGCTTGGCCTGCTTTTCGGCCTTGCTGAAAAGCTCTGAAAGGCGATTCGTGATATAGAGCGAGTCGGCCCGGACGGAGCCTCCACTCACCTTTGGAAACTTGTCTACTTCCTGCACTAATTTACGGTGTAAAGATTCGAGCGGAATTTCGGCGCGCAGCAAGATAGAGGGGGCCAAGCCGCCTTCCTGCTCCAGCAGCGCGAGTAGCAGGTGCTCGACGTCCACCTGTTGATTACCGTAATTTATGGCAGTTGATTGCGCCTGGCGGAGAGCTTCCTGGGTCTTTTCCGTCAGTCGATTAAAGTCCATCAATCTTTTCAGCCTCAAGACGACTTTAGCACGTGAGTATATCGGAATGCAATAATCTTAGTGTGATAGACTCAACTAGTCGGAAAGGCGGAGTTTCCGCGTGCGCTACACTACCGGCAGCATCCGATTATGCGCCGTTTGTCCGTGCTTTTGCTAAGTTGTTGTTATCTTGCGCCGATCCCGGCTTATTGCTGGTGGGAAACCGGCCATCAAGTGATTGCCAGGATTGCGGTTAGCCATCTCACTCCAGAGGCGCGGCTGCAAGTCGCGCGCTTGCTCGATGTGGAGAATAGTATAGGAGCGGTATCGAGTGCTTTGGCCGAGGCTTCCCTGTGGCCCGATCAGACAAAGAAAGAGACCAATACCGGCAACTGGCACTATATAGACCTCGCGCTGCAAGACCGGAAGTCGGATATTGCCGCGCGCTGTGAAAACGACAATTGCGTCACGGCGCGTGTAAGCCGGTTTGCGGCGCAGCTTGCCGGGCGGTCTGGCGGCCAGGTTGATACACGATGGAGCGACCGGGACGCGCTGCGCTACGTGGTGCATTTCGTTGGGGACATGCACCAACCGCTGCACGATATCTCCAATGCCGATCAGGGCGGGAATTGCGAAATCCTCGATCCACCCGTGGTGAATGCCAAGAATTTGCATGCTCTTTGGGACGGTGAGCTGGTAAATGTCCTTGGTCCGAACGACCGGGCGATCGCGACGGAGCTGGATCGAGAGATCGATGCGCTGCCGGCGAAGCAACGGGCGGAGCTAGCGGCTGGCGACCAGGACGATTGGGCTTGGGAGGGGCACTTGCTGGCGGAGAAGGAAATCTACCAGCGCCTCGAGATTCCGCGCGAGCCAGTGGAATTTCCCGCCAAATGCAGCGAGGCGCCCAGTTCCATCACGGGCCTTAGGCTTGAGATTGCGCCCAGCTACATAGAAGCGATGAAGCCGGTTGTTCGTGGACAACTGGAAAAAGGCGGCCTGCGCCTAGCGCGTCTCCTGAACGACTCGCTGACTCCGCGCAACCCGTAACGCCAGGGCCTTTTCCAAGCTGACGGTTCCACTCAGGTGTTCCGTTCCGGGTACGCCGAAGTCGATCCAGCCGGAGTTGAAGGCGTCCAGCATCTCGACACGGTAGGCAGTTCGGTCCGCCGGCGTGCCTTGCGCGACAAATGTATCTACCCAAGTGTCGCGCGGGACGGCAACTGCCTCCACGGGACGCTGCAACACATGCGCAAATGCGGCCGCGAGGTCATTGGGTGAGTAGCGCTTCGGACCGGCGATTTCGAGAACGCGATTGCCTGTCCAGGTCTGCAGCAGTGTCTCCGCCGCGATGCGCCCGATGTCCGCGGTCGCTGCCAGGGGGAATTGCTTATCCAGCGGCTGCAGGAAGGAGAAGAGCTTGCCCTGGCCGCGCACGGATGGGATGTCCCAAGCGGAATTCTCCATGAACCAGCCGGCTCGCAGAAATGCTGCTGGAAGAGAGAGGGATCGAAGTTCTTCTTCGAGGATGTGAAGGCTGGTAATGAGGCCGATACCCGTATCCCGCTGCGCGCCGATGGACGAAAGATAGACAGCCTTAGGCGGGGCCGCTGCGGTTAAAGCCTGCCGGACGGCTTTGAGAATGGCGCGGATTTCCGGAAAACCCGGCTCGGGCGCGAAGTAAGGTGGAAGCATGGCGAAAACGCCCTCGGTGCCTTCGAAGGCTGCTTTCAAAGTGTTCGGATCGTTGTAATCCGCGACGGCAATCTCCGCACCGCGGTCGCGCCAGGCGGCAGCTTTGCCGGGGTTGCGGACGATGGCGCGCACCTGCTTTCCTTTCGCCAGCAAGGTCTCCGCGACTACCCCGCCTACTTGACCAGTGATTCCCATTACTGCGTACATGTTGTCTCCTTCACGTAGGATGCTGCTTCCGGGGTTCACGGCTATGCATAATAGAAATACGCATTATGCGTGTCACGCAGCTCCGGCAGGCCGATCTTAATTTGCTGGTGGTCTTCACCGTTCTGGCGGAGGAGAGAAACGTCTCGCGAGCCGCAGACAGGCTTCTGCTGAGCCAGCCCGCAGTGAGCCGGGCGCTACAGCGATTGCGGGAAACATTCCATGATGACCTGCTGGTGAGAACGCCGGCGGGTTATGAAGTCACGCCGCTGGGGCAGCGCTTGCTGCAGGAACTGGAAGGGATGCTGCCGCGGCTGGACCGGTTGCTGAGCGGGTCTCACTTTGATCCGGAGACGGAAGAGGCGACGTTCCGCGTTGCCGCCACCGATTATGCCTCCCACGTGTTGTGCCCGCTGCTGTGCCACAGCTTTCTTCCTACGCAGGGCAAGGTGTCGTTCGAGTTTATGGCGTGGCACGATGGAACGTTTGAAGCCTTGGAGCGGGGAAGACTGGATCTGCTGCTCAATGCGGACGATGGGGAGATTCCTGCTCACTTTCTGAGCGAAGTGATCTTTGCGGAGGAGTTTGTCTGCGTGGTGTCAAAGGCGGCGCCCTATGCGCGGGGGCTTACGCTAAAGCAATACTTGAGCGCGTCACATATCGGAGTGAGCGTGCTGGGAGGCCGGCAGACTATCCCCGAAAACAGACTGGCTGCAATAGGGGAGAAGCGCCACTGCGCGATACGGATGCCGTACTTCGCCGCGGCGGTGCGCAGCGTGGCGGGAACCAATTTAGTCGCCACGGTGCCGAGGCGGCTGGCGGAGTACGAGGCGGGGAATCCGGGCATAAAGATGGTCGAGGCTCCCGATGTGATGGGTAGTTTCCGATACCTGATGGCATGGCATCCGCGGATGAACACGGATGCGGCGCACGAGTGGCTGCGCGGGACGATGCGCGAGGCAGGGAAGCGGCTGACCTAGCGCTGGAGAGCCGCTAAAAATTAGGAGTTTCTAATTCCTATCAATTAGTGCGATATTTAATGTGCCCTAAATGTCAGGGACCGGAAGCTTTTGGTAGCATCAGGTCTAACGCCCTTTCAAAGGTTCGAGTTTGTCTAGAAAAAAGAGCGTAGCGCGCGCCCTAAGCCTGTGGCTTTTTGCCGCTCTACCATCGCTGAGCCTGGGAGCGCCGCCCAACCGGCTGGCGGCAAGTTTGTCTGTTTCGAATCAGCCGGGCCTGGAAGTCCGGCTGCAGACGCATCTGACCAGCTATGGCCTACGGCCGGGTTCCCCGTTTCAGTGCGTGGTAATCCGCCCATTTGAAGTCAACGGACAGGTCCTCATCCCGCTAGGCTCCATTGTCTCCGGACACGTTGCGAAAGTTAAATCCGTCGGGATGGGATTCTTGCGCGACAGGGCGATGCTGGAGCTTTCATTCGATGAATATACGATGCCAAATGGCCGCGTTTTCCCTTTGAACGCAAAGCTAACCTCGATTGACAACGCCAACGAACGGGTGACGAGCAAAGGACAGATCCGGGGCGTGATTGCGGCCAGCAATCCAAATAATTTCATTTTTGGAGTGTGGAACCGGCCGTCGGTGGACCAGTTTTCGCGCTCCTTAATAGGACTGACCGGAGCGAGCAATCAACTCTATGCCAAGTTTGCGCTGGGACCGATCAGCGCCGTGGGTCTGCTGGCCTTACGCTGCGCGCTGTTCAAGTTCCCCGAGCCGGAGATTCATATTCCGCCCGGCGCGGACATGACGCTGGCGGTGCACGTGATACCGGCGGATCTCGCCAACGTCGCCGGAAACTCGGAATTACCCGGCAATTACCGTCCGTCGACAGTATTGACGGACTGGCTGCAGAACGCTCCCTACGGAATCATAAAGCGAAGTGGCGAGGTGGCAGGCGACGTGATTAACGTAGCTCTCGTAGGCTCGCGGGAAGAACTGGAAGACGCATTCCAGGCGGCGGGCTGGACGCCAGCCGATGCAAACACCTATCTGAACTATTCCCGCATGTGGAGTTCGTTCAATGCCATGCAGGTCTACTCGTCGGCACCGGTCTCAACGCTGCTGTATGGAGGAACTCTGCCAGCGCTGGTATTTGAAAAATCTTTGAATAGCATCGCCAAGAGGCATCACATCCGGATCTGGCGCGCCGGAGTGGTGGACGGGCAAGAGATTTGGCTGGGCGCGGCAACCCACGACAATGGAATTGCGTTCAAATTTCGTTCGGTGTCTCTTACGCATACGATCGACGCGCATATAGACACGGAAAGAACGAAGGTTGCGACCGACTTGATTTTCGCCGGGTGTTCGGAAGCCGCAGCTTGGGTCGACCGGCCCAATTTCACGGTCAACCCCGAGAGTGTCATTTCAACCGACGGAGCAGTGGAGGTGCTGGCGCTACAGCCATGCGTCAGTTCAACGGCCACGGTGGCATCGGCCCTGCCTGGGCGGCCCGGCAACAAAGCCACCCGTTTGACGCGCCGCATCGTACTGGAAACACGGAACTACATCTGGCGCGAGAACGCGTACTACCTGGGTTACCAACTGGTTCGCCGCAAGTTTGCATCGCGTTCGGGAAGCGCCTCAGAACAGGGGTTCTTCGGAAATTAGACCTTCTTGTCCGCCGGCTCGGCAGTGGACACGGTCTTGTCCGAATCGCTGGTAGCGTTCCTCAGGCTATCCTTGAATCCCTTGATACCCTCGCCCAGGCCCTTACCAAGTTCCGGTAATTTCTTTCCGCCGAAAACGAACAAGGCAACAACGAGGATGATGAGCAGGTGCTGCGGTCTTAATAGTCCTTCGATCATATCGGTCTCTCTCCCTAGCATATAAGAAAAAGGGGCGGCCGTGGAAGCCCATCGTAAGAAACGCGGCTACCGGCGACCTTTTCTACGGGACTCGCGCAAAAAGGGATGTCCGGAGCGCGCGGTCCGTTGGATTTGAGGGGTCCAGGAAATTATGAAGTGTTATACCGGTGCTACGTGGGAAGCTCGGATTCGGCTTCGGAGTCGGGGTTATTGGCAAATCCGCCGATCAGCTCACCGGTTTCAGGATCGATGGCTGGAAAAGGTTCCGGTTCACGTACTTCATCTTTTCGCTGAAGACGCTTGGCCATCTTCTCCTGCTGCTTTTCCTTGCGCTGTTGTTCTTTCTGGCCGCTTTTTGAAAGTTTGTGGTCCACGACCCGGCATAAGTGCTCCTAAAAAATGAAAAGGCCGCCAACAAACCGTGTGTCGCTGACACCAGGCGGCGGGCGGCCCGACTACGGGTTCAAACTAAAAATTGAGTTGCCTGGCTAACTAGACTGGCTACCTATTATTGTCTACCAGCGAGAGCCGCCGCCACCGCCGCCCCGTCCACCGCGGTTGCCGCCCCCACCGGAATCATTCCTCCGACCGCCGTATCCGCCGCCGCCGCCCCCACCGCTGGCCGGTTTAGGACGCGCCTCATTGACGTTCAGGGCCCGGCCGTGCAACTCCGCACCGTTTAGGTGGGTGATGGCCGCTTGCGCATCTTTCGCGTCGCTCATTTCGACAAACGCGAAGCCGCGAGGTTGCCCCGTATCGCGATCCGTTACTATGTTCACGCGTTCCACACCGCCATAAGCGGCGAAGGCGCTATGCAACTCGTCTTGAGTTGTTTGATAACTGAGATTTCCCACAAAAATGTTGGTCACAGTGTTGAATTCCTTTGTTGGCTAATTATCTTTGTCAGACTGCGCTTGAAACCAACTGGAAGAAGGAAGTAGCGGCCGGAAGGCACTCGGAAGTAAATTACGGATGCGGTCAAAGACACCTGTAGTCTATCAAAGATTGTCGAGCAGCTTAATATCTAAAGAAAAGAGGCAGCGCGCGCCGGGATTTTCGACTAAACGGCAATATCCGGTTTTACAGTCATCTAGTAAAGTTCCCTGGTGGCGGAACTTGTTGAGGGACTAAGTGATTGCACTAAGCCACTTCCCGCTCGCCCCGGCTCGCGCCGGGCGGTGTAGTGCCGGCGGTCTGGTGTTCGTGTCCGGCCGAATAGCTGAGAAGCGGGCAATGCGCGTAACGGATGATTTCATAGGCGTGCGTCCGGACAGATCCAAAAGTGAGCTGGGCTTTGCCGCGTCCGATCACGACCAAATCCGCGTGCTTTTCCTGTGCAAATTCAGCGACATCCTGCACGATAGAGCCATCAGACAATACCACCGAAGGAAAGTCCGTCGCCGCTTCCCGCTGCAGTTTTGCAATGGTTTGTTCAGCCGCGTCTTTCAGATCAGCCTCGAAAGCGGCGTCAAAGTATTCGTAAGACGTTGCATTCATCCCGGGTATGACGTGCACAAGATGCACTTCCGCGCCGAAAACGCCGGCTAAGTCCTGGGTGAAGCGCAAGAGCGGCACGGCTTCCTCAGTCAATTCGAGCGAACAAACGATGGTGGAGACGGGCGATTTAGCGGCATCCGCTCCGTAGTCATCCGCGCCCGCTCCGTGCTGATGATACGTCCAAACCGGACACGGAACATCGTGCAGCACTTTCATGACGACCGAGCCGAGTAACAACCTGCGAAGAACTCCGTGTCCGTGGGTGCCAATGACGACCAGGTCTATGGCGTGCTCCTTCACGTGATGCGCGATTTGCCGGGCGGCATCGCCTTCGGCGAGAACGCGCTCCACCCGGCTCTCCGGCACGTCGATGGTGTATTCCGTGAGGCGCTGTCTGACGGCGTCGGCGAAGGCCGTGAAGTATTCGGTATTGATGATGGGGACTTCGATCGTTCCGTACCAACCACCGGGAATCTCAAAGACGTGCATCAAAGTCAGCTTGGCGCCGAAGAAATTTGCCAGAGCGGCGACCTTCTGATTCAGTGCGCGGCTGTGTTCCGAAAAATCAATGGGAAACAAAATGCGATTGATCTTCATGGTTAGTAAGGCCATTTCCAATGGGTGATTTCTTTTTTGTCGGCGCCATGCTCATGGGCGAAGGCGATGCTTTCTATAATTTGCTCCTTCAGCCATTCCTTGACGTGAGCACCCGTCTTCTGGAGGCGCGGCACGCGGTCGATCACATCGATTGCCAGGTTGAAGCGGTCCACCTGGTTTTCGATCGCCAGTTCGAGAGGCGTGTTGATGTTGCCTTTTTCCTTATAGCCCCGCACGTGCAGGTTGGAGTGGTTGGTGCGTCGGTATGCCAGTTTGTGAATCAACGAGGGGTAGGCATGGAAATTGAAGATAACCGGCTTGTCGGTGGTGAAGAGGGAATCGAAATCGCGGCTGGAAAGACCGTGCGGATGCTCGGTGTCCGGCTGCAAACGGTAAAGATCCACAACATTGACAAAGCGAACCTTGAGGTCGGGAAAGCGCTCGCGCAAGATGGCAGCCGCCGCGAGGCATTCCATGGTCGCGATGTCACCCGCGCAAGCCAGGACCACGTCGGGTTCATTGCCACCGTCCGTACTGGCCCAATCCCAGATTCCGACGCCCTTGGTGCAGTGCTTCACCGCCGTATCCATATCCAGATATTGAAGATGCGATTGCTTATCCGCAACGATGACGTTGACATAGTCGACGCTGCGGAGACAGTGGTCCGCCACGCTGAGGAGACAGTTCGCGTCGGGCGGAAGGTAAATACGGGCGATTTCGGCGCTCTTGTTGGTGACGATATCGAGGAAACCCGGATCCTGATGCGTAAAGCCGTTGTGATCCTGTCGCCAGACGAGTGACGTAATCAGCAGGTTGATGGAAGAGATGGGCGCCCGCCACCTGAGTTCCTTTTTGCTTGCCTCCAACCACTTTGCATGCTGGTTAAACATGGAATCGACTACGTGTACGAAGGCTTCATAGGTGGAAAAGAAGCCGTGTCTTCCCGTAAGAACGTAACCTTCGAACCAGCCTTCCAGCGTGTGTTCGCTCAGCATCTCCATCACGCGGCCGTCGAGCGCCAGTTCGCCGCCATCGGCATCTTCGGGTTTGAACTCAGCCATCCAGGTTTTCTTACTTGCCTGATAGACCGTCTGCAGCCGGTTCGATGCGGTTTCATCCGGTCCGAAAATACGGAAGGTGGTTTTGTTCCGGCGCAGGGTGTCACGCAGGAATTGCGCCAGAATATCGGTCGGAAATTCCTCAGTCTTGCCGGGCTTGGCGACCTTTGCGGCATAGTCTCGAAAATCCGGCAGATCCAATGTTTTGCGCAGGAGTCCACCGTTGGCGTGCGGATTTGCGCTGATCCGCCGGTTACCTGTAGGCGGCAAGGCCTTTAGTTCCGGCGTCAGCGCCCCGGCCGTGTCGAACAATTCTTCGGGTTTATAACTGCGGAGCCACTCGTCCAGCAGTTTTAAGTGAGCGGGATTTGCCGCCACATCGAGAATGGGAACCTGATGCGCGCGCCAAAAGCCCTCCACTTTGTGCCCGTCCAACTCTTTCGGTCCGGTCCAGCCTTTGGGCGACTTCAGGATGATCATCGGCCAGCGAGGGCGTTCGGCCTTTCCCGCCGCGCGCGCTTCAGTTTGAATGCGGCGAATCTCCAGAACACAGTGTTCCAGGGTGGCCGCCATGGTTTGATGCATCACTTGCGGGTCATCACCTTCCACTAAATAAGGCGTGTAGCCGTACCCCACGAAGAGGGCTTCAAGTTCTTCGTGTGATATGCGCGCCAGGATAGTTGGATTGGCGATCTTATATCCGTTCAGGTGGAGGATCGGCAGCACAGCGCCGTCTCTGATTGGATTGAGAAACTTATTCGAATGCCAGGAGGTGGCGAGGGGGCCGGTCTCGGCTTCGCCATCGCCGACCGCTACGGTCACGATGAGGCTAGGGTTATCGAACGCCGCTCCATAGCCATGGGAAAGGCTGTAGCCGAGCTCGCCGCCTTCGTGGATGGAGCCGGGAGTCTCCGGCGTACAGTGGCTTCCTATCCCTCCGGGAAAGGAAAACTGGCGGAAAAAGCGCAGCATACCGGCTTCGTCCTGACTCTTGTCCGGATAAATCTCCGAATAGGCGCCTTCCAGATAGGCATTGGAAAGGGTGGCTGGCGCGCCATGCCCCGGACCGGAAATGAAGATCGTGTTCAGGTCATACTTCTTGATCAGCCGGTTCATATGAACCCACATGAACGATTGACCAGGGCTCGATCCCCAATGGCCAAGCAACCGCGTCTTAATCTGGTCCGCCCCCAGCGGCTTTCGCAGGAGCGGATTGTCTTTCAGGTAGATCATGCATGCCGAAAGATAATTGCAGGCGCTCCAGTAGGCGTGAGTTGCTTTCAATTCTTCGGGACTAAGTGGATCTGACTGTAATGATAATTTCATAAAGAGCAAGTTGTCAGGTACAGGCTAGATTTGCAGTGCGCACACTACTGCTGCAAGCTAGACGCTCCAGGACGATTTCCAGTTCAGTTTGCTTGCCGATCTTTTCGAGTCTTACTTGCTTAAAGAGAGCCGCTGCGCTCAAATCGCCATCGGGTGAATGCCTCAGTCAGGCAGCCTTTTCTCGCGGCATCCCACAAATCAATCATGACAGGATGGTTATCACATCCGGAAGCGCGCTTGAAGGCATTGCGGTATCGCACATGCACGCAGTTTAACGAGGAATTCGAATGACCACGTTCCAGAATATATTGTTTCCTGTCGACTTTTCCGAACGCTGCCTTCAAAGCATGTCCTACATGGCGGGAATCGCGCGCAAGTTCAATAGTGAGTTGACGCTGCTCCACGCGCTGGATATCTATAACCCATTCGGATACGGCGCAATTTCCAGTACAGTTGCTTACGGGGAGGCGGCAGATGTTCTGAAGCGGCAACGGGAATTCGCACTGGCGGACTTCGGAAGCGAAGTTCTAGAGGGCCTGGCAGTAAGGCGTGTGATGGAAATGGGCGAGCCGGCCGATTGCATCACCAGATATGCCGGACAGCATGCGGTCGATCTGATAGCAATGCCAACACATGGGGGCGGGCGTTTTCGAAGGCTGTTGTTGGGCTCGATCACCGCCAAAGTGCTGCATGACACCGATTGCGCCGTTTGGACAACCTCGCATTCCGAGGCGCTTGCTTCGCCGGACATTGAAAGCATTCTCTGCCCGGTTGACGCTTCGCCGAACGCGGCCCGGCTTATTCATGCTGCTGAGGATATTGCAGCTCAGTATGGGGCAGTTGTCCGGCTGGTGCATGCCATTCCGGCGTCCGACGCAGGCGCCACTGGGGACCGCGATATGAGTTTTGAACGTTTCTTGTTCGATACGGAGGCGAGGCAAATCGCCGCGCGGCAAGAGGAGGCGAGAACGCACTTCGAAGTTTGCGTAAAGGCCGGGAATGTTCCAGCGGTCGTGCGCGAGGCGTCAGTGCAGTACAACGCGGACCTGGTGGTGATGGACCGCGGCCGGCTACAGGAATTCCTGGGTCCTTTCCGGAGCAGCGCTTACGAGATTATTCGTGAATCGCCATGTCCCGTTCTCAGTTTTTGAGATGAACTCGTAGTCGCTTTTCGGCGTTACGGCCTTGGCACTACTCCGGCTTGGCCTGAAGCGTGCGCGGCTCGAAAGCGGTAGCCGCGAGAATTCGATGCCGAACCCGGCGTTCAAAGAGGCCGTGAAATAGAAGCGGCTGCCAAGTCCCGGCCTTGAGGCGACGGACTGCGCATCGGCGAAGCAGGCCCCTGAAGGCGAATAAATGACGAATGCGCTGCCTACATCCCCTTGTTCGAAATGAGCCGGCTTCCCAGTTTGTGGCGCTCCCCAGCCGCGCTGGGCCTGTGCTTTTCCTGGTTTACTTCTCGCGGCGATGGGCTGTTTGGACTTTTGAACTACCCGGTGGCGCGGCGGACCACGGAGATTGGTATTCGCACGGCTTTGGACGCGCGACAGGGCGAGTTGGTTTTGCCGGTGGCGAAAGCTTTGGCGGCGATGGTGGGTGCGGACTGCGGCCGAGCGCCCCTTGCTAACTTCGGGACTCACGAAGGAACGCCTGGCGGCCAGCTTGCCATCTCCGCAAACCGTGTCTTGCGGTCGTAATGTTCTTTCGGAAGTGCTCGAATCAGGCGGAATTGACAAAGCTGGCGATGGCTATGTAGAATACTGCTGCGATCTTAAACTTAGGAGAAGAAGCCTAAAATGGCAAAGGCACCGAAAGCACCGCCCATTGTGTCCGACATTAACGTCACTCCGATGGTGGATGTGATGTTAGTTCTGCTAATTATCTTCATGGTCATCACGCCGATGCTTAGCAAAACTGTTCCAGTAACCATGGTGAAGACGCATAATCCGATCAAAATGCAGGAAGCTGACAAGGAAGACGCTATTCTCATTGCGGTTACACGCGATGGGAAGGTCTACGTCAGCCCTGGAAATTTGTTAGCCGATCCGAATCAGCTGGGTAGCAAGGTTAAAGATCTAAATCAGAACCGTTCAGATAAGACGGTTTACATTAAAGTTGACGCGCGAGCAAGGTTTGCGAGCGTAACGGATGTAATTGACAATCTGAGGATCGCCGGTATAGATTCGTTAGGGTTAATCACAGAAGAAGTTAGAGACAAGAAGAAGAAAACTCCGCTCTGATGATTGCTGTCGCAAGGGTCTGCACGCATTCAGTAACATGAGTATGCATTCTAAAGCGCTATCCAAAAGAGAAGTGAAATGGCAAGAGGGTCGTCAAGAAGCCGAGAAGTGGTGCTGATTCATTCAGTCTTGGGGTTAAGGCCGGGAGTTTTGAGGTCGGCCGCCAGACCAGTGTCTTAACTGGTCATCTCACCCCCAGGGGGCCGGCGGCAGTCATATGACCGAATTCAACGCTAACGACTTTGAGGGCACGTTAGATTTTTCATTCTTAGTGGACTCAGCGATGGACCACGGTCTGTGCCGGAGATTCAGCAGCGCCTTGAGTGGCAGAAAGGCTTTTGTATTTGACTGCCATACCAAAGGGGCGAGGTCCCGGCTCTTTGTCTGAAGCGCTAGAGAGGTGCAGAGTGATGGATGCCTAAAGCTTAGGCACCTGGGTGAGCAACAGGGCGCGGAGATAATCTACTCCCTTACTGATGCTGGAGAGCACCGACTTGAACAGGAACGGCGCGCCGAAAATTGATAGTTTCGCAAGTAGTCGAGGACGGCGAACTGGATACATCATTCCGAAGATTTCTGGACCGCAAACGCCCACTCCGGCCCAGTTAGCCGGAGGCAATGAAAGGCCCTAGCCGTTGGTTTTATTCTGTTCGGACGAGTAGAGGCTATTCAGGAACCGCTTGCGCCAGCGTGCCACTCTCCGGCTAATCTTCAACTCCGCCGTTATCTGCCGATCCTGCAGCCCGGTACCGGCCAGCAGCACAATCCGTGCACGCTCCACGTCCGCGCCGGTGCGCTTCGCGCACGAGCGCGAGATTCCAGAGCATCCTTTTGTTCGGGTTTCAGAACAACTGGGCAGGCGACGCGCATTCTCTTCGGCTCTCCTTATTGTAAGGACGAACCATGCCCTACTCGGCACTATTTAAGCCGGACTAGACTAGCTCGCTTGCTGCCGGAACAATAGCGCAGGGTCAATCCACGATCCGTCCTGGAACATACTATATAGGACATGAATGATTTACCGGCGCGTGGTTTGCGCAAGGGCTTGACCAGCTACGGCGATGCAGAGTTTTCCCTTTTCCTCCGCAGTGCGTTTATCAAGGCCATGGGGTATTCGGGCGATGCGCTGGATCGACCTATCGTTGGCATCACCAATACCTACAGCGACTACAATCCTTGCCACGGCAACGTTCCAGACCTGATCGAGGCCGTGAAGCGCGGCGTCCTGCTGGCGGGGGCGCTTCCCATGGTGTTCCCCACCATGGCGATTCACGAGAGTTTTGCGTACCCGACGGCCATGTACCTGCGCAATTTGATGGCGATGGAGACGGAGGAGTTGATTCGCTGCCAGCCCATGGACGCGGTGGTCCTCATCGGCGGCTGCGATAAGACATTACCGGCACAGATTATGGCGGCCGCCAGCGCGAATCTGCCGGCTATCGTGCTGCCCGTGGGACCGATGGTGGTGGGACATCATAAGGGCGAGGTCCTGGGGGCGTGCACGGATTGCCGGCGCCTGTGGGCGAAGTTCAGGGCAGGGGACATGGACCGGGTAGAGATCGACGTTGTGAACTCGCGGCTCGCTCCGTCAGTTGGCACTTGCATGGTGATGGGAACCGCCAGCACAATGGCATGTGTCACGGAGGCTCTCGGACTGTCTCTCCCCACGAGCGCGACTATTCCCGCAACCCATGCGGAGCGGCGGCGCATCGCTGAGGCGACCGGCAAACGGGCCGCGGAAATGGCGATTTCGGGGACACCTTTACCAAGCGAAATAGTCACACCCGCCAGTATTCGGAATGCACTGACGGTACTGCAGGCTATCGGGGGGTCGACCAACGGCCTCATTCATCTGTGTGCGATCGCAGGCCGCGTCGGACATCAGATTGATTTGGATGAATTTGATGAGTCTGGGCGCGATGTGCCGGTGTTAGTGGATCTAAAGCCCTCCGGCCGGCATTACATGGAAGATTTCCATCATGCGGGGGGCATACCACGAGTGATGCAGGAGCTATCGGATCTTCTTGCTTTGGACGCTCCGATAGTCGGGGGAGGCGTGCTTGCGGATGCAATCGCGGGCGCGGAAAACGTGCCAGGCCAGGATGTGATCAGGCCGCGCGCGACACCATTGAAATCGCAGGGCGCGCTGGCGGTGCTGCGTGGCAACCTTGCACCGCGTGGGGCTGTCATCAAGCAATCGGCTGCTTCGGACCAGTTGATGCGGCATACCGGTACAGCCATCGTTTTCAATTCCATCGACGAGATGATGGAGCGGCTGGACGCGCCCGATCTGGATGTGACGCCGGAGAGCGTTTTGGTGCTGCGCAACGCCGGCCCGAAGGGAGCGCCAGGGATGCCGGAAGCGGGTTACATTCCCATCCCGAAGAAGCTCGCGCGGCAAGGGGTAAAGGATATGGTGCGGATTTCCGACGCCCGGATGAGTGGAACCGCGTTCGGCACAATCGTTCTGCATATCTCGCCTGAATCCGCGGCGGGGGGACCGCTGGCGCTGGTGCAATCCGGTGACCTGATCAAACTGGATGTGCCGCAGCGCCGTTTGGATCTGTTAGTGGCGGAAGAGGAACTGAAAGCTCGGGCGAATGAATTAGGACAGGCCATGCATCCGGAATGGGATGCCTCTCGCGGCTATGCCAAGTTGTTTCTAGCAAGTGTGCTGCAGGCGGACGAGGGATGTGATTTTGACTTTCTGGTTAAACGTGCGGAGGGTTCCTGACGATCAGGAACCCGCTTCTTTGCGAATCCACTCGGGCTCGTCCGGCTCGCATTTCGGTTTCATTCCTTTAGTTATCGACCAACGGTGGATCCATGAAAATCCGCCCGGACCGACGTACTCTTCGGGCATTGCTTAGGCCGGATCTTGCAGCGCGCGTTCGAGTGAGACGACTGTATATCCGCGGCGGCGCATCATAAGTTAGCAGATCCGGCATTGCGTCCCCGTTGAGCTGGCTTGCGTGGATGAGCAGGATTAGCAGTTTGGAAGAGATGAACGCTGACTTGCAATCTTTGGTGCGTGTACCGGCCTCTTCTTCTGTCCCTTAGTGAGCCGGACCAGGGGGTCCGGCTCGGAGGCGCGCTTTGCGCCTCTGCTCGCCTTTGGCAGACGGCAAAAAGCGACCGTCCGCCCCACATGACACCAACAGCAAGACTAGTAGCAACAGCAACACAGCGATAGCTACAATGAGAATGTCCAAACTCCAGAGCCGGACGAGGGCGTCCGCCCTACTTCACTTCAGAGGCAGGAATCTAGCGGCTACCGGTGGTGCTTTGTGCCCTTCCGCTCGCTGGTCGTGCGCAGCCTATCTGGCGAATTTCATGGCCGGTGACTTCAAAGATTCAGGCGAACAAGCGCTTTTTAGGAGGCGGCCAGCAGTTCGGCCACTTTCTGGAGGTACTTCGTAGTGTTGAGCCACTTTTGATCCTTGCCGACTAGCAGCGCCAGGTCCTTCGTCATGTAACCAGCCTCTACTGCTCCCACAGTTGCTTTCTCCAGCTTGTTGGCGAAGGCCACCACCTCGGGGGTGTTGTCGAACTGGCCGCGATAGCGTAGCGCCGAGGACCAGGCAAAGATGGAGGCAATCGGGTTGGTGGAAGTCTCTTTGCCTTTTTGGTGTTCACGGAAGTGCCGCGTCACCGTGCCGTGCGCAGCCTCGGTTTCCACCGTTTTGCCGTCGGGCGTGATCAGGATGGACGTCATCAGTCCAAGCGATCCGAATCCTTGCGCCACCACGTCCGACTGCACGTCACCATCGTAGTTTTTGCAGGCCCACACAAATCCGCCGTCCGACTTGACTGCGAACGCCACTAGATCATCAATCAACCGATGCTCGTAGGCGAGATTGGCAGTCTTGAATTTCTCGTGAAACTCCTGCTCGTACACAGACTGGAAAATGTCTTTGAAGCGTCCGTCGTATTTCTTGAGGATAGTGTTCTTGGTCGACAAATAGACGGGTAGATTGCGCGAAAGCCCGTAATTCAAGCAGGCGCGGGCGAAACCGATGATTGATTCATCAAGGTTGTACATTGCCAGCGCGACACCGGCACTCTTGAAATCGAAGACGTCATATGTCGTTGCAGGCGTGCCATTCTTTGGCGTAAACGTCAGGGTAAGGCGGCCCGGTTCCTTGGCGATGATATCCGTCGCGCGGTACTGGTCGCCAAACGCGTGACGGCCAACAACGATGGGCTTTACCCATCCCGGTATGTAGCGAGGAACGTTGCGGCAGATGATGGGTTCGCGAAAGATAGTGCCATCGAGAATATTCCGAATGGTGCCGTTGGGCGACTTCCACATTTGCTTCAGATTGAATTCTTTGACTCGCGCTTCGTCCGGCGTGATGGTCGCGCATTTCACCCCGACTCCGTACTGTTTAATCGCGTTGGCCGAATCGACGGTAACCTGGTCGTCCGTTGCGTCCCGGTGTTCCACGGAGAGATCGAAATATTTTAAGTCGAGTTCCAGATGCGGCAGAATGAGCAGATCTTTGATGTTTGCCCAGATGATCCGCGTCATCTCATCACCATCGAGTTCAACAAGCGGAGTCTTAACTTGAATTTTTGGCATAGAATCTAACAGCTTATTACAGCACTGTGTCAGTCCGGCCACGGACATGGGATGCGTAGCGCCGCCAGGTGTTTGCGTACGTTTTCACTGCTCGCGGCGCGGCACCTGTACTCTCATAGTAGATAGTATGAGAGATCTCTCCCGCAGCTTCCTGAACACGTGTTTCCGCTTAGACGGCCGCGCGGCACGGGAGCAGATGCAGGATTCTCGATGGGATTGGGAAAGCCTGTTCGCCGCAGCATCGGAAGAAGCGGTGTTGCCGGCCTTATATGGTTTTACGCGCAAATTGCAATTCGATGAATCCTTGCCAGTCCCGGTCGCGGAATTCCTTTCCCAGGTAGAGACGTTGAATGCCGAGCGAAATGCCGCCATCATGGAAGAAGTCAAGCATGCCGTTCGACTTCTGAACGAAGCGGGCATCCAGCCGGTCCTCCTAAAGGGTGTTGCTTATCTTGTGGCCGGCATGTACGACACCTGGGCGGCTCGATACCTGGCGGATGTCGATCTGCTTATTCCCGAGACACAACTCGATCAAGCGGCACGGATTCTTATTCAGAACGGTTTTGAGCCGGATGAGAGCGATGTCTTTGCGCATTTTCGCCATCATCATCCACCGCTCCGGCGGCACGGCTCCATACACCTCGAACTGCATCGCGAACTGACTGTGCACAAAGCGGGCGTCCTATTACCGGTTCACGAGATATTGGACTCCGCCACTGCTTTTGATCTTGAGGGAATAAAGTTTTTGACGCCTTGCCCGGAACATATGATGACGCATCTCATCATGCATTCTCAGCTTCAGCATCCCTACAACGAACGTATCTGGCCGCCGCTTCGGGCCATGTATGACCTTGTACTGCTGCATCGCCGATTTGGTGGCGAAATCGATTGGAACCGCATTCAAGACAGGTTCAGAGCAGCCGGGCATTATGGGACTTTTGTCCTTCACATTTTACGAGTTCAAGACGCGCTTGGTTTCGATCCGCCGTTTCGTGTGCGTCTCCGGGCCTGGTTGCGCCTTGCGTGGCAGAGGCGTCAAATCCTGCGCCGGTTCCCCACGTTGCGATACATGGACCCGGTCTATATGTTTTCAATTGTAATCAACAGACGTTTGAGCATGCTTGCCAGAGTTCTGCGAACTCCGCGGGGCCTTAATCATTTGCGCGCGGAAGTGTTAAGGACGCATATCTACACACGGTTCTTCGAAGACATAGTCGAAGGACGCGGCAAATAGCCGTAAAAATGAAGTTAACTATGGGCTCTGGCGGCAGGACTAGAGTACGAGGACCGTACTCATCAGTTGTTCGTTCCTCTTTGGATAGTCTCCGTGCCAGTGTATGGCGAAAGGTTCTTGATAAGCAGGTCCATTTGCGCCGCCCTATCTAGTATCAAACTAAGGCGCTCCTCGCCCCTCACATCGGCCATGTGAGAGTAGAGTGCGCGAGTGATTTTGCTACGAGATGTTTCCGGTTCCTGGGGAGCAGGGCTACCGGCGTCTTTATGGGCTTTGATTCGCTGCTGAGATTTGTGTTCCATTTCCGCCTTTGTTTGGAATCTGTCTCTATGCTGACTGCCATTGGCATTGCCTATGACATCCGCACGGCGGCGGCGCCATTCACCGGTCGGTCGGTAGATCCAGATGTGCGCAGAGCCAGATTGGGAAGCTATGTCAACTTAGCGTACAAAAGGCTGTCACTGGAAAACAACCCTGAAGGTCCCTAGGCAAGTGCATCGCGGATTGGGGTTAAGTTCAGGTTGGCAGCTTCGGGAGTATGCTGAATGAAATCGCTCCTAAATCTTTACCGGGCTTACCCGTGAGAACAAGGCGGATACTGAAATGCCCGAAAAACCCACGCCTTCGAGCGAAAATGCGAAGTTGGCCGAAACTCCGGAAAACGGCCTGACTCCTAGCATGGAAAAAAAGCCTGAACCTGCGTTGGAGCCAGCCTTGGAGCCGGACGCAATCGACGAAGCATCTACCGCGGCGCCGGCATTGACGTATTTTGTTGTGGGTATCGGCGCGTCGGCGGGCGGTGTGGAGGCGTACATCGAGCTGTTTCGGAATCTCCCGGTCGATACGGGAATGGCATTTATCGTGGTTTGCCATTTGGCCCCCGACCAGAAGAGCCATTTGGTCGAGATCCTGGCCCGAAACACCAAGATGCCGGTGTTCTTGATCGAGCACCAGATGGTCCCGCAGCCAAACCAAGTGTATGTGCTTCCACCCAAAACCCAGGTAGGAATTTCGTCCGGCCGGCTGCAACTAGAACCCCGCCCCGAACGCGGCGTTACCTTGGCGATCGACCATTTCTTTCGATCTTTAGCTAAAGACCAGAAGAACCGGTCTGTCGGAGTGGTGCTATCGGGAATGGATTCGGACGGAGCGCTGGGATTACAGGCGATCCGGGGCGAAGGCGGTATTGCCATCGTACAAGCGCCGGAGTCGGCCCGTTATCCGGACATGCCGCGGAGCAGCCTTGTTGCCGATCACGTTGACCTGGTGGTTCCTCCCGCGGAGATCGCAATCGAGCTCGCAAGGCTCGCCTGGCAATTTTCCAATCCGGCACTCCGCGCGCTTGAGGCCGATGAACCATCCAAGGAAGAAAATCAACAACTGGCGAGGATTCTGAACCTGCTGGCAAGCGTTTCGAGCATTGATTATCACCACTATAAAACGGGCACCATTCAGCGGCGGATTGCGCGCCGCATGCTGCTGAAACGGATTGAACATTTGGATGAGTATGTTCGTTACCTGCAAATTCATCCGGAAGAGTTACGACACCTGCATGAAGACACCCTGATTGGCGTCACTTGCTTTTTCCGCGACCCGGACCTATTCACCGCGCTCAAAAATGAACTGCTGACACGTGTTTTGGAAAGCCGGGAATCGGGGGAACAGATCCGGATTTGGGTAGCCGGCTGTTCAACGGGAGAAGAGGTGTACTCTATCGCGATGTGCCTGCTCGAACGCTTAAGCGGCGAAGAACTGGAGCCGCCGGTTCAAATCTTCGGCACCGACGCGAGTGAGCAGGCGATTCACAAAGCCCGTATGGGCGTATATCCGGAAAGCATTAGCGCCGATGTGTCCGCGGACCGCCTCCGCCGGTTTTTTGTCAAGATCGACAAAGGCTATCAGGTCTCAAAGCGGGTTCGCGATCTGTGTGTTTTTGCCCGGCAGAACCTGTGTGTAGATCCGCCGTTTTCTCATCTGGATCTGGTTAGCTGCCGCAATGTCTTGATCTACCTGGACCGGGAGCTGCAAAACCGGATTATTCCCGCTTTTCACTATGCGCTCCGCCCGGGCGGGTTCTTGGTTCTCGGCAGTTCGGAAACTATCCGCGAATTCGACGATCTGTTTGGACTCTTTGACCGGAAGAATAGAGTCTACGTCAAACAGGGATCCCAAGTCTTAGGCCGCTTCGATGTAAACCGCCAAGTGCTGTTTCCACGGGCGGAGAAAAATATCGTAGCGGCACCGCGAAGAAGTCATGGCGTTTGGAACGACATGGACTTGCAGCGAGCCGCGGACCGGGCAATCGTGGCGCGGCACGCACCGGCGGGCGTAGTCATCAACGAGAGCCTGGATATTTTGCAGTCGAGGGGTCATACGGCTCCTTATCTGGAAATGACCCCGGGAGCGACTCGCCTTCAGCTTATGAAAATGCTGCGGCAAGACCTCACGGGACAGGTCCATACTTCCGTTCGCACCGCTATTGAAACGGGTATTCCGGTGCAGGCGACGGCCACAATCGAAAGCGATGGAACCACTGTAAACGTAGCAATTGAAGTGCTTCCGCTCAACGGTTCCTCGCCCAATCCGCGCTATTATCTGCTGCTATTCTCACCAACCGGCCCTCGAAAAGATCTGGTTGTGAATGACCACAAGCAAAAAAGAGAATTCCCGGCCAAAGAGCGGGACCGCACGCTTGCTCAAGCTCAAAGCGACTTGCTGGCGAATCAGCTCTACGCTCAATCTCTTATTGAAGAGCGGGACGCCACAAACCAAGAGTTGATTTCCGCCAATGAAGAAATCCAATCCGCGAATGAAGAACTGCAGAGTGCAAACGAAGAATTAGAGACAACAAAAGAAGAGCTGCAGAGCGCGAATGAAGAACTGCAGACTGTAAACGAAGAGCTGCAGCAGCGCAATAATGTGCTCACGCAGACCAGCAATGATCTCGCGAACCTGCTGAACAGCGTCAACATTCCGGTGCTGATGTTGAACAACCAATTGCAGATCCGGCAGTTCACTCCCCTGGCAGAGCGATTGATGAATATACGAGCGTCGGATATTGGCCGTCCAATCCGGGAGATTCGTCTCAATCTGAGCATGGAGGATCTTGAACCAACCCTGCAAGACGTTCTGGACACGCTGGGTACACGCGAGATGGAAGTGCAAGACCGTGAAGGGCACTGGCGGCTCATGCGCGTCCGGCCATACCGGACGACGGACAACAAGATCGAGGGCGTGGTTCTGATTCTAGTTGACATCGACGAACTCCGCCGCATCCAACTTAGCCTGCGGGATGCACGAGATTTCTCGCAAGCGGTCATCGAAGGATCGCAGATACCCCTGGTCGTTTTGACCATGGAATTGCGGATTCGCACAGTGAACGCGGCATTCCGGTCGCTGGCCGGCTTAGCGGCTCATGACCTGGAATCGCGCTCTTTTCCGGACCTCATGAGTCTCCTCTGGCAGATGGACGCCTTGCGGCCTCAACTAGAGATCTTGCGCAATGGAGAAGCGGGTACGAACAGCTTCGAAACACAGCATGAAGTCCGGTTGCAAGGGGAACGCCGCATTTTTCGCATTTGGGGCCGGAGTCTTCAAACTGATAACGAACGCGTGCTGCTGGTGACCACGGAGGACATTAGCCGTCAAGCCAACGCCGAGCGTTTACTAGAACAACTGAACCAGAAACTGGAAGGGCAAATCCATTCCACGGAGGAATCGCTCAGCCGCACGCAGTCGGAACTGCGCGCCCTGGCGGCTAGCCTTTTCACTTCTCAAGAGGAAGAACGGCGGCGTGTAGCGCGCGAGCTGCATGACGACATTACGCAGCGGCTCGCCGTCCTGGAGATCGACCTGGAGCAATTTAAGCAACAGCCTCCGACGGATATAGACGCGATTCGCCATATCGTGGAAGGCTTACGTCAGAAAACAGCACAGCTTTCCGAAGAAGTTCGCGGCATCTCGCATCGCCTTCATCCTTCGGTGCTGGATGACATCGGCCTGGCAACGGCTCTGAGAATCCTTGTGGAAGAATTCGGAGAACGGGAAAACATGCCGGCCACGTTCATGCGGCGTAATGTTCCAGAAGCGATATCTCCGACGACAGCCGGAGTTTTCTACCGCATCACACAGGAGGCTTTGCGCAACGTTGCCAAACATGCTGGAAGAACGCACGTCAAAGTATCGTTAGAACGGATGGAACAGACTCTCCGTTTGCAGATCGCGGACTCCGGCGAGGGTTTTGATCCGCAAGAGGAACGGAGCGGGCTCGGGTTGATCAGCATGGCGGAACGGGCTCGTACCATCCAGGGCGGATTTTCCATCCGATCCGCGCTTGGGGCCGGTACAACGGTCACGGTTGATGTTCCTTTTGGGGCAGAATAGCAGGATCCATGTCAAACGAACGGCCGCGCATACTTGTGGCGGATGATCACGCATTAATCGTGGAGGGCTTGCGGCGCGTGCTGGAGCCCGCTTTCGACATTGTGGGAGTCGCGACCAATGGACGCGATCTGGTGGCGCAGGCGGAACAGCTAAAACCGGACATTGTGCTTCTGGATATAGGAATGCCGATTCTCAATGGGATGGAAGCCTCCCGACAGATAAAAAAGCTGGTCCCTACCGCCAAGCTGGTGTTTGTGACTCAGAAGTCCGATCGAAGCTACGTTCATATCGCGTTTCGGAATGAGGCTTCCGGCTATATTCTCAAGCAGTCGCTTGCCAGCGAGCTCATTCCGGCGCTGCACGAAGTACTCGCGGGCCGTTTCTACGTCACGCCGCTGGTCAGCAAGGATATTCCCCAAGCGCTTTTGAATCCAAACCGGAATCCTAGCGAACTTTTCGGAAACAGCCTGACGGGCCGGCAGCGCGAGGTTCTTCAACTCGTGGCTGAAGGGAAGACGGGCAAGGAGATCGCTGGGATTTTGAAGATTTCACCGAAAACGGTCGAGTTTCACAAGTCTGGAATTATGGAGGAGCTTGGATTGCGCACCACGGCGGAGTTGACGCGCTACGCTATTGAGCACGGAATTGTGGGTGAGTAAACGAATGGCGGGCGCTGCAGGACTCAACCTGCAATGATGGTGCGCCGGGCAGTAGCGCAGGCTGCCGGAGCGGATAGCCGTGACCACCGGCAGCTTGTTGCGCCGTCTTCAACCTTCCGCGAAAGCCAGCTTCTGTTTCACCTGCCCGTGTAGCTTGAATGCCTGTTCCAGAACGTCCACTGCCTTTTCCAGTCCATTTGTTTCCGCTATCGCTTGCTTCATGCGGCTTGCGTTTTGACGATACTCCGCATTGTTCAGAACCTCGTCAATCAGAGAGCGCAGCCGCGGAGCCGTCATCTCCTTCAATGGCAGAACTCCCCCCGTCTTTGTATAGGCAATCCTGGCCGCCACGCCAGGCTGATCATTGGTGACGGGGATCGCCACCATCGGAACTCCCTGCGTCAGAGATTCGAGCGTAGTATTCAGACCGGCATGCGTGATGCATAAAGCAGAACGCTTCAGAAGTTCTACCTGTGGCGCGCTCTTCACGACAATTGCGCCGGCCGGGAGGTTCTTGATTTGCCCGGGATCGAGAGCGGGGCCAATGGACAACACCGGTTGCATACCAGGGCGTTCCCCAACCGCCTCTGCAATCGTGCTGAACACCGTTTCAAGGCCATTCTGCAGCGTTCCCATTGAGGCATAAATAAGAGGCTCGCCTGTGAGCCGCTCCCAGGGAAAATTCGACTCGATCCTGCCAGTCCCGTCATGAAATGGGCCTGTGTGGTGGAAATACGGGAGCCAGTGAGAGCTCTTGAAATCGAACTCCTTTGGCGTTTGCGTCAGCCATGCCAGCTTCGAAATAGTAGCGAAAGGATCGGTCCAGTCGATATCCAGTCCGGCTTGCTCGGCATAGGCGCGTCCGACGCTTCTAGCCGGTTCAAGTGACCGCTCAAGTCCCCGCGCTCCTTCGAGGTTTCGGACCAGCGCTTCAGGCGTGGTCTCATGCGGCCAGTCGAAGATGCACAGCGGCGTGTTCCCGGAATAATCGCAATGCATAGCGTTGGAGACGGTGGCGTAGGGCATGCCTAGTTTCATCGGAACAAGCCCAAGCCTAATTTCCACTTCGTCGTGTACCAGGGCGTCCGCCTGAACTTCCCGAAGTGTGCGCGGCAGATTCCTGAATGACGCATCCAGGTTCTCGGCAAGCGAGGCAATGGTGAATTCCAGAGCCGCTTGCCCCTGCAGCTTGCTCAGCTGATTCAACCGTTCCCGCGTCGATCCCGCTGGAAACTCCTTTTCGCAATAAGGAATGAATGGAAGCTTCGCTGCGCGAACTAAAGGCTCGGCGTCAACCACAGATAAAAACACAACATCATGCCCACGGGCTTTCAAGCGGCGCGCAAGCGTAGTCATTGGATTGAGGTGTCCCGGCACCCGAACACCTGTAAATGCAATTCGCAAATGTGATCTCCTCATCGTCGGCGTCGGTAAGAACCGAGTCATACCGGCATGTTTGTGGCTCTACGTTTATGGCCCTTCTTAAGGGAAGACCCGGAATTGTGTGGAATATTCCGATTTCTCGGTCCGTAGCCGAGATGTATCCAAGTGCGGATGGTAGCCGCAAGCGGTCTGGTGACCAGACATGGCTGGGGATGAGGCGCGAAGCTAATGGAGGCGGGTTGCCCTGTGTGTCACAGGAAAAAATGCAAGTACAAACGCTTTAGTGTTCAACTAGTATTGTGCTTTGCTCCACAAATCTCCCGTAGTTGTTGATTTATGGTGGGCGCTACAGGACTCGAACCTGTGACCTTCTGCGTGTGAAGCAGACGCTCTAACCAACTGAGCTAAGCGCCCTTGGCGGAACGCCTCTATCATTCTAAACCAATGCCTTAATCGATGTGCGACTCTGAATCTGATGGCGAATCATTTTCGGGTTTTGTATAGCGACATTGGCGGCGTTCTGGGCACGAATGGGTGGGATTCAGAGCTTCGCCGGGGCGCTTGCCAACGCTTCGATGTTGACTTTGAGGAAATCGACAAACGTCATCACCTCATGTTCGATAGCTACGAACGCGGGTTCCTGCGGCTCGAAGCCTATTTGCAGTACGTTTTTTTTGGAGTGGAACGCGCATTCACTTTGGACGATCTCAGAAGCTATATATACTCGCGTTCGATGCCTTGGCCGGAGAACATTCAGTTGTTTGCCGGGGTGAAAAAAGCCAACCAGTTGAAATTCGGCCTGATCAGTAACGAGGGGCAGGGCATTACCGAGTATCGAGTCGGGAAATTCGGTTTGCGGGAAGTGGCCGACTTCATGGTCATCTCGCATTGCGTCCACATGAGGAAACCGGATCACCAGATTTGGCAGCTTGCGTTGGATCTCGCGCAGGTGACGCCGTCGGAGTGCATTTACGTGGACGACCGGGAAATGTTCGCCCAGGTTGCTTCAGAGCTCGGCTTTACCGCCTTCCAACACGTTTCCTTGGAAAGCACGCGTCAGAAGTTCGTGGATCTCGGTTTGCGTATCGAGTAGAGCAGATCCGCGCCAACTGCCGCGAACCTGCCCAGCTCCGAACTTTACTTCAAATTTTTATTTACTTCAGCCCAATTAATGATGTTCCAAAAGGCGGCGATGTATTCCGGACGCCTGTTCTGATACTTCAGGTAGTACGCGTGCTCCCAAACGTCCAAGCCGAGAATCGGCTTCTTGCCTTCCATGAGCGGGCTGTCCTGATTGGCAGTGGAAAGAATCTCGAACTTGCCGCCGGCGTCCTTGACCAGCCAAGCCCAGCCTGAACCAAAGCGAGTAGTCGCAGCCGTGGTTAATTTTTCCTTAAACGCGTCAAAGCCGCCGAAAGAAGCCGTGATCACATTGGCGATTTCGCCTGTCGGGGCGCCGCCGCCCTGACCGGATAACAACTTCCAGAACAGAGAGTGATTGGCGTGGCCGCCGCCGTTGTTGCGCACTGCAGTCTTGATTGCATCCGGAACCACCGCGAGGTTATTCGCCAGCAGTTCTTCAATCGTCTTGCTTTGCAAGTCAGATGCCGATTCCAAAGCCTTGTTCAGGTTCGTCACGTAAGCCTGATGATGCTTGCCGTGATGTATCTCCATCGTTGCTTTGTCGATAGAGGGTTCTAGTGCATCCGGGGGGTAGGGAAGAGGCGGAAGTGTGAATGCCATGGTTGTCCTGTGTTTTCTCCAGTTATCTTAACGCTATGTAAATCTCGCTCTGTAGATCTCGCTACTTAGACCACTGCCACGCAGAGTCCGCTACTTAGATTTCGCTCTATAGACAGAAGTTCCGGCAACTATGGTTTCTTTTACTTCGAGCGAGGTCGAACTGCTGTCCCACAGGAAGAGAACCACATCGGCCTTTTCGCCCGGAACCAATCCACGCAGCCGGCCGGATACGCGTCCGACCCGCGCCGCGTTGGTCGTAGCCATGGCCAGTACCTCGGTCAATGACAGGCCCGCCATGCGGACCGTATTGGCGATGGCATGATCCATGCGTAGGGCGGACCCAGCCAACCGATCTCCGCCTTGCATGACGACGCTGCCGTTCGCGCGCAGCTGGACCTCCACCTGGCCCAAGTTGTAAAAGCCCGGCGCGCACATCGCAGGCATAACGGCGTCGGTCACCAGCACGGAGCGTTCGACGCCCTTGCCGCGGACGGCCGTCTTTAGGAAGGCACGCGGAATATGGATGCCATCCACAATAAAGCTGGCGGTCAGCCGGTCCTGCGCCAACTGATCCCAAATGTAATTCTGGGTCTTGTGGAGCGTCGCATGCGCCGCATTGCCCAGATGAGTAGACATGGTAGCGCCGGCGTCAACTGCGGCTTGTATCTGCTCACTGGTGGCCTTTGTGTGCCCGATGCTGGCGACCACGCCGCTGCGAATGAGGGACCGAATATATCCAGGCGCTTCCTCCCATTCCGGCGAGATGGTCACCAGACGGATGTCTCCGTCGGCCGCTGCCTGCCAGCGTTCAAATTCTTCGAAGTCGGGAGCGCGAATATGCTCCAGAGGATGCGCACCGCGTGGTCCATCCTCCGGAGAAAGGTGCGGACCCTCGATGTGGAATCCGAACATGGCATGGGCTTCCGGCATCCCGGCGCTCGCAAAGCGGCGTTTCGCGGCGGCCAGATTTCGAATCGCTCCGGTCATGCGCGTTTCGGATCCGGTAATCACAGTCGGGAAGAAACGGGTGACACCGGTAGTGAACATTACTTGAATTGATTGAGCAATTCGATCGTGATCCGAATCCGGATCGTTGTAGTCTACGCCTGCGAAGCCATTCACTTGCAGGTCGATAAATCCGGGCGCAAGGAATTCTTCAACTTCGGGCGGATGAATCAGTTCATCAACCGCAGTAAAACTTGTCTTCTCGAACTCCACGCGCAGAACGGAGGAATCGCGCGAACTGCGTCCAATTACCGAAGTTCCAGCGTCCGATGCTCCAAACATAATCGTCCATCCTTGTTTTTTTCACAATTTACACACAGAGCGCTCCTGGTAAGCGTCATGGAATGCGGTAGATCAAACGTGTTGAAAAGCGTATTTCGCGGATTCCATAACGCTGGCGCGCCGATCAAATCTGAGGTACAACTTTATAAGATCCGGCGCGAGTGCTTGATCGGCAGGTAATCTCGGGGGAGGTGGCTGTCGGCTGGGTGCTCGCGTCCGGGCTGTTCGAGATCTATCTTGGGCATTCCTAAGATCGACCGTTCGTAAGGATTGAGCCGGTCGCAAAGCGATAGGCTCAACACGCGGGGCATAAATCAGTTTCGCCGGCGATCCGCTGACTGGCCCGAAATGGTTTGTGCCCCGTTGGTCATTGAGCGGTCTGGGAAAGCGCTTACGCCCCGACCGGCTCGTGCACGGCTGATACCGGTGTCAGCCATTTGAATTCATCTTGCGCGATGCCGTCTACAATTTCGAAGAAGCGGCGTTGGATCTGCTCAGTGACCGGTCCGCGGCGCCCGGCACCGACCTTAATGCGATCTACCGAGCGAATGGGCGTAACCTCTACGGCCGTCCCGGTAAAGAACACTTCGTCAGCAATGTAGAGCAGTTCACGGGGAATAATCGTTTCCGCGACGGGAATACCCAACTGGCCGGCGATCTTCACAATCGTGTCTCGCGTGATGCCAGGCAATACCGAAGCGCCCAGCGGCGGAGTCAGGAGTTTGCCGTCACGCACCACGAATATGTTCTCGCCAGAGCCCTCGCTCACATAGCCTGCATCATCGAGCGCGATACCTTCCGCGTAACCGTTGATAGAGGCTTCCATGCGGATCAACTGCGAATTCATATAATTGGCGCCCGCTTTGGCCAGCGCTGGAAGAGTATTAGGTGAGATCCGGTTCCAGGAGGAGATGCACACGTCCACGCCCTCGCTTAACCCGGCTTCGCCCAGGTAGCGGCCCCAGGGAAAACAAGCCATATATGTGTCGATCGGATTATCGCCCGGCAGCACCCCGACGTCACCGTAGCCCCGCAGAACGATGGGCCTCACGTAACAGGATTTCAGGCCGTTTTCACGAATCAGATCGACCATCGCCGCCGTCAACTGTTCAATGGAGAACGGAACGTCCATGCGGTAGATTTTGGCGGAATCCAGCAGCCGCCGAGCGTGCTCCCGCGCCCGGAAAATCGCGGGACCTTGTTTAGTCTCGTAACAGCGCACGCCTTCGAAGACCGAGCTGCCATAGCTGACTACGTGCGAAAGGACGTGGATCTTCGCATCATCCCATGCAATCAACCGACCATTAAACCAGATCTTCTCTGTAGCCTGTAACATGAGAAAATTATAGCTCGCATTGAATGTCAAGGCCGAGGGTCGGCCGTGCGCACGGTCGCTTTCGGCGCGGCGGCGGACGCGTCCCGGGCAGCCTCGACAGATTCTCGCCAAGCGCGTTCACGGCGCAGGTTGCGGTCTATTTTTGCCGGCACGTAAAAGCGTTTATTGCATTCACGGCAGCGGTACGCGCACATGCCCAGCCAACGCATCAAGCCGTCGCGGATTGCGGGCGTCCGCGACCGGCTTACTTGGGCAGAATGACAGCGCGGACACATGGTTGAGCCGCCCCCCCCCGGCGTTTCACCGAAACGAAATAACGTTACTCATCTTACAACAGTTCGATTGGTTTAAGAGCCGATTTCGCTGGCTCAGTTCTTGTGATAGCGTGAGTCTGTTGATTCGACCTACGCATGGCTAAGAGGCCCGAAATTGGCAACCAAGCGCCCAGGTTTATTCTTCCCGCGCAGGATGGGGTCGCCGTTAGCCTGGACGACTTTCGCGGGAGGTGGGTCGTGCTGTATTTCTACCCCAAGGACAACACGCCCGGCTGTACCATTCAGGCTCGAAACTTCGAGAGAGATTTAGCCAGATACCAGCAGCTAAACGCCGTCGTGGTCGGAATCAGTTTCGATTCGACGGAGAGCCATTCCAGCTTCTGCGCCAAACAGGGACTCACCTTTACGCTGCTCTCCGATACAGGCAAAAAGGTCGCTGCGCAATACGGATCGCTGCGAAATATTCTCGGTTTCAAGCTGGCGGCACGCAACACCTTTCTGATTGATCCAAACGGAAGAATTGCAAATCTCTGGACGGGCGTAGAGGTGGGCGAGCACAGCGAGACGATTGTTGCGTCGCTTCTGAAGCTAAAAAGTCTGCAAGACTAGAGATATGGAATGGACCCCTGGAGGAACAAGCCAAGACATAGAGGACCGCCGGGACGACAGCGGAGATGGCGGCTCACCGTTCGGTGGATTTGGTTTTGGTCACTTGGGAATCGGCGGCGTCCTCGTGGTCGGACTGCTGAGTTTTGTCTTCCACCAGAATTTCTTTGCCTTATTCTCTGGAGATGGCGCCGCTACCCGGGAAGGGACGCGAAGCCGGTCTGCCCGGAATGCGCAACTGGATCAGCAAGAGCGCCCGGAAGTCGAGTTCATATCGTTCGTACTGGACGACGTGCAGCGGAACTGGGACCGCGTTCTGCCCCAGCAGGCAGGCATTAGCTATCATCACGCACGCCTGGTTTTCTATCGCGATTCCTACCCTTCGGCGTGCGGTAGGGCGCGTGATGCTACTGGACCGTTTTATTGTCCAGTGGACGAAAAGGTGTATCTGGATCTCGGATTTTTTCAGGAGTTAAACACCCGCTTCGGCGCATCGAACGGCGAATTTGCGCAGGCGTATGTGGTGGCTCATGAGATTGGCCATCACGTTCAAAAGGTTTTGGGCATCGCGCCGAAAGTCCATGCGCTGCAGCAGCGGCGCCCGGCGGCCCAGGCCAACGCCTTATCCGTCCGCTTGGAGTTGCAGGCCGATTGTTTGGCGGGCGTCTGGGGACATTCCACGCAACAGCGAAAGATTATTGATGAGGGCGACATAGCGCAGGCGATGAGCGCGGCGGCCGCTGTGGGCGATGACCGTCTGCAAAAGATGGCTACCGGCCATGTCAGTCCGGAGCAGTTTACTCACGGCAGCGCGGCCCAGCGGACCACATGGTTCAAGCGCGGACTTGACTCCGGCCGCGTATCTTCGTGCAATACCTTTGCACGATAGATTTCAGCGGCTACACCGGCGCGTTGGAACTGAGCCGGCGCATATTCTCAAACGCAGCGAGAGCTTCACGCCGGGTCTCTTCATGGTCCAGGACCGGGAGTGGATACGTTTCGCCGAGTTGTATTCCGGCTTGCTCGAGGACCAGAGGCGGAGCCGCCCAGGGTGTGTGAATCCAAGGGGAGGGAAGTCTCGTCAGTTCGGGAACCCAACGCCGGATATAGCCGCCGTCCGGATCGAACTGCTTGCTTTGCAGCACCGGGTTGAAGATTCGGAAGTACGGAGCCGCATCAGCACCACAGCCCGCGCTCCACTGCCAGCCGAGGGTGTTGTTCGCCAGGTCCGCGTCGACAAGCGTGTCCCAAAACCAGTAGGCTCCCTCGTTCCAGTTCATCCTCATCTGTTTAGTGAAAAAGGAGGCTACGACCATTCTGACGCGATTGTGCATCCAGCCGGTAGCCCACAACTCGCGCATTCCCGCATCTACGAACGGAAAGCCGGTTGTTCCACGCTGCCAACTTTTGAGCAGCGAGGCATCAATACGCCACGGAAACGCCGCGAACTCGGCTCGCAGGGGTTCGTTGGGGGTTTGCGGGAAGTGGAACAGCAGATAATGGGCGAATTCGCGCCAGCCCAGTTCCTTTAGATAGCATGCAACTGCGTCCGCGTTTTCGCTACTCCGCCTCCTTCGAAGCGCGTGCCAGACTTTGCGTGGGCTGATTTCGCCGAAGTGCAAGTGTGGAGACAAACGGGACGTGCCGGTTCGGCCCGGACGGTCCCGTTCGGATGAATAGCTGTTCAATCTATTACCCAGGAAATTTTGCAATTCAGCGTTTGCTCCGGCCTCTCCCGGATTCCAGACTGCCTTAAAACCGCCGGCCCAGTCGATCCGCGGCTCCAAATGCAAACGAGCGAGAGCAATCGACTCCGGCCAGATCGAGGGTATGGGAAGGTGCTCAGGGGCCTCCTGCGGCGCTACAGGCTCGGGCTGGCCGAGGCATGTTTTCCAATATGCTGAAAAAACCTGAAATGGCCGTTGTGCGCTCTTGCTGCGTATGGTCCAGGGCTCAAACAAGAGGCTGGCATTGAAAGTCCCAACCGAGATGTCTTGATCGAGCAGGGACTTTTTGAGTGCCGTGTCACGGGCGATCACGGCAGGTTCATAACGACGGTTCCAGAAGACCGCCTTCGCACCCGTTTCAGAGATGAGTTGTTCCAGGGTTTGCAGACTCGGCCCGCTTCGGAGGATCAGTCGGGATCCTAGGGACGCGAGCCGCTCACCTAGGCTGTGCAGAGATTGGTGCAGCCACCAGCGTGATGGCGCGCCTGGGGGCCACGGATCTTCTGCCTCCGGATCCCAAATGAACACCGGGATGACAGGCGATGGCTTTCCACAAGCCGCGAGCAAGGCAGGGTTGTCATCTAACCGCAGATCCAGACGGAACCACAGCAACAATGGTGTCGTACTCGAGTCTGTTTCCATCTATACCGGCGTATCAAAAATTGCAAATTCCGACAGGGCGGGGCAGGCGGCTGCATCCGTGATGCGTAGACGAACGCGTTTGGTGGTAATCCGTTTGGCCATGCGCAAGATCCTGCAGGAGCCGATGCTGGTTGCTCCCGTACAGTGCACCCACCGGCCATGGTCCCAATAGTCCAACGCGAACGCGTCGACGCGCTGACCGAGCCGGATATTCTCCCGGACTCGAACCAAATTGAACGACACCGGACGCATAAAATCCAGCGTGACCTCGGGATTGGTGACGCCATCGTCGGTGGCCCAGTAAGTTTCGTGATTGCCGTCCGTTAATTTATTCGCGGCATAGGACGGATCTTTCCCACGCACGTTCGAGGCTTTCACTTTGGCGGACTTTGCCAGATTCGTCGCGAAGGCTGCCGTCATCAGTTTGCCGAATCCCTTGAGAGCGGCGGCATCCGCCTCATGAATGAGGCCGCGCCGGTCAGGTGGAACGTTCAGCAAGAGACTTGCGCCGCGTCCGGCGGAAACGCAATAGAGATCGAATAAATCGCGGGGCGTCTTCACCTTCGTGTTCTCGGCAGCGTGCCAGAACCAACCCGGGCGAATGGAAACGTCACACTCAGCAGGCATCCAATATTGACCGTTGCGCGTGCCGCGGTTCGATTCCTTTTCAATGACGTCCCCCGGAACGGCTGGGCCGCCGCTTTGGGAAACTGGAGTGAACGTGTGCCAGCAGGTCTCGCCCGCAATGCCTTTTTCGTTGCCAACCCAGCGAACGCCAGGGCCGACATCACTGAAGAGCACCGCGCCGGGTTGCAACTGGCGCTCTAAATTCCAGGTATTTGCCCAATCGTAATAGCGTGCCTTATCAATCGTGCGGGTTTCGCGCGCACCGCCGTAGTACCCGGCGCCTCCGTTCGCGCCGTCGTGCCAAATTTCAAAGAGCTCGCCGTAGCCGGTAAGCAGTTCGCGCAGTTGCTCGCGATAGATGCCGATGTATTGCGGCGTGCCGTAAGTTGCCTGGTTGCGGTCCCAGGGCGAAAGATAGACGCCGAACTTCAGGCCTTGGCGCCGGGCGGCTTCAGACAGTTCCTTAACGATGTCGCCTCTCCCGTTCCGGTACGGACTGAAGAGGATACAGTGATCGGTGGTCTCCGTAGGCCATAGACAGAAGCCGTCATGATGTTTGCAGGTGAGGATGACGCCTTGGCTGCCGGCGGATTTGAGGACCTCGCAGATGGCGTCGGCATCGAAGGCGGTCGGATTGAAGAGGGCAGGATTCTCATCGCCGTTACCCCATTCACGATCGGTAAAGGTGTTGACAGTAAAATGCAGGAAATTATAGAATTCAAGCCTGCTCCATTGGACTTGCGCCTCAGAGGGAAGCGCTCCATGGGCCAACGGGGGCGGTGCATGGCGTAAGGCGAAAGCAGAACCCGCGGCTGCCAGCGGCGCTGAGAGGATGAGCGATCGCCGGGTGGTCATTCGATCGGCTACTACTTGTGATAGCCAGTGAGTATGGCGCTCATGCCGTGGATGATAGCACCTGCTGGTGAGCACACCCAGGAAGCTTAGCGCCTTACCCAAGCAGATGGGAGTCTGAAGGGCAAATACCGTTATGTCCGATAACAGATATTATGTCAACTTACAGGCGGGAGCAAAAAAGGCCGTTTCAGTTCCTGTCCGAGCAAACTGAAACGGCTGAGGGAAAACTCTGAAAAGCTAGCGGCCGCGGTGGCCACCACTTCCACCGCTGCTATGTGATCCGCCGCCACCGCGCGATCCGCCACCGCCTCCGCCCCCGTGAAATTGTGGAGTGCTGTAGTGTTGCTGCGCCGGCGCATTGTAGTGCTGTGACTGTGGTGCGCCGCCATAACGCGGCTGAGATGCGGGCGCGTTGTAGCGCGGCGAACTCTGCCCGGTATAGCCTTGGCGTTGGCCATAGCCGCCGCCTTGGCCTTGATACCGATAGCTTGGACTTGGACTATTTCCGCGATAGCTCGGCTGACCGAACGTGTGCCAACCGCTTCGATCCGCGCCGGAGAAATTTTGCCGCGTGGCGCCCGAGTTACCGGGCGATCCAAAGCGTTGCCAGCCACCGCCCCCGGTTGATGAGCCACTCCGGATCCCGCCTACGCCGCTGCCGGTACGAGTCCCGCCCCGACCGGCCATTTCGCGGCTGAAGAACTGCCGGTTTGTCCCTGCCGAAAGCCGGGGGTTGGCCACCGCCGACCGGCTCGAAAAGCGATAGGCCCCTTGCCCCGGCGAGACCGGAAGTTGCCCCCGGAATACGCTGGCGCCGGCCAGTTGGCCGTGTGTTGCCGGACGGAAGCGCTGATTCGGTCCGCCGAAGCCGTCTAAACTAGCCGTCATGGCTCCGCCCCGAAAACCAGCGTTACGATAGAGACCGCCGAAGCCGACGCCACGGTTGAACCCGTAGCCGCCGTAGCCGAAACCACCACGGTCGTGTCCGCGGCCCCACCAGGAAAAGCCAACTTCGAACGGCGCAAGCGCTGCCCAGCCAAGACCCCCGCGTCCGAAACCAAAGAAGCCGACCAGCGCCGGACTCCAGAAATACGCGCCCGCGCGCGCACCCGGCCACCAGCACCACCGCCCGCTATTCATAAACCAGCGCCCGTAGTGATAAGGAGCCCAACCCCAAGGCGCATTGTCTATCCAGGTCCAACCGTAGTAGTTTGCGTACACCCAATGCCCGTCACTATAGGGCGACCAATCCGACGATACCGCTTGAGGTGTCCACACTTGTCCGTATTGGGAAGGAACCCAGGCACCGTTTGCATCCAGATCCTGCGCTCCGCCTATGTCCGGGCTCACGTAGCCATAACTTTGAGAGGAAAGGAGTTCGTTATCTCGCGTCGCGCTCCAATCATCGAGTTGGTCTCGTGCAATTTCGTACCCGGCTTGAAACTCCGGATTTGCGGCGTCGCCGCGGATGAGCAGACTTTGCCCGGCGTCCACCCGCTGCGACCCACTCGGCCCATACATCTCCAGCCGCCCGGAGCGCACAGTCACTTGCGAGGTTCCGTTATCGAAGACGGAAACCCGGTATTCGCCCTGCCCTAAAGGCCGGAGCGTCACGCTCGGTGTATCTATTTCGACATCCGCATTCGTATCGTGAGTAACGCGCAAAATGATGGTTCCGATGCCAAGCTGTGCCTGATAACGGCGGTATTGCAGGTCGGCGAAACCAAGCTCCGTATTTGGCCCCAATCGAATGAAATTGGCCGCGTCCAGTTGAACTTCCGCCCGTGAGCCCGGCGCGGTTTCCAGATGATCGTGGGTCATCAGCGGAGCATTTACCACTGCGGCATCCAGTTGCCCGTTGTCAGCGCGTTTTACATTTACGTCGCCTTGCGCGATACTGACGCGCGCTACACCGTGCCGCCGGTCTTCCGGATCGTTCAGATCGCCTTGCGCACCGGGTTGGCCGCCCCCGGCGGGTTGCATACCGGTTGGCGGTGCGCCCTGTGGAACGCTGGGCGGAACACTGGAAGGATATTGCTGCTGCGATTGCGGATAACCCGGCGGATTACCAGGATAGGTGCTGAACTGCGCGAAACCGGTGGAGGCCACCGAGATCGCCAGACACGTCCTAAATAGCGTTGAAATGAGACCGCAGCGCATATGTCTCTTGCCACGCTACTCAGTACACGCTAGCAACCAATCGACAACTTATGTAGTTTCAGCAGTTTAGGCGCAATTGATGTACCCTCCGTGCTGGCTGAAAACCACCAACGGGGTACGCAAACCACCGCTTGGCCTAAGTTGCCACTGTGAAATGGACTGTAGTTCCCTGCTGCCCGTCGCTCTCCAACCAGATCCGGCCCCGGTGCGCGCGCACGATCTTTTCGCAAATAGCCAAGCCTAAACCGCTTCCCGGAATCTGTTTGCCATGCAGGCGCTTAAAAGGAAGCAGAACCTGCTCCAAAAAACGTGGATCAACACCGCTGCCGTTGTCGCGAACGGAAAGGAGCCACTCGCCGCTTCCCTCCTCCGCCGAGACTTGAATTTGCGGCGGCGCCGCGTGCCTGAATTTAAGTGCGTTGCTCAGCAGGTTTTCAAATACCTGTGCCATTTCGGTTTCATCGGCTTCTATCTCGGGAAGGCTGGCGGATGTGACTGTCGCGCCCGATTCTTTTATAGCTGGGGCGAGCTTGAGTAGAGCCCACTGAAGACAAGCGTCGAGTTGGACGGTGGAACGGCGCTTTGACGTGCCCACGCGCGAGTAAGCCAGCAGATTCTGGATCAGGCTGCTCATGCGATCCACGCCGCTGATGATGAACGAAGTGAATTCCCGCGCCCGCTCATCGTCCGGCAACTGGCGCTGCAGGAGCTGCGCATAGCTTAAAACCATTCGCAGCGGCTCCTGCAGGTCGTGGCTGGCCGCATATACAAAATGCTGCAGCGCTTCTTCACCAGAACCGGCAGCCTTCGCGAGCTCGTTCTTCAGGCGCACATTTTCCTCCAGCGCCTCCGCGAGTGGACCAGCCAGCGGATTCAACGGAGATTCCATGCGGGTAGCGGACTACGCGGCCGGCAGCAGACCCAGGCGTTCGAGGAGCGCGTTGGCATCCGGATCGCGACCCATGAAACTGCGATAAAGAGCCGCTGGATCTTCGCTATCACCGCGCTCAAGGATGCGCTGCCGGAACTCCGCTCCTGTTTTGGCGTTGAAGATTCCTTCGCGCTGGAAGCGCGTGAACGCATCCGCGTCCAACACCTCCGCCCACTTGTAGGAATAGTAACCGGCGCCGTACGCCACCGGACTGGAAAACAAGTGAGTAAAGCCGGCAATCATGCCATAGTCGGAAGGCAGCGGCGTGGCGGAAAATCCGGCAAGAATGTCGCGTGCAAACGCCAGCACATCCTCGCCACTATTGACATCGAATTCCCGGTGCAGCTTCAAATCGACCAAGCTGAAGCCAAGCTGCCGCATCTGCATATTGGCGCTGCGGAACGTCCGGGCGCGCTTCATCTTGTTGAAGAGCTCATCGGGAATCGCCTCGCCCGTCTGATAGTGGCGCGCGAACAGATTTAACGCCTCCTGATCCTGGCACCAGTTTTCCATAATTTGCGAAGGCAACTCGACAAAATCCCAGGGAACATTGGTGCCGGACAATGTGCGGACCGGCACCAGGCTGAGCGTATGGTGCAGCAAGTGGCCGAACTCGTGGAAAATGGTTTCTACTTCACGATGGGTCAATAAAGATGGAGTGTCTCCCACCGGCGGCGTCAGATTGCCGCAAATCAAACTAAGGTGCGGCTTGCCGGCAGCCGGATTACCCGTTGTCAGCGCATCCATCCAGGCTCCGCCGCGCTTATTTTCGCGCGGAAACCAGTCGGTATAAAAGCCGCCCAGCATTTTACCCGACGCTGCGTCGGTCACGCTGTAATACTTTACGGCCGGGTCCCAGCCCGGTACGCCGGCGTCCTCTTTGACCTCGATTCCAAACAGGCGGCTGAAGATATGGAACATACCGGCCACCACGCGCTCCAGTTCAAAGTAAGGCCGCAGTTCTTCTTCATCGAAATCATACAGCGCCAGCCGCTGCTTCTCGGCGATGTAAGCAACATCCCAAGGCTCGATGGTTTGATAACCCAAGCGCGCGGCAATCTCCAGCAAGGTTTTATTTTCCTGTTCGAAAAACGGCTGTGTCTTGTGCTGCAGATCTTCCAGAAATCCCTGCGCGCCCGCGCCCGTATGGGCCATGCGTTCTTCCAGCACCAGGTCCGCAAAATCCTTGTATCCCAGCAGCTGAGCTTTTTCGCGGCGCAAACGCAATATTGTGCTTATCAGGGCGCGGTTGTCGTACTCGCCTTCGGTGGCGCGCCGGTTCGAAGCTCGCCACACCTCCTGGCGGATGGCGCGGTCGTCAAGATAGGTAAGAGCAGCCGTGAGACTGGGGCCCTGCAAGGTCAGGCGCCACCCTTCCCTGCCCTTCGATTTCGCACTTGCCCGCGCGGCCATGCGCGCCGAATCCGGCAGACCCGCAAGTTTAGCTTCCTCGGTGATCAGCAGCTCGAACGCATTTGTCGAGTCCAGAACATTTTCCGAAAACTTTGTCGTGGCTTTGGTCAGCGCCACATCCAGCTCTTCTAACTTTTTCTTTCCTGGCGCGTCGAGGTCGGCGCCAGCACGCCGGAATCCTTTGACCGTCTTCTCCAAAAGGCGCCGGTGAACGGGCTCGAGCGCGGCCGGATCGGTGCTTTCTTTCACCTTCTTCAAAGCAGCCCAAACATTCGCATTCAGCGGAATGGAGGTGTAGAACATGCTTACCGGTTCCTGGATGGCGTTGTTGGCGGCACGCAACTCGGGAGTGGTCACCACCGATTCCAGATGACGAACCAGCCCCACGGCAAAATCGAGCGGTTCGGTCATCTTGTCGAGCTCCAGGACCACACCGGAATACGTATGAGGCGTGCCCGAGCCGCCCAAATCCGCCAAGCGCTGGTTCATTTCCTCTAGCAGCAAGTGCGCGGCGGGTTCTACCTGCTCGGCTTTGACGGCGGCAAACTGAATAGGAAACTGCTTTGCCAGTAACGGACTATTAACGAATTCCTCGACGGTTGTTTCTTGAGTCATTGATTTATGTTTTGGGATTTCGCGGCGCGTGTTTACCAGACGCGGCACCCCTTGGCCGCGTACATCTTGTCGCCCGCTTTACAGCTAAAGGCCCGGCTGAACTCGGGCATGTTTTGGACTACTCCATCGACCCGGAACCTTCCAGGTGAATGCGGGTCGGTTTGCGCGTACAGACGCGCCGTCTCGGGCCGGAGCTTCTCACACCAGTCCTGGCCGTACCCTATAAAAAATTGCTGATCCTGGGTATAGCCATCCACTTTGCTTGAAACTGCTATCTTTTTCGTCAGCAGGTCTTCGAGCAGAGCAAGATAGGCCAGGCGAACTCCACCGTTATCGGCCGAATTCTCACCCAATGTCAACTTGCCATTCAACTCGACTCCGGAGACCGGGCTAAAGCCCCCATATTCGTTGACGAAACACTCAGACAACTTATTGAATTGATCGGCATCGCTCTTCTGCCACCAATCTTTCAGATTGCCGTCGGCATCGAACTGGCGCCCCTGGTCGTCGAATCCGTGCGTTAACTCATGGCCAACGACCGCGCCGATTGCGCCGTAGTTCACCGGATCGCCGGCTTGATTCGAATAGAACGGCGGCTGTAAAATACCTGCCGGAAAATTGATGTTATTCTGCGTGGGATCGTAATACGCGTTCACGGTTGGGGGCGTCATGTCCCATTCTTTTCGATTGACCGGCTTGCCCACTTTTGCCGTTTGCCGCTTGCTCTCAAACTCATTCGCGCGATACCAGTTTCCAAAGTAGTCGCCGTCCGCAATCGTCACGCTCGAATAATCGCGCCACTGATCCGGATAGCCAATCTTGTTGGTGACGGCGTGCAGTTTAGCGAAGGCCTCTTTTTTGGTGGCGGGACTCATCCAAGTGACCGCTTCAATCTCGATGCCCATCTGGCGCTCAATCTCATGCACCATTTCGAGAGTCCGCTGCTTACCCTGCTCGCCGAACGTTTTTTCGACATACTTACGGCCCAGCGCCTCACCCAGTTCGGCGTCAGTAGCGGCCACGCAGCGCTTCCAACGGGGGCGCTGCTCCGGGACACCGGCGAGAGTGCGCCGGAAGAAGTCAAAACTCTCATTGTCAAAAGCTTTGGGAAGCAGACGGGCGCTCGACTTCACGTAATGCCAGGTCAGGTAGTCGCGCAGATCCGCCATGTTCTGGTTACCCAGCAGTGCGCTCATTGCTTTCACGAAATCGGGCACGGCAACATTGAGCTGCGAGAACTGCGGTGCCTTCATTTCCGTGAAGTAGTCGTCGTAGCGAAAGTTCGGGCTAAGGCCGGCCAGTTCCTTCCGGCTCATGGAATGCACTAACGCCACCGGGTCGCGGCGGCTGGTCACGTCCAGAGAGGCCTTTGCCATGCTGGTCTCCAGACCCATGATGGCGGCGGCTTTCTTCTGGGCGGCGGGTTGCGCGGCGCCCAGAAGTTCGAACATCTTAGCGATATGCGCCACGTACTTCTGGCGGATCTCTACCGATTTCTTATCAGTGCGGAAGTAGAAATCCTTTTCGGGAAGCCCTAACCCGCCCTGGTCCAAACCCGCGATGTTGAGCAGCGCGTTTTTGGGGTCCGGCATCGGCGCAAAGTTGAAAAGGACATCCACTTGCAGTTCATGCAGCCGCGCGACTTCCAGCAACAAGCCATGCGGGTCCTTTATGTGAGCAATACGGTCCAGTTCGGGCTGCAGCGGAGCGACGCCCTTCTGCTCTATGGCCGCCTCATTCAGGCAGGAGCCGTAGAAGCCACCGATTTTCTGGTCGATGGGCGAACGATCCTGATGCTGGGAAGAATCCTCCAAGATGGAGCGCAGGACGAGCTGATTGCGTTCGAAGAGCTCGTTGAAACGGCCCCAACTGCTTTCATCCGCCGGTATCTGATTCTTTGTCATCCAGGCCCCGCAGGCGTACTGATAAAAGTCGTCGCACGGGTTTGCCGTTTTGTCGATGCTGCTCAAATCCAAGCCGCTTTGCGATGCGGCTTTATCAGTCGCTTGGCCCAGGGCTGTACAAACTACCAGAGCGCTCAGCACCAGGCTGGCCGCAAGCTTGTAACAGGTCATTCTTTCAGTGTAGTTCGTCACCAAACACGACAGGCATTGGCGGAAACCATCGGCTGTCCAGCCGAGCAACTGAAAGCCGCCGCGAATTCCGGCACGTTCTGCACTACGCCGATTACCCGGAATTCGCCGGGCGAATGCGGATCGGTCCGGACGCTGTTCCGCAGGGACTCGGGGCGCTGATTTGCGCACCAAATCTGCGCATAACCTAGGAAAAAGCGCTGCTGGGGAGTATAGCCATCCAACTTTCCGCTGGCGACGGAACCGTCCTCAAGCCCCGCCAAGAGCGACATATAGGCGAGACGTATACCGGCATTGTCCGCGCCGTTTTCGCCCAGAGTGAGCCGGCCGTTCAGAGTAGCGCCTTCCACCGGACTGAACTTCGAATATTCATCCGCAATGCAGTCCACCCGCTTCTTAAACTCGGCCGCGTCTTGCTGCGTCCACCAATCGCGCAGGTTTCCATCAGCATCGAATTGACGCCCCTGGTCGTCGAATCCGTGCGTTAACTCATGACCGATGACCGCGCCGATGCCCCCGAAGTTTACCGCCATATCGGCCTTACTGTTATAGAAGGGCGGCTGCAGAATGCCCGCCGGAAAGTTGATGTTGTTTTCAAGCGGACTGTAATAGGCATTTACCGTGGGCGGCGTCATATTGAATTCGGCGCGGTTTACCGGTTGGCCGATCTTCACCAGTCGGCGGCGGATTTCATATTCTTCCGCGCCGCGGACATCCGCCACAAAATTGGTGCTCGTCACCTCCACGCCGGCGTAGTCTTTCCATTTTTCCGGGTAGCCGATCTTGTTGGTGACGCCTTTCAGCTTGGCGAGAGCCTGCTGTTTCGTCGCGCCGCTCATCCAGGGAAGCGAATCGATGTTCGCCGCCATTTGTTTCTCGATGATATTCACCAGTTGCTGAGTCTTCTCTTTGGATTGCCCGGCGAACGCCTTCTCTACGTATTTGCGGCCGAGTGCATCGCCCAGCCCGTTGTCGACGCTTTGCACGCAGCGCTTCCAGCGCGGTTGCAGTTCCTTCGCGCCGGTGAGAGTGCGCTGATAAAAATCGAAATTGGCATCTACAAACGGTTTGCTCAGCTCCGAGGCATAAGCCGAGACGTAATGCCAGGTGAGATAACTCTTCAGGTCTTCCAGGCTGGCTGCCGTCAATTGCTTCTGGATCGCTGCAAAGAAATCCGGCACTGCGACGTTCAAGGAATCGAACGCGGGTGCGCTGCGCTCTTTAAAGTATTCTTTGAATCCGAAGCCCGGCGCCAGCGCCTCCAGTTCGGAAACAGACATGCGGTGGTGGGTTAAATGAGGATTGCGCCGCGCCACACGGTCGAGCGAAGCTTGTGCCAAAGCCGTTTCCAAGGTCATCACTGCCTTTGCTTTGGAGCCAGCGTCGGTCGGGCTGGCGCCAATCAGCTGGAATATCCGGGAGACGTGCGCCACATATTTGGCTCTGAGTTCCTCGTCTTTTGTG